>Ga0307409_100000300_pt1 | contig 20109 bp, 21 predicted proteins | sample 322Ometagenome_2_FD_203888 | JGI IMG/M metagenome (GOLD analysis project Ga0307409, IMG submission 203888) | Maize rhizosphere microbial communities from greenhouse at UC Davis, California, United States - 322HYB-O-2 | ecosystem: Host-associated > Plants > Roots > Rhizosphere > Soil | place... | reverse complement strand
AACAAGTATTATCTTTAATTAAATCTCATAGATTATTCAAACAGAGCTCTTAAATGTTATCATCTTGAATTTCACGCAATCTTGGCGTCACTTAGGGCATCACCATCTGATACTAGTAACATTTCTGAAAAAAAAACAGAAGTTCTTTACGGTGCGGAAAAAACAATGGAAATAATGGTGCAATCTTTTGATCGGGCCATGGTTGGATATGATATTTGCGGGAACTGGGCAGCACCTTCTTTTATCCTCGGAAGCGATCCTCTCAGAAATGCACTTGTTGGTCTCAAAAAAAGAGGTCTTAGATTGAGGTATATTACAGAGATCACCAATAGCAATATTCCTTACTGCAAAGTGCTAGCCAATCTGGTTGAGCTCCGCCATTTCGACGGACTAAAGGGTAACTTTGGGATCATAGACGGAAAGGAGTACTTGGCAACTGCCAATTTGCACGAAGGTAAATCTCTGCCACCTCATCTTGTCTACAGCAATGTCTCAGAAGTTATTATGCAGCAGCAGCACGTTTTTGACACACTGTGGTATAAGGCTATCCTCGGTGATCTTAAAATTAAACAAATAGAGAGCAAAACATCGGATTTAGCTGACCTCGTACGTACACTGTACTTATGTCGAGATTGCATGACACCATTTTTCTCCATGGCAGACTTAAATGAGCATAAGAAGAACTCTGCGCATACAAGGATACTTGAAATTCCATTATAGCAATGTAACAGACATATACATCATCCATCATCTGATGACGAGCGTTGACAAGAAGACAAGGGCGAATTAAAAGTCCAGTCTTTTTCACAATACGTAGGGCAAACACGTGAAAAAGAAGATGTTTCTTCTATTTTAGAAGATTACGAAGAAAAGATGGAAGGACACTCTATAAGAACAAATAGACAGTCGGTAAATGCCTCAAAAAGGCAGTATTTCTCTAAAAGCTTGACCAAATGTGGAAAATATATCCGAATTGTGATCCTGATACGTAATAGTACCGCGTCTTTTTAAGGCTTAAAACGTAAATTCTGTTCTTCTTCTAGATACTCTTTATAAGATACTTGGTTTTCTTATATAATCCGGTGGAAAATTAAAATGGATAAGGCAAAGGCTGAAAGTGCTTTATCAAGCTCAAGATTTAGCGACAAGAAACTATTACTTCTTATGTCAATTCTAGTTGTTGCTTTCTTGATAGATTCCCAGATTGGATATATTGCTGATTTCATTCCTGAGAGATTGGCTACCAACGAGGGAATAGCTCTATTCATTGGTATAGCAGTCGTCTTTGCTATAGGAGGAATTCTTACTTTAGAATACGTCAAAACAAAGACAAAGGAGGGCCGTGCCATACTGCTTCACCTTCACGTAACCCACATTGGAGTGACTATTGCACAGTATGTTCTGATAGCGATTATAGCATTTGTAATTGCCCAGATACTTGTAACAGCACAATACAACACTGTCATGATAGCCGCTGCTCTCTCTATTAGCTATGGGCTTTGGATCATAACATTGGCTCTATTGTCCCGAGCATTTCTATCTTGGTTGAGGTCGTCGAGAAGCAATGTCACAGTGTCCAAGAGAAACGTTATGGTGTTAATACTAACTCTATCCATGATGGCTTATGTAGTAAATGGCGCGACAGGTCTAGCTAATTATCTTCTTATGCTGCAAGAACAACTGGAGGTTGTAACCTCTGTAGATGTGGCATTCTTCCCAGAATTTGACCCAGAATCTCTACAGCAGCAGGTTAATGCGGTGTATCAAATATCAGCTGCTGTTGCTTATGTTCTAACATGGATTGGCACAGTTATGCTGCTGCGTCCTTATATGCATAGAATAGGAAAAATCAAGTTCTATGCCATCATGGGATCTGCCATGGTATACTATCTGATACAATATCCGCTTTTCGTTCTTGGAATTGTTACGCCAACAGGAGAGAGTGACGTCGAGGTAATGAACACTATTCTAATCACGAGCATTGCCGGTGTTTTTAGTGGTATTATCTTTGGCGCTGCATTTCTATCAATAGCAAGGACCCTTCAAAAAGGTAGCGCTCTGAGAGAATACATGATAATTGCTGCATATGGTCTGCTTCTCTTCTATGTTGCCGGGAGTGCAACGGCTACTCAGGCTGCATATCCTCCATTTGGACTTGCATCTGTCTCCTTTACTGGGTTATCGTGTTATTTAATATACGTCGGTCTGTATTCGTCTGCAATTTCTGTATCCCAAGATCTAGCACTGCGTCAGTCAATTAGACAATCTGTAAAGGAGCAATCAAAGTTCCTTGACAGCATGGGAACAGCTCAAATGGAAGCTGAGTTGCAGACTAGAGTTTTGAGAACTGCAAAAAAAGCCTCAGACAGTATGGAAGAAGAGACAGGACTGGAGTCCTCAATGACAGAGGATGATATGAAAGATTACATGGAGATAGTAATGAATGAGCTAAAGGATAAACGATAATGGGAGTAGCAACAAGAATGATGAAGAATAAAAAAGCTTAAGGATAGCAAGTAAATAACAATAATAATATTCCTATCTCTTTGAAAAGATGAGATGAGCTAGATAGTAGCCATCAAGAGATTGTGATAGTGCCATAGATTATTTTTATTATTATTATTGTTGTTGTTGCACCTGATGTTGATATGCTCAATCTTGGACATATGATTCCTTGTCATACGGAACCTTCCTTCAATCCATAGTAGTGGAAACGAAATAGAGAGGCCCTTATTGCTTTGAGAGAAAATAACTACAGAAAAGAAAGCGAACAGTAATTTGGACAAAAAATTCTGTTCTCTTCTTTTCATCAATGCATAATTATCTATGCTAAATTAAACAAAAAATTACCAATTACTCTATTAACAATTACTTTGAAGGAACATTCTATTGTCTCCTGTCTTCTATTTATCGATGTGGCTATTGCTTTAAGAGTATAAGTTCTATCTTGTTTGCTAGTTCTTTCAGTGAAATTGGTTTTTTAACAAAATAACCAATGTCTAAATCGGGAAATATTTCTTTGAATGCCTCAAAGTATGTATCGTATGCTGTAACAAAGCACACTCTGGCTTTCGGATCTTTTTTTTCGAGCTGCTGAAACAATTTGAAACCATCTATCTTTGGCATGTTAATATCAAGTATTAAGAGATGATATGTGTCAGGTCTAAAGTTGGCCAATGCCAGCTCAGAGTCAGTGTATCCATCAACTGTATATCCCTGCGCTTCTAGACCACTCTTAAATGATGATAGCACATCTGGTTCGTCATCGACAAGCAAGAGCCTTGCTCCCCTTGTAAGTGGTTTGACTGAACTACTATCAATGTCAGCGGCAGCAGCAGCACCACTATTATTATTCTTATTCTCATCATTCATTTTATTTTGGGATGGTAGCATTCAATAATTCACTATGAACTTTTATTTATGAGTTCTATATGAGTAGTCGACAAGTTTACTCTTGGACCTCTCCTACCTAATATGGAGAAGCGCTACCGGCTCTTACTCGATTCTGCCCTTATGCAAAAAGTAAAGGAGGGAAGAGGTCAGCTTTTTACTACTGTATACTTCTCATATGAGTTCTCGTGGGGGGGGAAGGCAGGATATGGCATGACAAGCCAATTTGACACAAAAACTGGTACTTTTATACACAAAGATATGTGGGTAGATTAGAGAGATGGATAGTAAGAGAAAAAATCAGATATATTTATCCGACTTCTTTCAGTTATTTAGTACTATTTGATAATTCGATTTATCTGGGCTAAAATCTAGCTAGGAGCTTTCGGAAAGCTGTAATAGGAGGCAAAGATAAATTCGCAGATTAATTGGTAACGGGGTCAACTCCTAGGTTGCAATTTCTTTAGAATCACGAAAGAATTGTTGCCAGTAATCTACAGCAGAAAATCTAAATACTATTAATGTTCAACACTTTTGAACAAAGGAGCGATACTAATAATGCCTAAGACCTTCGTTTTTCATTCTTACAAGGGAGGAACTGGCAAGACGACTTTGGCAGCTAACCTTGCTGCTCTTTTGGCCAGAAAAGGATTTCGTGTTTTTCTTCTAGATTTAGACGTTTATGCTCCTAGCCTTCAGACCTATTTTGAAATAGAGCCAGATAGGTGGGTCAACGATTTTCTTACTGGTGATACTGAACTCAAAGACATAATTGTTGATCTTACCTCAGTTGTTGCAGGGAATGATAATAATAATAATGTCAGTAGCTCTTCAGGTAGTACTTCTTCTTCTACTAACGGGAAGCTATGGCTTGGTTTCAGCAATCCGAAAAAAGAAGAAATATACAAGCTTGAGGGAGGAAAACAGGAGAAGGTGCAATTTCTTCGCAGGTTCATAGTCATGCGCGAGCAACTGTTTTCAGACCTTAAAGCCGATTATGTCATTATTGACACTAGTCCTGGTATCAGGTATTGGTCTATAAATGCTCTTGCAATAGCAGATATACTGTTTCTTACGCTAAAGTCCGGCGACCTAGATATTGCAGGAACAAAAAAGATGGTTGGCGAGATATATTCTTCCTTTACGAAATTCGGAGCCAAACCTTATCTGATACTAAACAAAGTGGCAGGTTATTGTGTTCCACATTCATCAGTACAGACGATGGAACAACATTCAACCAGTGGTATGGGTGGCACATTATCAACTTCAACTATCGTTATGCAGCAAGAGCAGGAAAAAGAAAGCAGTATAGATTCTCTCTCGCGTGAAACAGGAATCAATGTAATTTCGGCTATGCCATGCTATTGTGACATTCAGTTCAGTAAGAAGGAGTACCTGACAGTCCTAAGGTATCCTCAGCATCTGTTCTCAAATAAAATAGAGGGCCTCTCACAGGAAAGCCAAATACAAGCGTAGTGATTGTGTCGAGATGAATATCGATAATAATTATTATAATAATAACAACAGAATTATCAAAACCCCCCAGATAGAATCGGACAACAACAATGATACGATGGTTCAAATTCCGGGAATTTTCGAACTGACTGGCAAAAACAGCATTCCCCCGAGCCTATTCTTACTTGTGGGATTAGCAGGCACCGGAAAAACCATGTACTGCAGGCAGTTCTTTATTGAGGGGATGCTACACTCAGATTACTGTATTTACGTCAGCCCGAGTATGACTGAAAAGAAGTTTAGAGCCTTGTTCCCAATGTTAGAAGCTGCAAGGCCGAATAAGACTTCAAAATTCATAAACCCCTATTTGCGTATGGACACCAATAATATCAATAATAATAATAATAATAATAATAGTAGCAGTAGCACTGATGATTTAGACAGACTCAAACTGACACTGCGTGAAATTCATGAAACTCTTGTCAGACAAAAAAGAGAAAATGATCAAGATGATAGTCATCCTCATCGATCGGAAAGTGATGAAAGTAATAATTCATCCTCCCTTTCTCATATGTCTTCGCCGCCGCAATCATCATCGTTATCCGGTAAGAGCAAGTCAATACTAGTAGTAGTAGATTCGCTAACACAGCTTGTTGTCCTCTTTGGCGAAAGCGCAGTTTTAAAGTTCGTTGGTGAAATTTCTTTGCTTCTGAAGGAGTTTGATGCAACTGCAATCTTTACATTGACTGCCAATATTACATCACCGAATTCATTGATTAACGCTGTAAGCTCTATGGTAGACGGGATCTTGGAGATGAGGCTTGAGGAGGAAAACGATGGATCCATTGCAAGGAGCATTAGAATGGTTTCTATAAATGGCATACATCACAAGCCAGCATGGATAAAATTCAACATTACAGACGATGGCAGCCTTGTCTTCGGAGACCAATCGACAGTTTCATTGAATTGTACAATGTGTGGAAAACCAATTTTAGGAACACCACTACTGGATTCTGAATTCGCATTTGACAGCATAATGTGTGTGGAAACATATAGGAAGCTTGCGGTCTTGTATGGCTCCAACATTTCTGAGACAGGTTTGCCATCTCAGGTAGTAAACGTAAACTTCTTCTTCATAGACATAGTAGGTCTATCTAATCCTTCACTATCTGTAAAGAAACAGATAGACAAGATCGAAATTCTCAATAAATTCATCGGATCGTGTGATGCATTTACAAAGGCGAAAGAGAAAAAGATTGTTTTGCCAACAGGCGATGGCATGGCAATAGGATTCTATATGAATCCGGAATCACCTCTTCTGCTCGCTGTACAACTTCATTCAAAACTTCGGACATACAACCGTGGCAAGAATAATAATGAAGATGTGCTAGGGGTGCGCATAGGTTTGAGTTCCGGGCCAGTTTTCATAGTCAATGACATGAACGGCAACCAGAATGTATGGGGGCCGGGAATCATACTTGCCCGTCGTGTTATGGATATAGGCGATAACTTGCATGTTTTGCTATCAGACAGCATGGCCGAACCGCTGATTGCACTAAAAGATGAGTACAAGATGATGTTAAAATCTATTGGAGATTACCAGATAAAACATGGACAGACAATCCACCTATATTCGGCATACTCCCAACAATTTGGCAACCCTGAAACTCCAGCAAAAATGCTCTCGCAACACTAAAAGGTCACAGACTATCGAGATATATATACAGCTGCCGCAGGTGTCTTTTTTATTAAGACTCTTGGTTCTACTGTAGAGAGAGAGATTCTTGCGCATTCAAGTGTTAGAATGTAATGAGGTTTTTGTTCATCTCTAAATCGGCTCTTGGTCTTTCTCTTACTATTACACCTTCTGTTAATCGTACATATTGGCTTAATTGGACATGAAGAAGCATGGGAGCTTATTTTTAAACGTGCAAAAAGGCTTCAGCGTCTAACAAATGATATACTTGACGTTAGCCGTATCGAAACAGGACAGCTTAGTTACCGATTCGAGGTATATCTTCACGGGACATTCAGCTATATCATGAAAACAAATAGAAAGCTGAAGGAACGGGCTCCTGAATCCTTGATCATAAACTGGCTGAAATTCTGGTTTTGGATTCAAATGAATTTATATCTAGATCTCGACGGTATCGTGATATCACTCAATCAATTCTTGCAAAAAAGGAGTGAACTCGAGAAAAAGATGCAAGAAGCATTAATGGATATTTGGTCACCGTTCCTTTACGGAAATGAGAACCTACTCACAGTTCATGTATCAGCGTGCAGGGGATTGCTATCAATCTTTCCTCTAAACTCGTCCATGATATGCGGACGGACATTTTCATAAATGACAAGAGCATTGCCAGCGGGATCACGGAATGTGCAGCATGGACCGGGAGGAATTTCAATTCTATTTTCTTCTTTCCAACCTTTCGATTTCAGCTGCTTGATGGCATTATCGAGATTTTCCACTTGATATATGAGCATCACATCATTCTTGTGTATATGATCTGCAAGCAGAACATATGGCTTGTCTGCCTTGGAGAGCGCTATGCATGCTACCCAGACTCCATAGGCATGTATTTTCCAAAGCAATTCCCCTCCAAGCACTTGTGTATAGTATTGCACTGAAGATTCAATGTCAGGTGCAGGAACATACAGAAAATCAAGTGATTTGAACATAATTTAGTATATATTATTGCTAGAGTATCATGAACTTTTAGGTATGGAACTCAAGGATTACCACTTGGATACTTTTTTCTAAAGGGTATCTCCTCGATTAAATGGATATGCCCTCATATAAAAAATATCTTCACAATCTCCGTGACCTCAAACAGATACAAATAAGATCAAAATAGGCAAAGGCAGTTGAGGTACATCATTAGTCGTAAGAAATACAACCTTTACTCTCAAGTTGAGATGTTCTATCAAAAAGACCTGCAAAACATGCTCAAACTCGCAAAGGCGAAGATGATGAGGATACTTAGACATCAACAGAAAGAAGTGTTTAAGCCTTCTAGCTATCATCAGCATGAAACCCACTGAAATCAAAGAATGGTTTTCATTCGTGTATGTATGTATCCATACAAAACAACAAGCTAAAGCCTACCTTGTTCGTAACAAATCATAAGCTATCTAAAGTAGGATTAGTTGCGGGATAGTGATCTGATAATTCCATATTGAGGCCTAACTTTTTTAATTAGGTTTGATTGTATACAGCCGTCTAACTACATATGGATCACATTCTTGCAAGAATCAGAGGAGTGAAAATGGAGGATATTAAAAGCATGCTAAAAGCAGATATATCTAAGCATGCTGACCAAGGGTTAATTCTAAGGCACGTATGGCGCAATGCGGATGATCCTGATGAGATCTTGTTTATTTTTACTACAGCAGATCTAAACCAAGCAAGAAAGTTCATTGAAATGGTGCATGCAGAGGCCCTCAAAGAAAACCCGAATGCAAATTTACCTGAAATGCTATTTTTGAAAGGTGAATGAGGGAAAAAGTTGCTAACTTAGGGAGTCTAAGAAATAGACTGTTGCGGATAAAATCAGACACAGTTCAGCAACTGATATGGACGACAAACTCGGAATTGTGAAGGTTTTTTCTCAAATCCTTCTGAATGTGCGATACTTTCAATAGTAGATGCCCAAATCATTTCCCAGGCTTCAAATGAATTCTTATAGACAGCCCAATTGGCCCACTCTATTATCATTTCTTTTGGGAGGGTTCTAAGAATAGTTAGCTAGTTGTTAAACTAGCTTTAAACTTTAGCTGAACAACTAGCAGCAGGGTTATCCTAGCACCATCAATGAGGAAGATATTCATGGATGTCATTATCATATATCATCCTAGGACTTCAAGTGCATCCTTCACGTTGATTTTGGATGCATATATCTCTACCATATTCTCTACCTCAAATGTGAATATTTCTAAAGACAAAAAGAGTATTCTTTTGATAAAAGGAAATGCAAGCTTTTATCTATCAAGATAGTAAACTATGCATATACATACGGAAAACATATGTCAGATTCATTACATCCACGTGATCTAGGAGTTATTGTGAGAAATACACAACCAGAGGACATTCCTAAAATAGTAGATCTACAAAAAGAATCATTTCCATATCTTGCTCGTTATGGAAATATATGGCATCCAGAAGAGCTTGAAAGTCATCTTCATATTTTTCCAAAAGGACAATTTGTTGCTGTTGAACCGGATGGCATGGTGGTTGGTTCTGCCAGTACTCTTATTGTCTTACTTAATCCTGAGTATGCAGAACATACATGGAAAGAGATCACTGCAGACGGTAGGTTCACAAATCATAATTCTAATGGAGATAGTCTGTATGGTGCAGATATATCTACACATCCAAAACACAGACATGAAGGTATAGGAGGCATGCTTTATGAGGCTAGAAAGGATTTGGTTATTAAATTGAATTTACGGAGGATGATAGCAGGAGGAAGACTATTCAATTACAGTGAATATGCAGAAAAGATGTCAGCTCAAGGATATGCTGGCAAAGTGATGAAAGGAGAAGTAAAAGATCCTGTTTTGTCATTTGAATTAGATAACGGGTTTAGATTTGTCAAAATACTCCCAAATTACTTGGATGATGTTCGTTCTCTAAATTATGCTAGTTTTATAGAATGGTTAAATCCTAGATACCAGCAAAAATATTAACAGTGATTATCGAGTCTCCCGCGGTTTGCTTATATCTCAAAAGTTTAGGGAGGCCATTGACTTTTGAACTCTTGTATAAGGCTTTTTCCCATCATTTATAATAAGATAAAGGCGATAGGGCAAAGAGTTGAGGTTTAGATCTTGAAAAGTGCTTGCGCATTTCTGAACATCAAAAGTTCACGCGAGTGTTGAGTGAGCTTGAGTTTGCCAGCGAGATTAAGATATGACTCCATGCTGGATATAGGCCAATCACTCCCATACAAAAGATATAGCGGCTCACCCACATAGTTCAAAAATTCAGTGACTTTGTCAACCATAAAATCTTCAAAATAATCAGAAAATTCGCCTAACACCAAACCTGAGATATCTGCATATACATTCTTGTTCTTGTAAATCACCTCTTCGCAATCCCTGATCCAAGGGTTTCCTAAATGGCATATTATTATCTTGAGCTCTGGATTATCTACGGCAACTTCGTCAATGTTCAGCGGGTGAGAGAAGCGAAGCTTCCCTTTGCTCGAAAATGTGTCACCAGTATGTATCATGACCGGCATACCAAATTCTACGCATAAATCATAAACTCGCTGGTATCTCTTGTCATATGGGTAGTAATGCTCATAACCGCAGTAAAGTTTCATACCTCTTATCAGGCCTTCTTTAAACCACTTTCTACAATGTTGAAAATCGTCATCATTGTGGCCGTCAATTGAAAAACCTGCTACAATAGAGAGGATGTCGTCGTATTTCTTTGTCGCTTTTATCAGTTGCTCGGTGGATGGTCTATCTTCATTTACCTTATAAGACGAAAGGATGATCGAATGGTCAACGTTGTCGGCTTCCATCGTGTGAACCAACATTTCTATTCGCTCTTCTAGTGGCACATATTTAGTTCCCTCATAGTGATTAAGATGCACATGGCAATCTATTACTCTCATCATTTGAGCATCAACTCACTTTTGAGGCACATATTTCGGGTTTATCCATTCTATGAAACTAGCATAATTCAAAGAACGACTGTCTTTCATATAGTTTGGCAGGATTTTGATAAACCTGAAGCCATTATTTAATTGAAATGACAAAACAAGATCCTTTAATTCTCCCTTGACAACCTTTTCAGCATATTCTTGAGCTGACATCTTTTCTGCATATTCACTGTAATTGAATAGTCTTCCTCCTGCTATCATCCTCCGTAAATTCAATTTAATAACCAAATCCTTCCTGGCATCATAGAGCATAGTCGCAATACCTAGTCCTCTGGAGTCTGGGTGTGTTGATAGATCTGCACCATAAAGACTATCACCTTTGAGGGTATGGTTTGTAAACATCCCATAAGCTGTAGCCTGTTTCCAAGTGTGATCTTGGTAATCTGGTGTAAGTGAAGTTACAAGGCTGCTTGAAGAGGCAATTATCTTTCCCCCTAACTCCGCGCAAAACTGTCCCTCTGGAAATATTTTGATATGACTTTCAAGATGATGTTCATGCCAAATTACCCCATCTTTAGCCATGAGGGGAAAGGATTGTTTTTGCAGTTCCACAATATCAGGAATATCCTCTGACGTGACGTTTCTAATAGTGATGTTATTACTATTATTATTATCAGGGGTCGCTAATTAAATCAGCTCCATCATGCTGTATACTTATCGAAGATTAGTGTCTATGCCTGCTAGAAATTCGTTCTCCGGACCATAATCTTATAACAACAGACTAGTCACCAATATCTTGTCCTAAAATAAATGTGATTTCCAGGTTCTAAATTGACATATCTTGTCTCAATCTTTCCCGCATAAGCCAAAACGAGCATAGCGATGCCGAAAACAATTTCTTAACAGACTCAAGGTTCTACTTGCCAAACAGAACTGCTAAGGAGACGGTCGCTACTTCTTTAGCCTCTTCACATAATGGATCTTTGAATTTATGACACTAATTTGCTCTTGAAGCAGCTTCTCATAGCCCGTCAGCAAATTTGCCTGCTCGTCATACGATTCCTGCCCTATTCCTGTCATGACATCTTCGAAAGTTCTGGCCAAGCCCTCAACACTCGGCCCCAGCATGGCAATATCTGCAGAATCTTTTGCGGCAACACGGGCGCTAGGATTGAAGTCCATAGCCGCAAGCTTTTTTGCTTCTTGTGAGGCAATCGATTTTCCTTTTTCAATGGCTGTAGTAAATAGATCTTGGAAAGCATTCTGGGCCTTTTTTGTCTTCTGCCCAAAGTCATCTTCTTTGCCCTCTGTAGTAGTTAGTTTATCTTTATCATTAGAGACAGGGGTGATTGTAGATTCATACACAATTACAGTGCCGTCGGTCGTTACAGATTCTTCTTCCTTTAAAGGTGAAGGAGTAGCACTAACGTTATTATGTTCTTTTTGTTGTTCTAGCACACTTCTATATGCTCAGCTTTGCTTATACGTATAGTAGAACAAAGCACAATATCCAACGCATCAACCTGCCCGACAGCAGTACGAAACGGTGTTATCAGCTTGTATAGATAGGCATCATCTCTTCTGGAAGGGAAGGCAGGATAGATCATATGCTCATTATATTCTTATGATACTGATCAGAAAGAGCATGATCGTTGGATAAACACCAATCTGGCTACTATTAGGTATATAGGAAGGATATTGGTCCTAGCTCTAATTCGCGTCTGTTTCTAGCTGCATCTTTATCGTTTTCACATTCACATACATACATTCCAAATTCTGTTAAGGCAAGTATGTCAGTTATGACAGGGGTGGTAGTTTTTTTTAAAAAAAAGCAACATTTCATGGTTCTGCTTGTAACAAACTAGAAGTCAAATAAGCCAATTTACGTTTTTAGTAGTAGAGAAGGATAAACAAGAAAATTCGTAGCTCGCAGCGCTCAATCCTATCTAACAACAACAGAAGAAGTCCAACCCGGACTGCCAAAAATTGTAAACGATGATAGATAATATCAGTGCTAAGGAGGAGCTAAGAGAAGAAGAGGAATGACAAGAAGGTCTACTAAGGCGGCCTGAACAATACACTAGACATATCGAGCATTTTAGCATAGAAGGACTTACTTGTGTTTGACATATGACTTACATTTCAGAAAAAGTCTCCGTAAGAAATAAAAAATATCCGTTTATGCAGACCGTTCGATGCGATCAAGGAAGCAATTTTCTAGCACCCTACTCTTGGTAGGGATGGTAGCGATGATATCTTTCTCATGGCTACCAACAATGAGAACAGAAGAAGTGCTTGCAGTTCCAGAGGAAGTGCTTGCAACTCCAGACAATTTTGGAATGTTTTCTTTCTCATGGCTACCAACAATGAGAACAGAAGAAGTGCTTGCAGTTCCAGAGGAAGTGCTTGCAACTCCAGACAAATTTGGAATAGAGGAAATTTACCCAACAGCAAGTAATGGTTCTGTTTGGTACTTAAACAACGAAGATCCGCAAAGCGACGGCAATTTCTACTTCACATCTTTGGAAGACATAGGCTTAGACGAGGAAGAACATCAGGGAGAATTTAAAATGGATGCAGAGACAGGCACGGAAAGACATGGGGTAAGGATTCATGTAGATTCTCCAAAAGGGCAATGGAAGAACGTAGAGATGTCAGGTTACTTTAAGATGGTTAATGGAGAGGATGAATTTACCATGATAGCAAGGCATGGACCAAGCTACCATGACAATGGAGGATGCGACGCTTATGGGTACTATGGGATGCTTAGTGCCGAAGGTGATGCCTTTTTTAAGAAAAAGACATACCATCATGGCGGCGGGTATACAGACAGGACCGCAGTAGCGGAAAATGTAGTCGATGAACTGCAAGACAGATGGATAGGCATCAAGCTCATAGTCTATGATGTGGGTGAAGACGACGTCAAATTAGAGCTGTGGGTTGATAACGGAGATGAGACGAACAATTGGAAGAAGGTAACAGAGTACATAGATGACGGTGAATGGGAAACGGATGAAAGCCACTGCGATAGACCTGACGACTACACAATAGATTCGGGCACAAGAGCTAGTTTCAGAGTAGACGATTCGGAATTTGAATTCAAAAAGTTGTCGGTAAGAGAGATAGAAACAGAGAAAGCAACATTTATGCCATATGCAATTGAGACATTATCTGGTAAGAACCAACCTTAAATTCAGAAAAGAAGGCAGCCACGCTTGCCGCATCTTCTTATTTTCATACCATGACAACAAACTCGACTGATACCAAACTTGACATAATCTGACTAGCAAATGCCAAAGATAGTCATTTGATAAAGTTGTTGAGGTAATGGAAGAAAAAAGAGAGAATGTGATGACTTATTTCTGCCCTTCTTCTCCTTCTTCAGCCAGTTTGTCTATTGGCTCCCCTGTTGGCAACGGTGCATTTCTTTCTACCTTATACTTCAATAACTCGGGAAAGTCTATTCCGACTATGACATTTCTGCCTGCTGCCACTATCTCCGATTTTGGTATATCAAATCTGTAATCATAGTGTCCAAACACTACAATCTTGTCATCTGTTTCTCTTACCACATGTCCAACATGGTCTTCATTGTCTGTTCTCACACCTTTGTTGAACAGCGACTTTGGGTACTCCCTTTCGTAGGCCGCTAAGTCAATGTTCTCAGTCCTTGTCCAAGGGTCTTTCGTTGCTTTTCCTGTCGGAAGAGGCTCTTCTCTGCTAACCTTGTACCTTTTCGCAACTTCGTACAATGGCAAATCAATTAGAACATTACCGCTAGTAAATCGGATTTCTGATTTTGGTATGTCGTATCTATCGTCTCCACCGCCAAACACTACAATCTTGTCATCTGTTTCTCTTACCACGTGTCCTACATGAGGCGAATCAAGCGCCTTCACTCCCTTGTTAAAGTATTTTCCGGAAGTCATCTTATACAATTACGTGAAGAGAGTATTTAACAATGCTTATCTCTTCGAGCAGTCAGATAATATCTCCTACCTTAGCCTTACGGGATGAACTTGATAATCAGCGAATCAGCCAAGCCAAAAATGCAATATAGAAGGAGAGGCAAGGAGTAATTTTCTAACTACTGCAGGCAAGACCTGAAGAGTTTGAGAGTCGTTTGCTGTCCAGCTTTGAGGATCAATATCACAAATGATGTTAACGAGAAATGGCTATCAATGTCATCAGATGGTAATTAATACCAGTGATTACCAACACTTATATAGCTAAGGGGACATATATAGAGTATGTCAGATAAAAGAACAGCAAGAGACGAAGGAACAACAATAACAACTACATCCAAAGCGAGTGATGCCAGTGATATAGTGAGAGATAATACTTTGCGCATAGTTGACGAGGTAGCAAAGGTTCAACCCCAATTTGCTCAAGCATTATCCAACCTACAGTTAGACAACATCCAGACAGTAAGAAGCATGATTCAAACTGCATTTGCCAATCAGAAACAGTTTATTGCGCATGCTCCGAATGTCCCTCAAGCCTTGCAAGTATCAGAAGCAGTTGCAAATCAGTCTACAGAAGTAACAAATAGTGTAATTCGTTCTGTCGGCATTTCCAGCCAACTTGGAATAACTGCCTTGGACGCAGCAAGAGAGCATGTAAACATCTACAAAAGATCGGTAGATGCAGTCGCAGACTTTAACAACAACATAGCGAAGGCGTGGACATCGTACTGGAATTCACAGCAACAACACCAACAACAATTCTACAGGGCATAGCCCTATTTTTTATTATATATATTTATGTGTAATTGGCATAAACTATATAGCTTGAAAGGATCAATAGAGAAGAATTTCAGATCTAACCTAACTTGAAATTGAACTAAAAAGTACAAGAGTTTTTCTTCCTCGAGCTAAGGGTATACAGAAGTATCGTTTTTTGTTTTTTGTGTGCGCGCGCCGGTGTTGCTGGAGCATCTTTTGTCCTGCAATCACATCTGCCAATCCAACACATATTCTCGAGCCCACGTACAGTTAAGAAAATATATTTAATCACTAAATTTAATTTCCTAGTAGTCCTCTTCAAAATAAGAGAGATATAGTTTGAGTATTGAAGGACGTCTCATACCTGGCTGGTTACCATTTATATTTGCAAAATTTATTTGTGACAAACTTCAAATTGTTAGAGATATTCTCCTAGTCGTGGACACTGGAACTGCTGTTACTACAATAAATGAATTTGATGCTCGACAAATGAAAGTAGATTACTCAAAATTGACAAAATACCAAAATTCGCTAGGTATTGGCGGTTCAGCCGAGTCATACTTGGCCGATTCATGCCATTTGTATTTTGGGGAGGGAATAGAATCAGTCGATGTTAAACCTGTCAAGTTTCTCCGGCAAACTAATGTTGCGGAAGTTGATCAGGAGCGCTATCCAAGTCTTTTAGGTATGGACGTACTGAGAAATTATAAGATAAGCTTTAATGAATCTAAAGTGATCTTAGAAAGTAATAGTAGATCTTGATCTAAATAATGGAGGTTATTTGCCTAGGGATTATTGAGATGCCGCAACTGTAGCAAGGAGCAAGTTATTTACGAAATTCAATATGTCCCATAAAGTTACAGAACCCGATATGCTCAACATATATCAACTTTGTTTTCCAAAACTCCTTTCATATGGTTAAGACGAGAAAGCGCTCATCACGAACTTCCAAGAAAAAAGGCAAGGTAGATTCTAAAGTTCGCAGTAGATCTGGAAAGGTCAATTCACAGAAAAAGAGGACAAAGAGACAATCATCCAAAGCAACTGGCAAAACTCGAACGAAGAAGAGGACAAAGAAGTCTGATATTATTATCAAAAGAACAAGCGGAAGAAGGGAAAAGTTTGAAACCGACAAAATGGCTAAAACTGTAAGCAGGTCCGGTACTCCATTCTTGCTCGCAAGAGACGTTGCAAAAACAGTTTCAGAGAAGGTATTGCGGAAGGGGGACGACGCCACAGCAGCAACTGAAGAAGGGGAAGAAAAAATGAGAGCATCTTCGCCTTCTACTATCGAGGTAGATGCAGGGGAGGTAAGAAAGATGGTGGCAGATGAGCTAAGGGAAAGAAACCGTCCCGATATTGCATCGTCTTATTCAGGTGAACGGCCAGAAAATACGCGGCAAGGAAGGTACGAACTGATGAAGGAGAATCAACCACTGCATGATGCAGATGCAGCAAATCAGAGCAAGTTACTCTTTGATTCAAGCACAAACATGGCAAAAAGTACACGTCCATCCTCAATGAAACGCTAAGAAAACACAAAAGCCATCAGATTTTGAAAATCCATTAATGCCATTGTTTTATTCTTGCTGACAAAAGACTAGAGTAGAGAATGGGCATAGTCCCTCCTTTGTCTTTTTTTTTCTTCTCATAAGATATACAGAGATCAGTAGCCTCCTTTTTAAAGCGTTATCACGTGGCGGAGCTAAGAAATTGTGTCTTAATTTGACATATACACATTACTTTCTCTCTCTCGCATCGTTTAGAGACTGGATGGAAAGTAATCAATCAATGCTTAAGAACCACATTAGCATTTACATCTCTAGTGTCCTATACGTCAAACATCAAATACTCCAAGCACAACAGAGTTCTCTTCAACTCTTTGGAAGAGAGAGACAAAGGTAGAAAGATGTTCACTGAGTTTTTTAGCAGCATAAGAAAAGAAGAGTTAGGAAAGGAAATGAGAGGTCATATTATACTTGACAGTACAAGCGATTTCCGAGAATCAATCGTTCTGACCTTCTGGGAGGCAAGGGAGGATATGGACAAGTTTTACTCTCCGCAGAACAAAGCCCTAGCTAGCTTGCTCGAAAGAGCAAAGCCCTTATTTGAAAAAATGCCTGAAAGAACTGATTATGCTGTGTCAGAATTATCATTATGATAGCTTGACTTTTTGTCAAGAATTGATAAAAGGATAGAGGCTATCTCTGCCTTTGATCTATAGTTGTTGCTTCTTATTCAGCATAAGCCATTGTTTGGCTGCACCAATATCATCTTGTGTTAGCTCATGGCCGCTGTTTTGCCATCGTAGTTCCACAACAGCACGAGCTTGTTTGAGTAATCCAGACAGCCTCTCTGCTTCTTGTCTTGTAGCTATTGGATCTCTTAATCCAGATGACATGAATATGCGCTTGTCCGATAGGTCAGGAAGGTTGTCGGGAACAAGAGGGACCATAGCACGGAAGAGTATTGCACCTGACAATGTTTGCGGTTTGAGTAAGAGCATGCTGGCTGCTATGTTTGCACCGTTGGAATAGCCCACTGCTATAACCTTGTGTGCATCAAACCCATACATTTCTGAAGCCTTCTCAACAAAGCCGGCAAGCTCGTAGGTGCGAAATTTAAGATCCTCGATATCAAAGACGCCTTCGGCAAGCCTGCGAAAGAAACGCGGTATTCTGCCTCCTTCCAGTATCTTGCCGCGAGGACTTAGTAATCCAGCGTTGGGGTCAAGCTCACGTCCTAGCGGCAGAAGGTCATCCTCGTTTCCACCAGTGCCATGCAACAGAAGCAGGGTTAATCCAGCTTTATCATTTCCAGCTTGAGATGGAATATAGCGGTGCGTAAAGCCTAGTTCGTTTGATTTGCCGGTTGGCGAGGAGGATGATGGTGGTGGCACACTCAATATGTCCTCCTATTATAGTTCTCTATTTCCTTTCCGGTGAGGTTTTTACTGGGGGCAACAGCTGCTCCAGCTTTCCACGCTCAGGCTCTAGCCACTGTGGTAATTTTAATTGCTTTCCAAGATCTTCTGGCTTTTCATCTATCGCAAATCCAGGTGGATCTGTGGCAATTTCGAACAGTATGCCACCGGGTTCTCGAAAATAGACAGAATGAAAGTATGTGCGATCAATTACAGGAGTCGGATTAAGATGTGCTTTTTGAACAATTCTCTTACGCAAATCTATTTGATGCCTGTCGTTAGTGGCGCGCCATGCAATATGGTGGACTGTGCCTATTCCTATATAGCCTCTCGATATTTCCGGTTGGCATACAATGTCGACGAGCGAGCCTATTAATGAGGAGGAAGATGAGGAGGAATAATCTGCGCCGCTATCTTCTTGATTGCTGTTGTTTTTTTCTACTATTCCAAAGCGAAATCTATCTTCCTTGTTATCTTTGGCTACAAGTTTAAATCCCATAGTATCAGCCAGAAGTGAAGAAGTGTGCTCATATCCTTCTTCAGAAAGGGTGGCTGAGTGGAAACCTCTTATGGCATGCTCTTTACTAACAGGGCTTTCTTTCCATATGTTGTTATCTGTCTGCTGTAGTAGTAGTTGTTGTTGTCTTCGAGAATCATTAGAAGAAGTAGATGAAATAAGCTCAAGCATCAACCCATCGGGATCGTGGAATGAAACAAATTCATCGCTAAAGCGTTTTGAAGGGCCAACAAACGAAATGCCATTGCGCTTGAGCCTGTCAATCCAGTAGCTCATTGAACCGCTTGGAATTAGAAAGGATATGGCCGTAACCTGTCCTGTTCCTCGATGCCCTGTAGGTGCCTCAGACCAAGGGAAGAAGGTCAGAATGGTTCCAGGATGCCCTATTGAATCGCCATAGTAAAGGTGATATGTTGTGGGATCATCAAAATTAACTGTCAGTTTAACCAATCTCATCCCTAGCAGGCCCGAGTAAAAGTCAATGTTGCGTTGAGGGTTTCTGGCTATGGCAGTAATGTGATGAATGCCAAGAACACCTTGTTCTGATTTTTGGTTAGTCTCTACCACAATCTTCGCCTTCTATCCTTATCCTTATCCCTCAAACTGGATTTCAATATTTAAAAAGATTGTAGCGAGAGTGCATATATGCTCTTCAACGTGCGGCTACGGATTTACAGAGTTGGCATGTATGGCTTTACAAAAAGTCGCAAACACCACTACTACTAACTATATACGCAGCAGCCAAAGGCGCTAGACAAAGGAAATGGCACCTTGCAACTTTTCATAACCAAGAATGCCTTTCTCAACTTGAGTTGTCCATGTCACGGTAAAGAAGAAATGCTACGCTCCCTGGTCAGCAGACTACGAGCCGCCTAAGTTTAGGACTGTTTAGCTGAGCGCCAAACAAAAAAAGCAGAACAAGCAAGCTTCCAAAGCCGCAGCGACTATGATGACGATGTTCTGCTGCGACTCTCCAGGTTTCAGTGGAAAGGTCAAGGACATACTCGACCATACATCATATTCTATCCATGATCAAAAAATTAGGAGAGAGCAAAAAATAAACAGAGAGGCCATCGATCTCTTATTGCTATTGTTAGGCTGTATTGGATGGCCTTTGTAGTATTCAAAGAAATGTTGAAGCTATTCTAGCACACACACATCTACCGCCGTCACTAACCTGCTCCTTCTTCTTCGTCTTCGCCGCCTTCTCCTTCTTCTTCGTCTTCGCCGCCTGCAGTCGTAGTCATGTTACCGCCTAACGCATTCAGGGCTAAATTCAAGTTCATCAGTACACCCTGAGTGTCGTTATTCTGCGCTGCAATACATGCTTGTTCGATATGCATTATTACCTCTGAAGTCGATTGATTACCTCCTCCAGCAGTAGTAGTAGCATTCGTGACGGTAGTGGCATTTGTGGCCATAGTAGCGTTACCTGTCGTTGCATCAGCACCGCCATCGCCTGTTGTTGTTGTTGCGTTAGTGGTGGAG
>Ga0307409_100000298_pt1 | contig 20176 bp, 20 predicted proteins | sample 322Ometagenome_2_FD_203888 | JGI IMG/M metagenome (GOLD analysis project Ga0307409, IMG submission 203888) | Maize rhizosphere microbial communities from greenhouse at UC Davis, California, United States - 322HYB-O-2 | ecosystem: Host-associated > Plants > Roots > Rhizosphere > Soil | place... | reverse complement strand
AATAAAGGTCAGGCGGGCACGAGCTTTGGGCTGCGCGGCCGAAAGAATAAGTTCGTCCAAAGAAGCGAAGCGCCCGAAACTGCGATAAGCAAAAACGTCGGGCCGGACGGCTGATACATTTCGTTCATCGCTACGAAGACCAAGGCAGTTACTATGATTCGGAGATTCTCCGACACCCATAACCACCATTTCGCCTCCAGAATGCCGCTCCAGTTGACGATGTGCCACCAAAGCAACCCGGCGCCGAGCCAACGCTGCCCTGCCTCCCATCCGAAAAGATTCGAGATCACGCCCAACATCAAAATGACTCCAACAGCGAGCTGCACGAGCAGATACGGTCTCGCGTGCTCGAACATTGCGGGCCGAAACTTGATCTGGTTCTCTGTTGTGATCTCTACCATTTCCTTCGGTTCGATGCCGCGCGGCCGCCAGCCAGCGGGCATGAACCAGACTCGAATTTTGTCCCACCAGTAGGGCGTTGCCGTGGCGTATTTCCAGAGAACGATGAAGTAATGGAAATTGATCCGGACGGGGTTCCAGCTCTCCGGGTGATCGTAGATCCCGAAAACGACCTTCTCTTTTTCTTCCGCAAAGGAGCCGAAGATCTTGTCCCAGATGATCAGGAACTCACCAAAATTCTTATCCAGATATGCGAAATTCACGCCGTGGTGAACACGGTGGTGTGACGGGGTGGTGAAATACTTTTCAAACCAGCCGAGTTTGCCGATGAACTCCGTGTGATGCAGGAACGCGATGAAAAGGTGAATGCCGCTCATCATATAGATATGCAGCGGCTGAAAACCGACTAGGGCCAGCGGCCAGAAAAATAGAAATGAACAAAACCGCTGCGTCACGCTCGCTCGTAAAGCGACCATGAAGTTCATCTCCTGGGCCGAATGGTGCGGCGAATGGGCGGCCCACATAATGTTGATCGCGTGGCCCCACCGGTGCACCCAATAAAAAATAAAATCTACGCCGAGGAGCAGCAGAATAAACGACCACCAGCTCAGTTCGATCGTGAAAAGCCGGTAGTTTTCCCAAAGTTGGCTGTAGACGGCGTAGACACCAGCGGCGACCAGCACGTTAACCGTCTGATTGCCCAGGGCCGTGCCAAAATTGGCGATGGCTTCGGGAAACGACAGATAATCGCGCTTGTAAACGATGCAGGCACCCGCCTCGAGCAGCACGAAAAAAAGCGCGATCGGGGTCAGGTAGGTGTATATGTTCGTCTCCTGCACTTCGCAAACAATATAGTTCAAGCCCGGAATATTGCAAACGAAAATGGCCGGACTGCATTACACAGTCCGGCCGATCATTCATGGAGAATTGACTTACTTGGAAGGAGTCGCCGCAGCGGCCGTCGAGCTCGCCTTTTGTTTTTCGGTCAATTCGATGCCCAATTTCTCGAGCGTCGCCTGGTTCAGGGTTCTGGTAATCTTCAATCCGTTCGCTTCCTGATATTTCTTCAAAGCGTCACGGGTCGGATCGTCCAGTTTGCCGGTGCTTTCGCCGCTGTACATATTGCCGGCTTTGAGTTTCGACTGGGCGGCGGCTATCTGATCTTTGGTCGCTCGGAAGATCACCCGCTTCGATTCGTTCGCGTCCTTCTTGCCAGAGGACGCGTAGGAACTGTCAGAAATCGGAATAAGCTTCTGGCTCTCGGTCAGGGCGATACCCATTTTCTCCAGCGTCGCCCGGTTAAGCGTTCCGGTCTTCTTAAGCCCGTTGCCTCCCTGCCAGGTCTTGACGCCGGTGCGGGTCGCATCGTCGAGCTTCCCGGTCGCCTCGCCAGTGTACATATTCGCCGATTTCAGCTTTGCCTGAACTTGGGTGATCTGATCCTTGTTGGCGCGGAAGACCTTAGGCGCCTGCTTCGATTCCGTCGTGCCTGCCCCGGGCCCTTGAGCGGTGGCGGCAAGCGAAAGCAAGGCAATAGTGAATACAGCTACGGCTAATCGTCTCATTAAAAGAATTCTCCTGATTTATGTGGGTTTTTAGACAGCGAGGCGGTTGCCGAAGGTGTCGGATCATCTCTACTGGAGCGGTCACCGCCGACGGTCTCGCATTGGTCGAGAAGCAGTATCGGCGGAAACCGTATCTCTTGTCAATGGTTCAATTGCGTTCGCAAAGGCGACCCGATCCGGGGTCATTTATTCCCGACGTTTACCAGCTTATCCTGGACCAGCATGGTATAAACCGACCTGGCGAGGTCGGGATCCGATCTCTTTAAAATATTGTATTGTTCAATCGCCGCGGTTCTGTTGCTCGCTGCCATCTGGGATACGGCTAGGTTGAAACGAAACTGCGGGTGGTCTGGAGTCAGTTGAACAAGTCTTGAAAAGACCCCGGCGCTCTCGGAATAGTGCTTCATCTTATAAAGTGCGATGCCGAGCCCGTTCATGATTCCCGGATTGTTCGGGGAGGCCGCGTTCGCTTCCTTAAGCATGCGCGTCGCCCGCTTTGTTTCACCCAACTCCATCAGGCTCAGGGAAAAATTCGCGGTCGATACAGGATCCATTTTCGACGTTTTGGGCCGTTTTTCGAAGCATTTGACGGCTTTGGAATGCTGCAGAGCGTTCGTATATGTGTCGCACAACATCGCGTTGACGCGCTCGGATGCGGGGTCGACCGCGATAACACGCTCAAACAGTTCCGCAGCGCTTTCAAAGTTGCCAAGATTTATGTCGATGACTGCCAAATTAACGAGAATGGGTGCCGTCTTAGGTGCGAGGGCAACCGCCTTTTCGATCAGCCCGGCGGCCTCGGAAAAGCGTTTCGCGTGGGCATACCGAACGCCAAGATTGTTTAGAAGAATTGGATCATCGGCGGCATCGCCGAGCAGTTTTTTGTATGTTTCCAATTGAGCGGTCGATACAAGTTTACCGGTCGGCCGCTGGTTAACTTTTGAGGTCTGCAAAATTGAGGGCGCAGATTTAGGATTATTCGAGAGTTCAGACTGCGGGTGAACTGCCGCGGCGAGGGCGGCCACGACAGCGAATGAGCTAATTTGGGTTAAAAACCTCCATATTCGTCGCATTTCACCTCCTTAATGACGTAGGAGAAATCTAGATTTCATGGGGGAAAGCGGTTCCCCTAACAAATTAAAGCTATTTCACAAATATGTAGTTGGCGGGGGAAGTTTGATGTAATGTTACATACCCTAAAGAAAACAAATTCAGTGATCTTTAGTTTGCTGAATGAATGTTCATTCAGTTATAATCTTCGCACCTAAGAACTATCTACCTTAAGGCAGCGCATACAAATGACCAATACCGCAAAGGCAGCTTTAGACGACGAAAAACCTTTCCTCCCCCCGGCTTCTCTTGCCGTGCGAACGGCAGCGGTCCTGGGTGCGGGTACGATGGGAGCCGGTATCGCGGCTCACCTAGCGAACGCCGGAATACCTACACTGCTGTTAGACATGGCGCCGGCCGAACTGAGCGCCGAGGAGGAGAAGAATGGCCTGACGCTTGAATCGCCGCAGGTGCGAAACCGCATCGTCAATTCGCTTTTCGAGGCCGCCAAGAAACTGAAGCCGGCCCCATTCATGCTGGCCGACAACTCGAAGCTGATAAAGCTCGGCAATTTCGCCGACGATCTCAAAAAACTGGCGGATTGCGATCTTGTAATCGAAGCGGTGGTTGAAAATCTTGAGATCAAACACAAATTGTTCACCGAGGTTGAGAAACACCGGAAGCCCGGGACCGTAATGGCCACGAACACGAGCGGCATCCCGATCGATACGATCGCGGAGCCGTTTTCGGAAGACTTCAAACAGCATTTCGTCGGCGTACATTTCTTTAACCCGCCGCGTTACATGAAGCTCGTCGAGGTGATCCCGGGCACGCACACAAGCGGCGAGATCGCGTGCAAGATCAGCGGTTTTCTCGACCAGCGGTTGGGCAAAGGCGTTGTGCCCGCCAAAGACCGCCCGAACTTTATCGCCAATCGGATCGGCACGTTCGGGATGATGGCGACGGTGCATGAAATGATCGAGATGGGATTCACCCCCACAGAGGTCGATCAGATCACCGGCAAGGCGATCGGGCATGCGTCGTCAGCGACGTTTCGCACGTCCGACTTAGTCGGACTAGACGTTCTCGCTCATGTAAACAAGAATCTCTATCCGGCCGTACCCGATGATGAAGACCGCGACGTGTTTCTCATTCCCGATGTAATCAACCAGATGCTCGAAAAGAAGCTGCTGGGAGACAAGACAAAAGGCGGTTTCTTTAAAAAGTCGACCGACGCGGAAGGGAAGCGGGTGATCCTGGAGCTCGACCTAAACACGTTCGAGTACAAGCCGCAGGAGAAGACGAAGTTTGCATCGCTTAACGCCGCGAAGGCGATCGAGGACAAGGCGGCTCGGATCAACAAATTGGTTTGGGGTGACGACAACGTCGCGGAATTTTTATGGAGGACCATGTCGCGTACGTTCCGATACGCCGCGAACCGCATCCCCGAGATTGCGGGCACGATCGTCGAGGTGGACAACGCGATCAAGTGGGGTTTCGGATGGGAGATCGGTGTGTTTGAGACGTGGGACGCGGTGGGTCTGGAAAAGTCTGTCGAACGGATGCGGAAGGAAGGTCAGGCGATTCCCGCGAACGTCGAGAAGATGCTTGCATCCGGGGCGACCACGTTTTACAAGAACGAAGGCGGAGATCAATTTTATTACGATCTGGTCAGCGGCGAATATAAGCCGATGCCCGAGCGGCCGGGTGTGACCGTTTTGAAGTCGGTAAAGGAACGCACGGGCGTTATCAAGACTAATCCGGGTGCGTCGCTGTTGGATCTCGGCGACGGTGTCGCGTGTCTCGAATTTCATTCAAAAATGAACTCGATCGGCGGCGATACCATCCAGATGATGAACGGGGCCCTCGATGAGGTGGAGAAAAACTTTGTCGGGTTGGTAGTAGGGAACCAAGGTGGGAATTTTTCCGCCGGGGCGAACATCATGATGCTCCTGCTCGCCGCGCAGGAGGAAGAGTGGGACGACATTAATATGATCGTCGCGGGCCTGCAGCGTTCCGTTATGCGCCTTCGGTATTCTCCAAAGCCCGTCGTAACCGCTCCGTACGGAATGACGCTTGGCGGCGGCTGCGAGATCGCGATCCACGGCAACCGCGCCCGGGCGGCGGCGGAAACTTATATCGGGCTGGTCGAGGTGGGCGTCGGCGTGATCCCGGCGGGCGGCGGCACCAAAGAGATGACGATGCGTGCGATGGACGCTGCTCAGAAGGCTCCGGATGCCGATCCGCTGACGTTTTTAAAGAAGACCTTTGAGATGATCGGGATGGGCAAGGTGGCGACGTCCGCGCAGGAGGGGAAGGCTTGGGGTTTCTTCCGCGATGTTGATTCGATATCGATGAACGGCGACCGGCTGATTGCTGATGCCAAGCAGGAGGTTTTGAATCTCGCGGCTTCCGGGTTCGTCGCGCCGGTTCCGCGTGAGGACATCTACGTGATGGGCGAGTCGGGCTTAGCGGCGATGAAACTGGCACTGCACATGATGAAGCAGGGCGGGTTCATCTCTGAGCACGACCAACTGATCGGAACGAAACTCGCCAATGTTATGAGCGGCGGGAAGATAAATCACTCGGCGTTTGTGAGCGAGCAGTATTTGTTGGATCTTGAGCGAGAGGCGTTCATCTCGCTATGTGGTGAACGAAAAACGCAGGAACGCATCGCGGCGATGCTGAAGACGGGTAAACCATTAAGGAACTAACTACTGCGTTCCCAGGAGGGAATATGGACGAAAGGATAACGCAGATCACATCCGACATGCGGGCGATCGCCGATGATGTCCGAGGCACGTTCGGGAATCTTTTGGGCGAGCAGCTTAATTGGAAGCCGGGCGAAAATAGCTGGAGTATTGCACAGTGTCTCGATCACATTATCAAAACGAACGGCCAGTTCGCGCCGGAGTTTGAAAAATTGGCGTCGGGGAATAGAAAAAACACGTTCTGGCAGAATTACTCGCCGCTTACCGGTTGGGGCGGGAGATTCCTGATAAACGCGGTTTCCGTCGACTCAAAAAAGGCCAAGGCTCCATCGAAGGCGATCGTGCCGCCGAGCGAGGTCGACGCTGGGATCGTGGACGCATTTTGCAGTCACGTCGACGAGGTGAACAAAAGGATCGAAGCCGTCGCGAATGTCGACCGGAAAAAGACGGTCGTTACGTCTCCGTTTCTGGCGGTTTTCACTTATTCGCTCGACGACGCTTACACCGTGCTGGTGGAGCACTCGAAAAGGCACGTCCGGCAGGCGAAACGCGTGATGGAGGCGGAAGGCTTTCCCGCCGCGGCGGAAGCGGCGACGCAAGGCTAGAAGTTTTCGCATGGGAATGTTTCGCTATCCCACCGCCAATGCTGAAAAGGAGAATGAATCGATGAAACTGAATATTACGCTTTTCTTACTGATTGCCGCGTTTGCTGTTGGCTGCAGCACAACCGGGGTTCCCACCGAATTCGCAAATGCCTGTGCGGTGGACAATGACAAAAAGACACTTCAGGTCAGCGGCGTGCTGCAGTCCCGAGGAAGCATTTTCTGTTCGAATCGGGGCGGGCGGATGGAGTGCCCCTTCGATTTTGTCGAATCGGCGGGCAGCGATAAGAAAATGACTGCGGATATTGAGGTAGGGAGCGGCGCCAATACTATGGACGAGGTGCCGAAGGGATTCAAGAAAGAGGACCTGAAGATCCGCGATAACGCCGGCAATCCGGTAGCGTTGGGCACCGACGTCGTAAAAGCGACGGGAAAAATGATGATCGCCCCCGCGGCCCCGGGGGGACAGGGCGTTTGCCTGATGCAGGTTTACAAGATCGAGAGATGACCAGACGCTGCAATTGGGCAACGAACGAGCTGAATATTCCGTATCACGACGCAGAGTGGGGTGTTCCGCTGCACGACGACAGCGGGCTCTTTGAATTTTTGATCCTTGAGGGCGCTCAGGCGGGCCTGAGTTGGGACACAATTCTTCGAAAACGCGAAAATTACCGCAAGGCTTTCGTCAATTTCGATCCCGCAAAGGTCGCGAAATACTCAGAAGCTAAATGCACTAAGTTGTTGGAAAATGAGGGAATTATTCGCAACCGATTGAAGATCGCCTCGGCGGTCGCTAACGCTAAGGCGTTTCTTAATGTGCAGAAGGAATTCGGCTCGTTCGATTCTTACGTTTGGTCGTTCGTCAATGGAAAACCGATCGACGGCGAGCGAAAATTGTTCACCGAGGTTCCTGCCAAATCGGAAGTTTCCGACGCCCTATCGAAAGATCTGAAGCAACGCGGTTTCAATTTCGTTGGTTCGACTATAATGTACGCCTTCATGCAGGCGACAGGGATGGTCAATGATCATCTTTCATCGTGTTTCCGGTATAAAGAATGTCAGTCGATTTCCCGGTAACGCAGGCTGTTCGATTTCTCCGCGAGAAAAAGGCCGATTTCGTACCGCACCTTTACGATTATGTGGAAAAGGGCGGCACGCAGGACTCAGCGAAGCAGTTGGGGGTAGATGAGCATGCCGTAGTAAAGACGCTGGTGTTCGAAACCAATGAAAAGAAACCACTTATCGTGCTGATGCACGGTGACAAGGAAGTCTCGGCCAAGAACCTGGCACGCTTGATTGGCGTGAAATCCGTTGAGCCGGCGGTGCCGGAGCGGGCATCTAAATTGACGGGTTACCTCGTCGGAGGCACGTCGCCGTTCGGGATGCGGACGAAGATTCCGGTTTACGCGGAAAGAAGCATCTTCGAGCTCGAAAAGATCTACATAAACGGGGGCAAACGTGGATTCCTGGTGGGAATCGACCCGGCAATCCTGAGATCGACCGTCAACGTGGCAGAAATTGAAGTGGCGATTTGAACTGAGTTTAGGGGTAAATCTTTATGAAAGAAGCAGTTATTGTGTCGGCCGTACGGACAGCGGTGGGAAAGGCTCCGAAGGGGACGTTGAAGAATACACGGTCCGATGAGTTGGGGGCAGTCGCCATTAAAGAGGCGGTCGCACGAGCAGATGTGGATGCATCATTGATTGATGATGTGATAATGGGCTGCGCTTTCCCAGAGGCTTCGCAGGGGATGAATGTGGCGCGGACGTCGTCGATACTCGCGGGGCTTCCAGTCGAGACGTCGGCGATGACGGTAAACCGTTACTGTTCATCGGGTTTGCAGACGATCGCATTGGCGGCGGAGCGGATCCAGGTCGGGGGCGCCGATGCGATCGTGGCAGGCGGTTTGGAATCGATGACCGCGATTCCGATGGGCGGGAACACGTTTCGGCCGAACCCGCATCTGGCTGATACCTACCCCGATTATTACCTGAATATGGGCCTTACAGCGGAGAATCTGGCTAAAAAGTATGAGATCACGAGGGAACAGGCCGATGAATTTTCTTATAGTTCGCATATGAAAGCATTGGCGGCGATCGGGGAAGGGAAATTCAAAGATGAAACGGTGCCGATGACCGTGTACCTTGATGAATTTGACGAAAAAGGCCGCGTTCGACGGAAAGAGATCGTTTTCGAAACGGATGAGGGCCCGCGGGCTGACACCTCCGCCGAGGGCCTGGCGAAGCTTAAGCCGGTATTTCACGCTAAAGGGACGGTGACGGCCGGGAACTCTTCGCAAATGTCGGACGGGGCCGCAGCCGCTGTCGTGATGTCTGCTGATAAGGCTAAAGAGCTGGGGATAAAGCCTTTAGTAAGATTCGTTTCTTACGCGACCGCGGGGTGCCTGCCGGAAGAAATGGGAATCGGGCCGGTTTACGCGATTCCGAAGGCTTTAAAGCTTGCCGGTTTGACTCTCGATCAGATAGACGTGATTGAACTTAACGAGGCGTTCGCCGCGCAGGGACTTTCAGTGATGAAACTTCTTGAAATGGACCCGGCAAAGGTGAACGTAAATGGTGGTGCCGTTGCACTTGGCCATCCGCTCGGCTGCACAGGGGCGAAGCTGACCGCTACGATAATACAGGAGCTGATTCGCCGTAACGCTCGATACGGGATGGTGACGATGTGCGTCGGCGGGGGTATGGGAGCCGCGGGGATCTTCGAAAGGCTCGACTGAAAACGCGTCTCGGGATCGAGACGCGCGTCCCGATCCGTATGACCATTTCGTCCCTCGTATGACCGCCGTATGACCGCTTTTACCTGAAACAAACTAGATCGCCAAAACAAAGGAAACGGACGAGATGACGACAGGTTTCCCCCAAAATTAAGGGAAGAAAATTAAAAAAGTGGTTGCTGAATGAACGTTCATTCAGTTATAATGCTCGTCGCCAACCTTGAAGTAAATTTTGCGCAGGAGAACCCAATGGACACACGACTCGAGAAGGAATATTTGAAGGGCGGGGAATTTTTGATTACCGATCAAACGCCGGCGGAGATCTTCACGCCTGAAGATTTTACCGAAGAGCAGCGGATGATCGGCGAAACGACACGCGAATTCATCGACAACGAAGTGCGGCCGAATATCGAGGCGATGGAGAAGCATGATTGGGGTAAGGCGCGGGAGCTTGTGGCCAAGGGGGGCGAACTTGGACTGCTCGGGGCGACGATCCCTGACGAATTCGGCGGCGCGGAACTGGATCAGACCGCGGGCGTCGTCATAGCAGAGATGATGGGGCGTGCGGGCGGGTTCGGCACCACTTTCGGAGCGCAGACGTCGATCGGGTTGCTGCCGATACTTTATTTCGGGTCGGAAGAGCTCAAGAACGAGTGGATTCCGAAGATCGTCTCCGGCGAGGTTGTAACGGCGTATTGTTTGAGCGAGGCAGGGTCGGGTTCAGATGCGTTGGGAGCAAAGACGGTGGCGCGGCTGACCGAGGACGGGCAGCATTATGTATTGAACGGCGAGAAGATGTGGATCTCGAACGGGGGGTTCGCTGACGTGTTCATCGTGTTCGCGAAGGTGGACGGCGAGAAGGAAAAGTTTTCCGCGTTCGTGGTGGAGCGAAGCGAGAATTGCCGGCCCGGCAGCGAAGAGCACAAGATGGGGATCAAGTCGTCATCGACTACGCCGCTGATCCTGTCTGACGCAAAGATCCCCGCAACGAACCTGATCGGGAACGTGGGTGATGGAGCGAAGATCGCATTTAACATTCTCAACGTCGGCCGGTTCAAGCTCGGCGCATCAGTGACGGGCGGGGCGAAGCTTGCACTGCATGAGGCGATCCGGTACGCGAACGAGCGGCATCAGTTCAACAAGCCGATCTCGAGTTTCGGCGCTATCAAACACAAGCTGGCCGAGATGGCGATCCGCGTTTGGGTGGCGGAATCTATCACGTATCGAACCGTTGGAATGATCGACGCGCTGATCGGCGACGGAGCGGATAACGCGCGCAAGCTGCAGTCGATCGAAGAGTACGCTGTGGAATCGTCGATCAACAAGGTCGCTTGTTCCGAGGCTCTGGACTACGTCGTCGACGAGATGGTGCAGATCTATGGCGGTTACGGCTATTCGGCCGACTACCCGGCGGAGAAGGCGTATCGCGATTCGCGCATCAACCGAATTTTCGAGGGCACGAACGAGATCAATCGGCTGCTCATTCCTGGACAATTGATGAAGCGGGCGATGAAAGGCAAGATCGGTTTGCTGCAGGCGGCCAAGGCGCTGCAGGACGAGATCCTGAACCCGCAGATGTCGTTTGATGAGGATACGAGCGTGCTGGCGGCGGAAACGAAACTCGCCCAGAACGCGAAGAAGGTAGCCCTGATGGTCCTCGGCACGGCGGCGCAGAAATATATGATGGGGCTTGCCGATCAGCAGGAGGTGCTGCTCAATTGCGCGGACATTATTATGGACGCTTACCAGATGGAAACGGCGATCCTGCGGGCGAAGAAATTTGCTGCGGCCAACGGAGAAGAGGCGGCGGGCCGGTACATCGATATGGCGAGCGTCTATTGCAACGACGCGATGATGCGGGTCGATATGAAGGCCCGAAACACCCTGGCCGCGATCGCGGAAGGCGACGAAGGCCGTACATTGCTTGTCGCGTTAAAGCGTTTCACCAAAAACAATTCGCCGATCAACACGATCGCGGCTCGGCAGCGTATAGCGAACACTTTGATCCAGGCGAACGCTTACACGTTTTAGAAGGGTTGAGCGGCTGTTTGAAATGCCGGCGGCGCACGTGCGCCGCCGGCATTTTCTATTGAGGCGGACAGGAAACTGACGACACATTTTCTTTTCACGATGAAAATTCGCAAAATAAGGTCATGCGAATAACTGGCCGATCAGGCTATGACGAACTGAAGAGTCCTCTGACAGTTGTAGGGGTCCAATAGGTTTAGGTTTTTGATTTTGGATCTCAAATTTTAGATCTGAAATCTGAGATAGATACGGGTGATCTAGCTGCGACTGTACAAACAAAAAGCGGGGTCCAGTCGGAAGAAAAAATGAAATATTCGAATTTTGAAGCGCTGCCTGTCTGGAAGGCGGCGATCGATTTTGCCTTAAAGATATTCGAATTCACGAACAAAGCAGATTTTCGAGGATTTGGTGATACGAAAAATCAGTTGGAGCGGGCAGCGGTTTCCGTATCGAACAACATTGCCGAGGGGTTTGAACGCGGGACTACAGTGGAGCTGATCTATTTTTTGTATATATCGAAGGGCTCGTCGGGTGAGTGCAGGTCGATGCTGCGGATGTGTGAGCAGGCGGGGAGATTTTCTGATTTCAAATCTGAGATTTCAGATCTGATAATTAAGGCTCAATCGGTTTCAAGACAACTGAATGGCTGGATCGAATCGTTGAAGAATTCGAATATAAAGGGGCCGAAGTTTTTGACCAATAAAGAGCCGGAGAAGGCGGCCCAGGATAAGGAGTTTGAAGAATTCGATAAGCAGATGGAAGAGTTTCGGCAGCAGCATTTGGCGATGTTGAAGAAGCGGGAGGAAGACTATGCGGCCGAGAGACGGAGGCGAGAGGCGGAAGAAGGGAGCTCTGAGGAGGCGGTTTAATTTCTATTTTGAAGATTGATCGAGAACTGTATTGCTTAGGATCTCAGATTTTACATTTTTAAATCTCAGATTGCGGATTCACAGATCTGTGATGAACTGATATGAACTTGGATAGCAGGGTTATACAGAAAATTTAGTGACAATGCCAAAAGAAATACGAACACTGGGTGAATTGAGGGCGAGCGGGTTTGCGTCGCGGTCCGTTAAGGACGAGATGCGGGCGAATTTGATCGGGAAGCTGAGGAACGGGGAGAGGTTGTTTCCGGGGATTTTGGGGTATGACGAATCGGTGGTGCCGCAGATAGTTAATGCGGTTTTAGCGAAGCATAATTTTATTCTGTTGGGGCTTCGCGGGCAGGCTAAGAGCAGGATCATCAGGCAATTGACGGATCTGCTTGATCCGGAAATCCCGATCATCGCGGGATCGGAAATAAATGACGATCCGTTGGCACCGCTTAGCGCTTACGGCCGAAGCCAGATAGAACTGCACGGCGACGAGACGAAGATCGATTGGGTGGGGCGCGACAGCCGGTTTGTCGAGAAACTTGCGACTCCGGACGTGACGATCGCAGATATGATCGGAGACGTTGATCCCATCAAGGCGGCAAAGGGCGGGCATCTGCTTTCGGACGAGTTGACCATCCATTTCGGCCTGCTGCCGAGGGCGAACCGGGGGATATTCGCGATCAACGAATTGCCGGACCTGGCGGGCAAGATACAGGTCGGCCTTTTCAACATCATGCAGGAAGGGGACGTGCAGATAAAAGGGTATCCGGTGCGTCTGCCGCTGGACGTGATGCTGGTTTTCTCCGCGAACCCTGAAGATTACACCGCCCGCGGGAAGATCATCACGCCTCTTAAAGATCGGATCGGGTCGGAGATCCAGACGCATTACCCGGCGGACGTGCAGATGAGCTCGACGATCACGAAGCAGGAAGCGTGGACGGAAAGGGAGGGGTTTGAGGCCTACACTGTCGATGTGCCCGAATTCATTTCCGAGACGATCGAGCAGATCGCTTTTGAGGCGCGTGACGATCAGCGGGTGGACAAACGAAGCGGCGTCTCGCAGCGGTTTTCGATATCGGTTTTGGAATCGGCCATCTCGAATGCGGAACGGCGGGCGCTGATAACCGGCGAGGCGGAGATAACGCCGCGCATCTCGGATATCTACGCCGCATTGCCCGCGATGACCGGGAAGATGGAGTTGGAATACGAGGGCGAACAGATCGGGGCGGCGCGGCTGGCTAAGGACCTGATCAAGCGTGCATGCGGGGTGATCTTTGAAGGCTTTTTCCTAGGGATAGATTTCGGTCCGACCGTTTCGTGGTTCGATGAGGGGAATAAGCTGTTGCTGTCGGATACGGCGTCGGCGGACGAGTGCGTCGGCCTGCTGGAAAGCGTTCCGGATCTGATCGATTCGACGCTGGTTCCGTTGGAATTCCGACGGGATGAAAAGGCAAAGCTGGTATCGGGGTGCGAGTTCGTGCTCGAAGGGCTTTATGCGCAGAACAAGATCGCAAGAAACGAGTCCGGCGGGTTTGAGGCCGTCACGAAAGCAAAACGCGATCGACGCGGGATGATCTACGAAGATTTCACCGATATCGAGGGATATAACTAAGGGGAGCGGATTATGGCTGAAGAACGATTGCGGAGCGACGGCCCTCAGGGGACGCCCGGAAACGGAGCGTTGAAGAAGTGGTTGATTGGGATCGGAGCACTTCTACTGGCGTTTTTGATCGGGTTCGTGCCCATGTGGTTGAACAATCGGCAGTTGAACCGCTCGCTGGAGGAAAGGGACAGGGAACTTCGCCGCGGCCGAATCCAGAATGTTCTCGCGTCGGCGGCGATCTACGCGCGGCGTGGTGAGTATGAAACGGCCCGGCAGAATACGAGCAGTTTTTATACGGAGCTTTCGCAGGAGATGGACAAAGGTGCGAACAGCATTTTGACCGAACAGGAACGGCTTGGGATGAATACGGTTCTCGCGGAACGGGACGAAATGATCACCCTTTTGTCTCGCAACGACCCGGCGGCCGGCGAACGCCTATCCAATGTGTTCGTTGAATACTCGAACGTGACGCGCGGGAAATAAAAAAACCGTGACGGACCCGGCGAGATCCGTCACGGTTTTTACCTTCCCCTTGTTCGTTCGGTCCGACTAGTATCGTCGAACTCTGTAGTAGCGGGTCTTCTTGGGGTTCAGCTTGTAGGTGTACAGGGCCGAACCGCCGGCACCGCCTGCCGCTCCGATGAGGGCACCTTTCTTACCACCGATCAGGCCGCCCAACAGGGCCCCCGCCGCTGTTCCGATACCGATATTGATCAGGTTGCGATGTTTCCTGTAAAGGCTCGGCTTTTTGTTCGTTCGCGACACGTAAGTCACGCCGTTTCTCTTTACCGTCCTCACGTATCGCTGTGCGTCCGCCGTGCCCGCCATGAACGGGATCATCACCGCCAGCATCGCCGTCATAATAAATCCAGATATGATCTTCTTCATGATTTTGTAAACTTCCCCTTGTAAGATTTCCGGGGAACTTTTCCCCTTTCGCCGTTCATTACTGCAACGGATATGCCAAAACGATAATTGGCTGTCATTACAACAATTAGGAGGATTAACGCGTTCCCGCGCGGGCCTTCGCGGGCACGATTTCGGTTGAGGATAGACGTTATCGGCGCACGGCTTGGTGCAACTGAAAAGGCCGGACCCTTTTGGATCCGGCCTCTGCAGAATTCAGGCAAAAGGCGTTATTGAAAAATTAGTATCTGCGGCGTTTCGGGTTGAGCTTGTAGGTGTAGAGTGCACCGGCACCGGCTCCGCCGAGCAGCCCCAAACCGGCCCCGCGGCGTCCGCCGAGCAGGCCTCCGATAAGCGCACCCGCACCGGTCGCGATGCCGATGTTGATCAGGTTGCGGTGACGGCGGTAGAAGCTGGGCTTGCGCTGTGCGGTGTAGCTGCGCACGGCGTAGCGGGAATTGTTGTTTCGGTAGGTCCGAGACGCATAACTCTTGCGAACCTTGCGGCGGCAGCTTTGCGCGTCGACGGACATCGGCAGCGTCACGGCGAAAACGAAAAACGCCAGCATCACGATCAAAAACTTCTTCATAAGACAATCCTATCCTCCAGAAATATATTCTTGCGGAGAGAGATATGTTAAGTTTTTTGGAGAGAGAAAATTCGCCTGGCTTCGAATGTGGTAGCACTAATATAGCCATCTGAATTTGCGATTGCAAGATGAAGTTTATCCGCTATTCAAAATTCAAAGGTTTCGACGTTTCAAGCCTGGATCTGGGCGGTTTGATGGACGCCCTGTCGAACCAGATGCTCGATTCCGGGTTCAACGACGATTACTGGTGGACCCGCGAGCGAAACCAGCCAGACGATTCGCTCGATGCACTGCGGCACGCCATCCTGCAGGCGTTGATGGAGCAGGAAGTGCTGTCGGAGCACGACGTTGAGCAGATGCTCGCGGACAACGGCGGGAAGTTTAAGGGGTCGCTGCTGGAGGAACTGATCAATCAGCTGATCGAACGCCTTGTCGAAGAGGGTTATCTGAACCTAAAAGAGGTGCCGCAGGAGCAGCGGCGAGATCCGCAGAACGGCGAGGGGCAGGGTGAATTTGGTGAAGCGATGCCGCGGAATATCAAGTTCGAGGTGACGGAGAAAGGGCTAGATTTCCTCGGGTACAAGACGCTGCAGAAACTGCTCGGTTCAATGGGGAAGTCTTCGATCGGCCGTCATGAGACGCCGCATCTGGATACGGGCGTGGAAGCGGCGCTCTCGTCCAAGCAATACGAATTCGGCGACACGATCAACCTGGACGTGAACGCGACGCTGATGTCGGCGATAACGCGCGAAGGCCTTGGTGTGCCGCTGAATCTTGAATACAAGGACCTTTATGTTCATCAGCAGGACTACCAATCGTCGTGCGCGACGGTGGTGATGCTCGATTGCTCACATTCGATGATCCTCTACGGCGAGGACCGGTTCACGCCGGCGAAGAAGGTCGCGCTCGCACTGGCGCATCTGATCCGCACGCAGTACCCGGGGGATAGCCTGAAGATCGTGTTGTTTCACGACGGGGCTGAGGAGCTGCCGATCGCGAAGCTAGCTTCAACGCAGGTAGGACCGTATCACACGAACACAGCCGAAGGATTGAAACTCGCCCGGCGCATTCTCACCGCTCAGCGGAAGGACATGAAACAGATCGTAATGGTGACGGATGGAAAGCCGACCGCCGCTTTCGTAGAACCGTCGAACGCCGCATATTTCAGCTACAAAAAGTACTCGGATACGAAGACCGGCGAGAAAAAGCTGCTATACAAGAACTCGATGGGGAATGATCCGTTCGTGATGGCGGAGACCTTCAAGGAGGTACAGGCGTGCCGGAAATCCGATGTGATGATAAACACCTTCATGCTCGCGAGCGACCCCTACCTCGTCGAATTCGTAAAGCAGATGACGGCTATGACGCGCGGGAAGGCGTATTTCGCGAACCCGAACAACCTGACGCAGTTCGTTCTTATGGATTTTCTGAAGCGCAGAACGAGCCGCGTAAAATAAGTTCGCAAAAAACTCTGAAAAACCATTGACGTCAAGCAGGAATTAACCTAGCATTATCAGGGCGCTCCACGGCGAGCTCCCTGCGCTCACAAGTCCTGCCTCAGCTCACAAATCCTGATCTTTCGGCGGCTGCGAATGAAATGCGGTTTGACCCGTAAAGTTTCACCTGTGTGCGTACCTCCATAACCTGCCTAATCCACCTTATAGGAATCAATTCGATGAAATTTAATTCGCGGCGCCCACACGTTGCCGCTGCAAACCTCCCAACCCGTCTGATCTCAGCATTTCTAATAGCGCTCTGCCTCGCAGCGGGAACCGATCTGTTGTCGGAACTTGACCGTGTTATACCCACGAGCATAGGTAAGTTCTCGACCATTCAGCGCACTTCGGCGAACAGCACCTACGCCACCCTGGCGAGCGGCAATTTGTCCTTCAGCGTCAATGCCGGGAACGTAAACCAGATCTCGTCGAACGACAATTGGTCTGGTGTACCGAGCGTCGAAGGGTACTACGGCCAAGGGCTCACAGCGACGCACGGCGTGGATCCCCGAACCGTTCTGGGAACGGAATTCACCGGTAACGCTTTAGCTCAGTCCGGCGACACGCAGGTGAACGCTAATAAAGGGAACCCGAGCGCGTATAACGCCGGCGGCGTCACTGAATTCGATACGGGCACTTTCCTGGCGATCGGGTTTCAGGGGAATGTTCAGTCTAATCCGTATTTGGTTTTTTACCTGAACACGACGAACAGGCAGAACGTAACGATCAGCTACACGGTCATGGACATCGACGGCGGGAACAACAACGCCGTCACGCCGCTCGCTCTTCAATACCGCGTGGGCAATTCCGGGTTGTTTTCAAACTTGCCAGGAGGATACATCGCCGACGCGACGCAGGGTCCGAACATTTCGGGCCTGACGAATAATATCTCGGTACAGCTGCCGGCGGCTGCGTCAAACCAACCTCAGGTGCAGGTTCGCGTCATTACCACGAATGCGGCATCGACAGACGGGAGCAGCACGCCCGACGAATGGGTGGGCGTTAACAATTTTGTGTTCAGCTCGGTCGGGCCAAGCGCCGGCGAGGCGGAATTATCCGGACGCGTTGTCGATGAACTGGGGAGGGGCATTTCGGGAGCCGAAGTAACATTATTGGACGAGCTCGGAATCCCGCGAACGGTGCGCACGCGAGCGTTCGGCCACTACAAGTTCACAAACCTCTCGGTCGGATTCTCTTATATCATGTGGGCTTCGAACAAGAGGTACGTTTTCGACACTCACGTCGTCGATCTTGTAGACAGCGTATCGGACATCGATTTTGTCGCTCTGGGTGGCAGCACGCACGTGCCGCCACAGCCGGACCGGGGAGCGGATGTCACGTCGCCGCCGACCGCGAAATCGAAGTATTAATCAGGAAAAAGGAAAGGGATCGGTTTTCGCCGATCCTTTTTCGTTGTGCTAAACTTCGACGCGAATGCTGAAAAGTGAGATCAAGGATCCCGTCTGGTTTTTCGACCTGGAGTGGGTGCCGGACGCGTCCGGTGCGATGCGCCTGTTTGAGCTTCCGCCGCACACGACCGAGCTGGAAGCAATGGGGAAGCTGTGGGAATCGACCGCGGGGTACGACGCGGAATCGTGTCCGCGGCCGTTCGTGAAGTATGTTCACTCCCGTGTCGTTTCCGTATCGTTTTTATCGAGGCGGATCACTTACGTCGAGGGCGAGCGGGTCGTCGAGTTCGCGCTGCATTCTCTGCCGAAGCTGCCGCTGGACGACAACGCTCGAGACGAAAAATATCTGATCTCGCAATTCCTGCATTACGTCGGCGTGCGGGAACCGCAGCTCGTCGGTTTCAACTCGCTCGAGTCGGATCTGCAGGTACTGATCCAGCGGTCGATCGTCAACGAGGTTCGAGCGGAAGCATTCTGCAAAAGGCCCCCGAAACCTTGGGATGGAAGAGACTATTTCGATTCTCGGAACAGCGAATGGCACCTCGATCTGCTCCAGCGATTCTCGATGCGCTCGGGAATGACCCCGCGGCTTAACGACATCGCGCGGCTTTCGGGTTTCCCGGGGAAGATCGACACGAACGGGTCGCAAGTGGTCGATCTGTGGCTCGACGGCTGTTTGGAGGAGATCGTGAAGTACAACCAGATCGATACGCTGAATACGTATCTGATCTGGCTTCGGATGTGCAATTTCGCGTGCAAGTTTCCGGAGGATGAATACCTCGCCGAGCAGGATGATTTTCGGCAGTTTCTGGACACTGAGGCGGAAAAGGACAACTGCGATCACATCCGCCGGTTTCTGGAAAAATGGGACGAAATGTGATCCGAGTATAATCGGTGTTGCATCGGGCGCGCCATTCGTGAAAAACTATCCCTGTTATGGACAGGATGGGCGAAGCAGATATTTTTGAAACGAAAACGGATTTTGCCGGATCTGTCGTCTGGGCTTGCGCGGTTTATTCGCTGGTGCCTTTTCTCGGAATCTTGTTCGTCCCCGTTGCTCTGATCTTCGGGGCGGCCGCCTTGTTAAAGGTTAGCGGCTCGGCCGATCCCAAGGAACGCCGCACGCTGAACGCGATGCTGTTTTCCGTGTTCGTGCTCGCCGGGCAGATCGTTCTTTGGCAGCTTCTTTACCTCATTCCCGAACTCGGCGTGCTCTGAAAATGAAGATCGCTAAGATCGTAAGTTCCAATTCGCATATTGCCTATGTGGCCCGCGTTCTTGATAAACGCGACGGCGGCGAAGAGCCGCACCCGGATGAATACAGTTTCGGGCATTTCGTTTCGATGGAGTGTCCGGACGAAACCATCGTCGGCGTGATAAGCGATTCGCGTCTCGTGAATCCGGAATACATCAGCCCGTCGTCGCGCCTGGGGCAATCGTCTGCTTTGGGTGAATTGCGGCGCGATCTGGTCGACGACAAACGGACGCTCGTCGCGGTCTTGCTGCTCGGGTCAACACGCGGCGGCGTTGCGGAACACTCTATACCACGGCGCGTTTTGCCGTCCGGGCTCGACGTCGAATCGATGGGGCCGGAGCATATCACGGAATTTCATCGCGACCGTGACGGCGGCGTGAAAATGAACTATTTCCCGAGCCTGATGTCGCATTCGGGCCCGTTGTCCCTTACCCTTGCGATGACGATGATGGACCAACTCGGGCCGCTCTTCGCCGATCTCGATCGGCAAAAGCTCGCCGTGATGCGCAACTCGCTTTCCTGGAAGCACACCTTCGGCGATAACCGTTACTGAACCTTTTTCGCATGATCAAATTCAGAAAGATCTACACCGAAAATTGCCTCGAAACCATAAGCCGGATGCCGGACGGGATGATCGACATGACGATCACCAGCCCGCCTTATGACGACCTACGCGAATACAACGGCTACCATTTCCCTGTCGAGCAGATCGCCGCGGGACTTTTTGCTAAGACAAAACCCGGCGGGGTGGTCGTCTGGGTGGTCGGCGACCGAACCGTGAACGGCGATGAAACGCTGACGAGTTTCCGACACGCATTCGCCTTTAAGGAAGCGGGTTTCCGCGTGCACGACACGATGATCTACGCGAAGAACAACCCTATCCCGAGCGATTGTGGAAAGCGGTACCGGCAATGTTTCGAATATATGTTCTGTTTTTCGAAGGGCCAGCCGAAA
>Ga0307409_100000296_pt1 | contig 20197 bp, 20 predicted proteins | sample 322Ometagenome_2_FD_203888 | JGI IMG/M metagenome (GOLD analysis project Ga0307409, IMG submission 203888) | Maize rhizosphere microbial communities from greenhouse at UC Davis, California, United States - 322HYB-O-2 | ecosystem: Host-associated > Plants > Roots > Rhizosphere > Soil | place... | reverse complement strand
ATCGTAGCATTGGACGCAGGGGCCGGCCGCCCGTCCGTGGCGGCGGAAAGCGCGAAGGAGTCGAACGATGGAAATGAAGCGCATGAGCGGCGGCAGCCTGCGGGCGGCCGGCTACGACGCGCGCGAGCGCAAGCTCGTGGTCGAGCTCACCGCCGGCACGTTCCAATACGACGGCGTGCCTGGGGAGGTGTGGCGGCGGTTCTCGACGGCGTCGTCGCCGTGGAGCTACTTCCGCGACAACATCGAGGAAGAATATCCGGCACGGCGCACGCGGTAGAAACGTAAATGCGGGTCAGAGATGCATTTTTTCGCCGGGGCGCGCGCTGCCTGCGCCGGGAAATGCATCTCCGACCCGCATTCCGCGGGCATTGCCGGTTACTGGATCGTCAGCTTGCGCCCTGCGACCGCCGGCTTCTTGACGAGCTCGAGCTTCAGCACGCCGTTCTCGTATTTCGCCTCGCTCGCCGTCTCGTCGAGCTCGACCGGCAGCGTGAAGCTGCGATACAGGTTACCGCTGTAGCGCTCGGTCCGCAGCACGCGCGTGCCTTCCGCCTGCGCGATCAGCGGCTTCACTTCGGCGGCGATCGTCACCTGGTTGCCTTCGACGGCGACGTGAATCTCGTCCTTCGCGACGCCCGGCACCTCGGCGTAGATCGTGTAGCCCTTGTCGGTCTCGGCGACGTCGACGCGGATGCTCTGCGGAGCGGCGCGGTCGCCGCGCTCGGGGCGGAAGAATTGCCGGAACAGCGTGTCGACCGCCGCCTCGGCGAACGGATCGTAGATCTGCAGACTGGCCATGGTTTCGTCCTCGTGTCTTGATATCGGGCGACATGCGCCCGCGCATACGCAATCTAGGGCCGCCCGCGGGCGATTCAAGGGCCCTCGGGGCCAGAAATTCCACCCCGGGTGCGCCCGCCGCGCATCTGGCCGATAATGCAAGCGCCATGGCCTCCGACGCCCTCACCGTCGCGCAACGCGCCGAGCTCGCCGAAGCGCTGCGCGGGCGTCAGCGCGCGCTCCGGGCCGATGTCGCCGCCAAGCTCAAGACCCAGGACGATCCCCGCCTCGTGGGCCTGCGCAACCGGATGGAAGACACCGACGACTGGGCCGCCGCCGACGCGATGGCGGCACACGACATCGCGCTCGTCTCGCGCGATCTTGCCGAACTCGCGACGGTCGAGCAAAGCCTCGCCCGCGTCGCCGACGGCACGTACGGCGAGTGCATCGACTGCGGCAATTCGATTCCGTACGAGCGTCTCGCCGCCTACCCCGCCGCGACGCGCTGCGTCGCCTGCCAGGAAAACGCCGAGCGCCGCGAGCGCGGCCGGAAGTAGCCCGGCGCGCCCGCGCGGGCGGTACAGAGACCGCCTAGCGGCCGCGCGCCCTGCGCTGCGCCGGCGGTGCGAACCGCGCGAGCCACGCGAAGAACTCGCGATACCAGAGCCGCGAGTTCTGCGGCTTCAGGATCCAGTGGTTCTCGTCGGGGAAATAGACGAGCCTCGCCGCGACGCCCTTCGCCTTCAGCGAGTTGAAGTATTGCAGACCTTGCGTCGCGGGCACGCGATAGTCGAGCTCGCCGTGGATGACGAGCGTCGGCGTGCGCGCCGCCTTGACGTAATGATGGGGAGATTGCCGCATGACGCGCGGCGCGTCGTCCCAATGAAAGGCGCCGAGCTCCTTCGCGAAAAAGCGATAGCCGTCGGTCGCCATCATGCTCACCCAGTCGTAGCAGCCGGCATGGCAGACGAATGCGCGATAACGGTGTGTGTGGCCGTTCATGTAGGCCACCATGAATCCGCCGTAGCTTCCGCCCGTCGCCGTGAGGCGTGCGCGGTCGATGTAGCCGCGCCGGAGCAGGTAATCGGTCGCCGCTTCCGTGTCGGCGAATTCCTTCTCGCCGTAGCGCCCGGTGATCGTTTCGAGGAACTTCTGGCCGAAGCCCGACGAGCCGTGATAGTTGACCGCGGCGACGACGTAACCCTGAGCGGCGAACACCTGCGTGTTCCAGCGGAAGTGCCAGCCGTCATGGTGCGACGCGTGCGGTCCTCCATGGATCGAATGCATCAGCGGCCATTTTCGCGACGGATCGAATCCCGGCGGAAACGTCACGAACATCTGCACGGGCTCGCCGCGCCAGCCAGCGACCGTGAATTCCCTGACCTCACCGAACGTGTGGCGCGCGAGCAGCGCGCGATTGAGCGATTCGAGCGGCCGCTCGTTGCTGCCGTCGCCTGCGGATGCGAACAGCGCCGGCGGATGCCGCGCCGTGTCGCGGGTGTACGCCAGCACGCCGCCATCCGCCGAGCGCGCGAAGCCCGAGATCACGCCGCCCGGCACGAGCCGAGCGGCCGCTCCATCGGCAATCGCATGCCGCCACAGGCCGACACGCCCGCGATCCTCGACGAGCGACAGCAGCGCCTGCGAGTCGGGCGTCCACTGCAGATGCGTCGTCGCGCGGTCGAAGCCCGGGGCCAGCGTGCGCCACGCGCGCGTGCGCCGATCGAGCAGCCGCAACTCCCCCTGGTCGTTGAAGGATCGCGTCGTGTCGTACGCATGGAACGCAATCCACCTGCCGTCCGGCGAATACAGCGGATGCTCGTCGGAGCGTTGGCTCGTGGACGTGAGATTGCGCACGCGCCGCCGCGCGAGGTCGACGACGACCACGTCGCACCGGTTCATGAGTCCCGGCTCGGCTTGCGGATCGATCGTCAGCGCGAGCTCGCGCCCATCGGGTGAAATGTCGTAGAGCTCGGCGGTCGGATCCCACGGCTGCAGCGCGAGGCCGGTGCCGGCCAGCAGATCGGTCGTTCGACCGGTCGCGATGTCGCAGGCGAACACGTGCGGCTCGCGGCCGTCGGTCAGCCAGTGATCCCAGAAGCGGTACTCGCCGCGCTCCGTCAGGTGCGCCTTGACCTTGGCGTCCTTCTTTTCGAGCATGCGCCGCGCCTGCGCGGCTTCCCCAATCACGTCCGGCCACACCCACGACACGAACGCGATGCGCTTTCCGTCGGGAAACCACTTGATCGCCGTGGCACCGGTCGCAATTTCGGTCAGACGCGTCGCTTCGCCGCCGTCCGGTGCGATCAGGTAGATCTGCGCCTCACTGTCGTCCTTGCGCTTCGCCGTGAACGCGATGCGCGAGCCATCGGGCGAGTAACGCGGATCGCCGTCCTTGTCGCCGGCGGTGAGCCGTCGCGGCTTGCCGGGTGCGCCGCCACGTCCGGTCGGAAACAGCCACAACTCGCTCGACCCGGCGTTCCTGTTCATCGAGAACGATGTCACCGTTGCGCACGCGACGCGGCCATCCGGCGCAAGCGAAGGCGCACCGATGCGCTTCACGGCCCAGAGCGCATCGACGTTGAACGGCGCTGATTTGCGTGCGGACGCTGCGCGACGCGCGGGCATCTTGGAATCCTGCGAGGTAGAATGAAGGCCGCGATTCTAGCCGGAACGCCGTCGCGCGTTGCCGGCGACGACCGCACTTCGGCTTGCCCAACCCGCGAACGACCCCGCTCCGATCGCCTATTCCAGCGCTGTGCTCCCGCCTGCCTGGCCGGGCACCACGCCTCTTTCTCGAGAAAACAGGACTGCCATGAACTATCGTCGCCTCGGACGCTCCGGCCTTCGGGTCAGCGAACTCTCGTTCGGCTCGTGGGTGACGTACGGTAACCAGATGGACGAGCGCGTGGCGCGCGAATGCATGGCAGCGGCGCACGACGCCGGCGTGAATTTCTTCGACAACGCCGAGGCTTACGCCAAAGGCGGCGCGGAGACCATGATGGGCGATGCATTGCGCAAGCTGGGCTGGCGGCGCTCGTCCTACGTGATCTCGACCAAGTTCTACTGGGGTCTGAACGACGGCCCGAACGAAAAGAACACGCTGAATCGCAAATACCTGATGCAGGCGATCGACGCCTCGCTTGCGCGGTTCGGCCTCGATCACGTCGACCTCGCCTTCTGCCATCGGCCCGATCCGGACACGCCGATCGAGGAAACCGTGTTTGCGTTTCACGACATGATCCAGGCCGGCAAGGTGCTGTACTGGGGAACGTCCGAATGGAGTGCGGCGGAGATCATGGCCGCCTACCAGATCGCCGAGCGCCACCACCTGCACAAGCCGGTGATGGAGCAGCCGCAATACAACGTGTTCCATCGCGAGCGCGTCGAGCACGAATACGCGCGCCTTTACCGGGATATCGGCCTCGGCCTCACGACGTGGAGCCCGCTCGCGTCCGGCGCGCTGACCGGCAAGTATGCGAAGGGCGTGCCGCCCGATTCACGGGCCGCGGTCAAGGGCTACGAATGGCTCGCCGAGCGCGTGCTCGAACCGACGCGGCTCGCGAAGGTCCAATCGCTCGTTCCGATCGCCGAAGAGCTCGGTTGTACGCTCGCGCAGATGTCGCTCGCCTGGTGCCTTGCGAATCCGAACGTGTCGACCGTCATCACGGGCGCGAGTCGGCCTTCGCAGGTGACCGAGAACATGCGAGCGCTCGACGTCGTGCCGCGGCTTTCGCCCGACGTGATGGCGCGCATCGAGGCGGCCACGAAGTGACGCGCACGCGACAATGAACCCGCTCGAGTCCTGGAGCGAGGAGCAGCGCTCCGCGTTTCTCTATCGCGCATGCGCGGACGCGGAAACCGGCACCGTTCGCGCGGAGCTCTTTCGCCGGCTCGCCGGCGAGGCCGAGGCGCAGGCCGCCATCTGGCGGGCGCAATTGACGTCGCGCGGCCATCCGGCGCCGGATCCTTTCGTGCCCGACGCGCGTACGCGGCTGGTCGCCGGGCTCGTGCAATGGCTCGGCCCGCGGCGATTGCGCAACGTGCTCGCGGCAATGAAGGTCCGCGGAATGGCCGTCTACGGCGCCATACCGATGGCCGATGCAGGCCACGCCGTGCCGCAGCCGGGCGCGCTGTTCGAGCGGCGCCATCGCGGCCTGGGCGGCGGCGGCAACCTCCGCGCCGCGGTGTTCGGCGTGAACGACGGGCTCGTTTCCAACGCAAGCCTGATTCTCGGCGTCGCCGGCGCAACGTCCGACATCAAAGTCGTCGTGCTCTCCGGCGTCGCCGGCATGGCGGCGGGCGCGTTCGCGATGGCGGCCGGCGAATACGTCTCCGTGCAATCGCAGCGCGAGCTCTACGAGTACCAGATCGCGCTCGAGCGCGACGAGCTCGTCCAGTATCCCGAGGCCGAGGCGCAGGAGCTCGCGTTGATCTACGCCGCGAAGGGCGTTCCGCCGAAGCAGGCCGACCGGCTCGCCAAGCGGCTGGTCGCCGACCCCGACCATGCGCTCGACACGCTCGCGCGGGAGGAGCTCGGGCTCAACCCCGCCGAGTTGGGCTCACCGCTCGGCGCTGCCGCGAGCTCGCTCGCTGCATTCGCAGCCGGCGCGTTCGTACCGCTCGCCCCCTACGTGTTCGGAGCCGGCGGGAACGCGCTCGGGTGGTCGATCGGCTTGACCGCAGCCGGGCTGTTCAGCGTCGGCGCCACGCTTTCGCTCTTCACCGGACGCCACGCCGTCTATTCTGGCGTGCGGATGCTGGTGATAGGAGCGGTTGCCGGCGGCATTACCTATCTGCTGGGCCGGCTGCTCGGCGTCGTCGTCGGGTAGGCTTGCGCGGAAGTGCACCAAAAACAAGGCCGCATCGAGTGCGGCCTTGTAATTGCGATCGCGCGGACAGGAGATCGCGCGATCGTATGGTGCGGAAAGCCTGGCGTGCTCGGCCGGCCTTCCCTGTCGGTGCGAGGCGGGCTTTAAGCGTCCTTCCTAAGCGGCCTTCTTCATGCACTCCGACATGAACTTCTTGCGCTCGTCGCCCTTCATGCCCTTCGATTGCGTGTTGCAGGCGCCCATCTTGTTGTCGTACGTCTTCTTCTCGGCGGACAGGCAATCCTTCATGAACGCCTTGCGCTCGTCGCCCTTCTTGTCGCCGGCCTTGGTGTTGCACGTCTTCATCCGGTCCTGCTGCGCGTTCTGCGCGAGCGCAGGCGTCGCCACGGCGGCGAAGGCGCCGATCATGGCCAAAGCAAGGAGTCGTTTCATCGGAAACCTCGGTCGTTGATTGCGGGTGTCGTTTGATCTTGCGGTGAGCGGCCCGGAAGGGAGCCGCCGTAGACTTGAATCCAGTCTACGGCAAGCGTAACGGACGGGGCAACGAATTGGCTGACAGCGGCCGCCACCCTGTTGCGCAGCTACCCTCTTGCGGTGCAACATGAGGTCCGGCGCCCCGCTTCCACCGGGGCGGTAAAATTTACAAGCCACTGATCCAACTGGAATACTCGATCGCGCGATGATCCTCGTACTCGAACCGAACACCCAACCCGAAAGCCTCGATTACCGGATGCTGACCGGCCAGCTCGAGCGGCTCCACAACATCCGGTTCCGCGTTCACCGCGAGGTTGGAACCGAGGTGACGCTGACCGAGATCTATCTGATCGGCAACACTGGCGCGCTGACGGTCGAGCAGATGCAGGTGCTGCCCTGCGTCGCGAAAGTCGTGCGCGTGTCCGAGCCGTATCGAGTTCTCGGCCGCCACAGCCAGGGCGACGACCGCCCCGCGTCGTTCGAATACAACGGCGTGCGCTTCGGCCAGGATTCGCTGCACGTGTTCGCCGGCCTGTGCGCCGTCGATTCGCGCGAGTCGGTCGAGGCGATGCTGAAGGCGCTGCGCGACAACGGGCAGGTATGCACGCGCATGGGCGCATACAAGCCGCGCACGTCGCCCTACGCGTTCCAGGGCTTCGGCGCCGAATGCCTGCCGTACGTGTTCGAGCTGGCGGGCAAATACGGCATCCGCGTGATCTCGATGGAAGTCACGCACGAATCGCACGTCGACGAAATCCGCGCAGCGCTCGCCGCGACCGGCCACGCCACCGGCGTGATGCTGCAGATCGGGACCCGCAACACGCAGAACTTCGAGCTTCTGAAGCTGGTGGGGCGGCAGCAGGAGTTTCCCGTGCTGATCAAGCGCGGCTTCGGCATCACGCTCGACGAATCGCTGAACGCGGCCGAATACCTCGCGACCGAAGGCAACCGCAAGATCGTGTTCTGCCTGCGCGGCATGAAGACGAACATGGGCGACCCGCACCGCAACTTCGTCGACTTTGCGCACGTGCCCGTGCTGAAGCGCCTGACGCGCATGCCGGTCGCGATCGATCCGTCGCACTCGGTCGGCACGCGAGCCGCCGCGCCGGACGGCCTGCTCGACATCTTCCACGTCGTCGCGCAAGGCGTCGTCGCCGGCGCGAACGTCGTGCTCGTCGACTTCCACCCCGACCCGTCGCGCGCGCTGGTCGACGGACCGCAGGCGCTGCTGCTGTCCGAACTGCCGCACTTCCTGGCCGACGTCGCACTCGCACGGGAGACGTACGAGCGGCGTGTCGTACGCGCCCGCGAGGCCGCGCGCGCCTGACCTTCTGCCCGCGTACCGTGCGCGGCCGCCCACACCCGCATCGTGCGGACGATGCAGGCACCCCGGCCGCGCAGCCGGCCGCGTCCGCAGCGCCCTATCGCGCCCCGCGCTGGCTGGCTGGCGGCCACGCGCAAACGATCTGGCCTTACCGGCTGCGACGCCGCAGCCCGCCGGTCGCGCGCGAGCGCATCGAGACGCCTGACGGCGACTTCTGGGATTTCGACTGGCTCGACGCGCGGGCGCAACCCGGCGCACCGGTGGTCGCGCTGTTCCACGGGCTCGAAGGCGGCTCGCAATCACATTACGCGGGCGCGCTGCTCCGTGCGCTTGCGCGGGCCGAGTGGCGTGGCGTCGTGCCGCATTTCCGCGGGTGCGGCGGTGAGCTCAACCGGCTCCCGCGCGCTTATCATTCCGGGGATCACGCGGAAGTCGGCGCGATGCTCGCGGCGATCCGCCGCGTGATCGCACCGGAAGCGCCGCTGTTCGCCGTCGGTGTCTCGCTCGGCGGCAGCGCGCTTTTGAACTGGCTCGGACGCGCCGGACGCGACGCCGCGCGCACGCTGCGCGGCGCCGCTGCCGTTTCCGCGCCGCTCGACCTGATGGCCGCGGGCATCGCCATCGGCCGCGGCATCAATCGCGTCTACACGCGGCACTTCCTCGCCACGCTCAAGCCCAAGTCGCTTGCGATGGCCACGCGCTTCCCCGACCTGCTGGACGCGACGCGCATCCGCCGCGTGCGCACGCTATGGGATTTCGACGACATCGTCACCGCGCCGCTGCACGGGTTCGCGGGAACGGTCGACTACTGGACCCGCGCATCGTCGAAGCCGTGGCTTGCCAGCATCGCCGTGCCGACGCTCGTGATCAATGCGCGAAACGATCCGTTCATACCGGCGCAGTCGCTGCCGACGCAACGCGAGGTCAGCGCATGCGTGACGCTCGAGCAGCCCCGGCACGGCGGGCACGCGGGCTTCGCGGCCGGACGCTTTCCCGGTCACGTCGATTGGCTGCCGGCGCGGTTGCTACACTACTTCCGCTCGATCGACAGCGGCGCGCCGCCGCCCTGACCGCGCCGTTCCATTTTTGGAGTTCGCCGGATCGCTCGCATGCTCCCTCCCGAAATCTTCAAGGCGTACGACATTCGCGGCGTCGTCGGCCGCACGCTCACCGCGCCTGTCGTGCAGACGATCGGCCGCGCACTCGGCAGCCTCGCGCGCGAGCGCAGGCGCGACACGATCGTCGTCGGCCGCGACGGCCGGCTGTCCGGCCCCGAGCTCGTCGGTGCACTGAGCGACGGCATTCGCGCCGCCGGCGTCGACGTCGTCGACATCGGAATGGTCGTGACGCCGATGACGTACTTCGCCGCCGTGCATCTCGGCACCGCCTGCAGCGTCATGGTGACGGGCAGCCACAACCCGCCGGACTACAACGGCCTCAAGATGGTGATCGACGGCACGACACTGTCGGGCGACGACATCCAGGCGCTGCGCACGCGCATCGAGCGCGGCGAGCTTGCGCAAGGCAGCGGCGGCTTGCGTACGCAGGATGTCGGCGCCGCGTATTTCGACCGCATCGCGTCCGACGTCAAGCTCGCGCGTCCGATGCGCATCGCCGTCGACTGCGGCAACGGCGTGGCGGGCGCCTACGCACCCGCGCTCTATCGCCGCCTCGGCTGCGAGGTCGCCGAGCTGTTTTGCGAAGTCGACGGACGCTTCCCGAATCACCATCCCGATCCGTCGCAACCGAAGAACCTGGAGGATCTTAAGCGGCGGCTGCGCGACGGCGACTGCGAGCTCGGCCTCGCGTTCGACGGTGACGGCGACCGGCTCGGCGTCGTCACGCCGGGCGGCAACGTCATCTATGCGGACAGGCAGCTCATGCTGTTCGCCGCCGACGTGCTGCAGCGAGTGCCGGGCGCGACGATCATCTACGACGTCAAGTCGACGCGCAATCTGAAGCCCTGGATCCTCGAGCACGGCGGCGTGCCGATGCTGTGGAAGACGGGTCACTCGCTGATCAAGTCGAAGATGAAGGAGACAGGCGCCGTGCTCGCGGGCGAAATGAGCGGTCACACGTTCTTCGGCGAGCGCTGGTATGGTTTCGACGACGGGCTGTACGCGGGCGCGCGGCTCATGGAAATTCTCTCGCGCGGATCTGATCCGTCGGCGGTGCTGAACGCGCTGCCCGATGCACTGTCGACACCGGAGCTCAACATCCCGTGCGCCGAGGGCGAGCAGCACGCGCTGATCGCCCGGCTGCAGAAGGAAGCGGAGTTTCCCGGCGCGACGGACGTCATTCGCATCGACGGCCTGCGTGTCGAATACCCGGACGGCTTCGGTCTCGCGCGGGCGTCGAACACGACGCCGGTCATCGTGCTGCGGTTCGAGGCGGACAGCGCAAAGGCGCTCGCGCGCATCCAGCATGAGTTTCGCCGCGTGCTGACGGCCGCGAAGCCCGGCGTCGCGCTGCCGTTCGCATGAGCGCGGCGGGGCAATTCACGGGGGACAATTCAATGAGCATGCGTTCGTGACGACCATCGAGGCATCGGTCACGCTCGCCGACGTCGAGGCCGCGCGGGCGCGCATTCGCGGCGGGATCTACGAATCGCCCTGCGTCGAGTCAATTCCGCTGTCGCAGCTCACCGGCGCGCACGTCTACTGCAAGCTCGATTATCTGCAGCGCACGGGGAGTTTCAAGGAACGGGGGGCGCGCAACGCGCTGCTGTCGCTCGACAAATCGGCAAGCACGCGCGGCGTCATCGCGGCGTCGGCGGGCAACCATGCGCAAGGCGTTGCGTACCACGGCGCGCTGCTCGGCATCCCGGTCACCGTCGTCATGCCGAAATTCGCGTCGCTGATGAAAGTGACCAATTGCCGCCACCTGGGCGCGAACGTCGTGCTGCACGGTGCCGATCTCACCGAGGCGCGAGCGGAAGCCGAAGTGATCGCCGCCCGCGAGGGCCTCACGTTCATTCATCCCTACGACAACGCGCACGTCATCGCCGGTCAGGGGACGATCGCGCTGGAAATCCTCGAGCAGACGCCGGGTGTCGAGGCGATCGTCGCGCCGGTGGGCGGCGGCGGGCTGCTTGCCGGCATCGGAACCGTGATGAAAGCGCGCAAGCCCGGCGTCCGTGTCGTTGGCGTCGAGCCCGAACACGCCGCGTGCCTGACCGCCGCGCTGGCCGCCGGACGTCCGGTGCCGATCACGCTCGCCCACACGCTTGCTGACGGCCTCGCCGTCGCGCAGGCGGGCGCGCGACCGTTCGAGATCCTGCGGCGGGTCGTCGATGACGTCGTAACCGTCGACGAGGCGACGATCGCGCTCGCGGTGCTGCGGCTGATCGAGCTCGAGAAGAGCGTCGTCGAAGGCGCGGGTGCTGCGCCGCTCGCGGCTTTTCTTGCCGGCAAGCTGCGCTCGCTGGAAGGTCGCGAAGTGGTGCTGGTGCTTTGCGGCGGCAACATCGATCTCACGATCCTCGACCGCGTCATCGAGATCGGGCTCGTCGCCGACGGCCGGCTTTCGCGGTTCACCGTGTCGATCAGCGATCGGCCCGGAGGCCTCGCGCGGCTCGCCGAAGTGATCGCGTCGACCGGCGCGTCGATCAAGGAGATCGTCCACGACCGCGCATTCTCGGGACCCGATCTGTCAGCCGTTCGCGTCGTGTGTGTCGTCGAGACGACCGGTCACGAGCACGTGAGGGAGCTGCATCGCGCGCTCGTCGCCGCCAACGTGACAATCGTCTAGCGAAGCTACGCGGAGATCCGGTCGAAGGCCGTCGTGATGAATGTCCGCGCATCGCCGGTTCCGAAAAGCCCGGCCGCATCAGGGCGGCGCGCGACGCTTCATGCACTCGTCGCGGCCGCGATCGCGGGCGTGCTGCCGCTCGCCGCGATCGCGCAAGCCGTCACGCTGCTGACCGGCCGGTCAAGCGGCGTCCATCATCCGCTCGGCGTCGCCCTCGGCACGGCGCTGCGCAAGTCGCTGCCGTCACTCAAGCCGTCGGTCAAGGGAACGAAGGGCACGGCCGAGAGCCTGGAAGAACTGCAGCAGGGTCGCGCCGAAATCGCGTTCGCGCTCGGCGACACGCTATCCGATGCATGGAAGGGCCGCGAGGACGCGGGATTCAGGGCGCCCCTCGACCGGCTCCGCAGCATCGGAGCGCTGTTCCCCAACTATATTCAGGTCGTCGCGCGCGCCGATGCCGGCATTCGCACACTCACCGGCCTGCGGGGCAAGCACGTGTCGGTCGGCGTGCTGAAATCCGGCATCGAGCTCGATGCCCGAGCGATATTTTCGGCGGCCGGATTGCGTTACGCGTCATTCGGCAGGATCGAATACCTGCCGTTCGGCGAATCCGTCGAGCTCATGAAGAATCGCCAGCTCGATGCGACGCTGCAATCGGCGCTGCTCGGCGTGTCGGGCCTGCGCGATCTCGCCACGTCCGTCGACATCGTCGTCATCGCCATTCCGGCGGAGGTGCTGCGCAAGATCGACGCGGATGTCTATCTGCCGGCGGTCATTCCCGCGAATACCTATCGCGGCCAGACGAAGGACGTGCCCACCGTCGCCGTCCAGAACGTGCTCGTCACACATGAAGGCGTTTCGGACGAAACGGTGTATTCCGTCACGAAAACCTTGTGGACGAGCATCGGTGAGCTCACGGCTGCGCACCCGGCGGCGAAAGCGATGGACCCGTCGAAGGCGCTGGCGGGCATCGTGATCCCGCTGCATCCGGGGGCCGAGCGGTATTATCGGGAAACAGGTGTGCTGAAGTAACGGGAGCGACGGGCCGACGGATCGGCAAGTCACGCCGGCGCGACGCGTCGCAGCTTCTGCCAGAAAAAGACGGCGGCGAAGCCGACGATCCCGACGATGTCCGCTGCCGGCGCCGGATACACGAGCGCGAGTCCGCAGACGATGAGGGTCGCACGTTCCAGTGGCCCGCAGCGCCGCACGAGCCAGCCCTGCGACCCGGTTGCGAGCGCCGCGATGCCGATGCACGCGGTGATCGCGATCCACGCAACCTGCAGCCACGATCCGCTCGGCGGCGCCTTGAGCAGCAGGCCGACGCCTGCCGGGTCGAGCACGAACACGAACGGCACGACGAACGCGGGCAGCGTGTACTTCCACGCCTGCAGCGTCGTCTTGTATGGATTGCCGCCGGTGATCGCGGCCGCCGCGAACGGCGATAGCGCGGTCGGCGGCGATACCTCCGACAGCACCGCGTAATAAAAGATGAACATGTGCGCGGCGAAGTCCGGCACGCCGAGCTTGATCAGTGCGGGCGCCGCGATCACGGCGCAGATGATGTAGCTCGCGGTCACCGGAACGGCAAGCCCCACGATCCAGACGATCAGCGCTGTATAGATCGCGGTGAGGAACAGGCTGCCGCCCGCGTAATCGATGACGATGGCGCTGAACTTGAGGCCGAGGCCCGTCTTCGCGACGACGCCGACGATGATGCCGGCCGCGGCGCACGTAGCGGCGACGTTCAGCACCTGCAGCGACCCATCTTTCAGCGCAGTGACGAGGCGGCGCGGCACCATCGCGCTCGCGCGGTCGAGGAAGCTCACGACGAACGTCACGACCGTCGCCCAGAACACCGACAAAAGCGGCGAGAACCCGAGCACGAGGAACACGATGATCGCGATCAGCGACACGAAATGGAACCAGTAGCGGCGCGTGAGCGCGCCTACACTCTGGGTGCCCTGGATCGACACTTCGCGCATGCCGAACTTGCGCACGTCGAGCTCGACCATCAGGAACAGCGAGATGTAATAGAGCGCCGTCGGAATCGTCGCCATCAGGATGACGTCGAGGTAGCCGATCTTCAGGAACTCGGCGATCAGGAACGCCGCTGCACCGAGCACCGGCGGCGAGATGATGGCGCCTAAGCCGCCGGCGGCGAGCAGCCCGCCGGCCGCTTCCGCACCGTACCCCGAGCGGGCGAGCATCGGCCACGCCACCGAGCCGATCGTCACGGTGGTCGCCACGCCCGAGCCGGAGGGTCCGCCGAGCAGGAACGAGGACAGCACGACGGTGCGACCCGCGCCCGCGTGCTTGCCGCCCATTGCAGCGAAGCTGAAATCGAGAAAGAACTTGCCGGCGCCCGACTGCTGCAGAAACGCGCCGTAGATCGTGAACAGGATGATCAGCGACGACGAGACGTCCACCGCCGTGCCGAAAATGCCCTCGAGCGTCTGGTACATGAAGCCGCTGAGGCTCGCGATGTCGTAGCCTCGATGCGCCCATTGGCCGGGAAGCCACGGGCCCGCGAAGCCGTACGCGAGGAAGCTCGCGACGACGAACGTGATGATCCACCCGGACGTGCGCCGGCACGCCTCGAGCACCAGCAACAGGAACACGGCCCCGAACCACACGTCGCCGGGATCGGGCGTCGTGTTGCGGTCCCAGAAGTCGTCGCCGCCGGCGAGCAGGTACGCGATCGTCGCGACGCCCGCCGCGGCGCACACGACGTCCCACCACATCAGGCGATTGCGATACCGCTGCGCGATCGGAAAGAGCAGGAAGACGAGCAGCAGCACGAAGCCGACGTGCACAGGCCGCAGAACCTGCGCAGGCACGATCTCGACGGCCGCGTACAGATGGAACAGGCTCATCACGACGAGCAGCAGCGTCGTGGCGTGCCCGAGCCAGCCGCGGAAACGGCTGACCGCACCCTCCTCTTCCTCGATGAACGCCTCGGCCTTGCGAAGCTGCTCGTCCGTGACCGTGCCCTGCGCGGTTGCCGGCGTGCCGTTCGCAGATGCGGCCATCAGGCGGCTCCCCTCGTGCGGGCCGGGCGGCCCGCTGCTGCCTTCAAATGACGCGCAACGTGTCGCTGCGCGCCACTTCGTGCCTCAATGCACCTTGATGCCCTTCTCTTCGAGGTACTTCTTGGCCCCCGGATGGAACGGCAGCGGGGTCTGGATGGCCTGGCTCTTGAGGTCGATGTTCTCGGCCTCCTTGTGTACGGCGACGAGCTCGGCCTTTTTCTCGAACAGCGTCTTGACGATGTCGTACGCCATCTTGTCGCTCATCTTGTCGCTCGCGACGAGAATGTTCCAGACGTCGATGTTCGTGACCGGCTTGTCCTGACCGGCGTAGCTGTTGGGCGCGATGGTTGTCTTGACGTACAGCGGGCCGTACTTCTTGTTCATCGCCTCGGCATAGTCGCCATGGTCGATCAGCTTCATCTTGATGCCGGGCGTGGCGGCAAGGTCGGTGAGCGCGGCCGTCGGCACGCCGCCCACCCAGAAGAAGGCGTCGATCTTGCGATCCTTGATCGCGTTGACCGACTCGGCAGCGCCGAGGCGCTCCTGCTTGATGTCCTTCTTCGGGTCGATGCCCATCGCTTCCAGCACGCGCAGCGTCATCACTTCGACGCCGCTTCCCGGTGAGCCGGTCGACACGCGCTTGCCCTTCAGGTCCGCCATCGTGTTGATGCCCGTGCCGTCGATCGTGACGACCTGCATCCGGTTCGGATAAAGAACCATCAAAGTCTTCGCGGCGACCTTGTGGCCCTTGAACTTCTCGAGTCCCTGCGCCGCGTCGTGTGCCGCATCGACCATCGCGAAGCCGACCTCCGACTTGCCGGAGCCGATCAGTTTCAGGTTGTCGACGGAGCCGCCCGTCACTTCGGCCGTGACCTGCAGGCCCGGCACGTACTTCGTCAGCACGTTCGCCATGCCGCCGCCGAGCGGATAGTAGACGCCGCCGGTGCCGCCGGTCGTGATGGAAATCCTTTCCTGCGCAAGCGCCGGCGCAGCGAACGCCGTGAGCAATGCGAGCCCCGCCGCCTGAACCGCTCGCCGCAACGTCGTGGTCATCTGTTCCTCCTCGGAAATCCCCTGGGGTCAGGGTCCGAGTTTACCGGATTCGCCGCCTTGCCTTTAACCCGCCGCGAGCAGATCGGGCGTGATCGGCGAGCGGCGCGCGAGTGCGCTCACGTGCAAGCGGAACGCATCCCGCCGTCGGTCGAGGAAATAATTGCGGAGCGTGCGCGCGATCGTTCGAAACGCGAGCGACTCCCAGGGGATCTCGTTTTCGTCGAACAGGCGCACCTCGAGGCTCTCGCTGCCCGGACCGAAGCCCAGGTCGGCGAGTCCCGCGCGGAACATCATGTAGACCTGATTGACCTGGGGCAGGCTGATCACCGTGTACAGCGGGCCCGGATCGACACGCGCATGCGCTTCCTCCAGCGTCTCGCGCAGCGCGCCGTCGATCAGCGTCTCGCCGTTCTCGAGAAACCCCGCCGGCAGCGTCCACAGGCCGTAGCGCGGCTCGATCGCGCGCTTGCACAACAAGACTTGTCCCTGCCACTCGGGCAGGCAGCCGACGACGATCTTGGGGTTCTGGTAGTGAATCGTGCCGCACGCGTCGCAAACGAAGCGCGGCAGCGTGTCGCCGTCCGGAACGCGCAGCGCAACCTGCTGCGCACCGCAGTCGCTGCAGAAATTCACGGGCGATTTCGCCTCGCCGTCACAGCCGCAGGAAGTTCGCGCGGTAGTAGCGCAGCTCGTCGATCGATTCCAGGATGTCGGCGAGCGCCTCGTGCTTCCCTTCCTTGGGAATGCCCTTCATCAGCTCGGGCTTCCAGCGGCGCGCGAGCTCCTTCAGCGTCGACACGTCGAGATTGCGGTAGTGAAACCAATCCTCGAGGGCCGGCATGAGGCGCGCGAGGAAGCGCCGATCCTGGCAGATGGTATTGCCGCACATCGGCGACACCTTCGCCGGCACGTGCTCGCGCAAAAACGCCAGCGCGGCCGCCTCGACCTCCGCTTCGGTCGCCGTCGCCTGCCGCACCTTGTCGATCAGGCCGGAACGCCCGTGCGTCGATTTGTTCCACGAATCCATTGCGTCGAGCGCGGCGTCGTCCTGGTGCACGACGTACACCGGCGCCTGCGCGATGATCTCGAGCGCATGATCCGTCACGACGAGCGCGACCTCGAGTATGCGATCGGCGTCGGGACGAAGCCCCGTCATCTCGAGGTCGATCCAGATCAGGCGATTCGGGTCCTGGGGCATGGGCTGCGAGCGTAGAATGACGTCACCAATTTAGCATGAGCGTCGCAAAGGCCGCACGGCGCCTCGCGCGACGCGAATTTCGCGTGACGTCGACCTTCACCGTCGTTTTCGTCGCCGCACTCCTGGCGACGCTGGTGGTCCGGCTGTGGCTTTCGGCACGCCAGATCGCGCACGTTCGCGCGCACCGCGAGGCGGCGCCACCTGCATTCGCCGATCGCGTCGACGGTGCGGCGCATCGCAAGGCCGCGGACTACACCGTCGCGAAGCAGCGGCTCGGCATTATCGAGACGATCGTCGACGCGCTCGTGCTCGTCGCCATTACGCTCGGCGGCGGGCTGGCATGGCTGTTCTCGGCCACCGAGACGCTCGCGCTGCCGTCGCTCGTGCGCGACCTGCTGCTGCTCGCCGGCGTCGCGCTGGTCGGTGGAGCGATCGCGTTGCCGTTCTCGTGGTGGCGAACGTTTCGCATCGAGGAGCGCTTCGGCTTCAATCGCACGACGCTTCGCGTGTGGATCGCCGACCTCGTCAAGGGGCTGGCGGTCGGCACCGTGCTCGGCGCTCCGCTCGCCCTGCTCGTGCTCTGGCTCATGAAGAGCGCGGGCGCCGCATGGTGGATCTATGCCTGGCTGGCATGGATGGCGTTCCAGCTTCTGATCCTCGTGCTGTACCCGACGGTGATCGCGCCGCTTTTCAACAAGTTTTCGCCGCTGCCCGCGGGCGACGCGCGCGAGCGCATCGAGCGGCTGCTCGAACGCTGCGGGTTCCGTGCGTCAGGCCTGTTCGTGATGGACGGCTCGAAGCGATCGGGGCACGGCAACGCATACTTCACGGGCTTCGGGCGCGCGAAGCGCGTGGTGTTTTTCGATACGCTCCTCGCGCGGCTCGCACCGGAGGAGATCGAGGCGGTGCTTGCGCACGAGCTCGGCCATTTCCGCTTGCGGCACGTCGTCAAGCGCATCATCTGGTCCGCCGTGCTTTCACTCGTCTTTCTCGGGCTGCTCGCCTGGCTCGCGGGTGCGCCGTGGTTCTACGTGGGCCTGGGCATTCCCGGCGCCGACGTCGCGGCCGCGATGGCGCGTCCCGGCGTGGCGCTCGCGCTGTTCATGCTCGCGCTTCCCGTGTTCACGTTCGCGCTCTCGCCCGTGTCGGCCGCGTATTCGCGTCGCCACGAATTCGAGGCCGATGCCTTCGCCGCCGAGCACGCGTCGGCTGCCGCGCTCGTGGCGGCGCTGATCAAGCTCTACGAGGACAACGCGGCGACGCTCACCCCCGATCCGATCCATTCGGCGTTCTACGACTCGCATCCGCCTGCGGCGCTTCGCGTCGCGCGGCTGCAAGCGCTGGCCGCGAGCCCCGCATGACCGGGAAGCGCCTTCTCGGCTTGCTGCCTGCCGCAGCTTTCAGCGCGGCCGCGCTTGCGCAGCAGCCCGCGCCGTTCGCGAACGGCGATCCGGCGCAGGGCCAGGCACTGGTCGACAAGGACTGCAACGAGTGTCACGTCCGGCAATTCGACAGTCGCGATCGCATCTACACGCGCGCCGACCGGCGCGTGAAGACGGCGGAGCAATTGCGCGCGCAGATAGCGTTCTGCAACACTCAGCTGTCCACCGGCTACTTCCCGGAAGAGGAAGAGCACATCGCCGCGTGGCTCAATCAGCGCTACTATCACTTCAAGCCATGACGCCTCCGCCGAACGCCGCACCGGATCTCGCCACGCTGGCGGCCATGCACTGCAAAGCCGGTGCGCCGCGGCTTACGCCCGCGGAGCTCGCCACGCATCTGCAGACGCTCGCCGGCTGGACAGAGGCCGGCGGCGGCATCGAGAAGATGTACGCGTTCGCGAACTTTTACGAGACGGTCGGCTTCGTGAACGCGCTCGCGTGGATCGCGAACCACGAGGATCACCATCCGGATCTGCGCGTCTCGTACAACCGCTGCGTCGTCGTATGGTCGACCCACGACGCGGGCGGTGTCACGCAGAACGACGTCGTCTGCGCCGCGAAGACGGATCGCCTCTACGCCGGGTGAGCGACACCCGCCGCAACGAGCGCGCGGGCCTTGCAACGGGCCTCGTCGTTGGCGCACAGCGACGCCGATACGCGGTCGAGCTCGACGACGGCGCAACGCTCGACTGCGTGCTGAAAGGCCGCGCGATGACGCCGGTGTGCGGCGATCGCGTCGACGTCGTGTTGGATGGCGCCGGCGCAACGATCGTCGCCATCGCGCCGCGCCGAAGCCTGTTCTACCGCTCCGACGCGTTTCGCGAAAAGCTGATCGCCGCGAACGTCACGCAGGTGGTGGGCATCGTCGCGCCGGACGTCGCCGCGGACGAGAGCCTGCTGAACCGCTGGATCGTCGCCGCCGAGACCGAGCGTTGCCGGTTCGTGCTGGCGCAAAACAAGGCAGACCTTCCGGGCACAGCCGCATTCGCGGCGCGTTTTTCACGCTACGCCGCGCTCGGGTATCCGGTAGTGGCCGTTTCTGCGCACGGCGACGCTTCGCCGCTCGCGCCATGGATCGCCGGCCAGCATACGCTGCTGATCGGACAGTCCGGCGTCGGCAAGTCGACGCTCGTCAACGCGCTCGTTCCTGATGCGAGCGCCCGCATCGGCGTCATTTCCGACGCGTTGCACGGCGGGCGTCACACGACGACGTCGACGGCGCTCTACCGCGTGCCGGGCGGCGACGGCTGGCTCGTCGACTCGCCCGGCATGAAAGTGTTCGGGCTCGCGCATTGCGCGCCGGAAGCGCTGACCCAGGCATTCGTCGAATTGCGCGAGCTCACGCCGCTGTGCCGCTTTCGCGATTGCCGCCACGATCGCGAGCCTGGATGCGCCGTGCAGGCGGCGGTGGTTGCCGGGACCGTGGCGCCACAGCGGGTGGCGCTTCTGCGCGCGCTCATCGACGAAACCGAGAGGGCGCGCGATCCCGCGCGATGAATGCGCGGTCAGACCGTCCTCCAGTTCGGGCGCCGTCAGGCCGTCCAGTTCGCGAGCGACAGCAGAAACACGAGCAAAAGCCACACGATCAGCGCGCGCCATACGAGGCCCACCGCGGAAGGCAGCACGTCCGCCTCCACCGTGTCGCCCAGGCCGACGTCCGGCCGCGGCTCGGTCTCGCCGCCGGTGCCGGGCATCGGCCCACCGAGTTGAACGCCCAGCGCGCCGCCGCCAGTCGCGAGCAGGATGCCCCGCGTTTCGCCGCCGTACGCCGGCGGCCACGAGCGCGCCTGCGTCCGCCAGCAATACACCGCGTCCTCGAAGTCGCCGACGACCGCGAACGACAGCGCCGTCAGCCGCACCGGAATCCAGTCCACGACGGCCAGCAGCTTTCGTGCGGGCTGTCCGAACACGAGCAACGAGCGCGTCAGCGCGGACATGTCCTCGCCGGGCAACGCTTCCTTCCATTGCGAAGCGGTCAGCATGACCGCGCGGTAGAGGACCGGGCCGATCGGCCCCGGCAGCACGACGAACCAGAACAACACGGCGAACACCTGCCGGTACGCGTCGATCATTCCGCGCTCGATCGCGAGGCGTGCGACGTCCTGGCTCGAGATGTCGCCGGTCGCCATGCCGCGCCAGTTGGCGAGCGCGCGCCGCGCGGTGACGATGTCGCCGCCCTTGAGCGCCGCGATGATCGTCGAGATCGCATGGCTGAAGTGCCGGAAGCCCATCAGCAGGTAGAGCACCGCGATGTCGACGGCGAGGCCGGCCGCGGGGTGAATTCGATCGGCGATAAACCATGCGAACCATGCCAC
>Ga0307409_100000293_pt1 | contig 20221 bp, 19 predicted proteins | sample 322Ometagenome_2_FD_203888 | JGI IMG/M metagenome (GOLD analysis project Ga0307409, IMG submission 203888) | Maize rhizosphere microbial communities from greenhouse at UC Davis, California, United States - 322HYB-O-2 | ecosystem: Host-associated > Plants > Roots > Rhizosphere > Soil | place... | reverse complement strand
CGAGCGCCCCGACGATGAGCAGGACAGCCGCAAGGGCCGCCCCCATCCGGAGGCGGCCCCGCCGGCGCGAGCCTGCCGAGGCACCGACCGCTGCAGGCGCCTCGGCAGACCCGGCAGACCCGGCAGCTGGTGCAGCGTGCGGGGCCTCGGAGTGCGGCGCCTCAGACGGCAACGCGGTCCGCGCGCGTCTCCACATGGGCCGGCCTCGTCACCCGCGCCACGCGCAGCCCGGTCCAGGCGGCGGTGGAGAAGAGTGCCAGGGCGTTGATGCCGTGCAGCGCGCCCAGGATGCTGAACGAGTGCCCGAGCAGGCCCAGGGTCACCTGGAGCACGACGAGGCCGAGCACGCCGAACGCGAAGGCCACTCCACGGGGCACCTTGGCGAAGAACGAGGAGATCACCAGCAGCAGCGCGATCGCGGGGATGACCATCATCCCGTTCATGCCGTGGAGGAGGAACGCCACGAACTCCGGGAACGGCGCGTCACCACCCTCGAACGCGCTCTCCATGGTGGCCTTGTCGACGACGCCGCCGTCCTCGACCCACTTGCCCATGCCGGCGTCGCCCCAGACGATGAACGAGGCCTGGATCGCCACCTCGACCGCCACCAGGAACGCGAGAACCCGGTACACACCTCTCATCGAAAGGCCCCTCTCTGGTCAGGAGGCTGCGGGCACGTCCGCGGTCCGGCTGTCCATGGCCTCGTGGCACATGGTCCGGCTGCGCGGCCCACGGCCACCACCAGCAACGGTCCGAGAGCCCTCTCGTGCAATTTCCGTGGTGGGCGGGGGCTCGTTCGGGCTGGCCCGCGGACTACGGGGTCGGCGGCTGGGCCGGTCCCTCGGGGCCGGGCTGCGGCGTGGCGGGGCTGGCCGGCGCGCTGGGGGCCGCGCCACCGGCATACCCCGACGGCGGTGGGATGGTGGCCTCGCGCTGGCCGAAGTCGACCCGCACCGGCTCGCGTTCGGCACCCTCGGCCTCGAAGTACTCGGCGCGGCCGATGGTGAACATGCCCGCCACGATGTTGCTCGGCACCGTCTCGACGCGGGTGTTGAGCTCGCGCACGTTGGCGTTGTAGTAGCGCCGGGCCGAGGCGATGCGGTCCTCGGTGGAGGTCAGCTCTGCCTGCAGCGCGAGGAAGTTCTGGTTCGCCTTCAGGTCGGGGTAGGCCTCCGCCACCGCGAAGAGGCGGCCGAGGGCGGCGCTCAGGGCACCCTCGCTCTGGGCCTGCTGCGCCGGGCCCTGGCCACCGGCCATGGCGGCCGACCGCGCCTTCATGACGTCCTCGAGGGTGCCCCGCTCGTGGGCGGCGTAGCCCTTGACGGTCTCGACGAGGTTGCCGATGAGGTCGTGCCGCCGCTTGAGCTCGACGTCGATCTGGCGCCACGCCTCCTGCACGCGGTTCCGCAGCCGGATGAGGCCGTTGTAGACGCCCACCACGGCGAGCGCGAGCAGCACGACGACGACGCCGATGATGATCCAGACCCACATGCTGAGCTCCCCTGTTGCCGTTGCGGCGATCCTAGTGCGCGGACCCCTGCCAGCACCGGGCTCCGCACCGGTTGCGGGGGTGGTGGGGTCGGTCGAGAGTGGGGCACATGCCTGAGCAGAGCACCGACGAGACCCTCGCCCACATCCCCGCCCAGGAGCAGGAGTGGCCCGGCCACACCGCGCCCATGGAGCCCAGCCCCGACCACGGCGAGCAGTCGTGGACCGGCCGCGAGCGGCTGACCGGCAAGCGGGCCCTCATCACCGGCGGGGACTCCGGCATCGGCCGAGCCACCGCGACCGCCTTCGCCAAGGAGGGCGCCGACGTCGCGATCGCCTTCCTGCCCGAGGAGGCCGAGGACGCCGAGCAGGTGCGCGCGGAGGTGGAGAAGGCCGGCCGGACGTGCGTCCTCATCCCCGCTGACATCCGCACCGAGGAGGCGGCGCGCGACGTCGCCGAGCGCGCGCGCAGCGGCCTCGGGGGCATCGACGTGCTCGTCAGCAACGCCGCCTTCCAGATGGCCCAGTCCGACCTCGAGGCGTTCCCGCCCGGCCAGCTCGAGCGCACCTTCCAGACCAACGTCTTCGCGACGTTCTGGCTCACCCAGGCCGTGGCGCCGACGATGGACCCGGGCTCGGCAGTGCTCATCACGACGTCGATCCAGGCGTTCTCGCCGTCGGAGCCGCTGCTCGACTACGCCGCTACCAAGGCCGCCCTCAACAACCTCATGGTCAACCTCGCGGCGATGCTCGGGCCGAAGGGGATCCGCGTCAACGCCGTGGCGCCCGGGCCGATCTGGACCCCGCTCATCCCGGCGACGTTCGACGCCGACAAGGTCAAGGACTTCGGCGCCGACACCCCTCTCGGCCGCGCGGGGCAGCCGATCGAGGTCGCGAGCGCCTTCGTCTACCTCGCCTCCGACGAGGCGAGCTACGTCTCCGGCACCGTGCTCGGGGTCACCGGGGGCAAGCCGGTCTTCTGACCCACCACGCAACAGAGGCGGTATGCCGCGGGCGCCCGGCCACGCGGCATACCGCCTCTGCGTGTGGGTGCGTCCGCTCGCAGAGCGAGCGTGTCGTGCTGTGATGCGCCGCCGACTGCGGCACCCACCCGCACCAACGAGCCAAGGGCGGCGGACAACTCAGCACGACACGCCGAGCCGCCGGGCCGGGGCTCAGGAAAGGCCGAGCTCGGCCAGGCCGTAGACGAAGCGGTAGTCCAGGCCCGACTCGGCGAACTTGTCGGCGGCACCGGTGGCGCGGTCGGCGATGGTGGCCACGGCCACCACCTCCGCGCCGGCCTCGCGGGCGGCGTTGGCCGCCTCGAGGGGGGACGCGCCGGTGGTGGAGGTGTCCTCGACGATGAGCACGCGCCGGCCCTCGATGGACGGGCCCTCGATGCGCTGCTGCAGCCCGTGGGCCTTGCCGGCCTTGCGCACCACGAACGCGTCGAGGCGCTTACCGGCGGCAGCGCTGGCGTGCAGCATGGCGGTCGCGACGGGGTCGGCGCCGAGGGTCAGGCCGCCCACGGCGTCGAAGTCGAGGTCCTCGACGAGGTCGAGCATGACCCGCCCGACGAGCGGGGACGCCTCGCCGTCGAGGGTGATGCGGCGCAGGTCGACGTAGTAGTCGGCCTCCTTGCCGGAGGACAGGGTCACCCGGCCGTGCACGATGGCCTTGGCCTTGACGATCTCGAGGAGACGGGCGCGGGCGGGGTCGACGTCGGCGGTCGCGGCGGTCTGGGTCACGGGGGTCTCGGTCACAGGCCGCCAGCCTAGCCCCGGCGCGACGTGGGGCGGTGCACCGTCCGCGCCCGGCTGCGCACGACCGAGCGCGGCACGAACCGCAGGCCGGCGACGATCGCCTTGTACTGCGGACCCGGCACGGAGACCACGCGGCCCTTGGCCACGTCGTCGAGGCAGTCGGCCACGAGGCGCTCGGCGTCGAGCCACATGAACTTCGGCAGCCGCGACATGTTGAGCTTGGCGCGCTGGTGGAACTCCGTGCGGGTGAAGCCGGGCAGCAGGGCGGTCGCGGTCACACCGGTGCCGGCCAGCTCGGCCGACAGCCCCTCGGTGAAGACGGTGACGAAGGACTTGATGGCCGAGTAGGTGCCGGAGGTGATCTGCCCGGCCACCGACGAGACGTTGACGATGGCGCCGTGGCCGCGCTCGCGCATGGCCCGGGCCGCGGCGTGCGAGAGCACCAGGACGGCGCGCCCCAGCACGTCGAAGACCGCCTCCTCCTCGGCGATGTCGTTGTCGAGGAAGCGCTTCCTCAGCGCGTAGCCGGCATTGTTGACCAGCAGGTCGACCGGCCGCGCCTGGTCGGCGAGCCGCTCGGCGACCTTCCCGGTGTCGGCGCGGTCGGAGAGGTCGGCGACGAGGATCTCCGTGCCGACGCCGTACTTCGCGCGCAGCTCGTCGGAGACGTTCTCGAGCCGGGCCCGGTCGCGGGCGACCAGCACGACGTCGTGCCCGCGCTCGGCGAGCTGGTGGGCGAAGGACAGGCCGATCCCGGACGTGGCGCCGGTCACCAGGGCGGTGCTCATGCGCCCACTCTAGGCGGGCCGCTTAGGGTGTCTGCGTGCGTATTGCCACCTGGAACGTCAACTCGATCCGCTCCCGCATCGACCGGCTCGAGGCCTGGCTGCAGCGGAGCGACGTCGACGTGCTGGCCATCCAGGAGACCAAGTGCCGCGACGACCAGTTCCCTCATCACCGGCTCAAGGGGCTCGGCTACGAGGTGGCCCACCACGGGCTCAACCACTGGAACGGCGTCGCGCTGCTCTCCCGGGTCGGCCTCGAGGACGTACAGCTCGGCTTCACCGACGTGCCCGGCTGGGGTGACCCGGTGGCACCCGAGGCGCGGGCCATCGGCGCCGTCTGCGGCGGGGTGCGGGCCTGGTCGCTCTACGTGCCCAACGGCCGCACCCTCGACGACCCGCACATGCCCTACAAGCTCGAGTGGCTCGCCACCCTCAGGCGCAACGCCCAGCAGTGGCTGGCCGACGACCCGCGCGCCCAGGTGGCCCTGATGGGCGACTGGAACATCGCCCCGCAGGACGACGACGTCTGGGACATGGCCTACTTCCAGGGCCGCACCCACGTCTCCCCCGGCGAGCGCGCCGCCTTCCAGGGCATCCTCGACGCCGGCTTCGTCGACCTCGTGCGCCCGCACGCCCCCGGGCCCGGCGTCTACACCTACTGGGACTACACCAACCTGCGCTTCGCCAAGCGACAGGGCATGCGCATCGACTTCGTGCTCGGCTCACCCGCCCTGTCCGACCGCGTCGTCGGCGCCGCCATCGACCGCGAGGAGCGCAAGGGCAAGGGCGCCTCCGACCACGCCCCGGTGGTCGTGGAGCTCGAGGGCTGACCGTGGCCGCTCCTGCCCAGCCCCAACCGGCCCCCGACCGGGACTTCCGGGTCGAGACCGACGACGGCGCACTGCTGCGGGTGCTGGAGTTCGGCACCGACGGCCGGGCGCAACCGACCGTGGTGCTGGCCCACGGCTGGACCCTGAGCCACCTGTCGTGGCTGCCCGTCATCGAGCGCCTGCGCAGCCAGCTCGAGGTGCGCGTCGTGGTCTACGACCAGCGCGGGCACGGATCGTCGACGCCCGGCCCGACGAACCCGTCGGTGCGGGTGCTCGGCGACGACCTCGCCTCGGTGCTCGCGGCTGCCGCCCCGAAGGGTCCGCTGGTCCTGGGCGGTCACTCGATGGGCGGGATGTCGGTGATGGCCTACGCCGGTCGCCACCGCAAGGCGTTCCGCTCGCGGGTGCGCGGCACGGTGCTGGTGTCCACCGCGGCGGGCGACCTGTCCTTGCGGCGCAGCGCCCCCGAGGCGTTCGTCATGCAGGCCCTGGCGCGCATGCCCCGGCTCCCCGCCGGCCGCGCGGTCAGCCTCTTCGGCCAGCAGCACCTCCTCTTCGGCGAGGGCGCCCGGGCCGAGGACGTCCAGGCCACCCGCGAGCAGGTCGCGGCGACCCACCTGCCGACCATCGGACAGTTCTACGCGGCCCTCGGCGACCACGACGAGCAGAAGGCGACGGCGCAGTTCCGGGGCATCCCCACCGACATCATCGTGGGCGCCAAGGACCGGCTGACCCCGCTGCACCACAGCGAGCGGCTGCACGAGCTCATCAAGGACTCCGAGCTCACGGTGCTGCCCAGGCTCGGCCACATGCTCACCTACGAGGCGCCCGAGGCGGTCACCAAGGCGCTGGCGTCACACGTGCACGCGGCGCAGTCCCAGTCCGGCTGAGGCCAGCGCCCCGAGCAGGGCGGCGAGGGCCGCCCCGGCGAAGACCGTCTGCACCTGCACCAGCCCGGCCCCGACCAGCGCCGCGGTGTCGGTCTGGTCGGGCAGGGCGGCCACCGCCTCGTAGTAGCGGTGCAGGCCGACGGCCGTCAGCAGCGCGAGCCCCACCACCATCCCGACCATGCGCGCCACCACCACGAGCGCGCTGGCCACACCGTGCGCGTCGTGCGGGGCACTGGCCAGCGCGGCGTTGTTGACCGGAGCCAGGGCGAGGCCGATGCCGACACCCACCAGCGCCAGCACGACGGTGGCCCCGACCGTCTCGAGGGAGCCGTCTCCCCACAGGCTCATCCGCCACAGCCCACCCGCCGCGAGCAGCAGCCCCGCTCCGGCGACCGCGCCGTCGCCGAGCCGTCGCAGCAGCCAGCCGCCCAGGAGCGCGCCGACCGGCACGGCCACCAGGAACCGCACGAGCACCAGGGCCGCGGTGGTCTGGGAGTCGGTCAGCGTCAGCCGGGCAAGCACCGGCACGTCCACGACGACTGCCACCAGCGCCACCCCGGCGAGCAGGCTCACCACCAGGGCCGGCCGAGCCCGGCCGCGGACGACGCCCCTGGCCACCAGCGGCTCCTCCGTCCGTCGGTGCCGCCACAGGTAGAGGGCCGTCGCGACCGCCCCCACGGGCAGGAGCGCGAGTCCCAGCGGACCCACCACCTCGCGCTCGGGGTCGGAGGCGGCGAAGGTGAGCACGACCGTGCCGAGCGCCAGCCCGAGCAGCACCGCTCCCGGCAGGTCGGCCCGGCGCAGCAGCGGCCACCACCGCGGGGCCGTGACGACCAGCCAGGCCGCGCCGAGCACCAGGGCCGCGAGGCCGATGGGCGTCGCCACGCGCGACGTCGACTCGGGGTCGAACGGCACGAACGGCAGGCCGAGCGTCACGTCGGTGGACAGCGCGGTGGGTGCGGCGAGCGCCAGGGCGCCCGCACCGAGCGCGAGCGCCCCCACCACCACCGGTATGCCGCGGGGCCGGGCCGGGCGGTGACGTCCGGTCAGCAGCACCGCACCCGCCAGCAACAGACCCAGCACCACGTTGAGCCAGAAGATCGCCCGCCAGTCGGCGACGGCCAGCACGGCGGCGCCGAGCACGGGCCCGAGCACGCTGCCCAGCTCCTGCACCGCGCCGACCACACCCAGCGGGGTGCCACGCCGGCCGGGCGGCCAGAGGTCGGCCACGATCGCCAGGGTCGCCGGCACCAGCCCGCCTCCCCCGATGCCCTGGACGACCCGTCCGGCGACGAGCACCGGCAGCTCCACGGCGAGCGCGGTCACGGCCGAGCCGAGCACGAACACCGCGAGGCACCACAGCAGCACCTGCTGGCGGGAGACGAGGTCCGAGAGGCGCCCGATGAGCGGCAGCACCGCGACGTAGCCGAGCAGGAACCCCGAGATGATCGGGGTGGCCTTCTGCAGGGCGTCGATGCCGAGGCCCACCCCGGTCATCATGTCGGTCAGCGCCAGCACGACGACATAGGTGTCGGCGGCAGCGAGCGCCACCGCCACCGAGGCCGTGGCGAGCAGCGCCCTAGGGGCGGGTGATCTCAACGGCCTGGTCGAGCCGCTTGAGGCGAAGGGTGTAGGTGGAGGTGGCGCCCTTGTAGAAGGGGCCGCTCAGCACCACCCGGCGCAGCTCGCCTCCGGGGTTGGTGATGCCGTAGGTGGCGTCGAAGGTGGCCGCGCGGTCGCCCACCACGAGGAGGTCGGCGACGGCGGATCCCGGCAGGGTGCCCTTGACGGTGGCGAGCACGTCGGGGCCGTCCCGCACCGTGCCCTCCTTCTGCACGCCCTGCGTCTTGTCGACCAGGCTGGTGATGCCGGTCTTCGTGTCGAACAGCTGGGCCGGGTTGGGCGCGCCGTAGTCGGCCGGGTCGATCGGGTTGTAGTCGGGCGTGAAGAACTTCATCCACACGTCCTTCTCGACCGCGACGACGTCGACCGTGCCGGTGACCCCGCTGATGGTCGCGTTCAGGGTGCCCTTGAAGGAGGGCGGCGTGAACCGGCCGGTGCCCCGCGCCCCCGAGACGCCGACGGCCTTGCCCGGCAGCCCCGCCGACTCCAGGGTGAACGACACGCTGGGGCTGGTCTCGAGCTTGGTCCGCGCGGACGAGAGCAGCTCGGCCGGCGACTGCCCCTTTGCCTGTGTCTGCTCCTCGCCGGTGCAGGCAGCGGCACCGAGGCCGACCGCCAGCGCCGTGGCAGCGACCACGAACCTGCGCGACGTCCCGGCCCTGGATGACCTCATGGCGCAACGGTAGTCGGGCGCCACCGGCCGCCCCGCACCGGCGCGCCCACGCGGCACACGGGCGGTCGTCAGGGACGCGGCAGGTCGTCCCGGCGCACGCGGTACCACCGGTGGTCGTAGCCCTCGAGCGGGACCTCGACGGTGCCGTCGCGGCCCGGCTGCTGCGAGCCGCGCACCAGCAGGTCCTCGAGCCAGATCGGCCCCTCGCCCCCGGTGTCCCTCGGGTCGAGCGCGAAGGTCGCGGTCACCGGCTCGGCCGAGAGGTTGTGCACGGCGACCACCGTCGAGCCCTCCCACGAGCAGCGGTGGGCGAGCACCTGCCGCAGCGGCTGGGGCTGCTCCAGCACGGTGAAGTCGCCCCAGCCGAGCTCGGGGCACTCGCGGTAGGTCTGGATGAGGGCCCGCATGTAGTTCCACAGCGAGTCGGGGTCGCGCTTCTGGTCGGCGACGTTGACGTGCTCGGGCCCGAAGCCGTCGGGCACCACCCGCTGCACGAGCTTGCGCGCGGGAGCCGTCGAGAAGCCCCCGTTGGCCACCGGCTCCCACTGCATCGGGGTGCGCACCGCCATCCGGCCCTCCGCGGCGAGGTCCTCACCCATGCCGATCTCCTCGCCGTAGTAGAGCGTCGGCGTGCCGGGCAGCGAGAACAGCAGGCTGTAGACCATCCGCACCCGGCGCGGGTCTCCGTCGACCATCGGGGGCAGCCGCCGCTTGAGCCCACGGCCGTAGAGCTGCATCTCGGGCTCCGGGCCGAAGGCGGCGAAGACCTCCTGGCGCTCGCTGTCGCTCAGCTTGTCGAGGGTCAGCTCGTCGTGGTTGCGCACGAACGTCGCCCACTGGCAGTCGCGGTGGATCGGCGGCCGCTGCTTCAGCGCCTTCGCCAGCGGTCGGGCGTCCTGCCGCGCGAGCGAGAGGTACATCGACTGCATGGTGATGAAGTCGAACATCATGTGCAGCTCGTCGCCGGCGGCGCCGCCGAAGTACTGCCGCTGGTCCTTGTGGGGCAGGTTCACCTCGCCGAGGAGGATGCCGTCGCCCTTGCGGCGGCCGAGGAAGGCGCGCAGCTCCTTGAGGAAGTCGTGCGGGTCGCCGGGCACGTCGGGCGCCTCGGTGTCGATGTCGGCGACGAGGAAGGGCACCGCGTCGACCCGGAAGCCGGCGAGGCCGACCTGCAGCCAGAAGCCGATCGACTTGGCGATCTCGTCGCGTACAGCGGGGTTCGCGAAGTTCAGGTCGGGCTGGTAGCGGTAGAAGTGGTGGAGGTACCACTCACCCGTCTTGTCGTCGAGCTCCCAGATGCTGTCCTCCTTGTCGGGGAAGACGACCTTGTCGGAGGTGTCCGGCGGCGGGTCCGAGCGCCAGACGTAGAAGTCGCGGTAGGGGTTGTCCTTGCTGCGCCGGGCGGCCTTGAACCACGGGTGCTGGTTCGAGGTGTGGTTGACGACGAGGTCGGCGATGACCCGGATGCCACGGTCGTTGGCGGTGCGGATCAGCTCGACGAGGTCGCCGTGCGTGCCGAGCCGGCTGTCGACGCCGAACAGGTCGGTCACGTCGTAGCCGTCGTCGCGGTCGGGCGTCGGGTAGAACGGCATGAGCCACAGGCAGGTGATGCCGAGCTCGGCGAGGTAGTCGATCCGCTGGGTCAGGCCCTGCAGGTCGCCGATGCCGTCGCCGTTGCTGTCGAAGTAGGTCTCGACGTCGACGCAGTAGATGACGGCGTTCTTCCACCACAGGTCGCTGGTGTTGGACAGTCGCGTGGTCACGGGGCCTCCTCAGGCTCTGCGGAGCTCGGGCAGGACCTTCGAGCCGAAGGCCTCGATGAACGCCTGCTGTTCCTGCCCCACGTGGTGCAGGTAGATCTCGTCGAAGCCGAGGGCGGCGTACTCCGCGAGCCAGGCCCGGTGCTGCCCGAGGTCGCGCGAGACGTTCACCGACCCGCGCACCTCCTCGGGCTGCACGTGCTTCCACAGCACGTCGAACGCCTCGGCCGTCTCGACGTCCCAGGAGATCGGCGGGCCGAAGACGTTGCCGCCCCACTGCTCGTGGGCGATGGCGAGCGCCTCCTCGTCGGTGGCGGCCCACGAGAGGTGCACCTGCAGCGCGAGCGGGCCGCGGCCGCCGGCGCCCCGGTAGGCGTCCACGATCTGGCGCAGGGTCTCGACCGGCTGGTTGACGGTGACGAGCCCGTCGGCCCAGGCCGCGACGCGGGCGGCGCTCTCGACCGAGACGGCCGGCCCGACCAGCTCGGGCACCGGGTCGGCCCGCTCCCACACCCGCGCCCGGTCGACGGTGACGAGGCCGTCGTGCGTGACCTCCTCGCCGTGCAGCAGCCGCCGGATGACGTCGACGCACTCCTCGAGGCGCTGGGTGCGCACCTCCTTGCGGGGCCACCCGTCGCCGGTGATGTGCTCGTTGCTGGCCTCACCGCTGCCGAGGGCCACCCAGAACCGGCCGGGGAACATCTGCCCGAGGGTCGCGATCCGCTGCGCGTGCACGGCCGGGTGGTAGCGCTGGCCCGGCGCGCTCACGCAGCCGAGCCGCAGCGACGTGGTGGCGAGGGCCGCCCCGAGCCAGGCCCAGGTGTAGCCCGAGTGCCCCTGCTTCTCGCTCCACGGCGAGAAGTGGTCGGAGCACATCGCCATGTCGAACCCGGCCTGCTCCGCCTGCTGGACGTCGGCCAGCAGCTGGCGGGGGCTGATCTGCTCGTGCGAGGCGTGGAAGCCGTAACGGGTCATGCGCCCTCCTCCGTGGCGAGCTCCTCGGGTGAGCAGTCCCCCGGCGACGCCTCGTGCCCGCGACGATCCCTGGTGCGCTCGCGCGCCTTCATCTCCGCCTCGTAGACGTGCCGCTGCCCGCCCATCAGCTCGTCGCGCACCAGCTTGTCGATCCGCTGGAAGTCGGCGTAGTAGCCGGCGTCGAAGGCCTCCACGACCTGGAAGGTCCACATGCCGGGGAGGACGTTGCGGCCCACCATCTCGCGGTCGATGGTGTCGGCCAGCTCCTCGTGCCCCGCCTTGCGGAGCATCTCGACGGCCTCACCGAGGGCGAGGTCGGCTGTGCCGACCAGGCGGTGCAGCCCGTAGAGCCGTCCGCGCACCTCCTCGATGGCCTCGAAGGCCTCGCTCACCTTGCCCACGGCTGCGACCGTGGCATCGCTGGCGCCCCGCGGGCGCTTGTGCAGGGGCTCGTCGGTCATGGGCCCAGTGTGGTGGCGCTCACCGCACTCCGCACAGGAACGCCCGCCCCCCGCAGACGTGACGAGGGGGTATGCCGTGCGCTCACGGCATACCCCCTCGGCTCCACCGGCGCCGTGGGCAGGTCAGGCCACGGCGTGGTCCGCCCCCCGGACGACCAGGCCGTCGAGGGCGTCGTCGCGGTCGACGAGCACGGTGTCGCCGTCGCGCACCTCACCGCCGAGCAGCGCCTTGGCGAGGCGGTCGCCGATCTCCTTCTGCACCAGGCGGCGCAGCGGCCGTGCACCGTAGGACGGGTCGTAACCGGTGAGGGCCAGCCACTCGCGCGCGGCGTCGGTGACCTCGAGGGTGATGCGGCGGTCGGCCAGGCGGGTGGCCAGCTGGCGCACCTGGAGGTCGACGATGTGGCCGAGCTCCTCGGTGCTCAGCGGGTCGAAGACGACGATCTCGTCGAGCCGGTTGAGGAACTCCGGCTTGAAGGCCGCCCGCACCGCGGTCATGACGGCCTCCTTCTTGTCCTCGGGCGCCATCACCGGGTCGATGAGGAACTGCGAGCCGAGGTTGGAGGTCATCACGAGGATGACGTTGCGGAAGTCGACCGTGCGGCCCTGGCCGTCGGTGAGCCGCCCGTCGTCGAGCACCTGCAGCAGGATGTCGAAGGTCTCCGGGTGCGCCTTCTCGACCTCGTCGAGGAGCACGACCGAGTAGGGCCGGCGACGCACCGCCTCGGTGAGCTGGCCGCCCTCCTCGTAGCCGACGTAGCCGGGCGGGGCCCCGATGAGGCGGGCCACGGCGTGGCGCTCGGAGTACTCGCTCATGTCGATGCGGACCATGGCGCGCTCGTCGTCGAAGAGGAAGTCGGCGAGCGACTTGGCCAGCTCGGTCTTGCCGACACCCGTCGGGCCGAGGAAGAGGAACGAGCCGGTCGGCCGGTCCGGGTCGGCGATGCCGGCGCGGCTGCGCCGGACCGCGTCGCTGACCGCGCGCACGGCCGACTCCTGGCCGATGAGCCGGGCGCCGATGATCGACTCCATGCTCAGCAGCTTCTCGGTCTCGCCCTGCAGCAGCCGTCCGGCGGGGATGCCGGTCCAGGCGCTGATGACCTCGGCGATGTCGTCGGCGCCGACGCGCTCCTTGACCATCGGCCCCTCGGCGCCGACAGCCGGGGTGGCGCCGGCCGCCTCGGCCTCGGTGGCCGCGGCCAGCTCCTTCTCCAGCGTCGGGATGTCGCCGTAGAGCAGCTTGGACGCCGCGGCGTAGTCGCCCTCGCGCTGGAGCCGGTCGGCCTGGGTGCGCAGGTCGTCGAGGCGCGCCTTGAGCTCACCGACCCGGTTGAGGCCGGACTTCTCCTGCTCCCACCGGGCGTTGAGCGCGGCGAGCTGCTCGCTCCGGTCGGCGAGGGTCTTGCGCAGCGCCTCGAGGCGCTCGCGGGAGGCCTCGTCGGTCTCGCTCTGCAGGTGCAGCTCCTCCATCTTCAGCCGGTCGACGGCCCGGCGGAGCTCGTCGATCTCGACCGGGCTGGAGTCGATCTCCATGCGCAGCCGGGACGCCGCCTCGTCGACGAGGTCGATGGCCTTGTCGGGCAGCTGGCGACCGGAGATGTAGCGGTCCGAGAGGCTGGCGGCGGCGACGAGGGCGCTGTCCTCGATCTCGACCTTGTGGTGCGCCTCGTAGCGCTCCTTGAGGCCGCGCAGGATCGCGATGGTGTCCTCGACGCTGGGCTCGCCGACGAAGACCTGCTGGAAGCGTCGCTCGAGGGCCGCATCCTTCTCGATGTGCTCGCGGTACTCGTCGAGCGTGGTGGCGCCGACCATGCGGAGCTCGCCCCGGGCCAGCAGGGGCTTGAGCATGTTGCCCGCGTCCATCGCGCTCTCACCGGTGGCGCCGGCGCCCACCACGGTGTGCAGCTCGTCGATGAAGGTGATGACCTGGCCGTTGCTCTCCTTGATCTCCTCGAGCACGGCCTTGAGGCGCTCCTCGAACTCCCCGCGGTACTTCGCGCCGGCGACCATCGCGCCGAGGTCGAGGCTGATGAGCCGCTTGTCGCGCAGCGACTCGGGCACGTCGCCGTCGACGATGCGCTGGGCCAGGCCCTCGACGACGGCGGTCTTGCCGACGCCGGGGTCGCCGATGAGCACGGGGTTGTTCTTGGTGCGCCGCGAGAGCACCTGCACGACGCGGCGGATCTCGGCGTCGCGGCCGATCACCGGGTCGAGCCGGCCGTCGCGGGCCATCTGGGTCAGGTCGGTGCCGTACTTCTCCAGCGCCTCACCCGAGGCCTCCGGGTTCTCGGAGGTGACCTTGTGGCCACCGCGCAGCCGCGGCAGCTCGGCCTCGATCGCCTGGGCGTCGGCCGTGACCGCGTGCTGCTCGACCAGCGCGAGCAGCAGCACGTCGGTCGACAGGTAGCTGTCACCCAGGGCCTGCATGAGGGTGTTCGCGTGGCTGAGCACCGCGAGCGCCTGCTGGCCGATGCCGGGCGTCGTCACGCTCGTGCCGGTGGTGCGCGGCAGGGCGGCGAGCGTCGAGCGCGCGGCCGCCGCGACCCCCTCGGCGGAGGTGCCGCCGGCGGCGAGCAGGGCCGGGGTGGTGGTGTCCGGCTGCTCGGCGAGGGCCAGGGCGATGTGGGCCGGGGTGATCTCGGGGTGGCCGCTGGACTGGGCGGCGCGCTGGGCGATGGCCAGGGCCTCGGCCACCTTCGCGGTCGGCTTCAACTCCATGGGTGTGGTGTCTCCTGTGAGGTGCGTCTGGGGTACGTCGGAACTCACGCGGTTCAACCCGCTGAAACTTGAGTGTATTCCGCTCAACTTCGTGCTGCTGGACGGGTGCGCCACGGCGGTGCGGCACTGGGGTGACGGAGCTGGGGTGACGGAGCTGGGGCGTCTCCCTCCCTACCGCGGTGCGACGAGGACGCGCCAGCCCTTCGGCAGGTCGCCCGCGGGCAGCGGCGCCCAACCGCGCGCGAAGGACGGCCGGCCCTGTCCGGAGCGCAGCACGAGGGCCACGTGTTGGCGAGCGGCCTGGGCCCGCAGGTCGGCGAGGGTGAACGGCTCGTCACCGGGCACGCGCTCGAGGTGCACGGCGTCGCACCGCGCGAGGTACGCCACCGGCGCTGCCTCGGCCCCCGTGAGCAGGCAGGGCGGCGTCACCCCGTGGCGGGCGAGGGTCGCGGCGACCGAGTCCCACTGGGCCCGGCCCGGCTCGGAACCGGCGAGGATCGACTCGAGCTGCCGGTACTGGAGGGCCACGTGCCCGGCCAGCAGCACCGCGACCACGCCGGCGACGACCGGTCGCACGGAGACGGCTGGCCGCCCCTGGACCACAGGCTGACCCTGGTCCGGCGGTCGCCCCGGAGCAGCGGCCCGCAGGCACAGGTGTCGCAGCGCCTGGGCCGCCGGGAGGGCGAGCAGGGCGTAGGACGGCAACAGGAACCGCGGCGCCGCGTAGCCGACCAGGAAGAGGTACGGCAGTGCCAGCACCACCCCGACCATGGCGGGCAGGAGCGTCGCCGACCGCGGGGCGCCGCGGATGCCGATACGGTCGGGCCCCCGCAGCACCAGCCACACCGCGAGTGCGACCAGCAGCGCCCCGGCCACCCACCACAGGAGTCCCGCCGTCGGGATGGGCTGGGTCGCCCGGTTGCACGGCCGGCACAGCAGCGGACCGTCGAGGGCGCGCAGCTGGTAGTCGGGCACGAAGCGCTCACCGGTGCTCTGCGTGCTGATGGCGCGGCGGACCCGCGCGACGGCGCCGTCGTAGCGCTGCTGCGCCTCGACCACCCACGGCAGGGCGCCCAGCACCGCCCCCGCGACGAGCGGCACGAGCAGGGCCACCGCGCGCCGGCGCCACCGGGGGTGTGCGACCACCGCCACGGCCAGCGCGCCGAGCAGGGGGACGACGTCGCCCGGCCGGACGAGGGCGGCGGCGGCCACCGCCGCACCACCGGCCCAGGGCAGCCAGGCCGGGGCCCTTCCGAGCGCCGCGCAGAGCAGGGTGCCCGTGGCGAGGACGCCGGCCAGGGCGATCGGCACGTTGGGCATCAGGCTCGGCGCGTAGAACAGCGTGATCCACAGCGAGGCGAAGCCGAGCGCGGCCAACGGCACCGAGGCGTCCGGCCGCAGCATCAGCCACACGGCATACGCGCCGTAGAGCGCGAGGGACGCGAGCACGGCGAGGTAGACCCGCAGGGCGACCGTGGAGCCGGTGACCGCCTGCAGCGGCGCCGCCAGCCACGGCATGCCGCGGGCACGCGGCGCCGTGAAGGCGAGCGCCGGCCGCCGGGGGTCGTTCTGGCTGGCGTAGATCGCCTCGTCCCAGCCCAGCGGCAGGTCGGCGACGAGCAGCACCTGGGCCACGCCGAAGAGGGCCGCGACGCCGGCGAGCCACGCGCGCGGTGACGACCGCTCCCCCAGGCGGGCTGCCCAGCCCATGCGGACCAGTGTCCTCGGCGGTCGGGTCCTGCGCGAGTAGCCGCGCGGCGGCATACGGTGGGCACGTGCCGATCCCCCTTGGGGTGGCGCGGTTCAACCGCCGGGTCACCAACCGCGTGGCCACTCCCCTGCTGCGCTGGGTGCCGGGCTTCGGCGTGCTGCACCATGTGGGCCGGCGCTCGGGTCGCGGATACCGCACCCCGGTCAACGTGTTCGTGGTGGACGGCGACTACGTCGTCGCCCTCACCTACGGGCGCGAGACCGACTGGCTCAGGAACGTGCTCGCCGCCGACGGCTGTGAGGTCGAGGTGCGCGGACGCCGCACGCAGTGCACGGTGGCCGAGGTGTTCCACGACCCCAGCGCCGCCCGGATCCGCCTGCCCGAGCGACCGGTGCTGCGATGGCTGGGCGTGAGCGACTTCCTGAGGCTCTCGCCTGTCGACCGCCATGCCGGCTCCGCGCGACGCGGTTAGCCTGCAGCACATGGCCTCCCCCGTACCGACCGGCGCCGACCGCGCCCGCCAGGTCGGCGTCACCGTGAGCGAGGTGCTGTGTGTGCTGGGCACCCTGGTGGGAGTCGGGGTCATCGGGGGCAGCGAGGTGCCCGAGTCCTCCGGAGGCGCCCTGGCGGCCGACGCCACGCTGCTGGCCCCGGCCGGCCCGGCCTTCTCGATCTGGTCGGTGATCTACGCCGGCCTGGCTGCCTACACCGTGTGGCAGTGGCTGCCCGGGCAGGCCACCGACGAACGGCACCGCAGCACCGGCTGGCTGGCCGCGGCGTCGATGCTGCTCAACGCCACCTGGCTGCTCGTGACGCGGCAGGACTGGATCTGGCTCAGTGTCGTCGTGATCGCGGCTCTGGTCGTGGTGCTCGGCGTGCTGGTGCGGCGGCTCACCGAGCGGCCTTCGTTCGGCGTCGTCGAGACGCTGGTCGTCGACGGCACCTTCGGCGCCTACCTCGGGTGGGTCTGCGTGGCCACCTGCGCCAACGTCACCGCAGCGCTCGTCGCGAGCGGCGTCGACCCCGGGCCGCCGGTGAGCGAGGCGTGGGCGGTGGCGGTGCTCGCGGTCGTGGCCGGCATCGGCGTGCTGCTCGCCCACCGCCTCGACGGCCGGTATGCCGTGGCGCTCACCATCGCGTGGGGCCTGTTCTGGATCGCGGTCGGCCGCACCACCGACCAGCCCGAGTCGACGGTGACCGCGTGGGCGGCGGTGGCCGCCGCGGTGGTGGTGGTCGTGGCGACGGCCCGGCAGAAGGGCCGCTACCGGGGCCCGGTCGACGGCGCCGCCTGAGGGGTCACCGGGTGGCGGGCTGGGCCTCGGGCAGGTTGAGCCCGCGCACGGCCTGGGCGACCAGCTCCTCCGGTGGCAGCGCGACGTCGAGCTCGATGCCCGACTCGTCGGGCTGCAGCGGCTCCAGAGTGGCGACCTGGGAGTCGAGCAGGCTGGCCGGCATGTAGTGCCCCGAGCGGGACGCCAGCCGGTCGCGGATCACGTCGACGTGCCCGTCGAGGTGCACGAAGTCGATCGTGGGCGGCCCCGAGGCGAGCACGTCGCGGTAGACCCGGCGCAGCGCGGAGCAGGCGATGACGGTCGAGCGGCCCTCGGCGGCCCGCTCGGCCATCCACGCCGCGAGGTCCTGCAACCACGGCCAGCGGTCCTCGTCGGTGAGGGGGATGCCGGCGCGCATCTTCTCCACGTTGGCACGCGAGTGGAAGTCGTCGGCCTCGGCGAAGAGCAGGTTCGTGGCGGCGGCGATGCCGTGCGCCACCGTCGTCTTCCCCGAGCCGGAGACGCCCATGACGACGACGTGCCGGGTGGCCGACCGCAGGTCGAGCGGTGTGCGGTCACCGGTCGGGTCACCAGTCATGGACGGTGCCGTCCTTGAGGCGGTTGAACGGCAGGTACGCCGGCTGGTACGGGAACCGCGCGGCGGCGTCCTCGTCCAGCTCCACCCCCAGCCCCGGCTCGTGACCCGGGTGCAGGTAGCCGTCCTCGAACGTGAACGACTGCACGAACACCTCGTTCGTCAGCGGCCCGTGCTGCATGTACTCCTGGATCCCGAAGTTGTGGATCGCCAGGTCCAGGTGCAACGCCGCCGCCATTCCCACCGGCGAGATGTCCGTCGGACCGTGGATCCCGGACTTGATCTGGTACTGCGCCGCGAAGTCCAACAGCTTGCGCATCGCCGTGATCCCGCCGGTGTGCGTCACCGCCGAGCGCACGTAGTCGATCAGCTGCTCCCGGATCAGCGTCTGGTAGTCCCACACCGTGTTGAAGATCTCCCCGATCGCCAGCGGCGTCGTGGTGTGCGCACGCACCAGCCGCAGCGCCTCCTGGTTCTCCGCCGGAGTGCAGTCCTCCAGCCAGAACAGGTCGTACGGCTCCAGCGCCTTGCCCAGCTTCGCCGCCTGGATCGGGGTCATCCGGTGGTGCCCGTCGTGCAGCAACGGCAGCTCCGGACCGAACTCGGCCCGCACCGCCTCGAACACCGAGGGGATGTGCCGCAGGTAGGCCCGGGTGTCCCAGTCCTCCTCCGCCGGCAACGGCGCCCGCTGCGCCGGCTCGTAGTCGTACCGCTTGCCCTCGCTCGACGGCTGGGCCGCCACCCCGTACACCGCGTTGATCCCGGGCACCGAGGTCTGCACCCGGATCGAGCGGTACCCCAGCTCCAGGTGCTTGCGGATCGAGTCGAACAGCTCGGCGGTGTCCCGGCCCGAGGCGTGCCCGTAGGCCATGATCCCGGTCCGCGACGCACCTCCCAACAGCTGGTACAGCGGCATCCCCGCTGCCTTGGCCTTGATGTCCCACAACGCCACGTCCACCGCCGCGATCGCCGCCATCGTCACCGGACCCCGCCGCCAGTACGCCGAGCGGTACAGGAACTGCCACGCGTCCTCGATGTTGTGCGCGTCCCGTCCGACCAGCAGCGGCACCACGTGGTCCCGCAGGTACGACGCGACCGCCAGCTCACGCCCGTTCAGCGTCCCGTCACCCAGACCCGTCAGACCATCCTCGGTCGTGACCTTCAACGTCACGAAGTTGCGGTCCGGGCTGGTCACGACCACCTCGGCGGCGACGATCTTCACTGCTGGCCTCTTTCTCTGGGGTTCGGGTGGGTCGTTGGTCAGCGCACGGTGGCGCCGGGGGTGTGGCGTTCGAGGAGGGTGAGCTCCTCGCGGGTCGGCGCGCCCTCCCAGTCCCCGCGGGTGGAGACGGCGAAGGCGCCGGTGGTCGCACCACGGGTGAGGCAGTCGGCCGGCTCGAGACCGTCGAGCACGCCGGAGAGGTAGCCGGCGGTGAACGCGTCACCGGCGCCGATCGGGTCGACCGCCGTCACCGCGAGGGCCGGTGCGTCGACGCGGCCCTCGCGGGAGTGCAGTGTGGCGCCGAGCGGGCCGCGCTTGACGGCGACCTGCTGCACGCCGCGCGCGAACAGTTCGGCCACCGCGTCGTCCTCGTCACCGGGGGCCACCAGGTCGAGCTCGTCGTCGGAGGCGATGACCACGGTGGCGTGGTCCGCGAGAGGAGCGAGCACCTCACGGGCCTGATTGCGGCTCCACAGCCGGCTGCGGAAGTTCACGTCGAGCGAGACGAAAACGCCTGCGGCAGAGGCAGACTCGACGGCCCAGGCCACGGCGTCAGCTGCCGACTCGGACAGCGCCGGGGTGATGCCGGTGACGTGGAGGACCCGCAGCCCTGGGGCCAGGGAACTGCCGAGGTCGTCCTTGCAGACGGCCGACCCGGCAGAGCCCGCCCGGCGGTACTCCACGCTCACCAGGTCGGCAGTGCGCTGCTCCACGAACATCAGGCCGGTGGGGCGCTCGCCGTCGACGACGGCATACCGGGTGTCGACGCCCTCGGCACGCAGCTGGCGCAGCACGAGGCGCCCGAACGAGTCGTCGCCCACCCGTCCGGCCCAGGCGACCGTGTGGCCGAGCCGCGACAGGGCGATGGCGACGTTGGACTCGGCGCCGGCGAGGCGCACCGTCTGCACGCCCCCCTGGGCCAGGGGTCCGTCGGCGCGAAAGGAGACCATCGACTCGCCGAACGTCAGCACCTCGGCGGCGGGACTGTTCATGGCGTATGCCGTTCTGCCGCAGCGACGTACGCGCGTGCCCGCTCGCGCAGGGAGGCGAGGTCGCCACCCGAGGCGGCGTCGCCGACGAGGGGGCTGCCCACGCCGACGCCGAGGGCGCCGACCGCGAGGTAGCCGTCGAGCTCCTCGAGCCCGACTCCCCCGACGGCGAGGAACGGGATGTGCGGGAAGGGGTCGCGGACCGCCTTGAGGTAGGCGGGCCCGCCGATGGAGGCGGGGAACAGCTTCACGACGCTCGCGCCCTGCTGCACCGCGGTGAAGGCCTCGGTGGGGGTCAGGGCACCGGCAGCCACGGGCAGGCCCCGCTCCGCGGCCACCGCGATCGACGGCGTCACGGCGGGGGTGACCACGAACTGGGCGCCGGCGGCCGCGACGTCCGCGACGTCGGCGGCGGTGAGCACCGTGCCGGCACCGATCTGGGCACCCTCCGGCAGCCGGCTGCGGAC
>Ga0307409_100000291_pt1 | contig 20304 bp, 16 predicted proteins | sample 322Ometagenome_2_FD_203888 | JGI IMG/M metagenome (GOLD analysis project Ga0307409, IMG submission 203888) | Maize rhizosphere microbial communities from greenhouse at UC Davis, California, United States - 322HYB-O-2 | ecosystem: Host-associated > Plants > Roots > Rhizosphere > Soil | place... | reverse complement strand
GCGGCCAGTTCGCCGCCCTGGACATGCGCCCGGCCCTCATGGGCAGTCTGCTGCTGACAAGCCTCGGCGCCGCGATGTGGGCCATGGCGCGACTGTGGCTGCTGTTCCGTGCCATGGACGTGGCCATTCCCCTGACGGTCCTGGTCTGCTCCGTGGCGCTCGTCTCGATCATTCAGACGCTGCCGATCAGCTTCTCGGGGATCGGCGTGCGCGACGCCGTGCTCATCGCCGTGCTGGCGAACTACGGCTACGGACGCGACACGGGGCTGGCGCTCTCGGCGCTCTTCCTCCTCATCACGCTCGAACACGTCCTGATCGGCTTCCTGGTATCGCTGCGCCATCCGCTCGGCCGGCCAGCACCCGCCGAACCTCCCGCCAGGGTCGTCCGCGGAGAGAAATTAGCGTCGTGATCGCTAGGCGCGGCGCCGTTCGCCTCGCAGGCCTGTGGGCCATCCTCCGCGGAGCGAGTCTGCCCGTGCTCCACTCGCTCTAGGTCCGCGCGAGCCGGTCGCGCAGATACCACTTCAGCGCTCCGCGGTCGCGCCAGGCGACGGTCGCGAAGTCGCGGAGGGCGGCCCCCACGGCGTCGCCGCGGCGCAGCCGTAGCAGAGCCGCATCGAGCATCGGCCACCCGTAGTAGCGATTGTACAAGCGCCATCCGGCACTCAGCGCCGCCTCCCGCGCCGGGTCGTCGCGCACGTGCGGGCGCTGGCGGGCGAGGACCGCCATGACCGCGGCGTACATGCGCCGGGGATCGCTGCTCTTGCTGTCGCTGCGCACCCGGTACTCGGCCACGACGTCGTCGTACAGGGCGACGCCGTGCTGGCGGGCGAGCCGCAAGTACACGTCGTAGTCCTCGCACGAGCGCAGCCGGCCGTCGAAGCCGCCGGCCTCCAGCAGCGGGGCGCGGCGGAAGAGCACGGCGTCGGCGCAGGCGATGAAGTTGAGGCGCAGGAGCTCGGCGTACATGTCGTCGCTCGCGAACTCCGGCCAGGGCCGCTCCACCGAGCCCTCGGGACGCGCGACGACGTGCCGGCCGGCGACGAATGCACACGCCGGGTGCGCCCGCGCGCACCGGAGCCCGGATTCCAGGGCCGTCGGCAGGAGCACGTCGTCCGCGTCCAGGAACTGGACGAACTCGCTCCGCGCGGCGTCGAGCCCGGCGTTGCGGGCCGCGGCGCTGCCCGCGTTTCGCTGATGCAGGTAGCGCACGCCCGGGAAGCGCCGGGCGACCGCGGGCGTGTCGTCGGTCGAGCCGTCGTCCACCACGATGACCTCGTCCGGCGGGCGCGTCTGGGCCAGTGCGCTCGCGATCGCGTCACCGAGAAAGTGCGCGTGATTGAAACACGGAACGACGACCGCGACGGTCGCCTCGGGCATCGGGCAATTAGGGGTCGTTTCAGCGGGCGTGCTCACGAAAGCCTCCTACTGTCGCCTATGCTTCCCGCACGTCGGTACCCAACTTCGCAGCCAACGCATCCTCCGCATCGCGCCGTCGCCCTACAGCCCCGCGGACGGGGCAGGGCGCTCCGCCGGGTCCCGTCGGACGGTGAGATAGCGGTGGAACACCGGCAGCCCGGCGAGCGCCGGCATTACGTAGCGCATCGTGGCGAGGAGGCCGAGCGCCGCCCCGGTCGCCGGGTCGAAGTAGTCGCGGAAGAAGAAGATCAACGCCGCGTCTCGCGTGCCCACGCCGGCGAACGTCAGGGGGAGGAGGCCGGCCAGGATGGCGAGCGGCGCCAGTCCCAGCGTCGCGACGAGCGGCACCGACGCGCGCAGCGCGACGATGAAGAGCCAGATCTGCAGCAGGTGCAGGAACCACAGCACGAGCGACACGAGCGCGACGTACGCGGCCCGGCCCGGCGCGCGGTTCGCGCGCCGCTGCATCTCCTCCCACCCGTCGCGGATCGCGGCGAGCTTCGCCCTGGCCTTCGCGGGCGCGGCGGCGCCGCCGGCGCGGAACGCCAGCGCGGCGAAGCGCGGCGAGCCGAGCACGAGGAGCATCAGCAGGGTACCGCCCGCGATCGCCGCCGCGAGCACCCAGAACAGCGGGTCGGCGGTCGAGAGGAAGAGGAGGCCGAAGGCGCACCAGGCGAGGAGTGAGAGCATGTCCCACCCCTTCTCGAACACGACGAGCGCCAGTGCGAGCGCGCCGCTCACTCGGCCTCGCTCGGCGATGAAGTAGCTCTTCGCCACGTCCCCCATCTTCGACGGGAGCACCATGTTCAGCACGCTCGCGGCGAGCGTGAGCGACACCGCCTCGCCGAGGGAGATCCGCGCCCCCGGCGGGGCCAGCACCTGCAGCCGGTGCGCGGTGATGAGCGTGAGCGGCAGGACCATCGCGAGGCTGATCGCGAGCCACCCGGGGTGGCTGGCGCGGAAAACCGCCGCCATCGCGCCGAGGTCGACCCGCCAGTAGATGACGGCGAGGATCGCGAGGCTGACCGCGACGGAGAGCCACTTCTTGACGGTCGGGCTCACGGCGCCCGCTCCACCCGCAGCGGCTCGTTCGGGGCGAGCGCCCGCACGGCCGGCATGAGGTCCAGCCACGGCCGCAGCTGGCCGATCTGGAAGACGCGGCTCATCACGACGTAGATCGAGGTCTGATCCGGCGCGATCCCGGCGGCGGTCACGTCATTCCAGCCCCGGTCGGCGCGTAGCTCGTCGACGACGTGCCAGCGGTCGGCACGCCAGGTGAGCCGGCGCACGAAGGTGAAGGGTGCGTCCGCCTTCCCGACGATGAGCAATCGCTGCAAGAGACGCCGGAGCAGATTCGGGAAGAAGCGCCCGACGCTCAGCGCCGCGACGCGCAGCACCATGAGCCGGAGCGGCGTCATCTGCGCCCGCTTCGCCCAGCCGAGCCGCCCGGCGATCGCGATCTCGTCCTCGCCGCGCAGCTCGACCTGATACTGCCCCACGAGGTGCCCGACGGCCGTACGCTCTCGCCCGCCGCTCCGAACCTGCAGCGAGAGCTGGGTATCGGACGCGATGAGGGCGCCGTCGCGGAACAGCTTGAACACGCCGCCCTTGTTGGCCGCGAGGTAGAGCTCAGTGCCCGCGCGGCGGTCGATGAGAATCCCCGCTTCCTCGAGATGCACGCGCCCCTGCGGACGTGGCGCCGGTGCGGGGCGCGCGGGCGCGAAGTCCCGCCAGGCGAGCAGGTAGTTCCAGGCGTGGTGGCCGATGAGGTGATCGTCCTCGTAGCTCGGAAGGCGGCCGGCAGCGATCCCGCAGAGGAACGCGTCGGTGACGCGAAGCGCCTCCGGCATCCACCGCCCCACCAGCTCGAACCCGTGAGGGAAGAAGTTGTACGTGTTGCGGCTCCCGTACTCGCCGCCGAAGCTCCCGTCCGGGTGCACGAACTGGGCGGCCACGTCCACCGCCCGCCGAAGGGCCTCGCGGAGCCGCTCGTCCTCGGGCGTGAGCTCGAGCACGCGCGCGAGGCAGGAGATCGTCAACGTGTGGTAGCCGGGGTCGCACAACTCGTACTCGCGAAACCAGCCCTCGGCGCTCTGCCAGGAGAGCACCTGCGCCAGCCGCTGCTCCGTCGCGGGCCGCCAGCGGGCCGTGTTGAGCTGCCGGCCGAGCAGCTCGAGGCAGAGCACGATGAGTGCCTGGTGGTTGGTCAGGCGGGCGCTCTCCTGGTGCCCGGCGAGCCAGTCCGCGCGCCGCTCGAAGAAGCGGAGGGCTTCCTCGTCGGAGAGTGCGAGCAGCCGGTAGCTCTCGATGCAGGCGAGCAGGGAGAACGCCGCCGCACCGCCGGCGCGCTCGTACGGGAAGTAGTCGTCGCAGGATCCGTCGCGGTGGGCGCTCCGCGCGGCGAAGCGGATCCCCGCGTGCGCCCACTCGCGCATCACCGGCTGGCCCAAGTACGGGTTGCCGTCGAGCTCAGTGTCGTAGGCCAGCGCCAGCGGCCATACGAACTCCTGCGCCATTCCGCTCGGAAAGTCGATGATCTTGTAGTGCCAGAAGTTCCGGTCGAAGCAGCCGTACGTGGGGCTGTGGGCGTTCCGGTCGAGGAGCGTGAGGATCTTCGGGATTTGCGCCAGGGCGTAGCGCGCGAACAAATCGCGACCCACGGCTCAATCCCGAGCCGCTTGGCCCGTTCCCACTTCGAAGCGCCGGATGCGGTACTGCACGTCCTCGAGCAGCTTGCGGTTCGCGGCCAGGAGGTCGGCGATCAGCCCGAACGTCCAGAGCTGGACACCAATGAGGACGAGCACGGCGGCCACGATGAGGCTCGGGGCGCGCGCGCGCGTGGAGTCCACGAGGAAGAAGAGGAGGAGCCACCGGACGATGAGCGCCAGACCGGCCACGAAGGGGATCGTGCCCAGAAAGAGGAAAAAGCGAAGTGGCCGGTAGAGAAGGAAAAGCCGGAAGATGGTGAGCATCGAGCGGCGCACGTAGCTCGCCACGCTCTTGACGAGGCGCGAGGGACGCGTCGCTCGGTTGGTGAGGACGGGCACGGAGACGATAGCGAGGTTCTTCTGCCCCGCCTGGATCACCGTTTCCAGCGTGTAGGTGTAGCGACCGAAGACGTGGAGCCGCAGCGCCGCGTCGCGACTGATGGCGCGGAACCCGCTCGGCGCATCGGGGATGTTCGCGCCGCTGGCGTAGCGCACCGCCCAACTCCCGAGCTTCTGCAACAGCTTCTTGGTGGCCGAGAAGTCCTCAATCTGGTCGATGGGGCGCGCGCCGACGACGATCTCCGCCCGGCCGGCGAGGATCGGCTCGACGAGGTGCGCGATGTACTCGGCGCGGTACTGGTTGTCGGCGTCGGTATTGACGATGACGTCGGCGCCGCAGCGGACGCACGCTTCGAGTCCCGCCACGAAGCCGCGCGCCAGCCCTTGGTGCGTCGTGAGGCGGACGATGTGGTCCACCCCGTTCGCGCGCGCGACCTCGACCGTCCGGTCGGTGCTGCCGTCGTCGATCACGAGCCGCTCCACCACGTCGACTCCCGGCAGCTGCCGCGGGAGCGCCGCGAGGGTGGCGCCGAGCACCTCCTCCTCGTTGTAGCACGGAATCTGGATGATGACTTTCATTGGGCTCGGGACGGGCGAGTGCGTCGCGGCGCCCTACGACGTCGCCGCAGGGGACGGCACCGCGGCCCCGTGCCGAGCGCGCGCCCGCCCGCGCGCGGCGACAAGGTGCGCCGCCGCACCGGCGATGACGATGAGGAGAAGTGGTTGGAGCGGTGAGCTCATGCGCGCCCGCGCCACAGTGGCCGCGTGCAGCGCCGCGCAGTAGCCGATGAGGAGGTACACCGGCGCGAGCCGGCGCCACTGTCGCCAGAGCAGCCCGGCGCCGGCGACGGCGACGACGATGAGTGAGCGCTCGAGCAGGATCCGCACGGCGTCGCGGACGGAGCGCCCCCCCTGGCGCAGCCAGGCGTAATTGAGGGGGTGGATGTTCCCCCAATCGCCTTCGGGGTCTCCGACCCAGTACGTGCCGAGCTTTTCGATCGCGAACTTCAGGTACACCAGTGGCTCGGCGCGAATCGATCGCATCGCCCGCTGCGACCAGTAGCGATCGCCCTCGACGTTAGTGGGGTACGGCACCGATCGATCATCCGGATAGATCACCTCGACCCAGATGCGCCTGTAGGTGTACCCCTGGTCCCGGACCAGGTGGTAGTACTCGGGGCTCCCCAGCCAGAGTGCCGCGTTGCTCGTCGCCAGGGGGAGGAACGTGTGAAAGCGCAGGTAGTTTCGGACCGTCCAGGGGGCGATCACGAGGGCCACGACGAGCGCGTACGTGGCGGCGTAACGCGTGCCGCGCCGCACCCCCCAGAGGGCCAGCGCCGCCGCGGCGACGAAGAGCGGGAAGAAGAGCAGCGTCGGGCGCACCAGGTCGGCCACGCCCACCCAGAGCCCCGCCCACGCGAATCGCCCCACCGACGGTCGCTCCATCGCGTCCCACAGCGTGATTGCGACGACGAGGACGGCGGGGGTGAACAGCACCTCCGAGAGCACGTACGGCGTCTGCCAGGTCAGCGTGTGGCTCACGGCGGCGAACAGCGCGGCCGCGAGTGCCGGCCAGTGGCCGAAGATCCTGCGGCCGAGCAGATATGTCAGCAGCACGGTCCCGGTGCCCAGGAACGCCTGCGCGAACGGGATCACGTTGTAGTTCTCGCCCGACAGGGCGTGCAACGTCGCCACCCAGAGCGGATAGAGCGGGACCCGGTCCGCCCCGGTGAACCCGAGCCCGTGCAGCAACTCAAGCGCAATGCCGTTGTAGCTCGGCTCGTCCCCGTGCACAAGGCGCGCAACGCTGTTGGGTTGCCGGAGGTTGAACTTCCACGCCAGGTACAGGCGCACGGCGAGGGCGAGGAGGACGACCGCCCACACGCTTGCGAGTACCACGCGCGGGTCGCCGAGGAGGCGCTGCACGGCCCGCCGCGGCGGGTGGGACTGGGACGCAGTCTGGCTCATGCGGTCAGGGCGCGGCGTGACGGGCGTGCCGCGCCCGGGAGGTGTCGGGGCGGGGGATTGCGATGCATCGGAGGGGAGCGGCAGGAAAGCAGCAGCTAATTGACGACTGCCGCCCTACCTGTCAGGCAACGGGGAGGTTACAAGAGGCGGGCCAGCCGCCCTCGCGCGTCGCAGGCGCCCGCGGCGCGCGGCCGCGCACGGCACACGGCCGCGGACGGACCACCGCACGGGACGCAAGATGTCGCAGCGCCGACGCTGCCCTGTGGGCGCGGTGCGACACACGCCGAACGGGGACCGGCGGCGAGGGACCGGCGGCGAGCGACGGGCGTCGCTCTCACTGGGTGGCCCGGTACCACTCCACTTTGGTCACGTCCCGCTTCGCCGGCCCCGCGAAGGGCTGCCGCATGAGCGCCTCCACCTCCTCGAGCTCGCGCGGCGCGCGGGAGATCCATTCGACGCCCTGGTCGGTGACGATGTAGTCGTCCTCGATGCGCACGCCGACGTTGCGGTACTTCTCCACGGCGGCGCGGATCCGCTGCGCGAGCGCCTGGTTGCGGGGCGTCTTGGGGAGGATGTCGAGCAGGTTGGCGCGCACATACACGCCGGGCTCGATCGTGAAGGCGCTGCCCGGCTCGACGCGGCCGGTGAAGTAGTACTGCTCCGGGTCGTGGACCTCGAGCCCGATGCCGTGCCCGAGCCCGTGCATGTAGTAGAGGGAGTACTGCGGGCACTGGCGCGCGCCGCGCGCGTCGCAGTCGTACGTGGCGCCGGCCGACTCGACGAGGCCGAGCCGCGCCAGGCCGGCGGCGAGGACCGCCGTGGCCGAGTCGCTCATCAGGCGCGCCGGGGCGCCCACCTTGGCCTGCCGCTCCGCCGCCGCCTGCGCGTCGCGCACGAGCTGGTACACCTCGCGCTGGGCGGGGGAGAACGTGCCGCTGACCGGCACCGTGCGCGTGACGTCGGCGGCGTACCCGCGGTAGCTCGCGCCAACGTCCATCACCACGACGTCCGCCGGCTCCATGAACCGGTCGTCGGCGTTGTAGTGCAGCGTCGTCGAGTTCGGCCCCGACCCGACGATCGTCGCGAACGACGGCCGGTCGGCGCCGTTGCGGCGGAAGGTGTACTCGATGAGCGCTTGGACTTCGAACTCGTTCGTGCCGGGCTCGATGAGGGTGAACGCCTCGCGCTGCGCGTCGACGGTGATCTCCACCGCCTTCCGAATGAGCGCCAGCTCCGCCGCGCTCTTCGTCCCACGCAGCCGCTCGACGGCGCCGTTCGCGTCGACGACGCGGAGCGTTGGGTGCGACTGCCGCAGCTCGGCGATCGCCTGCTCGTTGGCGGTGCGCGCGCCGCCCGTGCCGGTCTCGCCGACCACCGCGAGGGCGACCCTGGCGGCGGCGAGGGAGTCGAGCACGGTCCGCAGCTCGGTCGACGGCCGCGCCGCGACCCCGGTGCGCCGGCCGGCCTCGGCGACGCCCATGCGGTGCCCGGTCCACACCTCGCGCTCCGGGTCGCTCGGCGCGACGAACACGGTGCTCCTCGTCTGCCCGCCGCGCTTGACCATCACCAGTGCGGCGTCCGGCTCGCGAATCCCGGTCAGGTACAGGAACGAGGGCGTCTGGTCGAAGTGCTCGAAGTCGTGCGCGGGCTCCCCGGCGCCAAAGGCGACCAGCGCGCCGTCACCGATCTGCGCGGCGAGCGCGGCACGGCGCGCGGCATACTCCGCCGGGGCGATCTGCGCCGCGGCGGGGCGTGGCACGAGGCCAGCCAGGGTGACCGCGGTCACCGCAGTGAGCGCGGCGGTGGACACGAGCCCGGCGAGCGGCTGGAGGGCGGACGGACGAAGCACCTGCGTCTCCTGACAGAGTGGGGCGCGCGTGGCAAGCACCCGCAAGCTGTCGAGCCGCCGGCGGGAGCACAACTGGAGAGTGGCGGGTGAGACGTGGGGAGTGGGGAGTGGTTGCGGACGCTCTCCACTCCCCACGTCTCACTCGCCACTCACTTGAACGTCCACCGGCCCGTCACCGTCGCGGTGACGATGATCTCTCCGGGATTGATCGGCGTGCTCGGCGCGTTCGCGGCCCGGGCGTCGGCCGTCTGCATCTGCATCCGCTCCATCAGCGGGCGCACGTAGCCCTGGGTGCTGTTCAGCTCCAGGAGCTGCGCCAGCGAGCCGCCGGCCGCCTTGGCCATCGACTCGGCCTGCGCCCGCGCGTCGGCGACGGCGTTGGCCAGCGCCTGACGCTGGGCCTCCTGCGCCTTCGAAGACTCGAACTGCACGCCGCTGATCGCGTTCGCCCCGTTGGCGAGTGCGACGTCGAGGACGCGACTCAGCATGTCGAGCGGGCGCACCTCGGCGCGCACGGTGTTGCGGACCACGTAGCCGATCACCTTCGGCGCGGTCCGCCCCTGCGGATCGTACCGGTAGTCGGGCTGGACGTCGAAGCCCACGGTCGAGAGCCGCTCGCGCGGGATGCCAAGTTCCTGAAGGGCGTTGAGCGTCGCGGTCTGGATGCGGGCGTTCTCGGCGGCCGCCGCCTTCGCGGTCGCGGCGCGCGTCTCGACGGCGACGAGCACCGTCGCACGGTCGGGCACGAGGCGCACCTCGCCGGTGCCGGTCGTGGCGACCTGCGGCGGAAAGGAGGCGGGTGGCTGCAGGGGCGGCACGGGCTCCTGCGCCGCCGCGGCGTGCGGGAGCGCGGCGAGGGCGGCGAGGGCGGCGAGGCCGGCGACGGACAGCGCGACAGTGGGTGCGGCGAGCCGGCGGACAATGAGCGAAACAGGCATGTGTGGCTCCAGTGGCTGAGTGCGGTAGCTCTTCATCGTAAGACGCCGCCCGCGCCGCGACTTGCACATCGCCGTGCGCCGGAGGCGGGTCGCGTCAACATGGCGCCGGGCACGTGGCGGCGGCAACGCCCGCTGACGCTCCCCCGAAAACGGAGGGATGGCGCGGGAACTTCGCGAAAGTCGCCCGGTCGCGCTTGCCTCGTCGCCCTGCTGATGCCATCATTTGCGCGGCGAGCGGCCCGACCGCCGCTCCGCCACCATCACCCCACTGCACTGCGGAGAGCCGCATGAACAGAGCAGAGCTGGTCGAAGCGCTGATGGAGGAGACCGAAATGTCGCGCCGCGACGCGGGCAACGTCGTCACCGTAATGTTCAATCCCAACGACGGCATCATCGCCCGCGCGCTCAAGAAGGGGGACCGGATCGCGATCACGGGGTTCGGCGTGTTCGGCGTGCGCAAGCGCGCGGCGCGTACGGCCCGCAACCCGCAGAGCGGTGAGCCGATCAAGGTCGCGGCGGCCAAGGTACCGGCATTCAAGGCCGGCGCCAGCCTCAAGGCGATGGTGAACGGCAAGGCGGCTGCGAAGGGCGGCAACGGCCGCGGGGGCGGCCGCTCGGGCGGCCGCGCCGGCGGCGCCCGCTCGAAGTCGGCGGCCGGCCGCCGGCGCTGAGCCACCCCCTCCCGCCCGGAGCTCCGCGCTCCGCGAACGTGCCCCGGCGCCGAGCGCCGGGGCACGTTCGCGTTCGGCGAGCCGCCCGACGCTCACTCGGCCTTGCGCGCTCGGCGGGCCGCCTTCCTCCCACGCGGCGCCTGGGTAGCTTCCTCCGCACATGAGCGCTCCCCTCCCGACAACCCCGCCGCGCGCGGCGGCGCGGGGCCTACCCCGCGCGCTCGACCAGCGCGTGGAGATCGAGACGCCCGAGCAGGTGATCGTCTCGTACGAGATCGCGGGGGTCGGCTCGCGCGCCGCCGCGGCGCTCATCGACTACGCCATCTGCGCGGCGTCGCTGCTCGCCCTCTTCGTCCTCGGCTCGCTGGCCACCCGGCCGTTCCGCGGCGCCGTCGCGCGCGACCTCACGGCGCCGTGGATCATCGCGCTGCTCATTGCCGCGCAGTTCGCGCTCGTGTGGGGCTACTACGTGCTGTTCGAGGGGCTGCGCGACGGCCAGACGCCCGGCAAGCGGCGCATGGGCCTGCGCGTCGTGCAGGACGGCGGTTACTCGGTCACGTTCGGCGTGAGCGCGGTGCGCAACATCGTCCGCGCGCTCGACATGCAGCCGGCGGTCTTCTACGTGGTCGGCATGGTGAGCGCCGCGCTCTCGTCGAAGGGGAGGCGGCTCGGCGACATCGTGGCGGGGACGATCGTCGTCCGCGAGCGAGTCGCGCAACGCCCGCGAGGTGCGCCGGCGGGGCCCGGGTCCTCCGGACCGTCGGCCGGCGGCGGCGCTTCCCCGCCGCCGGCCTGTGCGATCCTCCTCACGGAGGAGGAGTTCGCCCTGCTCGACCGCTACGTCGCGCGCCAAAGCACGCTCGACGCCGACCGCCGCTCCCGGCTGACCGCGCAGCTCGCCGCCCGCTTCCGCGCCCGCGCGACCGACGTGGCCGACGTGGCTCGCGCCGACGGGGCCTTCCTGCTCGAGCTGTTCGAGCGCGAGCGACAGGCCCGCGCGCGCGGCGCCGCCTCGGCGAGCGATACCGGCGCGCCCCGCGAGCAGTACGCGATCGTCGCCGAAGGGGCCGAGCGGTGGGCCGCGTTCGCCACGCTCCTCGCCGACGCGCAGCGCCGCGGGCTCCGGTCGATGACGGAGGAGGAGGTGAGCGCCTTCGTCGCACGCTACCGCGAGCTGGCTGCCGACCTCGCGCGCCTTCGCACGGCCACGCGCGGGCGCGACTCCGACGCACTCTTCTATTTGAGCCGCCTCGTGGCCGGCGGGCACAACCTGCTCTACCGGCGCCGCGCGCCGGGCCTCCGGCCGGCGGTCCGCTTCATGGCCTCGGCGGTGCCGGCCGAGGTGCGCCGCTCGTGGCGGCCGATCGCACTCGCGGCGGCGCTGCTCTTCGTGCCGGCGGCCATGAGCTTCGAGGCGGTGCGACGCCACCCCGACCTGGCTCCGCAGCTCGTTCCCGCGGAGCTGATCGACCGCGCCGAGACCGGCGTGGTGCGCGCGCAGCGCGGCGAGCGCGGGTTCCTGCCCGAGGAGATGGCCCGGTTCCGCGGCCCGGTGCTGGCCAGCGCGATCACGACGAACAACGTCCAGGTCACCTACGTCGCCTTCGCGCTCGGCATTACGGCGGGGGTCGGCACCGCGCTCGCCCTGATCTTCAACGGGGTGGCCGCGCTCGGGGCGCCGCTCGGCCTTTACGTCAGCAAGGGGATCGCGGACCAAATCCTCGGCTTCGTCGCCCCGCACGGCGTCCTGGAGTTGGCGGCGATCTGCATCGCCGGCGGCGGCGGGCTGCTGCTGGCCTCGGCCATCCTCCTGCCCGGCGCGCGCACGCGCGGCGAGGCGCTGGTCGACGAGGGCCGCCGCGCCATCCGGCTCATCGCCGCGTCCACCTTCCTCCTCGTCATCGCCGGCCTCCTCGAGGGCAACGTCTCACCGCTCCCCTGGCCGAACGAGTGGAAGTACCTGGTCTCCGCAGGGACGGCGGTGTTCCTCGCGATGTATTTGAGTCTCGGGAGAAACCGGGAGTCGGGAGTCGGGAGTCAGGACCGCACTAGCCGAAAGCCGAGCGCCGAGCGCCGAGAGCCGCCGTTCACAGCGCCCCCCTCGCCTTGATCTCCAGGTAGCGGTTCACGACGGCGGCGGTCATCGTCTGGGGCGAGACGTCGAGGACGCCGACGCCGGCTTGCCGCATGCGCGTCAGCGCCTCGTCGCGCGCCGAGAGCAGCTCTTCCGCCGCCGCGCTCTCGTAGAGGGCGTCGGGCGCGCGGCGGCCGGCCGGGAGGGCCGCGGCGACGAGCGCGTCGTTGCGCAGCGCGACGACGAGTGGGAGGTGGCGCGACGCGCTGCGCGACGTGAGCGCGACGAGCGTCTGCGAGGCGCGCGCGTCCACGACGTCGGTGAACAGTACGATCAGGGAGCGCTTGCGGTGACGCGTCGCCAGCGTCCGAAACGCCGCGGCGTAGTCTGGCTCCGCCATGGTGGCCTGCGCCGGCACGAGCGCCGCCCGGAGCTGGCGCAGGGCGGCGCGCCCCTTCGCGGGCGGGATGAAGGCGCGCACCTCGTCGTCGAAGAGCAGGAGGCCGACCTGGTCGCCCGAGTGGACCGCGACGTCGGCGAGCACGAGCGCCGACGAGAGCGCGTACTCGAAGCGCGACAGCGCGCCGGCGAGCTGCGTCATGAGGCGCCCGGCGTCCACCGCGACGAGCACCGTCTGGCCCTGCTCGACCGTGAACTCGCGGGTGATGGGCTTCCGGCGCCGCGCCGTCGCCTTCCAGTCGATGTGGCGCGGGTCGTCGCCCACGACGTACTCGCGCAGGTTCGAGAAGTTGGTGCCCTCGCCACGCCGGCGGATGTTGCGCACGCCTACCTCGCGGAGCCGATGCTGCAGCGCCAGCAGGCGATACCGCCGCACGCCGGCGAGCGACGGCGCCACGGTGATCTCGTCGGTCGTGTCGTAGCGAAGGGTGCGCTGCAAGAGGCCGAGCGGGCCGGCGACGCGCAGCGCCACCCGCCCGAGCGCGTGCACGCCGCGCACGCGTCCCGCCACCGCCACCGGCAAGGTCAGCTCGCCGCCCGCAGACAGGGCGCCAGTTCGCGTCGCCCCGACCGCCGGCGCTACGATCTGCAGACCCGGCGACAGCGCGTCGAACAGCGCGACGGTGAGCCCACGCGGCCACGCCGAATGCACGCGGTAGCGCCCCTCGACGACGTCACCGAGACCGACGTCGGAGGGCAGCTCGCGCTCGACGGTGAGGTCGGCGGCGCGCGGGAGGCGCACGGCGTCCGTGAGCGCGGCGACGATCAGCATGACGCTCACCGCGGCCGCGACGGCGAGCCCCGCCTCGGTGCCGGACAGCAGCCAGAGCGGCGCGAGCAGCGCGACGAGCAGCGCAAGGCGCCGCGTGGGCACGAAGCCGCGCAGAACAGCGGCTCTCGGCGCTCGGCGCTCGGCTCTCGGCTGCGGCGTGCGCGAGGAGTCCTTCGGCATCAGGCGGACGTCCCCCATGCCGAGCCGTTCCCAAGCAACGCCCTAGCCGAGAGCCGAGAGCTCATAGCCGAGAGCCGCTCCTATTGCGGTGCCCGGACCCGCGTGAAGATCGCCTGCAGCACGTCGTCCGCCGTGCGCCCCTCGACCTCGAGCTCCGGAGCGAGCGACACGCGGTGCCGCAGCACGGAGGGCGCGAAGTCCTTCACGTCGTCAGGCGTCACGAAGTCGCGGCCGTTCAGGAGCGCCGCGGCGCGCGCCACGCGGAAGAGCGCCACCGTGGCTCGCGGGCTCCCGCCGAGGGTGAGCCCCGCGTCGTCCCGCGTCGCGCGCACGATCGCCGCGATGTACTCGCGAACCTCGGCCGCGACCCGCACCCCGTCCACCGCCGACCGGAGCGCCGCGAGCGATGACGGATCGAGGACCGGCGCCGGGGCGGCCGCCCCGGCGCGCTCGGGGTCGAAGCCGCCCGCGTACCGGGCGAGCATCTCGAGCTCCGCCTCGAGCGCGGGGTAGGGGACGCGGATCTTCACCAGGAAGCGGTCGAGCTGCGCCTCGGGGAGCGGGTACGTGCCCTCGTACTCCACCGGGTTCTGCGTGGCGAACACGGTGAACAGCTCGCTCAGCGGCCGCGGCACGCCGTCGGCGGTCACCTGCCGCTCCTGCATCGCCTCGAGCAGCGCCGCCTGCGTCTTCGCCGGCGCGCGATTGATCTCGTCGGCGAGGAGCAGGTCGGTGAACACCGGGCCCGGGTGGAATTCGAAACCCGCGGACCCGTCGCGCAGGACGCTCACGCCCGTGATGTCCGCCGGCATGAGGTCGGGCGTGAACTGAATGCGCCCGAACCGCGCGCCGAGCGCGCCGGCGAGCGCGCGCACCAGTAGCGTCTTGGCCACTCCGGGTACGCCCTCGAGCAGCGCGTGCCCGCGCGCGAGGAAGGCGGCGAGGGCCTCGTCGATCACGGCCTCCTGTCCGACCACGCGCGTCGTCACGGCCGCGCGGATCCGCTGCAGCGTGTCGGCCACGTCCGCGGCGCTCGGCCGCACCGCACTCCGGCCGTTCTCGTCCACCGCCGTTTGCTCCGCTGTCATCGGGTCTCGGTCACTCCCGCATGCGCTGGTCGATGTCGTCCACCGCCTCGCCGACCTGCGCGAACTCGGCGGGGGTGAGGGGGCGCGCGGCCGCGTCGAGCAGCCGCGACACGGCCGGTGCGGCCGCGGGCCGCCGCGCGGCGATGGCGCGCAGGAACTCCTCGTCGCTCGCTCGCCGCCACGCCCCGTGCGCGTGGCGGCGGCGCAGGCCATGGATCAACCGACGGGTGGCGAGCCGCGTGGCTCCCACTTGCCCGTACGCCTCGGCCAGCGCGCTCACGTGCTCCAGCGGCGAGCGGCGTTCCACCCGCTCGCGCGCCCGGGGCAGCAGCGGGCGCGCCCCGAGGGCCGCCAGTAGCAGCGCGCCGGCCGCGATCCCCTGCAGGATCGTCCGGCCCAATCCCGTATCGGTGAGAAAGCGGGCGACGGTGCGCGCCGGGTTGGCGTGGGTCCCGTAGCCCTGGTGGTATTCGTCGAAGACGAGACGGCGCGTTCCGTGTGCGCCGGATTGCGACACGCCGCCGCCCAGCCACTCCAGCATCCGCACCGCCGTCACGCCGAGCCCCCACCGGCAGACGCGGAGGACGTCATTGCGCAGGAGGTCCGGGTCCGCCACCGCCACGACGCGCCCACGGCCGTACGGAAAGCCCGTTGCGGCGGGCGACCTCACGTTCACTGCCGCCCGCCGGCCGCTGTCGCTGGCCGGCGGGCGGGGGTCGCTAGGATCCCGAAGGCGCCACACGGACGCGAACGTCACGGTGTCGCGCGGGCGCTTGGCGACGGGTGTGAGCCAGTAGCTGTGGACCTCGCCGTCCTGCCAGTTGATGGCGCCACGCCCCTCCGGCCAGGGCGTCTCACTGCACGGCGCCTGTCGGAGAGCGGCGGAGTCCACGGCGAGCGCGCCGCCGACGGTCGAGACCTGCAGGTCGGTGGAAACGCCGAGCCCGAGGGAGTCGGTGAGCGCGCCGCCCTTGCGGACCACGAACAGCAGGCCGGCGCCGTGCCGTACGGCGTCGAGCAGCCGGTGCGCCTCGTTGGCCGTGAGGTCCGACGGCGGGTCGAGCGTCGCGTACACGGCGGTACTGTCGAGCGGATCGTTGAACGGCGCCTCACGCCGTTCGGCGCGCCACCCGAGGCGTCGCGCGATCTCGAACAGGCCGCGCGCACCCTGGGGGGCGGCCGAGTGCGTGGTCAGCCGCGGGTCGCCCGGCCGTCCGTCGGCGTCGGGCGTGAGGAGCACGGTGAGCACCAGGAGCGCGCCGAGGGCCGCGAAGACGACCTTGGGCGAGGTGAGCGCGCGGCGCAGGCCGTCGGCCACGAGCGTCGGCCCTCAGCCCGCCCGCCGCGCGCGGGTACCCGGCGCGGCCGGCGCGGCCGGCGTACCGAGCAGCGGGGCGGCGAGCGCGTACAGCCGCTCGTAGCGTTCCCCGTCGCACCATCCGAGGCCGTAGACCACCACGTCGTAGGCACGCGCGAACTCGCGGAAGCGCGGGAAGGCGGCAGACGAGCGCGCACGAAGCTCGCGCGCGTAGTCGCCGGCGGTCTTCGACGGGTGGAGTCGCAGCCGCTCGCTCTGCGCGAGGCGCGCGAGCAGGGCGGCGTACAGCGCGTGCGCCGCCTCGGTGAATCGGCCCGCCTGGCTCAGCTCCCGGGCCAGCACCCACGGGTCGCCGCCGCGCGCGCCGGCCGCGCGCCGCCGCGTGCCCCCCTCCGACCACTCGCGCCGCGCGTACGCGACGTAGGCGACGCGGGCGACGACGAGTACCACGAGCGACGCGAGGAGCGCGATCGACGCCCAGTACAGCACGCGCGAGCCGGATGCCGCGTCGCTCAGGCGGTCGAGCCACCGGGCCAGCCACGCCAGGGCGCGGCTCCAGAGCGTCTCGCGCAGCGACCGGTCGTAGGCAGGCTGTCGGAAGACGGCGGCCACCGTGTCGCGGGCCGCCGCGGCGGGGATCTGCACGGCCGGTTCGGGGAGGGCTCGTTAGGTCAGAACGACGGCTGCCCCGTGCCGACCTCGCCGGCCGGGGCGGCGCCGCTCGGCGGAGCGGCGGCCGGCAGGTCGCCCAGCCCCGCCGCCATCATCTCGATGTCGTACCCCTCGCGTCGGATCCGGAGGTCGTAGTAGAGCAGCGTGAGCACGGCCGCGGCGGGCGGGTAGAGTGGGACCACGACGAAGCCGCCGATCGCGTTCGCGAGCGTCCGATTGTCGAAGACCGCCGCGACCACCTCGCCGACCATGATCGTCAGCACGAAGCCGATCCCGAACAGGAGCGCCAGGAGGCCGAGGATCCGCCGCGCCGAGCCGCGCGACAGCTCGCGGCTCCGGCGGAGCGCCTGGAGCACGCCGGCGTCTTCCAGCATCACCGCGGGCGTGACGTTGGCGTAGCGGGGGAGCGCGATGGCGAGCCACACCAGCGCGCCGACCACCCCCCCCAGCATGGCGAGCGCCGCCACCACGCCGAGGCCCACGTTCTGGCCGCCGCCCGCGAGGATCGCCGGCAGCAGGACCGCCAGCGCCACGCCGGTGACGATGAAGCCGCCGCCCATGATCGCGTACGCGAGGAGCTTCGCGCCTACCAACCGGCCGGCGCGCCCCAGTGCCAGGCGCAGTGCCGTGCCGGGCTCCAGCGCCTGCCCCGTCAGGTACGCCGCCGACGCCGAGGCGATGAGCGCGCCGAATCCGATCGCGGTCAAGCACACCCCCACGAGCGTGAGCGGGAGGATGCGCAGGAAGCTTCCCGCCACCTCGCTGGCGGGCTGCGCGGCCGGTAGGAGTTGCGAGTTGATGATGTTGATCACCAGCCCGGGCAGCGCGACGATCGCGCTGAGCACGGCCAGGGGCCCGTAGTGCGCGCGGGCGAGCTGGATCCCCGCGTCGATGAGCTCCGTCACCGTCCGAGGGCGCAGGTGCGAGGCGGACGCGGACAAGGCGCCTCCGTCAGAGGTAGTCGCGGCGGGTGGATGGAGCCATAATACTGGGACGAGTGAGAAGTGGCGAGTGGCCAGGGAACGTTGGATTCGTTCGCTCGCCACTCGACACTTCTCACTCGACTGACTCGTCCCTGTCCCTAGCTCGGCACGTGGAACCTGCTCTCGGCACCGTCCGCGAGGCCGGTGCCGGTCCTGCGCGAGCTCGTACGACGGCGGCCGGTCGGCCGATCCGCACTGTCGTCGGCGTGTTGCAGCGCGTACAGACCATCGACGTCGTCGGCGTCGCCCGCGTCGCCCGCGTCGTCCAGATCGTCTACGTCGTCCGCGCGACGGCCGCGCAACGCGCGCACGCTGGCCGCCAATGCGAGACCCAGGCCCACGGCCGCGAGTGTGCTCGCCACGGGGTGGAGTGCTGCCGCCGTGTAGGTGCTCGATTCCCGCACCGGTCCGTCGTAGATGCCGCGCTCCACGCCCTCCAGCGCGTCCATCGGCGCGTACAGATTGTCGGGGCGGCGGGGCGGCGAGGGGCGGTCGGCGTACTGCTGGCCCTCGAACTGTGACCTCTCCATCGCCTTGTCGGTCAGGCGTGGCGCGTACGTGCCCGAGAGGCTGACCATCTTCCCGGCCCCGCCGACGAACACGTCGCGCACGGGGCGCGCGGCGACCGCCAGGATCGTCTCCGCCGCGACCTTGGGGTCGTACACCGGCGGCGCCGGCTTGGGCTCGTGCGACAGGTAGTTGCGGGCGTGCTGGAAGAACGGCGTGTCGATGCTCGCCGGCTTCACGAGCGTCACCGACACCGGCGCGCCCTCCCGCTCGAGCTCCATGCGCAGGGTGTCCGTGTACGCCTTCACGGCGTGCTTCGCCGCCGCGTAGATGCCCTGGAGCGGGATGGCCCGGTCGCTCAGCACGCTCCCGACGTTGACGAGGACGCCGCCGCGCGCCTTGAGGTGCGGGAGCGCCGCGTTGCACCCGTGCACCACCCCCCAAAAATTCACGTCGAAGAGGCGCCGCATGTCCTCGACGGAGACCTGGTCCAGGCGCCCGTAGATCGCCACGGACGCGTTGTTCACCCAGGTGTCGAACCCGCCGAACTCGCGCACGGCGACGTCCGCCAGGTGATCCACGTCGCGCTCGTCGGCCACGTCGGCCACCACGTAGATCGCCTGCCCGCCCGCCGCCTCGATGTCCGCGACGGCGCGCTGGAGCGCGCGCTCGTTGCGCGCCGAGAGGACGACCCGCGCCCCGCGCTTCGCCGCCGCCCGCGCCGTGACGAGGCCGATCCCGCTCGACGCGCCCGTGATGACGATGACCTGCTCCTCGACCGGCTTGAGCTTGAGCTTCTTCGTCGCCGCTGCCATTGCCCCCTCTGTGTCCGCTGGTGAGATAGGAGACTTCAACACGGCAACGGTCGTTCCGTGGCCGCGGATGCCAGCGGAGAACGGCGAACCTGGCCGCCGATTGTCTCCACCCCCGGCCGTCACCCTGAGGGCAGCCGAAGGGCTCAGGGTGCGGAGCGTGCGCGGTTGCTACGTCACTTGAGAACTGCCTTCGCGATCGTCTGGAGCTGCATGTTCGACGTGCCCTCGTAGATCGTGCCGATCTTGGCGTCGCGGTAGTACTTCTCGACCGGGTAGTCCTTCACGTAGCCGTAGCCGCCGAACAGCTCCACGCAGAGCGACGTCACCCGCTCGGCCACCTGCGAAGAGAACAGCTTCGCCATCGCACCCTCCCGGGCGATGTCGTGCCCGGCGTCCTTGAGCCGCGCGGCGTTGTACACCATGAGCCGCGCTGCCTCGAGCTCGGTGGCGGCCTGCGCCACCTGGAACTGGACGCCCTGGAACTCGGCTAGCGCCTTGCCGAACTGCTTCCGCTCTTTCAGGTACGCCGTCGCCGCCGCCAACGCGCCGCCGGCCACGCCGATCATCTGCGCGCCGATGCCGATCCGGCCCTCGTTCAGCGTCTCGATGGCCACCTTGTAGCCCTTGCCCACCTCGCCGAGCACGTTCTCGTCAGGCACGAAGACGCCCTCCAGGTGGAGGGCCGTGGTGCTCGACGCCCGGATGCCGAGCTTGTCTTCCTTCTTCCCCACCGAGAAGCCCGGCGAGCCGCGCTCGACGATGAAGGCCGTGATCCCCTTGTAGCCTTGCGCGGGGTTCGCGTTCGCGAAGACGACGTAGACCTCCGCCTCGGCGCCGTTGGTGATCCACAGCTTCGAGCCGCTGAGCGACCACCCGCCGTCCGCCCGCTCGGCGCGCGTCGCCATGCCGAACGCGTCCGACCCCGAGCCCGGCTCGGAGAGCGCGTACGCGCCCACGGTCCCCGACGTGAGGCGCGTGAGGTACTTCGCCTTCTGCGCGTCGGTTCCGTACCGCGCGATCGGGAAGTTCACGAGCGTGTTTTGCACGTCCACCACGATCGCCGCGGCCGCGTCCACCTTGCTGATTTCCTCGACCGCGAGCGTCACCATGGCGAGCGACCCGCCGGCGCCGCCGTACTGTTCTGGCACCTCGATCCCCATCAACCCCATCTCGTAATACTTGGCGACCAGTGCCGGATCGATCTTGCCCGCCTGCTCCATGCTCTGCACGCGCGGCCGCACCTCCTCCTCGGCGAACGCGGCTACCGCGTCGCGAAACATCAACTCCTCGTCGGAGAGGGTGGTGAGGGCGGGGCGGGCGGACGTGAGGCTGGTCGTCATACGAGTGGCGGCGGGGAGGGAAGGGCGGCCGCCCGCGGCGCTCGGCGCCCGGCAAACGGCCGAGGCCCGGGCGTGCGGCCCGGGCCTCGAAAGATACACATCCGCCGGAATGTCGGGGGAACCGGGGGGCGCCGGTCGCCACGCCGTGAGCCGTCGAGCACCATCAGAGCACCGTTTCCGGACTTTCACCTCAATCGAGAACCC
>Ga0307409_100000290_pt1 | contig 20311 bp, 15 predicted proteins | sample 322Ometagenome_2_FD_203888 | JGI IMG/M metagenome (GOLD analysis project Ga0307409, IMG submission 203888) | Maize rhizosphere microbial communities from greenhouse at UC Davis, California, United States - 322HYB-O-2 | ecosystem: Host-associated > Plants > Roots > Rhizosphere > Soil | place... | reverse complement strand
CAATCCGGTAAAGGCAGCGCGAGCACGAGGTATTAATGTGCGCCTGAAGGAAGAGAACCTCACCTCTTCCAGCGAGATTAACGTTATTGGGCGCACGGTTGATGACGCTACGCGAGAAGTCGAGAAATTTGTTGACCGGGCCTTTCTCGCTGGACTGCCGCGAGTAAGAGTTGTTCATGGCAGTGGTATGGGAATCTTGCGGAAGGCTTTGCGAGAGTTCCTGCGTCGGCATCCCCATGTGGCCACGGTCGCGGAGCCTCCTCAGAACGAAGGCGGAGCCGGTGCAACCGTTGTTGACCTGAAGATATAGCAAAACAAAACGGGGGAGCCATCTCCCCCGTTCAGGCTGATTACGATTGAGAGAGTCAGCCCTGACCCTTAGCCAGAGCATCCTTAATCGCAGCTGCGTGTGGCCCCTCTGGATTCAACTCAAGCGCTTTTTTCAGGTGCGTTGCTGCCTTGCTCTGGTCATTTTTCTGCTGGTAAGCAAGTCCAATGTGGAAATGGTAAGTCGGGTTCTTGGGCTGCTTCTGGATGGCTTGTTCCAACAACTCAATGGCCGAGCCGTAAACGCCCTTCTTGTAGTATGCCCACGCGAGGGTGTCTGCAGAAGATGGGGACTCGGGCATCCCTCGTCGCGCGGTTTGTGCGAGCGCAAGGGCCTGGTCGAGATTGCCCCCGCGTTCTAACATCAAATAGGCAAGATTGTTGGCAGCGTCGGGCGAGTTTGGATTCAGTTCTAACGCTTTCTGGTACATTGCTTGTGCCTTGTCGAAATTCTTCTGCCCTTCCTCGAAAGTACCGGTTGCGATGTATGCGCCTAACTCATAGGGCGTATTTTGAACCCACTTCGCGAGGGTGGCGCGTGCGGCATCCACCTCGCCAGCCGAGGCTTGGAGTTGCGCTAACTGGTTGTAGGCATCTGAAAAGCGGTTATTCAGGTCAATTGCTTTCTGCAGGGCAGCTTTCGCGGAAGACGAATTACCAGATGCTTGTTCCGCCTGCGCGCGCAAGAAGTGAGACGCCGGACTATTTGGCGCCTTCGCTGCTTGTTCGTTGGCAACCGCGAGCGCCTTCGCGCCCTGCTTCTGGCTGACATAGATTCCAATAAGAGTCTGCGTCGCTTCCGGATCCGCAGAGGCCTTGGCCAACGCCTGCTGCAACAGTTTTTCGGCGTCTGCTGTGCGGCCTTGCACCAGTCGGAATTTCGCCATCTTCGTCAGCGGCATCGGATTGTTGGGTGCTACCTGGACAGCGCGGTCGAAATCGAGTTCCGCGCGCCTGAAATCTTGGCGGATTACGTTCGCGGTCGCTCGCGTGACATAACCTTCGGGAGCTAAGGGCTGCAACGACACCAGCCGGTCACCGATCTCCGTGAGGGAATTTGCGTCTTGGTCGCGCATGCCAGCATTTGCAAGCGCCAGATAAACCGGCACCTTCTTCAGCTCCTGTAAACGACTGTGGGAATCCTCGTCCTTCGTGCGAAGCGCCTGGCGCCATTCATCTTCGGCGCGGCTTGTGTTGCCTGTGCCGGCGTAGGCCACACCCAGGTTGTAGTGTGCCGCAACGTTCTCAGGTTCCGAACGCAATGCAAGTTCCAACGGCTGTATTGCGGCGTTGAACTGTCCTTGCGAGACAAGAATGCGTCCCTTCAAGATCAACCCCTCTACATCCTTAGCGTTGCTCTTGAGAATCTCTTCATTCAGCTTTGTCGCCTCGTCAACTCTGCCTTTTGCGATGAGCAGTTCTATGTAATTCTTCTTGATCGTCAAGTCCTTGGGATGGTCCTGATAAAGGCTACCGAACTCCTGAACCGCACGATCAATGTCGCCCAGCGCGATGTAGAAGTCGCCAAGCATTCGATACCCCGCAGGCTTACTCGCCAAATCCTTCTTTGCCTGTGTTAGGACAGCCTCAGCCTCGGCGCGATTCCCCCGCAATCTGTAGTAGTTCGCGAGGTACGCGCGCGCAGTTGCGTTTTCCGGGTCCTTTTCTATAGCGGTGCGATACTGCTGCTCAGCGTCCGCCAGCCGGTTCTTCTGGAGGTAATAGGTCGCCAACTGAAAACGGGCTTCCGACAGACCAGGGTTCACTTCGGTAGCTTCCTTCAAGGTTGCTTCAGCATCGTCAAAACGCTTCAAGTTGCGCTGGAATGCAGCAAGGTTTACAAGAAACTTGGCTTCTTTGGGATCAAGTTCGATTGCTCGACGGAGCTCAGTTATGGCGCCGTCGTTATTACCGGTATAGGCGAGCAGGTTGGCTGCAAGCGCGTGAGCGGTGGGGCTGTTGCCATCAATAGTGAGAGCCTTATCTTTCGCTGCCAGGGCAGCGTCCAAAGCTTCTTTCCGTTCGGCCGAGTTTCTTGCGCGGGCCGATGCTACCAGGCACAAGTTACCGTACTCAATCTGGGCCTTGAGGTGGTTGGGATCTGCGGCGACCGCCTTGCGCAACGACTCGAATGCCGCTTGGGCGTTCTTCAAACCAATGTGAGCCTGTGCAAGCTGGTAGTGAGCTTCGGCGTACTTGGCGTCTACCTGGAGAGCGTTCTGGAACTGGATGGCTGCTTCACGGTATTTCGATTTCTCGAGATAGCGCATGCCGCTTTCCAGGTACTTCTGCTTGCGAACGTTTGGGTCCCTGGAACAAGCCGCCAGCCCGGAGATCAGCACGGAAAGGATTGCCAGCACAGCTACGATTCGGATTTGCTTCATAGTCGTTTCCTGCGGGAGTCGCCCGCCTGTTCTAAAGTGGAATGTAAGTATCAAGCATCGGCGCGAGCTCGCGTGCAAACTCCAACGCGCGATCTTCAGCCGCTTTCACGCCGCCGTTGGACGTCACCGGCGTTACGATTCGCACCATCGCACCGTCGGTCCGGTTCATCCGCATGGCATCGGCAACCAAATAAAATTTGGCCCAGTACTCGCTTTGCACGGTACGTCCGTGAGCCTGGTACCAGTAGACGACCAATTGACGGTCAGCTCCCTTGGCGATGATGTAACGATTTGCACTAATCGGCTCGCGGCCGGCTACGTCAATCACAATGTCGGACGATTCAATCGGGAACCAGCCGGATCCAGGCAGGCAGTTCTTCGGCGAATGGATTGTGTCGCCGGTCCTCTGGCTCGGGAAGTAAGCGATGAACAGGTCCAGCATGGGAGCGTCTTCTCTGACATAAACCCGGGAGAGGAAGTTCCCGGGTCCTAAGACTTCCAGCACGCCGGCGGTTAACTTCAGATCACGCCCCTGTCTTCCATCGATCACTTTAGGAAGGCTCGCAAGCTGCGGAGGAGTCGGAACACGTTCTGTTTTCGAACGAGCGTGCAGGTACCCCATGGTGGCACCGAGAAGCACCGCAGTGACAACGAACTGAATTGTAAGATTTCGAGTGCGCATCTAGTTCGTCTCCGGAGAGAAGCGATCCAGGAGTTTCATTAGGCGTTGAACTATCAAGAGCATTACGAGCGAAACGACGAAGATTACCCAGCCGGAGAATTCGTGAAAGAAACCCAATGCCTTGTCCGGATCCCAGTACTGCACAAGCAGCCCCGTACCCACAATTCGAAACGCGTTGGCCGCAACTGCGATCGGAACAGCGGCTAAAGCCAGCAAGATTCTGCGCGAAATTTTAGTCTCCAGAAAATATCCATAAATAATGGCCAATGTGCCAAGGCTTAGAAGAGAACGAATCCCGCTGCAAGCCTCCGCAACCTCCAGTGGCATTGCCGGAAGTTCAATGATGTTGCCTTCTCGAAGCACCGGCACTCCAAACAGAGGCAATGCCCCACTGGCGAGTTTGGAAGCCAGAAGCTGCAGAGGAAATGTGATCTGGTTGAAGATGATTGCTGGAATAGGAACCATCAAGAAGAGGAACGCCCACGGGAATGCTAACTTCCAGAAAACCTTCCATCCCCAAAAGAAGATGATCATGCTGCCCAGGAGTAAAATGAGAGATGTGCGCGAAAGAAAGAGTTCAGATCCCAGGATTCCGACCGTCAGCGTCAAAAGCGATCCTGCAATGAATGCTGCCCCCCAAATAGAAGATTGCTTTGGCGCGGCAGCAATCTCATGGCGGTTTCGCCAGACGACGTAACCGGCGAAGAGAGGAACGAAATAGCCGTGAGAAAAATTCTCGTCCCTCGACCACGTACGGGCCAGATCCAGGGTGATCTGATGGTACAGACTAAGTATGAGAGCAGCCAGCAACAATAGTTGCCACCAAGTTAGGCCCAGCAACTGGTGGGGAACCTTGAGCCCCGGTCCTTTTTGTGGCTCATTAGTCGCAGATTGGACCGCTACACCGTGTTCGGTGCTACCCATTCAGTTCTCCGCTGATGCGATCGATGCCAGTTCGGACGTGCAATTCGCGTTCCACTACCCACATTTATCGTCAACAATTTACGGGCGTTCAGAGTGGGTAACTCAGGAGAAAGGCACTTCCCAGAGGGAAAACTTTTTCCCTCGCAAACGGAGAATGTACACGATAATTTCTCCAAAAACCCAACAAAATGTGCGCAGACAGGAGTTTAGCTTTATCTGGCCCTTGTGTTTCCGGAGCAACTCCAAGTGGAACTTAATTTCCTCTCGATTTGGAGCTAGAATGGAAAATAAATTCCCTGCGCACAAGCGGTAATCCCTCCTAAGCCATTCAAAACAATAGCAATTCCAAGAATCGGTCGCTTTGTATCTTTACTTACAGAGCGTTGGCATAGCGCGTGCAAAGAGGGTCATAGCAGCAGCACGCGACCGGGGTTCTGCATCGCTGGAGGAAGGATGGCTCTGAATCCGATTCTTACACACGGATTGAAACAATTCGGCGCTATTACGCCCGAGCCAACCTTTGTTATTGGGAATAGTCCTTCCATGCGTGCGTTGCACGGTGTCGTAGGGAATCTCGCCGGCACTGAAGTTCCTGTCATGATTCTTGGAGAGGGCGGTGCAGGCAAGCGGTCATTGGCGACATTAATCCACAAGTCGTCTCCACGGGCATCGGAACTGTTGCTTGAGATCGATTGCCGGAGATTGAATGGGGATGCTTTCGAAGCAAAGTCACGCACTAGTGGCCAGGCCTCGCCGTTCTCGACCGCGGGCACATTGTTGCTCATCGAGGTTGCAGATCTTTCCGCAGCAGCGCAGTCGCGTTTGGCTGCACTGCTAAACAGGAACGATTCTCCCGGCAACATGCGTCCCAGGATTATCGCAACCAGTCGTAAAGACCTTGATCAGGAAATTCGCCTGGGCAGGTTTCGCGAAGATTTGTATTACAGGTTTAGTGGGGTATGCCTTCGCATACCGCCTTTACGGCATCGCCGCGAGGACCTACCGCTTTTAGCCGAATTCTTCCTCGATAAGTATTCAAGGTTGTTTTCAAGACCGCGGCCGCAATTGACGCCGCAACTTCTCAAGTTCTTATCAGAGATGAACTGGACGAGGAACGTCGCTGAACTCGAGGACGCAATCCGGACCGTCGTTGCCATTGGGGATGTTCGCATCGCGACCACGGCGTTGAGAGCCTCAGTTTCAAGCAACGGTCACCCGGGTGTCGATGCTCGCGAGTCAGTGTCGCTCAAAGAAGCAGCAAAGGCAGCATCGCATCAGGCGGAACGAGAATTGATTTTGAAGGTACTGAGTCGCACGCAATGGAACCGCAAACGTGCGGCGCAGGAGTTGAAAATTAGTTACAAGGCTCTTTTGTACAAGATGAAACAAATCGGGTGCACGCATGAGAACGGCACCGTTCAGGAGAGAGGGCAAGAATGAAAACGGCACGCTTCCTTGTGCTAATGGCATTACTCCTGCCGGTTGGATTGTTGTTCGCGCAAACTGCTCCGGCCACCTTGCCGACCACGCAAACCGAACCGTCGGCTATACAGGCCGGGCCTACAACTGCCGCGAGTACGCAAACCCAGTCGAAACAAGCGCTGCCGGCGGCAGATGATGCAAACTATGTCATCGGTCCTGAAGATGTGCTTGTTGTAAGTGTCTGGAAAGAGCCAGAAGTTTCCGGCGCAGTCAATGTTAGGCCTGACGGCAAGATTTCAATGCCACTGCTTAATGATGTTCAGGCCGCGGGCCTGACTCCCATGGCGTTGAAGAACGACATCACCGACAAGCTCACAAAATTCATTTCGGAGCCGCGCGTGACTGTAATGGTTACCGCGACGAACAGCCAACGGGTTTTCGTTCTCGGAGAAGTCGGCCGTCCAGGTACGCTCCCACTGAGTCCGAATATGACTGTGCTGCAGGCAATCTCGGCGTCCGGTGGCCTAACTCCATTCGCAAATCAAAAGAAGATTTACGTATTGCGTACTGAGGGCGGGAAGCAGACCAAGCACATGTTCAACTACAAAGAAGTAGTTAAAGGTGAAAACGAGGCTCAAAACATTCAGTTAAGAGCAGGAGACACTCTGGTTGTCCCCTAACGAGGCGATGATGACGCAACTTACAAAATGCGTATTGATAGCAGTTCTTGTTGCCGTCTTACCGGTTGTTTCTCTTGCGCAATCTGAGCAGGCCAGTCCCGCTCCTGCGCCCGGGTCAACAGAGGAGCCACAGGTGCAAGGGCGTGGAACTTATGAGCCAGAAACAACGCCACTGTCCGGATCGCAACTGCTGGGGTTGGGATTGGCCGGCGAGTCACTGAATGTCCTGGATATCGGCGTTTCAGTTCATCAACACGCAGACAGCAACATTTTGGCGGAGGGCACCGACGCGAATTTTCGTAGCGTGACTTCATTGATGGGAACTGTCGATCTGAACCGCATGTGGAAGCGCAATGCCTTGAACTTGCACTACGCTGGAGGAGGGTCTTTTTATACAGGAAGCTCCAATGTGTCAAATAACACGTTTCAGTCGATTGGAATCGTGCAATCACTGACATGGCAGCGGTGGACGCTTCGTCTGGGGGATAACTTCAGTTATTCTCCGTACTCTCCTTATTCCATCGGTCTAGGTGGAATCGGTTACGGGTATCTGTCCGGAGGCGGCAATATTGTTCTACATCCCGGGGAGGTTCCTGACCAGACGATCTTCTCCAGTCGCTCATCCCGTCTCGGGAACACGGCATTTGCCAATTTAGATTATGCCTTTAGCAGACGAACGGCGCTCACGTTTAGCGGATCATATGGGGTTCTCCGGTTCAAAGAAGGAGACTTCTTTGACTCAAATCAATACACCGGCGGAATCGGTCTGAGCCATCAGCTAACCGGACATGATTCGGTTTCTTTCAATTACACGTTCAGCAGGAATCAATTCGATTTCCTTGGACAAAGCTTCGAGACGCACTCTCCGGAATTCCGTTATGGCCGTAGAATCACCGGCCGCCTTGGGTTGGAACTTTGGGGAGGGCCGCAGTTCAACTTCTTTGACAGTGGCCCCTCCACCGTCAGAAGCGTGCATGGATCCGGCGGGGGCAATTTGCGGTATCGCACGCGTCGTACGGACTACTGGCTTGGCTACCATCGCGGTGTAAGGGGCGGGTCGGGCGTGCTGCTCGGATCGGTCGCTGACACACTGACGGGCGGCGTCGGCCGTGACTTCGGTCGTAACTGGTCCGCCAATTTGACTGGTGGTTACTCTCGCAACAGAGGACTTGTAACGGATGCGGAGTTTAATAGTGCCTCCGGTGGGGTGTTTGTCAGGAGATCTCTGGGCCGCTACATGGGATTCGGTCTCAATTATGCCCTGCAGCGCCAGACCGGAAGCTGTGTGACCACCAGCTGCCTGGCATACACGCGGCAAATCGTAGGCGTTTCGTTTGATTGGCACTTGAAGCCGATCCGGCTTGAATAGCTGTGAACCTTAGCTCGGAGGAAAGATGTTAGGTCAACGCGAACTGACGCTTGAGGATTACGCAGGAATACTTCGCCGCCATTGGTGGCAAATACTGATTCCTGTGATTTTGGTCGGCTTGATCACGTACCTTGTCTCGCTCTGGCTGCCGAACAAATATGCGTCCGAAGCGCTTGTGCTGGTCGAGCAACAGTCCATGCCGGACAATTTCGTCAAGCCAATGATTACCGACGAGCTGAACCAGCGGCTTATCTCTCTTCAAGAGCAGGTGTTGAGTCGTTCTCAATTGCAACCGTTGATCCAGCGTTTCGACCTCTACAACGCCAGCAAGAGTGGCGTTCCGATGGAAGAGTTGATCGACAATTTACGAGAGTCCATTTCGGTGACGCCAGTGCGCTCTGACATTGGGTCGCCCCGGACAAATGGTTTGCCGGCGTTCCGAATCAGCTTCGAGGGAGACGACCCTCGTCTGGCACAGCAGATCTGTAGCGAATTGTTGAATATGTTCCTCAAGGAGAACCTGGAGGATCGTTCCACCAAAACTCAGGCCACTACTTCGTTCTTGAGCGAGCAGTTGGCGGAGGCCAAGCGAAAGCTCGACGAGCAGGATCGTCTAATGGCGGAGTTCAAGTCAAAGAACCTGTCGCAACTGCCGGGCAACGAGCAGGCTAACTTCACCATGATTGCGACGCTGAATTCCCGGCTTGACGCTGCAACCCAAGCGATCACGCAGGCGCAGCAGCAGAAAACCTACTCCGAGTCGATGCTCGCCCAGCAGCTTGCCCAATGGAAAGCTTCGCAGAATTCCGCGCAGGGCGATCCTCTTGCTTTGGAGAAGCAGCGAGATGACATGAACATGCAACTTGCTGCGTTACAGGCCCGCTACACCGATGATTATCCGGACGTCGTGAAGATGAAGAACAGTCTCGCGCAACTCAACAAGCGTATCGAGCAGGCGCGTATAGCCCAGGAGTCCGGCACTGGCGGTACGACGACCGCTGCTGCGGCGTTCGAACCCAAGGAGATTCAGCAGCTTCGCCTTCAAGTGCGGCACGCCGAGGATATGGTGAAGAACAAGACCGCGGAGCAGGATCGTTTGCAGCGACAAATCGCAACGTACCAAGCCCGCATCCAGGTAAGCCCCGCAGTAGAAGAAGGCTACAAGAAGGTTACTCGGGATTACGACTCGGCTCAGCGTTTCTACGACGAACTTCTTGCCAAGAGCAAGCAGTCGCAGATCGCCTCCGATTTAGAGAGGAGCCCTCAGAGCGGCGGGTTTCGAGTAATGGATCCTCCAAACTTGCCTGAGAAGCCCACTTCTCCGGATCGCTTGATGATTACATTCGGCGGCCTCGGAGGTGGTTTTGCCCTGGGAATGATGATTACCTTCCTGCTGGAGATGAAAGACAAAGCGATACGGAGCGAACGCGATATCGAAGCATTCTTGAAGCTGCCGACCTTGGCGATGATCCCGACCGTAGGGGACGCGAGGAATGGTAACGGCAGGTTCCACTTCCTGCGAAGAAACAAAGCGGCCGAAGAAGCTGAACAAGAGAAAGTTGGAGTGTAGGCGGGAGCATGTACAAAAGTTTTTTTGGACTTAAGGCAAATCCGTTCAATGTGAATCCTGACCCTAGGTTCCTCTATGTGACCAAGGCGATCCAGGAAGCACTGGCGTGCCTTACATATGGAATTCAAAACCGTAAGGGCTTCGTCCTGCTGACAGGCGAGGTCGGAACCGGCAAAACCACGCTCATTAATAAATTAATGGGATGGGTCCGTGCGCAGCGATTTTCGACCGCTTACATCTTTAATTCGAAGCTTACTGTACCTGAGTTTCTCGATTACATGATGGCAGATTTCGGAATCCCGTGCGAAACGAATGAGAAAAGTAAAGTGCTTCAGAGGCTGAATCATTTCCTGCTGGACCGGTATCGTAGCGGCGGTACTGCTGTGCTCATCGTAGACGAGGCCCAAAACCTCTCGCCCGAGGTACTCGAAGAGATTCGTCTGCTGACGAACCTTGAGACTTCAACCGAGAAGTTGCTGCAGATTGTGCTCTCCGGCCAGCCGGAACTTGAGCTGAAGATGAAGGACCCGAATCTGCGCCAGCTTCGTCAGCGGATTACCTTGCGATGCCGTACTCAGCCACTCACCATGGAAGACACTAGCAATTACATCAGCCTGCGTATGAGAGTTGCGGGTGCGACTGGTGAGCCGGCTTTCGCTCCGGATGCTGTGCGAGCGATCTACGAGTACTCAAGCGGTGTCCCTCGTGTGATCAACCTGCTTTGTGAACATGCAATGATCAGCGCTTTTGTGGATCAGACGAAGCCTGTGACCGTGGAGATGGTTGACATCGTCGCCAGGGAATTCGAACTTGACGAATTGAGCACACGTTCTCCGATGTACCCCTCCGGGAACGGGGATGGGTCGCTGGTGGATGCACTGAAGGCACTATCGAATTACAAAGACAGAGTGAACGGTATGGAAACCGAACGCGCCCTGAAGGAACGCAAAATATGAGCCGGATTCACGACGCACTACGACGTGCTGAAGAAGAACGCATCGCCGGTACGGTTCCCGAACCGGTTACTGACGCGCTACCGCTTCCTCAAGGCGGCATCCCCGCCTCGTATGCGGATGCGGTGCTGGCCGAACCTGGGCCTTCAGCGTCCTTGCATTTAGATAATGCTGGAGATTTTCCGTCAACCGCAGAAAGCTTTCTCTCGAGGCTGCGCCAGCCTTCGTGGACTCCCGACATGCAGAAGTTGCTTTTCATGAACGGCAACAGCCATATCAGTGTGGGAACGGAAGAGTTCCGTACGTTGCGCGCACGCCTCTACCAGGCTCGCACCAAAAGGCCGGTAAAGACCATTCTTATCGCCAGTGCAATGCCTGGCGAAGGGAAGAGTTTTGTTTCTGCCAACCTTGCCCAGGTGCTCGCGCGGCAACAAGGTCGACGCACGTTGTTGATTGATGCCGATCTGCGGTGGTCGCGCCTGCATACGATGTTCGGAGCGCCGTCCGGTCCGGGTCTCACCGAGTATCTCGCTTCCGAGGCGGACGAACAGCAGATCATTCAGCGTTCCTCTAACGAAAACTTTTTCTTTATTCCCGGTGGGCGCGCTGCCTCCAATCCGGCGGAACTGATTACCAACGGGCGCCTGAAACTTTTGCTTGACCGGCTTGGTCCAATGTTCAGTTGGATAGTGTTTGATACGCCCCCGGCAGTCCCCGTCTCCGATGCGAGTCGTATGGCAGAACTGTGCGATGGTGTCGTACTCGTCGTGAGTGCAGGGGTGACGGCCTTCGATGTTGCACAAAAAGCACGCCAGGAATTCAAGGACAAGCCCGTGTTGGGGGTGGTTCTTAACCGGGTCGCACCGAAAACCACGTACAGCGCTTACTACTACAGTAGCTATGAACGTGAGAGGTCGAAGCACGCGGAAAAAAATTAACTGCGATGATCCGACTGTTCCAGGTCTATTACCCCGTTCGCACGCTCGTCCTGCTCGGGGGCGAAGTGCTCCTGGCAATTTCTTCGTTCGTGCTGGCGGCAATCATCCGGCTTGGGGTGGATGATTGCATTCTTCTGCTCAATTATGAAAATGGGATTTACAAGATCCTCGCCGTAGCAGGCTCATCGATCCTCGCGTTCTACTACTTCGATCTCTACTCCCCCCAAAAGCTCACTTCCAAATGGGAGACTTACTTCCGGCTGTTCCTCGTTCTCGGAATGTTGTCGCTCGGGATTGCCGGACTCGGGTATTGGGATCCGGCGTTCATGTTCGGCGGGAATATCTTCGCACTGGGCATTCTGATACTTACATTTTCTTTATTGAGCTGGCGGGCGCTATACATGGTTCTGCTGCGGCAGCCGGTTCTTCGGGAGCGAATCTACGTTTTGGGCGCCGGTGAACGGGCCCAGCGATTCGTTGAAGCAATCCGCTCACGGAGCGATCTCGGAATGGACGTTGTCGGCTGGGCTGGTGCTAATGCCGGCGTCCTGAAACGCGAGGAGCTCGGAGATCAAATCAGGTCGCTCTGCGATCGCGAACACATACATCGCATCATCGTGGCACTGCAGGACCGTCGCAATACAATGCCGGTGAGCGAACTTCTCGATTTACGTCTCCAGGGAGTAAAGATCGAAGACGCCAGCACACTCCTTGAGAAGATATCCGGCAGAATAGACACCGAGGCACTGCAACCGAGCGCCATTGTCTTTTCGGATGGATTTAAGGTCAACGAGGGAATCCTCGTCGCACGCCGCTTGGTGTCAATCTCGGTGTCGTTGTTGGTCCTTTTGATATTCGTCCCGGTTCTTCCAATCATCGCGTTGTTGATCAAGGTGACGTCGAAAGGGCCTGTCTTTTTCAAACAACAACGCGTAGGCCGTCGCGGTCAAACGTTCACGCTCTACAAACTCAGGACTATGGGCGTGAATGCCGAGGCAGGAACTGGCGCAACATGGGCTGCCGAGAATGATCCTCGCGTTACGAAGTTCGGAAGTTTTTTGCGCAAGACTCGACTCGATGAAATCCCTCAATTGTGGAATGTTTTGAAAGGTGACATGGGATTTGTCGGGCCGCGTCCGGAACGCCCCGAATTCGTTCAGTGGCTTGAGGGGGTGATTCCTTATTACAACCTCCGTCACATTATCCGCCCTGGCCTGACTGGGTGGGCTCAGGTGAAGTACTCATATGGCGCGTCAGTCGAAGACACGAAGACCAAGCTGCAGTATGACCTTTATTACATCAAGCACATCTCGGTCGCGCTTGATCTTATGATTGCCTTCGAAACGATCAAGACCGTCCTGTTGCGACGAGGAGGACGATAGCTCAGCCCAGTGGGGCACTTGGGTGAATGTCCAGTATTGCATGCCAAACGAGACTTCAACCGCCGCCGGATCGGAACCGCTACCTCAGCTGCCATCCACGCGGCCGCGCCTGCGTGTGCTTGCGATTGACGAAGAGGTACCGTTTCCTCCCAATACTGGTAAGCGCATCCGCACATGGAATCTTTTGAAACGATTGGCTATCAGGCATGACATAACTCTTCTGTGTTACGGACGCGAACGAGGGCACGAATTCGATGTTGTGCGTCAATGCGGAATCGGCTTGCGCCTGGTTGACCCATTGCCGGAACTGGGCGGCTTGCCCCTATACGGGCGGCTATTGCTGAATCTGATCTCGCCTTATCCATACTCAGTCGAGAAACACTACACGCGAAGATTTCAGAAAGAAGTTGACGGACTGCTCGCAAGCGGTGAGTTCGACCTGTTGCATTGCGAATGGACGCCGTACGCGCGGTACCGGAATGGAGGGTCCCACGTAGCTTCTGTGCTTGCAACTCATAACATCGAATCTCAAATTTGGAAGCGACGGGCGGATAACGAGGGAAGTGTTGTCGCCAGAACCTTCTTTCGGATGCAGGCGCGGAAGATGGAAACGTTCGAAAGTAACAACTTACCTCGCATGTCACTTGTGACGGCGGTCTCGCCCGAAGATGCCCACAGAACGGCGGGCTGGACGCAACGAGATTGTATGCTTGTAGAAAATGGTGTCGATCTCGAACAGTTTCGTCCTGCGGGAACAGGAGAATCTTCAGAGCTACTCTTCCTTGGATCACTCGATTGGTTCCCGAACCGCGATGCAGTCGAGTACATGGTTCAACAGATTTTCCCGCTGATCCGGACCGCGATACCGAACGCGAGGCTGCGCGTTGTTGGTCGTCGTCCACCGAAAGATTTTGTGCGCAGGATTGCTGCCGTGCGGGGTGTAGAAGTTTTGGGCGAAGTGGACGACGTTCGACCTCACATCAAGCGCGCCGGAGCAATCGTCGTACCTCTACGGGTCGGCGGCGGCAGTCGGATAAAGATCCTGGAAGCACTTGCGATGGCCAAGGCCGTGGTATCCACACGCGTGGGAGCGGAAGGCTTGGCCGTCAAGGACGGCCAAAGTATCTTGCTTGCCGACGACCCACAAGGCTTTGCTGCCCGCGTTCAGCAGTTGATGGCATCAGAAGAAGAACGCAGTCGGCTGGGCAAGAATGGCCGCGACCTCGTCGAGCAGCGATACAGTTGGGATGATTGCGCCGCAGCATTGGAACTTGCGTGGTATCGCGCGCATGATTTGCACAACGGAGGTTCTCGTGGCTAGAATTCCGCGCGTCCTCCACTTGCGTGCCAGCAACTTCTTTGGAGGCCCCGAGCGTCAGATCCTGCGCTATACACAAGTGAATGACGTCGACAGCGCTGTCGCCTCTTTCACTGGCGATGGGTGTGGAACAGAGTTCCTGGCCCGCGCCTCCAATCTCGGAATCACTGTATTCGAGCTGCCCGCCGGCAAAAAATCCATCGCTTCGGCGATTCGCCAGCTAACGAAGCTACTTAGTGAGCAGGAAGTTGACCTGCTGTGCACCCACGATTATCGCTCTGACATCGTCGGCATAATCGCTGCCCGCAAGGCCCACGTTCGTTGCGCTCCTTTCCTCCGCGGATGGACGGGAGAAAGCTCCTCGATAAAGCTCTTTGAAGCCCTGGACCGGCAAATTCTTCGATTCTCCACCATGGTAGTGTGCCTTTCCGAGACTCACGCCAAGGAAATGCGCCGCAAGCCCCTGCTTGCGAAGAAGGTCCGGGTAGTCACAAATGCAATTGAGGTCACAAGCAGCAACGGCTCGCGACGCGAACAGGGAAGGCGTGCCTTAGTTCAACGATTCCAGCTTAATGATGAGCATCCGATCGTGGTCTCGGCTGGACGGCTGAGCCGTGAAAAAGGTGTCAGCATCTTCGTCAAGGCAATGCCGGAAATTCTAAAGCAACATTCGAATGTTCAGTTTGTGATCTTCGGCCATGGTAATGAAATCAATCGGCTGCGAGATGAAGTAAGACATTCTGGCATAAGCAAAGCAGTGACATTTGCGGGATACGTTGCGGATTTCTCCGAACTGTTGCATGGCGCTGACCTGCTCGTCAACCCGTCTTTTGCAGAGCAGGTTCCTAATGTTGTTTTGGAGGCAATGGCCGCGGGCATACCGGTCATCGCCACTCGTGCGGGATCTGTCGCTGAAATCGCCGGAGAACCTCCATGCATTTCGCTCGTCAGGCCCGGAACTGCGACCGAAATCTCCGATCAGGTAAATGCCCTTCTCCATGATCCGCCGCGGCGAAACAGATTTCGCGACTCGGCCCTCGCACGCCTTCGTGTTGCGTATTCTCCTGGTGTCCAGCGTTCTCAACTGCTACACCTGTATCGCGAGCTGATTCCTTCCTTGGCGATAGCACATGTCACGAAGGATCCACTCCCATTGATCTCCGTTGTCATTCCTGTTCGCAACGAAGAGCACCACATCGGCGCCGTGCTCGACAGGTTGCTTGAGCAAAACTATCCGCGCGACCGCATGGAAATCATTGTTGCTGATGGGAATTCCACCGACCGTACTGCCGAAGTTGTGAAGGGCTACGCCGCTTCGAATGTCACATGCGTACTCAACCCGGCCCAGCTTTCAAGCGCTGGCCGTAACGTAGGAATTCGAAAGAGTCGCGGCGACATCATCATGTTTATTGACGGCCACTGCGAGATTCCGTCGCGCACCCTTCTAATGGATACGGTCGAGATCCTGGCGAGGGCGGGTGCCGACTGTCTCGCGCGGCCGCAACCTTTGACGGTCAGTAAGTCATCCGTGACCCAAAAGGCAATCGCCGCTGCTCGCGCGAGCGTGCTTGGTCACGGAACTGATTCAACAATTTTCAACACGACTTATGAGGGTCCCGTAGATCCCACCAGCTCCGGTGCCGTATATCTTCGGGAGGTATTCGGTCGAATCGGCTTTTTCAATGAAGCATTCGATGCGTGTGAGGACGTCGAGTTCAATCACCGGATAAAGCGAGCGGGAATGAAGTGCTGGATCAGCCCGAAACTAACGGTTAATTATCACCCGCGTAATACTCTTGGACAGCTGTTCAGGCAGATGATGCGGTACGGAATTGGGCGTGCGCGACTCTCGAAACTTCATCCGGACGCATTCACAATTGCTCAGTTAATTCCTGCAATTTTCGTCGTTGCTGTGCCATTCGGCGCATTCTTGTCGCTCCTTCTTCCGCAGCTTCTTTTTTTCTATGCGGCATTCTTGGCCTGTTACCTGGTTGCATTACTCATTACCGGTATCGGTAATGTTCCGATGCTTGGTTTTCGGGCCGCAATGATCATCGTTGGCGCGTTGGTGGTGATCCACACGGGGCTTGGGATTGGTTTCATACGAGGTTTATTTCAGCCCTGGGTGCGAGAACCTGTCCAAGAGAGCGGGCAGTCTAAGCATAAGGATGAGAGTCAGAGGGAAGGGCGAGTCATTGCGCATTAGGAGCGGAAACATGGCTATTGATGCGTTTAGGGCAGTAGTAGATCGCTTTGCTCCGGGGTCGGAAAACGAACAATACGCGTACTTCCGCGAGGTAGGACGCCACGTTTGCCGAGGTATCAAATGGCTTGAAGCGGGTTGTGGGCATACGCTGGTTCCGGGATGGATGAAACGGGCGTCTGCCTTGGAAGCAGAGTTGTTAAATGCGCCTGATCTGATAGTGGGTACGGATCTGGACCTGGGTTCACTCCGCAAACACTCGACAATTCAACGCTGCTGCTGCGACATAGAAGAGCTTGCGTTTCGCTCCGAGAGCTTCGACTTGGTGACTTGCAATATGGTTATAGAGCATGTAGCAAATCCGGAGAAAGCCTTTCGGGAATTTCATCGCGTCTTGAAGCCCGGGGGGACGTTGATCGTGCATACGCCGAACGTTCTGAATTGGGGCAATTTAGTGGCAAAGCTCACCCCTCGCTGGTTTCATGACTTCGTGCGCAAGCGAGCGTCCGGTTCAGATCCCGGCGATGTCTTCTCTACTCTGTACCGGGCAAATACCCCTGGAACGTTGGAACTGAGTTTGACCCGCGCCGGATTCGAGACAGTCAGTATTCAATTGTTGCTTGGCCGTCCGCACATGAGGGGTTTCGGGCCCATCATTTACTTCGAATGCTTGATGTACCGTGTATCTGTCAAGTTCCCTAGATTTCGCGAGATACTCTGTGCCACCGCAGCCAAGCGTCAGGGACTGCACGATGCCACACTGAGCGAAGAAGAGTTAATGGTAGAAGTATAGGAAGAGTAGAGAATGGAAATTATTTTCGGACTGGTGTTTGTCATCTTGGCGTTGAGCACGTTCGTCAATCCCTTCTTGGGATTGCTCGGTCTGCTTGTGATCAACCTCATCCGTCCGGGAGAAATCTATCCTCTATTCGCATTGTTTCGCGTGGAGCGGTTCTTTGCCATACTCGTGCTGCTCTCATTCTTCCTTAACAACTACAAACTCGTATTCCCACCCATCACAAAGCGGCTTTTATTCTTTTATGGAGCAATCCTGCTGGGTGTTCCTTTCTCAGTGTGGCGGATGGGAGCATTGCAGGGAGCGACTGAGTTTGGCAAGGTCATCTTTTATCACTTGTTGATCGTTGCTCTTGTTACGACGCGGCAGCGCCTGAAGCACTTCCTGGTCGTGCTGACTTGCCTGGTCGGTTTCCTCGCATTGTCCAGTTTCATTCTTTATGCAACAGGTCATTATCAACTCAGGATGGGAATCGATCGCGCTGAGGGATTGACGAGCTCAGGTGGAGATCCGAACACTCTTGGCATCACGCTCGTTTCTATGCTTCCGTTCGCAGGCCTTTTAATGCTTTCTCGTGGGATGGGCTTCTGGAGATTGATAGGTTTGGTCGTGGCCGGTGCTTCTGTTTGCACCGTGGTGATTACCGGATCGCGTACCGCGTTTTTCTCCATGATGTTTCTCTTCTTCATCTTTGCCTTGACGACGAAGTTCAGGGTCGTAGTGTTGCCCGCAGCCGTGCTCATGCTGGGCCTAATCTGGTTCCTGACGCCTGAGCAGTATAAAAACAGGTATTTGACTGTACAAAGACTAGATACAGACGCTTCCTACCAGGCACGTGTGCACAGCCGGAAGATCGGCTGGCAAATGTTCCTTCACAACCCCCTTACTGGCGTAGGAATTCGACAATTTGGAAACGCGTCGGGAATGCAGTATTCGAAAGAGGCGGGAATGGCACGGCGTTCCTGGCTAAACGCCCACAATCTTTACATCCAGTTGCTCGCCGAGCTTGGCCTGCTGGGAACCATCTGCTGGTTGGCGTTTGCGGGAACTACTTTCCTCCAGAACCTCCGGCTCATCAAGATACTAAAGGTCGACGACACAGTGCCGCCTTGGATGCGCTTCTACCCTACTGCGGCCAACCTCAGCATGCTTTGTCTGTTTCTGGCTGGCTTTGCGGCTCATTCCTTGTATCGGACGTCCTGGTATATGTGCGGAGCACTGACTGGCGCTCTCACAATCATGGTGGCCAAAGAATCGTCTGACTCCGTGAAACTCAAACATGATTCTAGCGAGAACCTCTCATCTGATAGCGAACTGCAGCCGGCCTTGGGAACGGAGTCGACTTAAGATGAGACTCTTCCAAGACGTGGTCGTTCCTTACATCACAGCTCCGCTATGGCTAAGGCGAGAGGGAACCGCGAACTTCCTTCGGGAGTACGACAGATCACAATTTTGGAGTTCCGACCGAATTCGCGAATTACAAACGGAACGGCTCCAACGTCTTATGCAGTTCGCCTTTTCGGAGTGCGACTACTATCGAGAGATGTTCCGCACTGCCGGAGCGGAACCCGGTGACATCCAACGTCTCGAAGATCTTTCAACCTTGCCGCTGTTAACTAAGGACGACATTCGCAACAACTTCGACCGGCTGCGTCCCCGGAATCTCGTCGAAGGCTCATACTTCGTTAACTTCACGGGTGGCTCAACCGGGAGTCCACTAAAGTTTTTGGTGTCCAATGAACGTCTTGCGTCACGCAACGCGCTGGCCATCCGTCACAATCGTTGGTCAGGCTGGCGGCACGGCATTCCGATTGCTTATTTATGGGGATGTCCGCAGGACGCGCCGGCTGCGGGCTGGCGCCAAAGGTTGCGCACCGAGCTGCTGGATCGCGGGTTCTTCCTCGACACATTTGACGTGGACAATGATTCCGCAGAGCGCTTCCTCGAACGAATGATGCGCGAACCTGCAGTCGTCGTTCAGGCATATTCGCGTTCCTTGTTGTGGTTCGCCCAGTATGTAGAAAAGCAAGGCATAGGCCGGCTGCCAATCAAATCGATGATCACTACCGCCGAGTGCATCACCGCCGAGGAGCGTGCATACATCGAGCGCGTTCTCGGGGCAAAAACCTTCGATCGTTATGGATGCCGGGAAGTGAGTGTGATCGGCTCCCAGTGCGGTGAATCGAAGGATGCGATGCACATCGCGGCCGAGGCCATCCACCTGGAATACGATGCGTTCGCCGACAACGCAGGAGATCTTCTTGTAACCGACCTTTTGAACTATGCAATGCCCATGATCCGCTACAAGATCGGGGATATCGGAGCGCCAGCCACCGGCGCTTGTTCTTGCGGACGTGGTCTTCCAATGATGAAGGTCATTGCCGGGCGCGTGACTGACTTCATCCACACACCCGACGACCGCTGGCTTTCCGGAGTCGCGATCAACACATATCTTGTATCGCAGATACCCGGAGTGCATCAGGCACAAATTCGCCAGGACTCGTGTGACCACCTGCGCATTCTGCTCGTCCCCCGAGAAAACGGGAAAGAAGCCGCCGAGCAGTTCCTCACCACACAAATACCAAAGATGTTTGGCTCGCGAATGAGGCACTCGCTTACGTGGGTGTCTTCGATTGAAAAAGAGCCTTCAGGCAAGATGCGAGTAACGATTTCCGACTGTGCCCTTCGTCATCCGTTGCAGCAACGGGCAGCGCTCCGGGAGCAGTCATGAAGATTCGTGAATGGATTTATTTGAACGGGGTTCTGCCTGTCCTCCAGACAGAGTCCGCCCGTGGACTGTCGTCTCGAATTGCCATCCAAGCGTCGCGCGAACAGTTGCCCTTATCAGATCAGAAGGAACAACAGTTGCAGGCTACTCGACGAATCGTTAAGCACGCGTATGCAACATCGCCCTTCTATCGAATGCGCTTGGACTCAGCGGGCATAGATCCTGATCTAAATCGCGGTCTCGAAGATTTCGCTCGCATACCGGTGTTGTCTCGCAACGATATTAGGGAGAACTTTGACAGCCTTTGTTCAACTGACTTCAGGAAAGAGGATCTGCAAATTGCGGCGACCAGCGGAACCACCGACTCGCCGGCCCCTCTTGCCCGGAACAGAGGCTGTCTTCCCGACAAGCTTGCAGTGCAGCTTCGGTTCAACATGTGGGCTGGCGCACGCCCTGGTGACCGCACAATGTACTTCTGGGGAGCTCGCCAGGATCTTCCCAAACATCCAAGTTGGAAGTGGAAGTTCGTAGAGCAAAGTCTTCGTAGACGTGTCTGGGCTCCTACCGCGGTATTTAATGAGGAAATTCTTGACAGCTATATGCGGCTGATGAACAAATTCAAGCCGCAGGTTATA
>Ga0307409_100000289_pt1 | contig 20326 bp, 19 predicted proteins | sample 322Ometagenome_2_FD_203888 | JGI IMG/M metagenome (GOLD analysis project Ga0307409, IMG submission 203888) | Maize rhizosphere microbial communities from greenhouse at UC Davis, California, United States - 322HYB-O-2 | ecosystem: Host-associated > Plants > Roots > Rhizosphere > Soil | place... | reverse complement strand
CGACCCCCCGGGCGAGTTGATGTAGATCGAGATGTCCTTGTCCGGGTCCTCGCTCTCCAGGTGGAGGAGCTGGGCCATGACCAGGTTGGCGATGGTGTCGTCGATCGGGGTGCCGAGGAAGATGATCCGGTCCTTGAGGAGCCGGGAGAAGATGTCGAATGAGCGCTCGCCACGGCTGGTCTGCTCGATGACGATGGGGACCAGGTTCGCATCGGCCATTGAGCAAACCTCCGGACGGGGACAGGGAGCCGACGCGAAGGGTACCAGCGCCACGCCCGGTACGGGGGTCTAGCGCGGATCGGCCACCGGCTGGCGGGGATCGCCCGTGCCGAGGGTGGACCGCGGGCCGTCGCCGGGGAGGCCGGCCAGGTTCAGGACCCGCTTGAGCAGGTCGGCTTCGCCCACCCCGCCGGCGGCCACGTCCTGCTCCTCGGCCGCCCGCAACAGCCGGATGGCCTGCTCCTCGGGGAAGACCAGCTCCACGGCTCGCTCCAGGGACTCGGGGACGGACCCCACTGCCATCGGATGGCCACGGGGCCGGCTTGAGTATTTCGCGACTCTGGTTCCCGCCTCAGGAACGGCGTCTCCCGGCCGAATGAACCGCTGGCGGCGCTGCGACGAAGGCCCAGGTGAGCCGGTTCGCCGCTCCACCAGCCCGCCAAGGAGGTCTTGCGGAACATGCACGTCCAGCGCTTCGCCCAGGTCTTCGGGGCCGCCTACCTCGCCGTCGGGGCGCTGTGGCTGGCCTCCTCGCGCACCGAGGCCAGCGCCCGCACCGTCAGCATCCTCATCGGCGCCGTCTACCTGGTGGTCGGGGTCCTGGGGCTGTTCATCAGCAGCGGCTCGGACCTGAACCTCCTCAACATCAACCAGCCCGACAACGCCCTGCACCTGGCCAGCGCCGCGCTCGGCCTGTACTTCGGGCTGGCCGGCCGCCGGACGGTGGCGTCCACGGCCTGAGCCTGGACCCGGGAGAGCCCGGGGGGGCCAGGGGCCGGGGGTTCCGGGGGGATCCCCCGGCCCCCTCTTGTCCACCTGTGATATAAGTGTGATATCACTCTCGTATCACGGAGGACGGCATGGCAACCCGCGACCGCAAGCTCCTCGTCGCCATCCCTGGCCTACTCGCGGTGGCCCTCTGGCTGCTGCTGGCGGTGGCCGGGGCGGCGCTGCTGCTTGTCTCGGCCACCGGCGGGACGTCGTGGGACGGGGTCGGGACCGCCCTCCTCCTCGGCCTCCTGCTGCTGGTCGCCCTCAACGGCTTCATGCGGCGCAACCTGTCGCTGCGGATCCGCAACCTCGACACCAACGTCCTCAAGGTCAACGACCCCAACGGCAACCCGATCGAGATCTCGGCCGTGATCACCTGGCAGGTCTCCGACGCCGCCCAGGCCGCCTTCGACGTCGAGGACTACAAGGCGTTCGTCGACATCCAGGCGGAGACGGCCGTGCGCCACGTGGCCAGCGTGTTCCCCTACGACAGCTACGAGGAGGGGCAGGAGTCGCTGCGGGGGGCGGCCGACCGGGTGATCTCCACCCTCCTGGCCGACCTCCAGGAGCGCCTCGAGGTCGCCGGGGTCACCGTGCTCGACACCCGCCTGCGGCGGCTCGCCTACGCCCCCGAGATCGCCGCCGACATGCTCCGCCGCCAGCAGGCCGACGCCATCGTGGCCGCCCGCCAGCGGATCGTCGAGGGCGCGGTGGGCATGGTCCTGGTCAGCGACCGCGGGGCGCAACCGGTGGTCAACAGCGGCTCGCTCTACACCTGACCCGGTCCATGGCGGACCGCAAGGTCTACCCGCTTCGCGTCGACAAGCGGCTGTACGACGCCCTGGAGCGCTGGGCCGCCGACGACCTGCGCAGCGTCAACGCCCAGATCGAGTTCCTGCTCCGCGAGAGCCTGCGCCGGGCCGGGCGCCTGCCGGGGCGGGCCGACGGCGAGGCTACCGGTCCATCAGGCCGCCCTCATACGCCATGACCACCGCCTGGACGCGGTCGCGGGCCCCGAGCTTGGTCAGGACCCGCTTGACGTGGGTCTTGACCGTGTTCTCGGAGATGAACAGGGTCTCGGCCAGCTCCTCGTTCGACAGGCCCCTGGCGATCGCCACCAGGACCTCCCGCTCCCGGTCGGTCATGTCGGCGAAGCGGGGGTTGGCGGTCTGGGCGGGCCGGCTGGAGAACCGCTCGATGAGCCGGCGGGTGACCGACGGGGACAGCAGCCCGTCCCCGGCGGCCACGGTGCGGATCCCCTCGAGCAGCTGCTCGGGCGGGCTGCGCTTGAGCAGGAACCCGGACGCGCCCGCCTGGAGCGCGTTGAACACGTACTCGTCCAGCTCGAAGGTGGTGAGGATGAGGACCTTGGGCGGGTCGGGGGCGGCGGTGATCTGGCGGGTCGCCTCGATGCCGTCCATCACCGGCATCCGGACGTCCATGACGACCACATGCGGGCGGTCCCGGCGGGCGGCGGCCACGGCCTCGCGGCCGTCGGCGGCCTCCCCGACCACCGTCAGGTCGGCGGCCTGCTGGACGATCAGGCGGAGCCCGGCCCGCATGAGCTGGTCGTCGTCGACCAGCAGGATCCCGATCAACGCGGCGGCTCCCAGCCCAGCTCGGCGGTGACCACGAACCGGCCCTGGCGGTCGCGGTCGATGCCGACCCGTCCGCCGTGCATGGCCGCCCGCTCGTTCATCCCGAGGATGCCGCGCCCCGGCTGGAGCGCCGCCGGGTCGCCGCCGCCGTCGTCGGCGACCCGGATGTGGACCCGGCGGCCGGCCACCTCGACCTGGACGGCGGCCGACCCGGCGCCGGCGTGCTTCAGGGTGTTGGTCAGAGCCTCCTGGACGATCCGGTAGGCGGCCAGCCCGACGCTGGCCGGGACCTCGCCGGGATCCGCGGTGACCTGGACGTCGACCTTGAGGCCGGTGTCGGTCATGGTCCTGGCCAGCTCGCCCAGGTCGCCGATCCCGGGCGCGGGCGCCAGCTCCTGGCCGGCCTGGTCGCGGCGGAGCACGGCCAGGACCCGGTCGAGCTCGGACAGCGCGGCCCGGCCGGTCCGCTCGATGGTCTCGAACGCCTGGCGGGCGATGCCGCTGTCGTGGTCGACGGCCTGGCGGCCGGCGCCGGCGTGGACGACCATCACGTTGACGGTGTGCCCGATGATGTCGTGGAGCTCGTGGGCGATCCGGCTCCGCTCCTCCTCGAGGGCCAGGCGCTCCTCGTTGGCCTCGGCCAGCCGCCTGGCCAGGTCGCGCTCGGCCCGCAGCTGGACCTGCTCCAGGCGGGCCCCGTACATCCGCCCGACCAGCCACGCCACCACCCACATGGCCACCACCATCGCGGCCAGGGTCGGGCTGCCCTCGCCGGGGAACCGTACGAAGTAGAAGACGACCCCGCCCACGAAGACCGGCAGCGCCGCCCAGGCCTGGCGGCCGGTCCCGTGGGCGGCGATCGAGTAGGTGACGACGAGGTTGGTCCACTGGTAGACGTCGCTCGGGTAGCCGGCGGCGATCAGGGCCACCATGGCGGCGCTGTTGACCCAGAAGGCGGCCACCGGCCGGGTACGGCGCCAGGCCAGGGCTCCGGCGGCGACCAGGGTCAGCACCGAGGCCACCACCCGCAGCCCGATCGGGTAGTCGTCGCCGAGCGAGAAGACCCAGACCTCGACCTGGGTCACGCCGGCGAACGCGGCCGCCAGCAGCAGGTCGGCCGGCCGCCCCAAGCTCCTCGCCGTGGTCGTCGCCAAGTGGTGGCCCCCGAACGGTCAGGCTGCCGTCATCGAGGGTGATTGTTCCTCAGTGGGCGCGCCGGTCGCGCTCAGGCCCCGTCCGATGCGGAGGAACCCGGCCGCGATCCCGGCCAGGGAGACGGCCAGCCCGGCGCCCCAGACGGTCGGGTCGAAGGGACCGTTGCCGGTGATGGTCTGGGCGGAGGCGAACACCAGCACGGCGGCGTACGACCAGACGACCAGGCGCACGGCCCGCCGCCGCGTCGCCTCGGCCAGGGCGCTGCGGCGGGCCAGGACGGCGGCCAGGATGAACAGCTGGATGCCGTGGAGGGCGACGGCGTGGGGGAACTTGGCCACGCCCCGCTGGCCGTACATGACGGTGTCGGGGACGGCCCGGTGGGTCTCGACGAAGTCGTTGCCGAGCTCGATGATCCACTGGCCGAAGCCGAGGCCGGTCACGATCAGGACCAGGCCGCCGAGCACGGCCAGACGGACCAGCCGGTCCCGCGGGGGCCGGACCAGCGACCAGACGAGCACGACGACCAGGCACAGGGACATGACCACGACCATGACCGCCATGGCGATGAACACGGCCGCGTCGGCGGCGGCCAGGGTGTTGAAGTGCGACGCCCGGCCCCGCCAGGCCTGCATGGTGATGAGCGAGACCTCGATGGTCGAGGACACGAGCAGGGTCCAGGCGACCGCGCCGGCGAGCCGGGGCCGGTCGGGCAGCCGGTCCAGCACCCAGCCGATGGTGGCCAGCAGCAGGGCGATCGACACCGAGAAGGTCAGCGGTTTGCGGAACGAGACCGCGCCCGACCAGGCCCAGCCGTTGGCGGCCAGGACGACCAGGTGGACCAGCCCGGAGACGAGCCAGGCGGCGGCCCCGGCGTAGAGGACGCGCGCCGGCCGGCGGACCGGGCGCAGGTCGGCGACCAGGTTGCGGACCAGGGTTGCGGGCATGTTCGGCGCTCCTGTGATCGGGCGTTCCAGCAGCCCAACTGTAGGAAGCGGGGGGTCGCGCGTCGTCACCCCGGGCGGTGAACCCGGGGTCACCCCGGGGGGCGACCAGGCCGGGCCGGCGTCAGCTCGGAAGGACGGCCGCGGCGAGCTCGGCGGCGGGGTCGGGAGCGCCGTCGAGGACGCGGTTGACCGCCGCCAGCAGCGGCAGGTCCAGTCCGTGCCGGGCGGCCAGGTCGGCGGCCAGGCGGGCGGCGGGGACGCCCTCGACGGTCTGGCCGGCGGCGGCCATGGCGGCCAGGGCGTCGGCGGGGGGCTCGCCCCGGCCGACCCTGGCCCCGAACACCCGGTTGCGGCCGGACAGGGAGGTGACCTCGAGGTCGCCCATCCCGGCCAGGCCCAGCACGGTCTCCTCGCGGCCGCCGGCGACCACGGCCAGGCGGCGCATCTCGGCCACGGCCTGGGTGAAGCTGGCGGCGGCCAGGTCGTGCCAGGGCTCGCCGCCGGCCTCGGCCAGCCCGTGGCAGACGCCGACGGCGATCGCGTAGACGTTCTTGGTGGCCGCGGCCGCCTCCACCCCGGGCAGGTCGCCCGAGCAGGCGACCCGGTAGGCGGGGGTGGCCAGGGTCCGGGCGCAGCCGGCGACCACGGCCGGGTCGTCGCCGGCGAACACCGCCGCCGTGGGACGGCCGGCGGCGACCTCGTTGGCCTTGCAGGGGCCGCCCACGGCTACCACCGGGCAGCCCGCGGGCAGCTCGGCGGCGACCAGGGGCGGGAGGAGGTCGACGGTCCCGTCGGGGCGGCGGCCGAACCCCTTGGTGCACAGCAGCAGGGGCGTCCCCGGGGTCAGGGCGGCGGCGGCGTGCCGGACGACCTCGAGCACCCCGTCCGAGCTGACGGCCACCGCGACCAGGTCGGCGCCGTCCAGGGCGGCGTGCAGGCCGGGGGCGTCGAGGAGCCCGACCCCCGCGGCCAGGAGGACCCCGGTCCGCGGGTGGGGCCGCCCGGCCCGCAGCTCGGCCAGCGGCTCGTCGTCGAGCCAGGTCCCCCAGAGCCGCACCCGGTTCCCGGCCGTGGCCGCGGGGGTGGCCAGGGCGCTCCCCATGGCCCCGGCGCCCAGGATGGTGACGGTGGCCGGGCTCACGGGCGGATGACCGCCTTGAGGAGGCGGTCGTCGGGGTCGGCGAGGCCGGCCGCCTGGGCAAGGGGCTCGGCGACCCGCTCCAGCGGGTAGGTGTGGGTGAGCAGCTCGGCGAAGGGGTAGGCGCCGCCGGCCAGCAGGGCCAGGGCCTGGCGGATGGCGGCCGGGGTGTGGTGGTAGCTGCCGCGCAGGGTCAGCTCGTGGTAGTGGATGCGGTAGGGGTCAAGGGGCACGTCCTCGCGGGGGAGGCCGCCGAACAGGACCACCGTGCCGCCCCGGCGGACCACCGCCACCGCCTGGGACCAGGCCTGGGGTTGGCCGACCGCCTCCACGACCACGTCCGGGCCCGGGTCATCGGTGGGGCCGGCCCCGTCGGTGAGCTCGGCCAGGTCGGCGGGGTCGTCGACGGCCGCCTCGGCCCCGAAGGCGCGGGCCAGCCGGAGCCGCTCGGCCCGGCGGCGGCCGACCCCAAGGACCCGGGCGCCGCGGGCATGGCAGGCGGCGACCAGGCCGAGGCCGATCGGGCCGAGGCCGAGCACGGCCACGGTCATGCCGGGACCGGCCCCGGCGATCTCGGCACCGTGCACGCAGCAGGCCACCGTCTGGACGATCGCGGCCAGCTCCATCGGCATGCCGTCGGGAACCGGGACCACGTTGGCCGCGACCAGCCGGGCCGGCAGCAGCAGGTACTCGGCGTAGGCGCCGTTGAGGTAGGGAGACAGGCCGGTGCAGCGCGACGGCTCGCCGCGGCGGCAGGGGCGGCAGCGGCCGCAGGGGGCGCTGTTGGCCCCGGTCACCCGGTCGCCGACGGCGAAGGTGCCGACCCCGGCCCCGAGCGCGGCCACCGTCCCCGCCCACTCGTGCCCGAACCCGCACGGCGGGTCGGGCAGCAGCACCGGGTGCCCGCGGCGCAGCGACTTGGCGTCGGTCCCGTTGGTGGCCGCGGCCGCCACCCGCACCACCAGCTCCCCCGGCCCCGGCCGGGGCACCGGCACGGTCTCGACCCGTAGGTCCCCCGGCCCGTGGAAGCGGGCCGCCCGCATGGTCGTGGGCAGGGGGGGCGGGGCCTCCCCGGGGCCCGCGGCCGGCCCGGGAACCGGGGCGCTCACGACCCCCTCCGGTGGAACAACGGGGCCAGGGCCTCGTACAGGGCCTGGTAGTCCGCGTACTGCCGCCGGTGCCGCCCGGCCCGGGCCGCGACCGGCTCCACCGTCCGCTCGACCTCGGCGATCCGGCGGGCGAACGACAGGTCGGGCTCGACCCCGATGCCGACCAGGGCGCAGGCCGCCGCCCCGCGGGCGGCGGCGTCCTGGGGGGCGCGGACGCACCCGAGCGGCCGCTCGAGCACGTCGGCGATGATCTGGGTCCAGGCGCCGCCGATGCCGCCGCCCCCGACGGCCCGCAGCTCGCCGATCGGCTCCCCGAACGCCGCCGCGTACGAAAGGGCCCAGCGCATCTGGTAGGCGACCCCCTCCATCAGGGCCCGCAGCAGGTCGCCCCGGTCGTGCGACAGATCCAGGCCGACGAAGGCGGCCCGGGCCCGGTCGTCGAACACCGGCACCCGCTCCCCGGACAGCCAGGGCGCGAACAGCAGCCAGCCGTCGTCGTCAAGCCGCCCGCCGACCAGCCGGTCGACCTCGTCGTAGTCGGGGGCGGCGCCGGCCTCGCCGAGGAGGCGGACCAGCCAGGCCAGGGCCCCGCCGCCGGTGGCGATCTCCAGCCACAGGATGTAGCGCTCGGGGTCCATGTGGCCGAGCACGCCGAGCTGGCGGCCGGGGTCGGCGGCCGGGCGGTCCAGGGTGACGCCGAAGTACACGGCCGTGCCCAGGCTGACGTGGGCGTCGCCGTGCCCGGTGGCCCCGGCTCCGACCTGGCTGGCCGGCACGTCCCCGGCCCCCACCACCACCGGGGTGCCGGCCAGCAGCCCGGTCGCGGCCGCCGCCCCGGCGGTGACGTGCCCGGCCAGGTCGGTGGCGGCGGCGACCTCGGGCAGCAGGCCGTGCGGGACCCCGGCGGCCTCGCAGGCTCCGGCGTCCCAGCCCCCGGCGTCCAGGTCGGCCAGCCGGTAGGCGGAGGCGCCGGCATGGTCGGTGACCATGGCCCCGCACAGCCACGCGACCACCGCCTCCTTGCAGTCGAGCAGCTTGGCGGTGCGGGCCCAGACCTCGGGGGCGTGCTCCTTCAGCCACAGGATCCGGGGCAGGATGTCCTTGGCCGTGATGGTCGCCCCCAGCCGCCGGAACTGCTCGTCCGGGCCCATGACCTCGGCCAGGGCGGCCGCCTGGGGCGCGGCCCGGGTGTCGAGCCAGCTCAGCATGGGCGCCAGCGGCGCCCCGTCCGCCCCCACCGGGACGACGTTGAACATCTGGGCGGTGACGCTGACCGCCGCCACCTGCCCCGGGGTGACGCCGGGCCGCTCCAGGAGGGCCCGGCAGGCGGTCCCGAGCCGGTCGCAGATCTCCTCCACGTCCTGCTCGACCCGCCCGCCGGGGGCGGCCCGCAACCCGTACGGCTCGTACCGGGAGGCGACCGGCCGGCCGCCCAGGTCGGCCAGGACGGCCTTGACGCCGCTGGTGCCGACGTCGAAGGCGACGACGTACCGGTCGGTCATGCGCTCCGCGAGGCCAGCGACGCCCCGGGGGCGAACAGCCGCCCGAACAGGTCCAGGAAGCGGTCGTTCTGCTCGGCCAGGCCGATGGTCACCCGCACGTGGGTGCCGCGCAGCCGGTGGGAGCCCATGGCCCGCAGCAGGATCTTCTCGGCATGGGCGAGGCGGATGATCTCGTCGTTGGTGCGCCCGGAGGCGGCCACGTTCATCAGGATGAAGTTGCCCTCCGAGGGGTACGGCTCGACCCCCTCCAGCCCGGTCAGGGCGGCGAACACCCGCTCCCGCTCCGAGGAGATGAACTCGCGGCGGGCCTCGATGTCGGCCGGGTCGGCCAGGGCGGCCGCCGCCGCCCACAGGGCCGGCAGGCTCAGGCTGAACGGGATCCGCAGCCGCAGGGCGGCGTCGGCCAGGTCGGGGTGCATGACCCCGTAGCCGATGCGCAGGGCGGCCAGCCCGAACGCCTTGGAGAAGGTCCGGGTCACGACCAGGTTGGGGTGGCGGGCGACCAGGGGCGCGAACGACTCCGCGTGCCCGCACTCCAGGTACGCCTGGTCGACCACGACCGGCACCCCGGCGGAAAGGACCGCCCCCAGCTCGGCGACCGACCAGCCGTTGCCGGTGGGGTTGTTGGGGCTGCAAAGGAAGATGACCTTGGTCTTCGGGGTGACCGCGGCCAGCAGCCCGTCGGTGTCCAGGCTCCAGTCGTCAGCCAGCGGCACCAGCACCGGCGTGCCCCCGCACAGCCGGGTCTGGGTCTCGAAGAAGGCGTAGGTGGGCACGGCCACCACCGTCTCGTCGCCCGGGCCGACCAGCAGCCGGGTGACCACGTCCAGGACCTCGGTGGACCCGTTGCCGAGTACCACCGAGGCGGGCGGGGCGCCACAGAAGGCGGCCGTGGCCTCCCGCACGTCCTCGCCCGAGTACGGGTACAGGTTGCAGACCTCGAGCGCCTCCCGGGCCGCGTCCAGCACCCGGGGCGGCGGCGGCAGCGGGCACTCGTTCGACATCAGCCGGTCGTAGCCCTGGAGACGCCAGGCGGCGTCGTGGTGGGTGGCGTCGTACGGCTTGCTGTCGACGACGCCAGGACGGACCAGGAAGCGCGCGAGGTCCTCGATCATCGGCAGCCCACCTCAGGCCTGCTCAGGGACGGGGGCGGTGGGGTCGGTCGGGGCGACCGGCTCGGCCGCCGGGGCGGTCCGGGTGGTCGGCACCCCGGCCTCGCCGCGGCCGATGGCGCCGCGCAGCCGCAGCGCGTACCAGACGGCCGCGATCAGGAAGAAGCCGCCGGCCATCATGGCCGTCTTGTGGTTGACGTCGGGGACGGTCAGCACCCCGACCACGAAGATCGACCACACCATGGCCGCCCAGCGCACCGGCACGGCCCACCGGCCCAGGTCGAAGGTGCTGGAGCCGCCGAGGCGGCCGCTGCGGGCGGCCCAGATGACGGCGGCGATGGTCAGGGCGTAGACGGCGTAGTAGCCGACCGACGCCATGCCGACGATCAGGGTCATGGCCTCGGTGGCGACGTACGTGCCGATGGTGACCAGGGCCACGCTGATCGCGGTCACGGTCAGCAGCGACCCGGTTGGGGTGTGGGTGGTCGGCGACACCCGGGCCAGCCGCCGGGAGCCGGGCAGCATGTTGTCCCGGGACAGCGAGAACATCAGCCGGCTGGCCGCGGCCATGTTGGCCAGGCCGCCGGCGAACAGGGCGATCATGGCCACCCATTCGAACACCAATGCCCCGCCGGTGCCCAGGGCGTCCTCGAGCAGGTGGGTGATGGGCACCGGGGCGGCCAGGGTGGCGCCGAGGTCGCTGATGTTGATGGTCAGCCCGACGATCATCAGGAAGCCGATGACGATCGAGATGAGCAGGGAGACGACCACCGACCGGGGCACCCGGCGGCGGGCCATCCTGGTCTCCTCGGCCAGGTCGGCGGCGCCCTCGAACCCGGTCAGGACCCAGATGCCGAGCAGGCCCGACAGCAGGAAGGCGCTCAGGAACCCGCCCGTTGGCACACCCTCGGAGCTGGTCAGGAACGACAGCGAGTTCTCGCGGTTGATGATGAAGCCGACCACCAGCAGGATCAGGGTGAGGACGATGGAGGCGGCCAGCTCGGCGGTGAAGGCGGCCACGTTGTTGATCCGCGAGGCGATCCTGACCCCGGCCAGGTTGATCAGGAGCTGGCTCAGGGTGAGCACCACGACCACCACCAGGATGCTGGTCTTGCTGAGCGACAGGCCGAGGCGCTCGGACAGGATCGGGGCCAGGCCGAGGTTGAGCCCGGTGAACCCGGGGATGAACGCCATCAGCCCGGCCCAGCCCACGAACCAGCCGTAATGGGAGCTGGCCAGGCGGCTCGTCCATTGGAAGGCATAGCCGCTCAGCGGCAGCCGGCCGGCCAGCTCGGCCAGGACCAGGGCGACCAGGATCTGCCCGGCGGCCACCACCGGCCAGGTCCAGACGAACGCCGGCCCGGCCGTGGACAGGGCGTAGGCGTAGACGGTGAAGATCCCGGCGGTGATGCACATGCACGAGATCGAGATGGACAGGGAGCTGAACACTCCCATGGAGCGGCTGAGCTGCTGCTCGTACCCGAACGAGCGGAGCTCGCGGGCCTCGTCGTGACCGTCGACCTGGGAAGACATCGCCGGCCTCCTCCTTTGCCTAGGACGGCCCCCGGCGCCGGACCCTCCGGACGCTGAGGTTGAACACGGTGGGGACGTAGTGCTCACGGGAGAAGAGGACGGCCACCTCGTCGGCGGTCCGCTCGACCTGCTCCATGCGCAGCAGGGCCGCGCCGGGGGAGACGCCGAGCTGGCGGGCCAGGGTGCGGCCGGCGCTGGTCGCGGTCACGTCGGCCATGCCCCCGGCCAGCTCGAGGCCGCAGCGCTCCTCCAGGAACCGGTAGACCGACCCGCCCTCGTAGCGGGCCTCGCCGGCCCCGGCCAGGGCGGCCTCAGGGATGACGTCGAGGGCGTGGGCGGCCGGGACGTCGTCGGCCCGGATGACCCGCTCGACGGCCAGCACGGGCGCGCCCAGGGGGATCTCCAGGCGCTCGGCCACATCCGCGGCGGCGTGGCCGTCGGCGATGCGCAGGATCTGGATGTCGAGCTTGCGGTTGGCGGCCACCACCGCCTCGGTGACCCCCAGGTCGAGGTCGAAGCGGCTGGTCACGGCCGTCTCGGTGCGGGTCACGAAGGTCCCGACCCCGTGGACCCGCTGGACAAGGCCGTCGCTCTCCAGGGTCCGCAGGACCTCGCGCATGGTCGGGCGGCTGACCCCGTAGGCGGTGGCCAGCTCGGGCTCGGCCGCCAGCCGGTCCCCCGGCTGGTAGCGGGCCTCCAGGTCGGCCACGAGCTGCTGGCGGACCTCGACGAAGAGCGGTTGCCGGACCTTCGAGAGTGGTGGCATGGGAGGCATGATGTCTGACATCTAACCTCTCGTCAATGGGCGAATCGGGTGGAGGAACGGGTGGCGCCGGGGCCGGTGCCCGGCTCAGTCGAGGGCGACCAGGTCCAGGTAATCCTCGGACCAAACATCCAGGGCGCCGTCGGGCATGAGGAGGACCCGGTCGGGCTCGAAGCTCTGCACGAACGGGGTGTCGTGGCTGACCAGGACCACCGATCCCTTGAAGGTGGCCAGGGCCGAGCGGACGGCCTCGACCGCCTGGACGTCGAGGTTGTTGGTCGGCTCGTCCAGGAGCAGGACGTTGTGGCGGCCCAGGACCAGGCGGGCCAGGGCGAGCTTGGTCTTCTCGCCCCCCGAGAGGGTCCGGGCCGGCTGGTGGGCCTGGTCGCCGCCGAGCAGGAAGTGGCCGAGGACGCCCCGGAGCAGGTCGTCGGGGGCCTTGGCGACCTCGCGCAGCGACTCCATGGGCGTCGCGTCCGGGTCCAGGCCCTCGTGCTCCTGGGCGTAGTAGCCGACCTCGGCGCCGTGGCCCAGGCGGACCTCGCCCTCGTCGGGGGTGTCGATGCCGGCCAGGATGCGCAGCAGCGAGGTCTTGCCGGCCCCGTTGAGGCCGAGCACGAGCAGCCGCTCGCCCCGCTGGAGGTCGAAGGAGACGCCCTTGAACACCGGCGGGCCGCCGTACGACCTGGACAGCCCGACCGCGTCCAGCGGGAAGCGGCCCGACTGCGGCGGGTCGGGGAAGCGGACGGCCACCTTGCGGCCGCTCCTGCGCTCCGGGGTCAGCCCCTCCTTCATCTTCTCGACCCGGCGCTCGGTGACCATGGCCCGGCGGGCCATGACCTCGTTGGAGTGGCGGTACTTCTCCACGAAGGCCGACAGCCGCTTGATGTCGCGCTCCAGGACCTTGCGCTGCTTGGCCTCGGAGCGGGCCCGGACCTCGCTCGCCTCCAGGTACTGGGTCCAGGTGCCCTTGTAGGTCTCGATCGAGGCGGTGAGCGGGTCGAGCACCAGCACCGCGGTGACGTCCCGGTCCAGCAGGGGCAGGTCGTGGGAGACGAGCAGGATGCCGCCGGAGAAGTCGGCCAGGAACCCGGCCAGCCAGCGCTTGGCGTCGGCGTCCAGGTGGTTGGTGGGCTCGTCCAGCAGCAGGGTCCCGGCCTCGCTGAGCAGCACCCGGGCCAGCTCGACCCGGCGCCGCTCGCCGCCCGACAGGCCCGACAGGGGCCGGTCGAGCCCGCCGGTGGGGACGCCGAGGCCGGCCGCGACCCACCGGGCCTCGGCCTCGGCCCGGTACCCGCCCTCGGCCTCGAACCGCTCCTGGAGGTTGGAGAACCGCTTGATGGCGCGGTCCCGGGCGCGGGCGTCGGCGCTCTGGTCGATCCGCCGCCGCGCCTCCTCGAGCTCGTGCCGGGTCCGGTCCAGCCCTCTGGCCGACAGCAGCCGGGCCAGCCCGGTCGAGGCCGTGGTCGGCGGCGACTCCTGGGGCAGCCAGGCCAGCTCCCCGACCAGGGTGACAGCGCGGGACCGCTTCGAAGTGGCGGCCTCGCTCACGGCCCGCAACAAGCTCGTCTTGCCGGCCCCGTTCGGTCCCACCAGCCCGACCACGTCCCCGGGCGCGACGACGAAGCTCGCCTCGTCGACGAGCAACCGGTGCCCGACCTCGACGGTCAGGTCCACGACGCGCAGCATCCGAACGGGTCCTTGGTGCGGGAACGACTCCCCCGATGATCGGGGCCACCAGGCGGAACCCGCAACCGATTAGGGCCGGTGGCTATCCTTAGGGGGTGTTCGCGACCCGGCCGGAGCTGCGTGGCTCGTTCGGCATGGTCTCCTCGACCCACTGGCTGGCCTCGGCGACGGGGATGGCGGTGCTGGAGCGGGGCGGCAATGCCTTCGACGCCGCGGTGGCGGCCGGGTTCGTGCTCCAGGTGGTGGAGCCGCACCTGAACGGGCCCGGGGGCGAGGTGCCGATCCTGGCCGCGCCGGCCGGGACGGGCCGGGTGCTGGTGGTGAACGGGCAGGGGCCGGTCCCGGCCGCGGCCACCATCGGGTGGTTCGCCGAGCTGGGGCTGGACCTGATCCCGGGGACCGGGCTGCTGCCGGCGTGCGTGCCCGGGGCGTTCGGGGCGTGGATGCTGCTGCTGCGCGACCACGGCACCCTGGGTCCCCGGGACGTGCTCGAGCCCGCCATCGGGTACGCCGAGGCCGGGTTCCCGGCCCTGCCCCGGACGGGGGCGGCGATCGCGGCCGTGGCCTCGCTGTTCCGCGACGAGTGGCCGTCCTCGGCCGAGGTCTGGCTGGCCGGCGGCGTCCCCGCCCCGGGCGGGCGGCTGCGCAACCCGTCCCTGGCCGCGACCTGGCGGCGGCTGCTGGACGAGGCCGAGGCCGCCGGCGCCGACCGCGACGGCCAGATCGAGTCCGCCCTGGCCGCCTTCTACGAGGGGTTCGTGGCCGAGGCGATCGACCGCTTTCTGGGCGGCGCCGAGGTCATGGACGTGAGCGGCCGCCGCCACAGGGGGCTGCTGACCGGTGGCGACCTCCATGGCTGGCGGGCGGGGGTCGAGGAGCCGGTGGCCGTCGACCACCACGGCTGGACGGTGTGCAAGCCCGGCCCCTGGGGCCAGGGCCCGGTCTTCCTCCAGCAGCTGCGCCTGCTCGAGGGGTTCGACCTGGAGGGGATGGGCCTGGCCGGTGCCGGCTGGGTCCACACGGTGACCGAGTGCGCCAAGCTCGCCTTCGCCGACCGCGAGGCCTGGTACGGCGACCCGGCCGGCTTCGACGTGCCCCTGGAGGGGCTGCTCGACCCGGCATACGCGGCCGACCGCCGGGCCCTGGTCACCGACAAGGCCTCCCTCGAGCTGCGGCCCGGGTCGCCGGCCGGCCGCACCCCCCGGCTGCCCTCGATCCACCTCGGCCCCGGGGCGGACGAGCCGCTGACCGGGTCGGGCGAGCCGACCTTCGGCGACACCTGCCACGTCGACGTGGCCGACCGCCACGGCAACCTGGTCGCGGCCACCCCCAGCGGCGGCTGGCTGCAGAGCTCCCCGGTGGTCCCCGGGCTCGGCTTCTGCCTCGGCACCCGGGGTCAGATGTGCTGGCTGGAGGAGGGGCTGGCCGCCAGCCTGCGCCCGGGGACCCGCCCCCGGACCACCCTCAGCCCGTCGATGGCCCTGCGCGACGGCGAGCCCGTGCTGGCCTTCGGCACCCCCGGCGGCGACGGCCAGGACCAGTGGTCGCTCCAGTTCTTCCTCGCCCACGCCCGCTTCGGCCTCGACCTCCAGGCGGCCGTCGACGCCCCGTCGTTCCTGAGCGAGCACTTCCCGAGCTCGTTCTGGCCCCGCCGGGCCGAGCCGGGCCGCCTGGTCGTCGAGGCCCGCCACGACCCCGACGTGGTCGACGACCTCCGCGCCCGCGGCCACCTGGTCGAGCTCGCCGACCCCTGGTCCCTCGGCCGCACCTGCGCCGCCGGCCGCGACCCGGCCACCGGCTTCCTGGTCGCCGCCGCCAACCCCCGCGGCCGCCAGGCCTACGCCACCGGCCGCTAGGCCTCCAGCACGAAGGTGAACGACCCCCGGCGGGTGCCGGCGGTGTCGTGGACGCCGGACAGCAGCAGGTCGGGGGAGAAGATGCCGTCGCGGTCGTTCTCGGGCTCGCCGGGGAAGTAGAGCTGGGTGGTGAGGACCGGGCCGTCGGGGGCCTGGACCTTGACGTGGATGTGGCGGGTGCGGCCGGTGTAGAGGCCGGGGACGATCGTGTCCAGGCGCCAGCTGCCGTCGGCGTCGCTGAACTGGTGGCCGCGCAGGCGGTAGCCCTGGTTGTCGTACCGGCCGGCGTCGTCGGCCTGCCAGAAGTCGAGCAGGGCCCGCCCGACCGGGTGGCAGCCGGTGGTCAGCACCGTGCCCGCCACGACCAGGCGCTGGCCCCCCATGCCGGCCTCGACCAGCGAGGCCCGCTGGGGCGAGTTCGGGGTGAAGTAGGGGCCCTCGGTCTGGGCCAGGGTCGGGTCGTCGCCGTCGTCGCAGGCCGGGGTGGGGGCCAGCGTCCCCCCGGAGGCGGCCGTGCTGTCCGGGGCGGCCGTGGTCGCCGGGCCGGCCGACGGGCCCGGGGCCGGCCGGTCGTCGCAGGCGGCCAGCGCCATCGGCAGGGGCAGGGCCAGGCCGAGCTGGAGCAGCCGGCGGCGGGTCAGGCGCGGGGGTCCGGGGGGCTCAGGAATAGCCCCCCGGTCAACGGGATCGTCGGGCATGGCCTTCCCCTGGCGTGGGGTCCCTACAGTGGTCACCACGAGGATACGGGGCGAGCGGGAGGAGCGTCGGTGCCGGTCAAGGCCGTGGTGTTCGACCTGGGAGGGGTCCTGATCGACTGGGACCCGAGATACCTGTACCGCAAGCTGCTGGCCGACGAGGCCGCGGTGGAGGAGTTCCTGGCCACCGTCTGCACCCCGGAGTGGAACGCCGAGCAGGACCGCGGCCGCCCGTTCGCCGAGGGCGTGGCCGAGCTGGTCGAACGCCACCCGGCCCACGCCGCCGCCATCGCCGCCTACGCCGAGCGCTGGCCCGAGATGCTGGGCGGCGACATCCCGGAGACGGTCGAGCTGCTGGCCGGGCTGCGGGCCGCCGGGACCCCCCTGTACGCCCTCACCAACTGGTCGGCCGAGACCTTCGAGGTCGCCCGCGAGCGCTTCGAGTTCCTGTCCTGGTTCGACGGGGTGCTGGTGTCGGGCGAGGAGCGGCTCATCAAGCCCGACCCGCGCTTCTTCCGGCTCCTGCTGGAGCGGTTCGGGCTCGACCCCGAGGCCACCTTCTACGTCGACGACTCCGAGCCGAACGTGGCCGCGGCCCGCGAGCTCGGCCTCGACGCCGTCCGCTTCACCGGCCCCGAGCGGCTGCGGCGGGAGCTGGCGGCTCGGCGGCTGCTCGCTCGACCCGCTCCCACTGCCCGGCCATCGCCCGGAACGCCTGGTCCATGATCTCGGCCACGGCCAGCTGACCGGGCCGGTCGCCGCGCGCCTGGAGGCGCTCGATGATGTCGGTGGTGTGCTCGATGCCCTGGCGGTACAGGGCCAGCTGGGCCCTGGCCAGCTTGGCCAGCCGGCCCGTCCCGCCGGGGACCCGCTCGGACAAGGTGTACCTGACCGGCCTGTTCAACACGACCCTGCCGCTGATCCGCTTCGAGCTCACCGACCAGGTGACCCTGCTCGACCGGCCGTGCCCCTGCGGCTCCGCCCACCGGCTGATCGCCGACGTGCAGAGCCGCCTCGACGACGTCTTCACCTACCCGGGCGGGCAGGTCGTCCACCCGATCGTGTTCGGGTCCGTGCTCGGCCGCGACCGCGGGACGGTGGAGTACCAGGTCCGCCAGACCCCGGCCGGGGCCGAGGTCCTGATGGTGGGCGCCCCCGGCGACCCGGCCGCCCTGGCCCGCCGGCTGGCCGCCGAGCTGGCCCGGCTCGGCCTGCCCGACCCGGTGGTCGAGGTCCGTCCGGTCGGCGCCCTCGAGCGCCAGGCCACCGGCAAGGTGCGGCGGTTCCGGCCGCTCGAGGTGGCGGGGGTCAGCCGGCCGGCTTGAGGTGCCGCTGCCACCAGTCGAGCACGGCCTCGAAGCGGGCCACGCGGTGGCTGGGCAGGCCCGAGCGGGTCAGCTCGTGGCCCTCGCCGGGGAACAGCAGCAGCTCGACGGTGATCTTGCGCTCTTTGAGGGCGACGAACAGGCGCTGGACCTGCTCGATAGGGCAGCGCCAGTCCTGCTCGGAGTGGATCAGCAGCATCGGGGTGCGGATCCGGTCGGCGTAGGTGAGCGGGCTCTGGGCCAGGACCCGCTCGCGGTCGGTGCCGTTGTAGGCGCGGACGAAGAACCAGCCGATGTCGCTGGAGCCCTCGAAGCTGTCGAAGGCGTTGCAGGCTCGCTCGCTGATCGCCGCCCGGAACCGGTCCGTGTGGCCGACCAGCCAGCTGGTCATGAAGCCGCCGTAGGAGCCGCCCATCACCCCGACCCGGTCGCCGTCCAGGTCCGGGTCCTGGACGGCCGCGTCCAGCAGGGCGAGCACGTCCTGGCTGTCGAGGTTGCCGAAGTCGCCGACGATCGAGCGGCCGTGGGACTCGCCGTAACCGGCCGAGCCCCGCGGGTTGCCCATGACCACGGCGTAGCCGGCCCCGGCGTACACCTGGGCCTCGTCGAACAGGGTCCAGCCGTAGTGGGCGAACGGCCCGCCGTGCACCATCAGCACCACCGGATACGGCCCGGTCCCGGCCGGCTTGACGACCCAGCCGTGCACCGGGGTCCCGTCCGGAGCGGCCGCCTCGAGCTCCTCCATGGGCCGCAGCGAGGCCGAGCGGGCCAACGGCGCCCCGAAGTCGGTCAGGGTCCGCTCCTGCCCATCGCGCAGCACGACCACCTCGCCGGCCGAGAGGTCGTGGCTGACCACGGCCGCGACCACCCCACCGGCGGCGTCGTAGTCGTGGACGCTGCGCCGGCCGCCCAGCAGCTCGGCCGGCTCGCCGCCGCCGACCGGGAACCGCAGCAGCCGGATCGCGCCCCGGTTCAGCGAGATGGTGGTGACCGCCTCGTCGTCCACCAGCAGGGGCAGGACGCCGCCGCCGAAGGCCGGGTCGTGGTCGAACCGCTCGGGGTCGGTGAGCCGCTCGGGCTTGCCCGCCCCGTCGGCCGGCACCGACCACAGCATGGTCGGGCGGCCGGCCAGGTCGGCCTCGGCGGCCACGAACCAGATGGTGGCGCCGTCGGGGGCGTACGCCGGCCGCGCTGTGGCCAGGTCGGTGGCGGTCACCCGGACGGCGTCGCCGCCGGTCGCCGGGGCTACGAACAGGTCGCTGACCTCGTCCTCGTCGCGGCTCTCGTGGCGGGCCGAGACGAACACCACGCTGGTCCCGTCCGGGCTCCAGGCCGGGTCGGCGTGGTCGTAGTCGCCCCGGGTGACCTGGACCGGCTCGGCCCCGTCGGCCAGGGCGTCGACCACGAACACCTGCGGGCGGCGGTCGAAGGTGAAGCCGAGGTTGTCGACCCGGTACTGGAAGCCGGTGATCCGCCGGGGCGGCTCCTTCTCGGGCGGGACGTCCTTGTCGGTGCCGTAGCGGCCCTCCTCGGGCACCCGGGCGACATAGGCCAGCCGGGTCGAGTCGGGGCTCCAGGCGAAGCCCTCGACGCCCAGCGGGTGCTCGCACACCCGCCGCGGCTCGCCGCCGTCGGTGGCCATGACGTGCAGCTGGGCCTTGTCGTCGTCGCCGGCGCGCAGGAAGGCCAGCCAGCGGCCGTCGGGCGAGAAGCGGGGGCGGACGTCGCGCCGGCCCGAGGTGAAGCGGCGCGGCCGGGACGAGCCATCGGTGGCCATCACCCACAGCTCGGCCCGGTACTCGTCGGCCTCCAGGTCGATGCGGCCGACGGCCACGGCCACCAGCCGGCCGTCGGGGGTCAGGGTCGGCGCCGAGGGGGTCCGGAGCTGGGCGAGATCGCGAGGCTGCATGCTTTCGACCCTATCACGCGGTAGTGGGCTGGCCTGCCGAAAGACTGGCCAGCCAGCTCCCGTGGAGGCGGGCGTAGGCGCCGTCGCCGTCGGCCAGGAGCTGGGCGTGGGTGCCCTGCTGGACGAGGCGGCCCCGCTCCATGACCAGGATCAGGTCGGCGTGCTCGGCCGTGGCCAGGCGGTGGGCGATGGTGATGGCGGTGCGGCCCCGGGTCAGCCGGGTGATGGCGTTGCGCAGGGCGACCTCGGTGGCCGGGTCGACGGCCGAGGTGGCCTCGTCCAGGATCAGGCAGCCCGGGTCGGCCAGGTGGCCGCGGGCCAGGGCGACCAGCTGGCGCTCGCCCACCGACAGGTAGTCGCCGCGCTCACCAACCCGGGTGTGGATGCCCCGGGGCAGCCCCTCGACCCACCAGCCGAGACCGAGGGTGTCGAAGGCGGCCCGGATCTCGGCGTCGGTGGCGTCGGGGCGGCCCATGCGGACGTTGCCGGCCACGCTGGTGTCGAACAGGAAGCCGTCCTGGGGGACCATGACCAGGGCCGAGCGCAGCGAGGCCAGGCTGACCCGGCGCAGGTCGGTCCCGGCGACCCGGATCACCCCCGCGCTCGGGTCGGCCAGGCGGATCAGCAGCTTGGCCAGGGTGGTCTTGCCCGACCCGGTGGTCCCGACCACGGCCACCTTGGTCCCGGCGGGGATGGTCACGCTGACCTCGATCAGGACCGGCGGCCCGCCGTGGTAGGCGAACGACACCCGGTCGACCTCGATGTCCAGGGCCCGGGAGGGGAGCGTCAGCCCCGGCTTCGGGTCCTCGACCTCGACCGGGGTGTCGAGGACGTCCAGGACCTTCTTCCAGCCGGCCACGGCCTGCTGGGTCATGTCCAGGATCTCGGTGAACTCGGCCACCGGCTCCAGGAAGATGGTGACCAGGAAGGCGAAGGCGACCAGGGTGCCGATGGTGAGGCCGCCCTCGGGGCCGATGGCCATGCCGACCAGCAGCACGGCCGCGGTGG
>Ga0307409_100000287_pt1 | contig 20454 bp, 21 predicted proteins | sample 322Ometagenome_2_FD_203888 | JGI IMG/M metagenome (GOLD analysis project Ga0307409, IMG submission 203888) | Maize rhizosphere microbial communities from greenhouse at UC Davis, California, United States - 322HYB-O-2 | ecosystem: Host-associated > Plants > Roots > Rhizosphere > Soil | place... | reverse complement strand
CACTTATTATGGTTGAGGGGGAACATGCCCTGAGCAACGAAGATGTAGGGCATGGCCATGCCGACCGACCTCAGCAGCTCGCCAGGTCCCATTGTGAGAAATTGCCTCGCGCCCAAAGGGAAACCCAGGCTTGGGTTGCAGCAAGCAGGATGTAAATTCCGAGCAGTGGAGTAGCGAGACCGATGGCCATGGTATCGCGGGCGCGCCACATATCGGCGAAGCCGGTCGCCACTGCTGCCACGGCGAGACCGAGCAACAGTCCAGCGAAGGTGAAAAGGAACTCGAAGCCGGTCATTCAGGAGCTTCTGCACCATTAGCGGCTCGCGTTCCAACGAATGTCTGTCTTGGGTGGAATGAGAACGCTAGATGCCGTGTTCCACGTCGCTGCCCAAGAGTGCTTCGACGTCTGTAATCTCTGTCCTGGTTAGAACGTTGATAATCGTGATCTGGTGGAAGTGCGCATCGCGCAGTTCTTGCGCCTTCATCAGCGCTACTTCGATTGTCAGCCGCTCTTGAAACTCAATCGGACCTGCCGCGCCGTGCGCGCGAAGAACGTAGCGAGCCAAACCAACTCTCCCGGGCTTACCGAGGGTTATGACTATGCTCGATCGTGTCTGCAATGGGTCTGGTGGCCGGTAAGGCTGGAAAGCAGACGCTTTCCTGCTACTGCTCATATATGGCACCGTTTAGGGGGGGTCCGATGGCAATTCGTCGAGCGGTTGCAGCCGTCCTATGCGCGATTATTGGCGCGAGCGCCGGATCAGCCGAGCAGCGGAAATTGCGCGAGGTCTACGAGGTGGTGCACGGCTGGCCCCGCATGCCCGAAGGCCGCATACTCGGGCAAGCTACGGGCGTAGACGTCGATTCAAGAGACCGAGTGCATGTTTTCCATCGCTCCACCCGAACATGGTCGGAAGACCCTGCACTTCCCCTGATTGCAGGTACAACCATCGAGGTTTTCGACGCAAATGGAAGGCACCTCCGGTCGTGGGGTGCGAACAAGTTCGTGATGCCTCACGGACTTACGATAGATCTGCAGGATAATGTCTGGCTAACGGATGTTGCGCTTCACCAGGTTTTCAAATTCAGTCCTGACGGAAAGTTGCTCCTCGTCCTTGGAGAGGCGCGAATTGCTGGCGCCGACCGAGCGCATTTCAACAAGCCGACAGATGTAGCAGTTCTCCCGGACGGTTCCTTCTATGTTTCTGATGGCTACGGCAACACGCGGGTTGTGAAATTCAGCGCGACAGGCGAGTTTCAATATGAGTGGGGGCGGCGTGGCGCCGGCGCAGGCGAATTCGATCTTCCGCATGCCATCGATACAGATGCCAGCGGTCGTGTTTACGTGGCGGACCGCTCTAACGCTCGCGTGCAGGTCTTCGATGGCCGCGGGAAATTCCTCGCGGAATGGCGGAACTCGGAACTGGGACGGCCTTTCTCGATTGCGGTCTCAGGCAATCGGGCCGCCATTGTTGACGGGGGCGATCAATCGACATGCAGCGTAGCTCTTTCCGTCGCAACGGAATCGCAATGTGGTGGCCGCGACCGATCTAGCGCGTCAGAAGTTGACCTAACCGGCCGTGTCCTCGCGCGTTTCGGTCGATTTGGCAATTATGACGGCCAGTTCCGAGTAGCTCATGATATCGCCTTCACTCGCGACGGAAGCATATTGGTGGTCGATGTGGGCGGGCAAAGAGTGCAGCGCTTCGTACGCCGAAGACGCTGACACCTAACGTCCGCAATGGGTCGATTCCTGCCATAAGCAGACCGTCCGCTTTCGGCCAGTATCAGTCATCAGCAATGCACCGTGGGCAATCCCGAAATGAGGCCAGGTGCATCAAAATGCATCAGTGCACCGCCTCTCGTAAAACAGAGGGGCCCAAGGTGCATCAAAACCAACACCAAAAGCACCCGGGCGAGGCGCGGGGCCAAGCGCCGCGAAGCGCCTGGCCGGCCGCAAAGCCCGCGCTGCGAACAGCGAAAACACCCGTCTCGGTGAGTGAATCCGTGGCAGGCCCCTCCCCTCGTACGTCGGAGGAAAGCACGTGCGTCAAAAGCGGCACGGAAAGCACGCGGGCGAGGCGCGGGGATAAGCGCGGCGCGCTGCGTTTCAGCAGCGCGCCGCTCAGTTCAGGCGGCGTCCTTCCACATTGGCTGAAGCTCTGCGTGCGGAGGACATGCCGCGACGGGCCCTTGGGGCAGACCTGCAATTTCATTGGCGAAGCCGTGGTTGACGTCGCGATGGTGGGCTTCGTCTGCACGGACGACCAGGACCACATCGCGTAGCGTGGCGCTGTCAGGCAGTGCCCAGTAACGCTTCGCGATCGCCGGCGCCGGGACGTTAGGAGAGCGCCCCTCGTCGATCTCGGCGAGATAGTGGGTGTAACTGATCACTGCTTCCTCCTCGAAATAACCGACGACGCGATGCGCGGTCTTCGAGCTGACCAGATAGAGCGCGAAGAAGAACAGGTAGAAGACCCATTGCGCGCCGATGATCGCAGCCCGCTCGAACAGGGTCGGCTTGGCCACCTCGATGAAAGTCATGAGGTGCATCCGCTCATTCTCCGCCTCGTCCATGAGGGTGCGGATCCAGCCCCGGTCATCCTCCATGCGACGAAGGGACTTGAGATGGTTCAGCGTCGCACCAACCATACCGGGGACAGCGGCAACGGTCTCAAGCACCACGGCACGATGGCCATAGCGTTCGGCGAAAAACGTGTCGGCGAACCACCGCAGGGTTTTGGTGATACCGAGCGCAACGCGGTCGGAAAAGTCGCGAGGCTTATGATGGACGGAAAGGTCGGACAGAAGTGCGGTCACCGTATTCTCCATGATTTTTCTTCAATCGTGGAGACTGAATAAAGGCTGCGGGCGAGCTTGAAATTCTGTGATGTCCCTTAAGGGAAACTCCGTATGTCGCTGGCCCAATTTCACGCTAATGCTAATCACTCTCATCTATGGAGAATTGATATGTTCTGCCCCGAGTGCGGAGAAGTGATGGCCCCTGGGCGCTTTGATGGTCGAGATGGACCATCCCAGCCGTACCCCTCAGTGCTGAGCCGCTGCTCCAACTTGCTGCTCAGGCGAAAGAACAAAGCGGTGCAGAGCCGGACGGGGACCTGAACAGATGGCTTTGAAGCATGTTGCGCCAGGTGAGGTAATGCATCTGCAGCCGCTCGGCGCTGCGCTCCCGATGTTGAAAACTTCGGCGTTGATGAAATCCGACCGGTTCGAGGCAGTGCGCCTTGTTATTACAGCGGGCACCGTCATTCCTTCTCACCAGGTGGACGGGTTCATCACCCTCTTTTGCCTTGAAGGCCATGTCATTCTTGACGTTGATCGCGAGACTGAGCTCCGCGCGGGAGACTGGATCTATCTTGACCGCGGCTCGCCCCATTCGGTTCGGGGGGTCGAGGATTCGGCACTGCTGCTGACGATCTTGTTCGATTGAAAACTCACGCCGCTTGCCCAGTTCCGGGTCGGCGGCGTCAGAAAACACGGATTCGCTCGCTGACAAGAGGAAACGGGATATGGTGACCACAAGAGGCGAGCAGATGCTCGCGCTTCGGCGTGCGCGAATGGCCGCGGCCCCGCCCTTCCTACGCGGAGGCTTTCGTCCATTCTTCTTCGGAGGTGCGGCTTGGGCTGTCATCGCGCTGGCACTCTGGGTTCTGGCCCTGGCCGGAGAAATCGCTCTTCCAACCGCGTTCGATCCCCTCTCTTGGCACCGGCACGAAATGCTGTTCGGATTTGTCGGTGCAGTGATTGCCGGTTTCCTGTTGACCGCCATTCCCAACTGGACCGGGCGTCTGCCGATCGCCGGACCACCGCTCGCCATGCTGTTCGGGCTGTGGTTGGCAGCGCGCCTGGCCGTCTTCTGTTCCGGAAGATTGGGCGTTGGGGTGGCAGCAGCGCTCGATGTCGGCTTTTTTCTGGTCCTCGCAGGCGTGGCGGGGCGCGAAGTGTTCGCGGCGAAGAACCGCAACGCGCCGCTTGTCGGCATGGTGCTTTTGCTGGGCGTGGCCAACGCGACCGATCATGCCGGCGCGGCCGGACTGATCGCCGATCTGGACCTTGGCGTGCGCGGCGCGATCGCCCTCATCGTTCTGATGATCTCGTTAATCGGAGGCCGTATTATTCCTTCCTTCACGCGCAACTGGCTCCAGAAACAGGGAATAAGCGGGCGCATGCCGACACAGCCGGGCCGCTTCGACCTCGTCGTCATCGCCGCGTCGGCCGCTGCGTTGGTCGGATGGGTCGCCGCGCCCGAGACTGTTCCGATTGGGGTGCTGCTGGTCGTCGCCGGCTTACTGCAAGCGGTGCGGCTCGCGCGCTGGAGCGGGCTCCGTGCTGCGCACGATCCTCTCGTGCTTGTCCTCCATGTAGGATATGCTTGGGTGCCCGCTGGGCTGCTGCTGCTCGGCGCGAGCATGATCGGTGAGTCACTCCCACGCTCGGCGGCGATCCACGGGCTTACCGCCGGTGCGATGGGGACGATGATCCTGGCGGTAATGACGCGCTCAACGCTCGGCCACACCGGGCGTGAGTTAAAAGCGAACGCGCAAACCGTGCTGATCTACGCGCTGGTCACGCTTGGCGCTTTGCTCCGTGTAGCCGCCCCGCTCGAGCTAATGGACTATATGGTCGGGATGGAGCTTGCCGCCGTCGCCTGGGCTGGCTCCTTCCTGGTCTTCCTTGCAGTTTACGGACCGATCCTGTTCCGACCGCGCGTCGGGGAAGCCTGACTCCACTCGGCCTTACCAAAGGCGTCCCGATTCAAATATCCCGAGGGGAGCGTGGGCACGCGCAATGCTAATAATGAAGCCAAAGGTCAGCGCAGCGCCCGCTAGGCTCACCCATCGGATCTGCGCGGTGCGGGCCCTAAGCGCATTATAGCCAAGCATGATGTAGACGATGAGCAGCAGCACCTTCATTGTCAGCCAGCTGTCGACGAACGGATATTGATGGATGATCGTCGTCAGCATGAGCGCCGCCGTCAGCAACACCGTGTCAATAGTGTAGGACAAGGTCCGCACCGGCCAACCCATCACCCAAGTCGCGCCAAACCCGTTGCGGGCGACGCCCCGCAGTAGCATCAGCAAGCCGCTCAGTATGACCGATCCGATGTGGACCGCCCGGATTTCGAGGTAGAAGGGCTCCACTGAGGCTTATTCGGCTGGAACCGGCTCGGCGTCCGATGGCGGCCGGTCCAGCTGCGGCGCGCCACCCGCCAACTCATGCTCGGTCCGCGGCCAGATCCACAGCCGGGCGACGAAATAGATCAATACCAGGGCGCCGATGCTGAAGATGGTGTCGCCGGGAACCCGCATCCACACCAGCAGCTCGACGATCGGCTGCTGCATGAAGTCGTGGGACCGAGCGTACCAGTAGCCTTGATCGATCGCGGCCAGCAGCTGAATGGTGCCAAGCGGGAGCAAGGTAAAGACCGCCATCATCGCCAGGCCGATGTTGAAGCACCAGAAGCTGATCCGGAGCACCCGCTCGTCCCATTTGAGGTCTGGCCGCATGCCGCGCAGGCAGAACAGAACCAGACCGATGCCAAGCATGCCATAGACGCCAAATAGGGCTGTATGCCCATGCAGCGGCGTTAGGTTGAGCCCCTGCATATAATAGAGCGACAGCGGGGGATTGATCAGGAAGCCGAACAGGCCCGCGCCGACCAGGTTCCAGAAAGACACCGCTAGGAAGAACATTACCGGCCAGCGATACCGCCGCATCCAGGGTGTCGCGCTGCTCAGCTTCCAATGCTCGTAAGCCTCGAAGCCGATATAGGCGAGCGGCACAACCTCGAGCGCCGAGAAGCTTGCACCGAGCGCCAGCACCGCCGTCGACGTGCCCGCGAAGTAGAGGTGGTGGAGCGTGCCAAGAACGCCGCCGGCCATGAAGATAATCGTCGCGAACAACACCGCGACGGTCGCGGTTCTCACCGGGATCAGGCCAAGCCGGGTGAACAGGAAGGCAATGACCGCTGTCGCGAACACCTCAAAGAAGCCCTCAACCCACAGATGCACCAGCCACCAGCGCCAATATTCGACAATCGAGATGTGGGTGTGCTCGTTCCACAGCAGGGCCGCGCCATAAAACAGGCCAATCGCCACTGTCGACAGGAAGAACAGGACGACGATCGAGCGCCACTCGTTGCGCTCCTTGAGCGCAGGCCATAGAGCCCGGCCGACCAGAGCTAGCCAGATCATCAGGCCGAGGAACAGGAACCACTGCCAGAATCGGCCCATGTCCGCATATTCCCAGCCCTGGTGGCCCCACCAGAAGTTATTTTCGAGCCCGAGCCGCTGCATGACCGCCAGCCACTGGCCGGCGAAGGAGCCGACGACGATGATCAGCAGGCAAACCCACAGGACATTGACCCCAAGCGCCTGATATTTGGGCTCATGGCCCGAAATAGCCGGCGCCATGTACAGGCCGGTGCCGAGCCAGGCGGTCGCGATCCACAGCACCGCCAGCTGGGTGTGCCAGGTTCGAGTGATTGAATAGGGCAGGATTTCGGCCGCTTCGTAGCCGTACACCAGTTGACCTTCGACCTGATAGTGGGCGGTCATCGCACCGAACAGAATCTGGACCAGGAACAGCGCGAGCACGACCCAAAAATATTTGGCGGTTGCCTGCATCGAGGGTGTGACGACGATCTGCCGCAATGGATCAGTTTTTGGAAGATTATGGTTTTCTTCCCTGCGACCGTGGCTGACGGCGTGATGCCAGCCGAGCAGTGCGATGCCAGCCAGAAGGAAAGTGACGCTAAACGCGGACCAGATGAACATGGAAGCCGGCGGCTTATTGTCGACCAGCGGTTCGCTCGGCCAGTTGTTGGTGTAGGTGATTTTGCTGTCGGGCCGTTCGGTCGTCGCCGCCCAAGCGGTCCACCAGAAGAAGGCCGACAGAAGCCGGCGATGCTCGGGATCCGGGACCGTCCCATTCTTCATAGCGTAATTTTCGCGAAGCGACGCGGTCGCTGGATCGTTGCCGAACAGGCTCTCATAGTGCCGGGAAACGGTCCGGATCGCGGCCGCGCGCTCGTCAGGCAACGTAATTGTCTTGGTTACCGGGTCATAGGAATTGGTGCGCATCAAACGCTGGAGCCGGCCCTGGAGCTGACCCTGGTCTTCCGCCGGCAATTGAGAATAGCGGCGTCCGCCCGCAGCAGGCATGCTCCAACCGTCGAGGATAGCGACGGACTCCCGATGGAGCCAGTCGGCCGACCAGTCGGGCGCGACGTAGCCTCCATGGCCCCAGATCGAGCCCAGCTGCATCCCGCCCATCGATTGCCACACCTGACGACCGCGCTCGATTTCGGCGCGGGTGTAGATGGTGTCGCCGCTTTGCGACAAGACGCGCTCAGGCATCGGCGGCATCTTGAAGCTGATATCGCGGCCAACGAGCAGCAGCACGCCAAAGGATATGACCAGCAGGCCGGTCAACAGGATCCAAAGCTTGCGCGTGCTGCTCATGAGAAACGTCCCCTGCGTTGACGATGGCTGGCCAACGGAGCCTGCCAAAGTCGATTTCATCCTTGGCCAGTTACGCGGCTTTTTTACACTCCAGCTCCAGCCGATCCCAGATTTCGACCAAGGCCCTGGTCAGTTCGTCCATCATCGCTTCCGAATGCGTTGGGCCAGGCGTGAAGCGCAGCCGTTCGGTACCACGAGGCACCGTCGGGAAATTGATCGGCTGGACGTAGAGGCCGTATTCGGCGAGCAGAATGTCGCTGATCCGCTTCGCCTTGACCGGACAGCCGACAAGCAGCGGAACGATGTGGGTGGCGCTGTCCATGACCGGCAGGCCCGCGTCGCGAAAGCGGCTCTTGAGGCTCGCTGCGCCGGCCTGCTGGGCGAGCCGTTCCTCGTTCGATTGCTTGAGATGGCGGACACTGGCGAGAGCGCCGGCCACCAGGACCGGCGAAAGCGACGTGGTGAAGATGAAGCCCGGCGCATAGCTGCGGATGCAGTCGATGATCGTCTTGTCCGCCGCGATATAGCCGCCCATCACGCCGAACGCCTTGCCGAGCGTTCCTTCGATAATCGTCACCCGGTCGGCAACCTCGTCACGCTCGGAAATGCCGCCGCCGCGCGGCCCGTACATGCCGACGGCGTGGACTTCATCGAGATAGGTCAGCGCGCCATATTTGTCGGCCAGGTCGCAGATTGCGCCGATGGGGGCGACGTCACCGTCCATCGAATAGACACTCTCGAATGCGATGAGCTTCGGCGTGTCGGAATCCTCCGCCGCCAGCAGCTCTTCGAGATGATCGAGGTCGTTGTGGCGGAACACCCGCTTTTCGCAGCCCGAACTGCGGATGCCCGCGATCATCGACGCGTGGTTGAGCTCGTCGGAGAAAATGACGCAGCCAGGAAGCAGCTTGCCGAGCGTAGACAGCGCCGCCTCGTTGGAGACATAGCCGCTGGTGAAAAGCAGCGCCGCCTGTTTGCCGTGAAGATCGGCGAGCTCGGCCTCCAGGTCGACATGGTAATGGGTGTTGCCGCCGATGTTGCGCGTGCCGCCCGATCCGGCACCAACGCTGCTCAGCGCTTCCTCCATCGCCGAGACGACGGCCGGGTGCTGGCCCATGCCAAGATAGTCGTTCGAGCACCAGACGGTGATCGGCTTCGGCCCATTATGGCCGTGGAAGCAGTGCGCGTTGGGGAAGCTGCCCTTGGTGCGCAGGATGTCGATGAAGACGCGATATCGGCCTTCGTCATGCAGGCGGTCGATCGCGGCCTTGAAGATGCAATCGTAATTCATCGCACTCCCAACTACCGGGGCATAGCATCCTTCGACATTAAGGGAATATCCTGAGCTTGCCCCGCTGAGCGCAACTCATTCCCAGCGATGCTGCAACGACCGTCATATGGCGCTGCTGAACCGCCTGGAGGCAGGCTGGCGATAGCTGTCAAACAGTGAAGCGATCACGCGGGCGTAGGGTCGTGCATAATCGGGCAGCCGCAGACGGCCGCGCTCGATTGTCGCCAGTCCGCGATCCAGGAACGGTTGCAGCCGGTCCAGCAAGTTCCGATCGAAGAAGTCGCGGATCTCCGCCTCGCCATTGCAGAGAAGCTGCTCGATGACTCGTCCACGCCGCTGGTCATCGGCGCCGCGGGCAATGCCATGGGTAGCCGGCAGCAGGCCGGAGGATACGCGGATCTTGTAGCGGCCGGAGTTCTTCTCATTCTGCGCAGTCAGCCCCGGGAACTGGCTGATCGCGCTGGCGCCGAGTCCGATCATCACCTCTGCATTATCGTCGGTGAACCCCTGGAAGTTGCGCCGCAGGCGTTCCTGCCGCGCCGCGAGCGACAACGGATCGTGAGGCCGTGCATAATGGTCGAAACCGATCGGGTCGTAGCCGGCATGCGTCAGGATGCGATGCCCGAGCTCCGCCTGGGCAAAACGCTGCTCCGAATCGGGCAGCCTATCGCCGTCGATCTGCCGCTGCCTCGGAATTAGGTGCGGCACATGGGCGTAGCCGAACAGCGCAATTCGCTCGGGCCGCATCTCGATGGTAGACCCAAGCGTCGCCTCCAGCTCGGCGATGCCCTGATACGGCAGCCCATACATCAGATCGAAATTGAGCGATTCGACGCCTGCACGGCGAAGCTCCTGGACCGCGACCTCGATCAAATCGATCGGCTGCCACCGTCCGATCGCCCGCTGAACCTTCGGATCAAGGGTTTGCACACCCAGACTGGCGCGACGAATCCCGGCCGCGCCAATCGCGTCGAACCAGGGACCGCTCAGAGAGCGAGGATCGAGCTCAATGGATAGCAGCGCATCCTGAGCCAGAAATGCGTTCCGCAAGGTTGCGAGCAGCTCGGCAAACTGATCCGGCGAGATGGCATTGGGGCTGCCGCCACCAAAGGCGATGCGCTTCACCCGTGCCCTCCCGGCAAGCTTGCCGGCAACCAGCTCGATCTCGGCGCCCAAGGTTTTGAGATAGCCCGCCAAACGCTGCGCCTTGTTGGCAGCGCCAGTGTTGCAGCCACAATACCAGCAGATTTCATGACAGTAAGGAATATGGACATAGAGCGAGATCGGCTGATCGGGCCCAATCCCGGTGAACGCGGACTCAACGTCGCGCGCGCCGACCTTATCGCTGAACTCGGCCGCGGTGGGGTAGCTGGTGTAGCGCGGAACCGGCGTTGCCAGCAGATCGGGATGATAGATCCAATTCATACTCGCGCATATCGAGCGCAAATCGGATGACCGCTTTACGCAAACTTCCTTAGCGCGGCTCTTTGTTTTCGGGCGGACCCAGCTAAATGGGACGAATGGCCGAGACGAAGACAGGTGCTGCAAAGATCTTCGCGCGCGAGGCGCACCTGCGGTCGATCCTGCAAACCGTGCCCGATGCGATGATCGTGATCGACGTGCACGGTCATATCCTGTCGTTCAGTGCCGCCGCCGAGCGCATGTTCGGCTTTTCCGAGGATGAAGTTCTTGGAGAAAACGTCAGTATGCTGATGCCGTCGCCGGATCGCGAACGGCATGACGGATATCTGGAACGATATATGCGCACGGGCGAACGTCGAATCATCGGCATCGGACGTGTATTGACTGCTCGCCATCGCGACGGTGCGACCTTCCCTATCGAGCTTTCAGTTGGCGAGGCTCGCATTGGTGACGATCGGGTATTCACGGGGTTCATTCGAGACCTTACCGAGCGCCAGGAAGCTGAGCTTCGGGTCCACGACCTCCAGTCGGTATTGGCGCATGTCCAGCGAGTTTCCGAAATGGGTACGCTGGCGACCAGCCTGGCGCACGAGCTAAACCAGCCACTCACGGCGATCGCCAACTATGTCGAAACTGCGCGGGACATGCTGGAAAAAAACGCCGAGAATATCCTGATGATCCGCAAATCGTTAGACGGCGCAGCCACTGACGACGCCTCGACGACTCCGGGCCTGCTTGAGAAAAACGCGGAGACAATCGCGGTGGTCCGCGAGGCGCTTGACGAATGCGCGTCGCAATCGGTGCGGGCTGGACAGATCGTGCGGCGGCTGCGCGACTTCATCTCGCGTGGCGAGAGCGAACGCCGAATTGAAAGCCTTCAGCGACTGATTACCGAAGCTAGCGCCCTCGCCTTGGTCGGCGCCGGCGATCAAAATGTGGAAGTCGATGTTAGGCTCGACCCCCTTGCCGATCGCGTCCTGGTTGACCGAATTCAAATCCAGCAGGTTCTGCTCAACTTGATTCGCAATGCCATCGAAGCGATGGAAGACTCGCCTGTCCGACGGCTGCTGATTTACTCGGAGCGCGAGGCAAGCGGCCATATTCGAATTACTGTAGCCGACAGCGGCCCCGGGCTTGCCCCGGATGTCGCCGAACATCTGTTCGAAGCGTTCCGGAGCACCAAGGAAAGTGGCATGGGTCTCGGCTTGTCTATCTCGGCCAGCATAGTTGCAGCACACGGCGGCCGCATCTGGGCCGAGCCGTCGAAGCTTGGCGGCACTGCCTTTCATTTCACCGTGATTGATGCTGACAGCGAGGAGGCCGAGGCGTGAGCGATAGGATTGTCCATCTGGTCGACGATGACGAGGCCGTTCGCCGGTCGGCAGGCTTCATGCTCAAGACGTCGGGCTACAAAGTCAGTGCCTACCCGTCCGGAGTTGAACTCCTGAAGGAAGGTAAGGATCTTCCGCCGGGTTGCATCCTGCTCGATGTGCGGATGCCAGAAATGGACGGCCTACAGGTGCAGGAAGCGCTCAAGCAGCGCGGGATCGGCCACCCTGTGATCGTCATGACCGGGCATGGCGACGTGACTGTTGCGGTTCAGGCAATGAAGGCCGGAGCGGTCGATTTCATTGAAAAGCCGTTCGAGAAGGCCGTGCTGCTGAGCGCGATCGAAGAGGGATTTTCGCGGATCGAGCATGCCGGGCGAAGCCACGCGCGAGCCGAAGAGGCGCAGGTACGGTTGCAGGCCCTTACCCCGCGAGAGAGAGATGTGCTCGAAGGGCTCGTCCGCGGTCATCCTAACAAGACCATCGCCTATGACCTCGAAATCAGCCCGCGCACGGTCGAAATCCATCGCGCCAATTTGATGAGCAAGCTCGGCGTGGCAAGTCTTTCCGAAGCGCTGAGAATCGCGTTCGCAGCCGGCCTCGATGAGGCGTCATCAAGCTAGCGGTTATTGCAAGTTGGCGATGCGAAAGCGTGCCTGGTGGCCATCCGGTTCAGTAAGGAACAACTCCTCGCCGATCCTGATGGCTTCCGCGCCGAACTGGAAGAGGCGCTGGTCTGAACTGCCATTGGACTGATTGCCGCCGTTCAACCTGGTCTCATTCATTTCATAACAAATCGCATAACCCATCGGCGTGTGGACCAGATAGCCAACCATGTCGGCTTCGTTCGGCCAATATCGACGGACTGTTGCCCGTGCCGGCTGGGACTGGAGCGCAGCGGTGTCGATTGCGCCATCGTCAGTGAGCGGCAGGCGAATATGGTAGCTACGACCGGCCGAACCCCGGGGGAACTGCCAGCTGGACGCCAATTCGAGTCGGATGATCTGCCACTTCATGCTCCGCCAAATGGACTGCCTCGACCAATTGCTGAATACGCACATCTACGGACAGGCATTGCCTTAATTTGAGGTGGATCAATGCCTTGCAAACGGTCTCGGCGAATGGGGCAAGCAGCGAGGCGCGATCCCGCGACTTCGGAAAAACACGTAAATCCTGAGGGTCGTCGCCTCACTATTCAGCGCACCATGACCGGCATCGGGCCGGGGGGAACATCGAGATGGCGTACAACAAGAAGCTTTGGGCCTGGCTGGCGGGTATCTTCCTCGTTTCGTTCGGCATCCTCGGCCTGATCGGCCGCGAAATCTATGTGCAGGCGCCGCCGGTGCCGGAGAAGGTGGTCACGACCAGCGGTGAGCAACTGTTCACCAGGGACGACATCCAGACCGGCCGCGAAGTATGGCAGACACTGGGCGGAATGCAGCTCGGTTCCGTCTGGGGACATGGCGGCTATGTCGCACCCGACTGGGGCGCTGACTGGCTCCATCGCGAATCGACCACCCTGCTCGCCATTTGGGCAAAGCGCGAAGGCGCCAGCAATTTCGCAGCGCTGCCGGTCGAGGAGCAGGGAGCGCTCAAGGCGCGGCTCCAGGACCAGCTTCGCACCAACACCTATGATCCAGCGACCGGAACCATATCCGTCAGCAGGGACCGCGCCGCCGCCATTGCTGCGGTCGGCGATCATTACGCGCAGCTGTTCAGCAGCGACCCGCGAATGTCTGAGCTTCGCGACCAATATGCGATCCCCGAGAAAACACTTGGCAATGCGCTGCAGCGCGAGCAGCTCGGCGCCTTCTTTTTCTGGACAAGCTGGACCAGCGTCACCGAACGCCCCGGCCAGGAGATCAGCTACACCAACAACTGGCCGCACGATCCACTGGTCGGCAACCAGCCGGCGGCCTCACTCGGCATCTGGTCGATCGCCAGCGTGCTGTTCCTCATCGCCGGCGTCGGCTGGCTGACATGGTACCAGGCGCGGCGCGGCGAAGACGACCATGTCGTCGTCCCGGACAAGGATCCGTTCCTGCAACTGAAGCCGACTCCGTCGATGAAGGCGACGACCAAATATTTCGTCACCGTCATCGGCCTGTTCCTCGCCCAGATCTTCCTCGGCGCAGTCACGGCTCACTATGCGGTCGAGGGGCAGCAATTCTATGGCTACAACATCTCCGAGATCATCCCCTATGCGCTAACCCGCACTTGGCATACGCAGCTAGGCATCTTCTGGATCGCCACGGCGTGGCTGGCCACGGGCCTCTACTTCGCGCCAATGCTGTCCAACCATGAGCCCAAGTTCCAAAGGCTCGGCGTCAATATCCTGTGGGTTGCGCTGCTGGTGGTCGTCATCGGCTCCTTCGCCGGTGAATGGTTCGCGATCCAGCAGAAGCTCGGTTACGCCGAGAACTTCTGGTTCGGCCATATGGGCTATGAGTTCGTCGACCTCGGCCGCTTCTGGGCCATCCTGCTGTTTGCGGGTCTCATGATCTGGCTGACCCTGGTCGGCCGGGCCTTGTGGCCGGCGCTCAAGCGGCCGGGCGAGACACGCGGCCTAATCGGAATGGTGTTCATTTCGACCATCTGCATCGGCCTGTTCTTTGGCGCAGCCCTGACCTGGGGTCGTCACAGCCCGCTGTCGATGATCGAATATTTCCGCTGGTGGGTGGTCCACCTGTGGGTCGAGGGCTTCTTCGAGGTGTTCGCGACCGCGATCATCGCCCTGATCTTCGCCGGCCTCGGATTGGTGCGGGCGCGGGCAGCGAACACGGCGGTCGTTTTCTCGACCGCGGTGTTCCTGACCGGCGGCATCCTCGGCACGCTGCACCACCTCTACTTCTCCGGGACGACAACCCCGATCATTGCCTGGGGCGCGATGTTCTCGGCGCTCGAGGTGGTGCCGCTGGCGCTGCTCGGCGTGGAGGCGCTGCATAACTACCGCATCACCAAAGCGGCGCCGTGGGTTCAGACCTACAAATGGCCGATCCTGTTCTTCGTCGGCGTATCCTTTTGGAACCTGGTCGGCGCGGGCATCCTCGGCTTCGCCATCAACCCGCCGATCTCGCTCTACTATATCCAAGGGCTCAACCTAACGCCCAGCCATGGTCACGCGGCGCTGTTCGGGGTTTATGGTCTGCTCGGCATTGGCCTGATGCTGTTCTGCCTGCGCACCGCCTACCGGACGGCCGCCTGGTCGGACGCGATCCTGAAGCCCGCCTTCTGGACGCTGAACATTGGCCTCGCCGCGATGGTGTTCCTAAGCCTGGTGCCGCAGGGCCTCTACCAAGCCTATCACAGCATCACGACCGGCTTCTGGTATGCCCGCTCGCCGGAGATCGTCCACAGCCCGGTCATGGAAACGCTGGTTTGGATGCGGATGCCAGGAGATATCATCTTCAGCGTCGGCGCGGTGTTGCTCGCACTATTCATGGCCAAGTTGCTGATCGGGCCGCGTGCCCGGCAGCCGATCGCCATCGAGCCCGAACCGGCAATGGTTCCCGCCGCATAGGGTCAGGGAGGAGATCTGGCGCCAGGGCCCCCGACCCGGCGCCAGTTCCATCTGCTCGAATCATTCGCAGGTGGCCTTGGGAGCTGCTCGTCGCGTCGTCGCGGCCAGGGTATCACTGCGGCGACCGAGCTTGCCTGTGTGTAGTGTCAAACGTTCCGATGACGACTCACTTCACTGGATCAGCCGTTTGGAGCGCGAGGAGCTTATCGAACGGAGGGCAGATCCGATCGATGCCCGACGCTTCTTTTTGAGGCTGACGAGAAAGGCTGCGGAAGCACTGGAGCGATATTTCGCCGAGACACCGCGCTTCGCGGTGGCAGCGTAAATGGCCTGGGCCACCGTGACTCCAGCGGACCAATCGGCTGAATATTATCGCCTTAGAGAAGGTCACGAACGAGCTCTCGCGCTAGGAGCGACCTCGGAAATCGAGTTCCGTGAACATCTGAGGGCGGCGGCTCACTTTGCTAATATGGCACGTAGGACAGTTTTGGATGACAACGGGTCCTCGAAATAGGTCGACTTCGACGGCCGCCGCATTAGTCGCTAAGTCGCTATAACGATTTGACGAATATTACTGAGTCGAGTGCCAGTCCGAGCGTCAGCCAACCGCTCGCCTTTGCAGAGTCAGCATCCGCAAACCCGCGCGCGGCAATCCGAACTTCAAGTTCGGTACAGTTGAGCGAGCGTGCGAGATCCTCGGCCGCCTCCATCAGCGCCCCTCGTCCCGGAGCGCCCTGACTCAGCTCGAAGGTCACGAAGTCATCCAGGGCGAGCACCCGTCCACGCCGCAGCCGTTCGCCGAACCGGTAACTGAGCAAGCCGACCAGGGCGCCATCGACTCCGAACAATCCAAGGAGGCCGCCCTGCATCGAGCGGCGCCGAACATAGTCGCGCCAATCATCGAGCGTTACCTCCGGCGCGATTGCTCGGACTAACGGAAAGGCCGCGTCGGCCTCGCTCGCCTTGAGCTCATCTACGCAGAATTGCGGATTTAGATGGGAAAGCTGTGTCGCCATGTACGTCACAATGGATGAGGCAAATCGCAACTGCGTTGATCTGCCTCACAAATGATAGACATCCGGGGTGGGCTAGAATGTTGATGGCAGCCACAGTGCAATCGCTTCCAATGATCGAACAGGATCACCCATGCTTCGGCTGTGCCGTACGGGAGCTGGCTATATGTGGCAGCCTCGAGTCCGCAGCGCTGCGGGAGTTCAAGGCCAACGGCCCTGCGGCCGATTACGAGGCCGGCGAAACCGTTGTGTACGAAGGCGATCGGGCAGCAAATGTCTATACCCTGACGTCCGGCCTGCTCCGCCTCTCAAAGTTGTTGCCAGATGGGCGCCGCCAGATCGCCGGGTTCCTGTTCCCCGGCGATTTCCTGGGTATCACCATGGAAGAGGAACATGCATTTACCGCCGAGGCGGTCGCATCTTCGAGCCTGTGCCGCTTCCCGCGTAGGCAGTTTGACGATTTCGTCGCCGATCACCCGGAGCTTGAGCGACGGCTCTACGCGGTCGCTGCCCACGAGCTCGCCGCGGCACGTCAACAATTGGTGCTGCTCGGCCGCAAAACTGCGACGGAGCGGATCGCCTCATTTCTGCTGATGCTTGCCAGCCGCTGCCATTCAATGGGAAGCAGCGAGGAGATCGATTTCCCGATGTCGCGGGCCGACATTGGCGATTATCTCGGCCTTCGTATCGAAACCGTCAGTCGGGAAATCACGGCGCTCAAGACGGGGCGCCTCATTCAACTGACAGGCCGCCATTCCTTCCGCATCGTCGATCGCGACCGCCTCGAACAACTCGCCGAGGGATGATCGGCAAGGCGGCAGATTTGATCAGGCGCAATTTCCAGCCCGCACAACTGGCGTAGCCCGGAACCAGATTTCAACGGAGAAGCATGATGAACCGGATTGCACTATTTATGGCAGGCACCGCGTCGCTGTTGTTTGCGGCGCCGGCCGTGGCTCAGGACCATTCGGCGCATCAGCAGGCGGCCGGGTCAGCGCAAAAGGTTGTGGACATCGTCCGCGACCCGGCCGACCTGCCCGGGCCGATTGCCCGCAGCGGGCCGGCAACGGTCAAGATCAATTTCGAGACGACCGAAGTCACCGGCCAACTCGACGACGGCTCGACCTATCATTACTGGACCTTCAACAACCAGGTTCCGGGGCCGTTCGTACGCGTCCGCGTCGGCGATACCGTCGAGGTGACGCTGAAGAACGCCGACGACAGCGTGATGATGCACAACATCGATTTCCACGCGGTCACCGGCCCCGGCGGCGGCGCGGCCGCAACCATGGCGGCGCCGGGCGAGACCAAGGGCTTCACCTTCAAGGCGCTGAACCCCGGTCTCTACGTCTACCACTGCGCGACACCGACGGTCGCTCAGCACATCGCCAACGGCATGTACGGCCTGATCCTGGTCGAGCCCGAGGGCGGTCTCAGCAAGGTCGACCGCGAGTTCTACGTGATGCAGGGCGAGATCTATACGGAGCAGGCCCATGGCACGAAGGGCGAGCTGACCGAGAGCATCGATAAGTTGCTCGCGGAAACCCCCGAATATCTTGTTTTCAACGGCGCCGCGGACGGTCTCTCGAGAAAGCCGCTGACCGCCAAGACTGGTGAGAACGTTCGCATCTTCTTCGGCGTCGGCGGTCCCAACAAGACGTCGAGCTTCCACGTCATCGGCGAGATTTTCGACCAAGCCTATCCGCTGGCCTCGGTAACCCCCGCGCCGATGACCGACGTCCAGACCATCACTGTCCCACCAGGCGGTGCTGCGATCACCGCCTTCAAAGTCGACGTACCTGGCAAGTTCATCCTAGTCGACCACGCGCTGTCGCGGCTTGAGAGGGGTTTGAAGGGCATCCTTCAGGTTTCCGGCGAACAGCGTGCGGAAATCTTCAAGCCGCATCAGGAAGAGGATCCGGCAAAAGTTGCAGCTTCGGGACACTAGCCCTGTCGAGGCGGCAGCTGGCGGCGGCGGAGCAATCTGCCGCCGTCTTCTTTCTTGCTGGTGACAGAGAAGCTTGTCAGGCCCCAATAATGAAGCGGCTACTTTACCTGTCAATCGGCCTGTTCAGCTGCGCAGTCGGCCTTGTCGGTATTTTCCTGCCCTTACTGCCAACCATTCCGTTCATAATCTTCGCCGCATTCTGCTTCGCGCGCAGCAACCCCGATCTTGAGCGCAGGATCGTTGAGCATCCCAGATTTGCTCATCATATAATCGCCTGGCGAAGCCGTGGAGCAATAAGCCGAAGCGGCAAGACCGCTGCCCTTTCCACCTTCGCCGCAAGTGCGCTCATCGGCGTGCTGGCCCTGCCGTTCCCGGCCGTGATGCTGCCGATCGCGGCCGGCCTTGTTGGCGGTGGCTGGATCCTCAGTCGCCCGACCGCCTGACAAACAGGAGCAATGCGATGATTGAACTGATCGATTCTGGCGATGACGTGATCGCGCTAAGGGTATCGGACAAAATCACCGGGACCGACCTCGACGCCATCATGGTTCGGCTCGACGCCGTGATGGCGGCGCACGACAAGGTCCATGTCTTTGTCGAAACCCGCTCGATCGACGGGATCGAGCTCAGCGGACTGCCGGGCTACATGAAGCGGGCGATGCCACTATTCGGCAAGCTGGACAGGTTCGGTCGGGTTGCGGTGGTGGCTGACCAGGCCTGGGTTCGCGCCGGTACAAGGCTCGAGAGCGCACTGCTGCCGTCGATCAGCTACCGGGTCTGCATGCCTGACGAGCGGGACGAAGCGCTGGCCTGGGTCGAGGGCAAAGCCTAGCCGCCGGCAAATCTTGAGGACCGCCGGGCGCAAGATGCGTGCGGAGCAGCTGAGGGCCGACAATAGCGGCCCGTCTATCTGTCAGGCGGTGTCCATTCGGCAGGCTCAACATTCCTTCGAAGGAGGCGCTGAGCCAGGCCAACAGTCGTGCCCACCGCGATCGCGACCGTGAGATCGCTGACGACGGTCAGGATCATGGTCAGCAGCAGCAGGAACCGGTCAGCGGGCCGGGCACGCAGGTGCAGGCGCCAGCGATGAGGCTCGCTCATTGACCAGGCCGTCACCACCAGCAATGCTGCCAGAGCGGGCATTGCGAGATAGCCGGCGAGCGGCGCGGCGGCGACGACGAAGACGAGAATGGCAAGTGCGTGAACCACTCCTGCAACGGGCGTGCGCCCACCCGCGCGCACATTTGCAGCGGTGCGCGCAATGGCACCGGTGGCGGGAAGGCCCCCGAACAGCGGCGAGGCGATGTTGGCTGCACCCTGTGCAAGCAATTCCGCGTTCGATCGATGGGCGCCGCCGATCATCCGGTCTGCGACGATGGCCGACAGCAGGGATTCGACCCCGGCCAGGAAGGCAATCACCAGGGCGGAAGGGAGGAGCTCGCTGATCCGGGCGAGGGTAACCGGCGGCATGGATGGAAATGGAAGGCCATTGGGCAGATCCCCGAACCGGGAGTGGATGGTCTCGACTGGAAATGTGAACAGCGCGACCGCCGCCGACGCCAGCGCGACGACGATGATCGAACCGGCCCGCCTCTTCAGCAGGGCAATTGCGACGATCGAGGCAAGGCCGATCGCTGCAGCCGTGAGATTGGCCGAATGACGGGACTCCCACAGCGCAGGCACAGCTTCCACGAAATCGGCGGGCAGCCGCGCGATCGACAGGCCAAACAGGTCCTTGAGCTGGCTGACCGCGATGATCAGCGCAATGCCGATGGTGAATCCCTCGATCACCGCCTCGGGGATCAGGGCGATCAGGCTGCCGGCTCGGACGAGCGCGGCGATGACCAGGATCAAGCCGGCCATCAGCGTGGCGAGCAGCAGGCCGTCAAACCCGAACTGCTCGATGACGCTGTAAACCACAACGATGAAGGCGCCGGTGGGTCCGCCGATCTGCACCCGGCTTCCGCCGAGCGCCGAGATCAGGAATCCGCCGATGATCGCAGTCACCAGCCCTGCCGCGGGCTCGGCCCCTGATGCGATGGCGATGGCGATGCTCAGCGGCAGTGCGACCATTGCCACGGTCACGCCGGCGAATGCGTCGGCGACGAACAGCCTGCCGCTATAATCCCGGAGTGTGGTCAGCAGCTTCGGTTTCATCGGCCGACGCTAGTGGGCGGACGGGGCCGGCGCAAACGGCCGTCAGGCCCGTTCCGCATCGACAACCAGCGCCTCGGTGTGTCCGATGCCCTGGCTGTAATCGAGCACCGACACATATTGGCATACTGCGCGCATGATCGCGGTTTCCCCGTCATCGGGTGCGTCAAAGTCGGCCAGGTTCGGATGACGCTCCGTGAGCAGCTCCCAGGCCATGCGGCGTTCGGCTTCGTCGGTCACTTCCGACGCATGGGCACCGGCGTAGACCGCCCTGACGTCGCTGAGATAGCGCGG
>Ga0307409_100000286_pt1 | contig 20489 bp, 19 predicted proteins | sample 322Ometagenome_2_FD_203888 | JGI IMG/M metagenome (GOLD analysis project Ga0307409, IMG submission 203888) | Maize rhizosphere microbial communities from greenhouse at UC Davis, California, United States - 322HYB-O-2 | ecosystem: Host-associated > Plants > Roots > Rhizosphere > Soil | place... | reverse complement strand
TGTCCACGACCAGCGGGACCTCCAGCTTGACTACCTTTTCCATGTACTCCCGGACCAGCTCAGTCATGGTTTCAACTTCTTGGGGCGGCACCTCGAAGACGAGCTCGTCGTGTACCTGCAATAACATGCGCCCGGACAGCCCCCGCTCCCGTATGGCGCGGTGAATACCCACCATGGCCAGCTTGATGAGGTCGGCCGCGGATCCCTGAAGCGGAGAGTTCTGAGCATTGCGCTCACCGTAGGACCGCAGGCTGAAGTTGCGCTCCTTGATTTCGGGGATATATCGCCGTCGCTTGAACAGCGTCTCCACATAACCCTGCTGGCGGGCGAGCTCGATCTGCTTGTCCAGAAAGGCCCGCACCCCGGAGAACCGTTCGAAGTAGCGCGCAATGAAGCCCCGGGCGTCCTCCAGGGAGATGCCGAGCTGCCGGCTGAGCGCAAACGCACCCTGTCCATAGATTGTCGCGAAGTTGATCGTTTTGGCCCTGGCCCGCATGTCGGGGCTAACCTGGTCCGGCGCCACGTTGAAGATGAGCGCGGCTGTCTGGCGGTGAATGTCGCCACCCCGGCGGAAGGCATCGATGAAGGCAGCATCCCCAGACAGGTGAGCCATAATGCGGAGCTCGATCTGCGAGTAGTCGGCCACCAGAAAGACCCAGCCCTCGCGGGGGACAAAGCCGGCCCGGATGGCCTCACCCCGCAGCGTGCGGACTGGGATGTTCTGCAGGTTGGGCTCCGCCGAGCTGAGCCGGCCAGTGGCGGCGCCCGCCTGATTGAAGCTGGTGTGAATTCGCCCGGTCTTGCGGTTAATCCGCTCCGGGAGCGTATCGATGTACGTGTTCTTGAGCTTCTGGAGCTCACGGTATTCCAGAATGAGCCGAGGAAGCTCATGACCCATGGCGGCCAGCTGCTCCAGAACGTCGGCATCGGTGGAGGGGCCGGTCTTCGTTTTCTTCAGAACCGGGAGCTGCAGCTTCTCGAAAAGGATGCTGGCGAGCTGGCGGGGAGAATTGAGGTTGACCTCCATCCCCGCTGCTCGCGCGATCTCCAGTTCGAGCCGCCGGAGGTCGGCGCCAAGCTCATCGCCCAACTTGGCGAAGAGTGCCCGGTCGATCGTAATCCCCGCCCATTCCATGTCTACCAGCACTTCGAGCAGCGGCATCTCGAGATTCTCGAGGAGCGGCTCCAGAGCCGTCTCGCGCAACATCGGGGCGAAGAAGCGGTGCAGGGCCAGCACAGTGGCACTGTCGGTGCCGCAGTAGTTCGCTGCCAGCGGCACGGCCACCTCGGCAAAGGGGATCTCCGATTTCCCCTTGCCGGCTAGTTCGGGATAGGTCTGAAGGGTCCGGCCCAGATGCTCCAGGCAAAGGGTGTCGATGGCATGAGAGCGGCGCCCTGGATCGAGCACAAAGCTGGCCAGCATCGAGTCGTACACCACGCCAGCTAACTCCACACCGGCTCCTCGCAATACCTGCCAGGCATACTTGATGTCGTGCCCGGCCTTGGGCACGGTCCGATCGGTCAACAAGCCGAACAGGGGTGCCATCGAGAAATCGGTGAGAGAAGGAAGATTCCTTACGGCGTCCGGTGCGGCGAGCTCGCCGCCCGCAGACCGATGGCCCAGCGGGAGGTACCAGACTTCATCGGGGCTCGCCGCCAGCGACAGGCCGACGAGCTCCGCGTCGTGCGGCTCCTGGCCCGTAGTCTCGACGTCGATGCCAACCAGAGGCGCGGAGCGGAGACGCTGAACCAGAGCCGGCACATCCTCGGGATTGTCGATGACGCCAACGGATACTGCGGAGGGGCTGGATAGATCAGACAAGCTGAGCCACGCATCAGCGGAAAAGTCCGCTTCCGCGGGCTTGCCATTCTCGAGCTCGACGGAATCACCCACCGCAGCTTCATGCGGAGCCGTGGCGTCGGTCAGCCGGCGAACCAGGGTGTAGAACTCGAGCTCCGTAAGCAGCCGGATCACGGCCTCCCGATCCGGCTCCTGAAGCACGAAGTCGCTTACATCCAGATCGACCGGCACATCCCGTTTGATGGTTACCAGCTCCCGGGAGAGTCGCGCGTTTTCCGCCTGCGTCAGGAGTGCCTCTCGGGGGCGCTTCGCGGTGACTTCGCCGGCCCGGGCCAACATGGTTTCCAGGTCGCCAAACTCGGCGAGGAGCTTCTGGGCGCCCTTTTCGCCGATCCCCTTTACGCCGGGTATGTTGTCCGACGCGTCCCCCACCAGCGCGAGAAAATCGACAACCTGGCGAGGCGGCACGCCCAGCCGATCGGCAGCATTCGATTCATCGACCCAGACCTCATCTACTGCCGCCGGGCCGCCCCGCCCCGGATTCAACAGCGCAATCCCCGGCCCGACCAGCTGATAGAAGTCTTTGTCACCCGAGACGATTACCGCCTGAATCCCACGCTTGGCGGCAGCCTGCGCCAGCGTGCCGATCACGTCATCGGCCTCGTACCCCCGGATGGCTACGACGGGGATTCCGAAGGCCTCCAGCAGATCACAGATCCGCTCTACCGAGCGGTTGAAGTCAGCCTGGAGCTCCTGGTCCAGCTTTTCCCGGGTGGATTTGTAGTCGGCATACCGCTGCTCCCGGAATGATGTGCCGGCATCGTTGATCCAGGCCACGTAGTCCGGCCGGTACTTTTCGCGGAGACGGAGCAGAAAATTGACCACTCCCCATGCCGCCGATGTGTTTTCACCCTTGGCCGTGCGCAGCGGCCGGGAGATCATCGCGTAAAAGGCACGATAGATCAGGGCATAGCCGTCGATCAGGAACAGCTGCGGAGGCTGATGATTGGGGGACATGCGGGAAAATAAACGCGAGCGGTCCGTCTACGTCTGGCGCCTCACGCGATTCAGGGTACGCTCGTACTCGGCCCGGGAACCCGGCGTCAGCCGGAGCCGCCCAAAACCGGTTTCGTCCTGGAAGAAGAGCGAGAGGCGGTAGTTCAGATAGCTCCAGCGCACCACCCGTCCGGCCTGTCCAGGAGTGGTCTCAATGCTTTCGTCGGGTGGGCCCAGGGTAACGAAGACTTCCCCTCGATCGGTCCGCCACCCCGGCACTCCTTCGTCGTTGAATCGGGTATTTGCCGAGCTGATCCGGCCGAAATACTGGTTCAGTGCCTCGTTTTCGGGCGTGATCCGATTGGGATCGGTTTCGGCGTAAAACTCCCGCCAGAGCCGGGATCGCTCGGAAGCGGGCGCCTTTCGCATGGCGTTGACGCGCGGGTCCTGGCCGAAATAGCGAAGCAGATCCAGCATCTCGTCGAAGTTGGTGATGACCCAGGCCTGAGAAAACGACACCAAGGCAGAGACGTTGCGTTGGCTGGGTCCACCCCCCACCGCCAGCTTGAGCTCACCGAGAGAGATGCTGTCCGGCGCCAGACGGATGACCTGGCTCTCGATCGGCCTCCCTCCCTTGAATTTGAGTGAGTCGGTATAGATCACCTCTTGCTGCTCGTCCAGCACTTCGAAGGGGACGGTGGTGGGACCCGGAAACGCGTACCCCTCGACGTATGCGAGTAGCGTGTCGGCACCGTACCCAACCGCGCCTCGAGGGTTGAGCACCACGGAGAGTGGATCAGCGCGGTTGGCTCGCCCGGTGGCCTGATACGCGAGGATGGGTGCCGAGGTACTGCCAGGTGCGAACGCAGGTGCGTCGTAGCGGCCCTGGGCCCGGCTCTCGGCCGTAGAGCTGGCGTCGCGCACCGTCACGCTCACATTGTACGCGCCTGGGGTGAGCCGAAGTACCTGCTGAAACAGCACGCTTTCGTCCGCCCGCAGGGTCTCCTGAAAAGTGGGAACCCGCACAATCTCGTCACGGCTCAGCTCGACCGAACGGGCGCCGGGCCGCTGAAAGGAGATGCTGACCCGATAGCGGGCAACAAAGAGATTGCCGTCTCGCTGAAAGGCCAGTGCGCGGTTCTCCAATGAGAGCCCCAGCAGGGTAATGACCGAGTCGCCCGGGCCGGCCGCAAAGGCAACGGACCCGATGAAGGGGAGTGGCTCGCCCGCAGCAAGGCGGCCCAGCTTCTGGTAATACATGGGGGTGTTGACGAGCTGAGTCAGCTGGTCTGCCGGCGCGGGTGCTTCCTGGGTGCCGACTCGTCTCCAGCTGCCGCAGCCGACAGTCGTTGCGGCGACCAGCACAGCGGTTACCAACCAGCGCATGACTCCCCCCAGGTGAACCGCAGTGACCGGCAAATGCGAGAGGGCGAAGGTTAGTGACGCGGCAGGAGAGGCGTCAAGCACACCGGACGCTACGTCCAACTTGCTGTGACTTGCGAGATTAACTAGCTTGGCCACTCGATGAATGGCGACACGCTGACCGGCAGGACCATCGCTGGCTACCACCTGACCAAGTATGTCGGCGAGGGCGGCACGGCCACGGTCTACCGAGCAGAGCACCCGGAGCGTGGTGTTGCCGCCGTGAAGATTCTGCGCTCGCGACTGGCGCAAGATCCCGTGGCGGTCAAACGCTTTCTACGCGAAGCGGAATATGGCTCCCGGGTAAGTCACCCCAACATCGTCCGTACCTACGACTACGGGCAAGCCGAGGGACTCCACTACCTGGCCCTGGAGTGGGCTGACGGTGAGCCGCTCGCCGAGTTCGTCAGCCGGTCAGGGCCGCTGGCTCCAGCCTTGGTGGCCAAAATTGTCGAGCAGATTGGCGCCGCGCTCACCTCCGCTCATCAAGCGGGGATCATTCATCGCGATCTCAAGCCCGCGAACATCATGTACGACCCCGCGCAGCAAACTGCCAAGCTGCTCGACTTCGGTATTGCGCGAGACGCGGACCTGAATCCGGAGGAGCGCCTGACCCGCGCCGGCTTCTTCGTGGGCACCCTGCAGTACGTGGCCCCCGAAACGCTGAGCGGCGAGCTGGTGAAGGAACAGGCGGACGTCTACAGCCTGGCCACCATTACGTATTACCTCCTCACCGGCTGCCTGCCATTCACCGGCAAGAGTCCACGCGAACTGTTTCAGCAGCTCCTGACCCAGCCGCCGGTACCACTGAACGAAGCCCGGCGCGGACTCCGTTTCCCACCGGCGGTCGAGGCGACAGTGATGCGCGGACTGGAGCGGGACCTCTCCAGGCGCTGTCGCACAGTTGAGGAGTTCGCCCGCGACTTCTGTTCGGCAGTAAGAGACCAGACGCCGAAGCGGACCGGTTTTCTGGCCGGTTTGTTTCGCAAGGCTGGCGAGTGACCGACGACGAGTCGCTCCGGCGAGTGCTGCTGGAGCGCTCGGTCGAGCGAGGAGACTTTGTGCTCGCCTCTGGTCGCCGCTCCCCCTACTACATCGACTGCCGGCGCTCTACCATGTCCGCCGAGGGAATGGTCCTCATCGGCCGAATGGGCTGGAGCGCCATTCAGCGGGCCGGGTGGCAGCCTGCCGGCATCGGAGGACTCAGCATGGGAGCGGATCCGGTGGCCTACGCCATAGCAGCCGCGAGCTTCGGCACTGAGCACCCGATTGACGCGTTCAGCGTTCGCAAGCAGCCCAAGGATCATGGCACCGGTCGTCTCATCGAAGGGAATTTTCACCCGGGAGACGCCGTCGTCATCGTGGAAGACGTGATCACCACCGGCGACTCGGCACGCCGCGCCATCCGGGCGGTAGAGGACGCCGGCGGAACGGTACTGGGTGTCTTGGCCGTGGTGGACCGGGAAGAGGGAGGCCGGCATTCTCTAGAAGCCGAGGGCCACAAGGTACTCGCTCTCACCAGCGCCAGGAGCCTTGGGTTGAGAGAGGCAACGTGAGCCGCCGTCGCATGGGCCAGGTCACAGCGGCCCTCCTTGCGCTGGTCATGTTCCTACTGGCAGCCTGGGAGGCGCACCGCTCGTCCATCCCGTCGGTTCGGGTATACGACGGGTACTGGATGATGCTGGGCGCTGCCATTGGAATGGTTGTAGTGGGCCTGAAAGTCTGGCATTGGCCCCGGGAACGCTCCCTGGTGGCCATTCTGGTGACTGCAGTGGTCGGTAGCGTGGTACCCCTCCTGATCTCGGCGGCACGACACCACATTCCCGTGATGGCCCGGCTGCGGGGTGCGTGGCTGATTGGCGGAGCCGACGTAGTCGGCCCAGCCCTGGTGATCGGGTGCATGTGCCTGTGGTTTGCGCTCCGCGAATATGGCGCCGAGCGCTCACCGCCGGCTCCAAGGGTCACCCGACGGTGAACAACGCGGTGCTCACAACGTATTTGAACGATCACTTGGCCGGGTCCGTCGCGGCGCTCGAGCTGCTCGACCACCTCATCGACTCGCACGAAGAACCCGATCGAGCTGTGCTCCGCGAGCTGCGCAACGAGATCTCTCAGGATCGGCAGGTTCTCCAGCGGCTGCTCGGAGATCTCGGCGGCAAGGAGAGCCTCGCCAGGAAGACGGCGGCATGGCTGACGGAGAAGCTGGGACGAGCCAAGCTCCAGGTCGACGATCCCGGAACCGGCGAGCTTCGAAGACTCGAGGCGCTCGAGGCGCTGGCGCTCGGAATTCAGGGGAAACTCTCGCTCTGGCGCGCCCTGGCCGTGTTGGAGAGAGCGCCCCACCTGGTCAGTCTCGACTTGGCTCAGCTCCAGGCGAGAGCCACGGGGCAGTTCGACCGAGTAGAGCAGCTTCGGTTGCGAGTGGCCCGAAGTGCACTGGCGAGCTGAAGGAGGACTGATCAGAACCAGCGCAGTGCATGCAAAAGATTGCACGCGTTGACGTAGCGCGGCACCGCTACCGATCTTCCCGCGACCCCCGATTCTCTCGTCACTTGGAGCCCGCCATGCCCACGCCGCACGGGCCAACCGGCACGTCGCCGCGCCAGCTCATCAACCCACGTGAGCGTTTCTTGTACGCCGCAATGGTGCTGGTGAGCCTGCTGGTCTATGGTGGGCTGGTCGCTGCCGGCCTCTCCAGGCCTGAGGTTGGGGTCACCATCCTGTTCTATGGAGTCCTCTTCCTCCTGCTCGGTGTGTTTGCCCATGGACTTGCGCTCGGAAGAGTCCGCGGCAACGCGGTGCGAGTCTCTGAACGGCAGTTTCCGCTGCTGCATCGGTTCGCCACGACTCACTCGCGTCGGCTGGGGCTCAGCCGGGTCCCTGACGTGTACGTGATGGAGTCCGGCGGGCTCCTCAACGCATTTGCCACCCGCTTCTTCGGCCGAGATTTCATCATTGTTCACTCTGACGTACTCGAGCTTGCATTGGCTCAGGGCGGGGCCGCTGTAGGCTTCATCATGGGCCACGAACTGGCCCACATCTGGCGCGGTCACCTCAAGCATCAGTGGTTAACCATTCCCGGACGGCTCTTCCCTTACCTCGGCGCAGCATATTCACGAGCTTGTGAGTATACCTGTGACCGGGTGGGGGCGTTTTGTCAGGCCGATGGCGCAATCAGTGGCCTGCTGGCGCTGGCGGCCGGAAAGCAGCTTCACGCCCATGTGGATGCCCGCGAGTACGCGGCGCAGGCTGTGTCAGACCAGGGATTCTGGATTCGCCGTGCGGAGCTGATGTCGTCGCATCCGCTCCTCACCAAACGAGTGGCGGCTTTGTTGAAGGCCGGAGTCGCGGTTCCGGCACGCAGCCAATGGGCCACCCCCGCGGGAAGCGCTGCGGCGGCGTGAACCGGCATCCTCAGGGGAGGACAGCATGACCCGCCGAATCCGCTATCAGCTGGATAAGGTCACAGTGGGGCCAGGAGAGAAACGGGCGGCCAGATGGACCTTCGCTGGAGAACTGATGTCCGGCGTGGAACAGAGCTTCACTGTACGAGACACCAACTTCCCTTCTCGCAACGAATGGGAGTTCGTGGTTCGAATTCCGCGGGATCGGACCGAGCGGATCGAGGTACGCCCCCGTACTGCTCCCAATGTGAAGGCCTGGGCGGAGCTCCCCGACCGCTCCCTTACATTCTCCCGGGCTACCAAGGGATCAGCCCGGGGAAAGTGGTACTGCCCCGTTGCGCTGGCAGACCCGTCAGGTCGGAAGAGCAGGGATATTGTACGGGGAGATGAGCGGCGCCTGCTCCCTCGTTGGTTCGATTCATTGCAGGGCAGAATGCGGGTGAAATCCAAGGTGAAAAATACCAGAGGGACGGACGATCAGTCCTTGGTCCTTCTGGTAACCGCAGGCGACCACGCTGAAATGATCCGACTGTTCTTTGTCACCAAGGTCTGGGTCCTGAAGGAGCGATTTGCCCTCCCAGCACCAGTGTAGTGCCTGCGCCGAGATTACCGGCGAGATCTCCGCGCCGGGCGGTGTGATCTACGATGATGGTTGGTGGTTCGTCAGTCACCACACAGGCCCCTACACGGACCCCGGCGAGTTGATCGTTAAGACTCGCAGACACTGTGAGTCGTTGGCCGAGCTCACGCCGGAAGAAGCCAAGGCGCTGGGGCCGGTGCTCCATGCCGCGGTCCAAGCTATCGACCGGGTGGTGGTTGCAGAACGTATTTACGCGGTATCCTTCAATGAGCGTCTTCGCCACGTCCACTTCCTCTTACTTCCCCGCACCAGTGCCATGCCCCGAGGGCATGTGATCTCGGATCTATACCGGCGAGCCCGCAATCTGTTGCGGCAATTCCGCATTCTCCGCAACCCCACGGCTGCGCAGCGAGCAGAGACCGCCAACCGCATTCGAGGTGCGTGGCAGACTTGATCGGGCCTCTGTCGGCTACATCCGAACCATCTGTGTCTCCCCGTTACCGAGGCCAGGGACCTGGCTTCCGTCTGATCGAGTGTGCCGAGCAGCGAGGGGCGACCCTCCCGAAGGCAGGGATGGCGCACCTCCCAGACCGAAGGTAGGATCGAGAATGCGCGAAGCCCGGCTTCGACCCGAGTTCGCATCCGTCTACCCCACCCTGACACCGGGGCAGTGGGAGCCGGCCGCCCGGATAGCGGAGGTGGTGCTGGCCCGGCTGCTGCTCCTCGAGATCTCCGAAGCACCGCTGCACGATCGCATCCTGAACGAGGAGCACTTCGAATTCCGAGGAGAGACTCCCGACGGCTCCCCGCGCGGCGCGGCCGGCTCTCGCGTCGCGGACAGCGCAGAGGAGTGATGGCGGATCCTCGCTACCCCATAGGCCGTTTCTCTTACGATGGCGAGTCGACGCCTCAGCTCAGGGAACGCTGGATCGGGGAGATTGCTGCGGCTCCGGGGGCACTGCGGGCAGCGATCACCGGCCTCACACCGGCCCAGCTGGACACACCGTACCGGGAGCACGGCTGGACCGTGCGGCAGGTGGTGCACCATGTGCCCGACAGTCACCTGAACGCGTACACCCGGATGAAACTGGCGCTCACCGAAGATGACCCGGTGATCAAGCCCTATGACGAGGCGCGCTGGGCCGAGCTGCCGGACGTCGCGGTGACCCCACCGGAGACCTCGCTCACCCTTCTCGAATGCCTCCACCGGCGTTGGGTTCTGCTGCTGCGGCAACTGGGTCCCGCGGAGCTGCGTCGCGGCTTTCGTCACCCTGAGCACAACCGCACCATTGTCCTGGATGAGATGCTCGCCCTCTACGGCTGGCACGGCCGGCACCACGTGGCACACATCACCTCGCTCCGCACCCGAATGGGATGGGAATGAACTCGGTCCTCCTTCGCACCGGTGGCTTGCTCCTCCTCTCCAACATTTTCATGACGTTCGCCTGGTACGCGCACCTGCGTAACCTGGGAAACCGGCCCTGGTATGTCGCCGCCCTCGTAAGCTGGGGCATTGCGTTGTTCGAGTACCTGTTCCAGGTGCCGGCAAATCGCATCGGCTACACCGCATTGTCGCTGGCGCAGCTGAAGGTCATTCAGGAAGTGATCACACTGCTGGTGTTCGCGCCGTTCGCCGTTCTGTACATGCGTCAGGCCATCAAACTCGACTATCTCTGGGCCGCGTTGTGCCTCGTCGCAGCCGTCTATTTCGTTTTTCGTTCTCCCTCCCAGTGATCCGCTGGCAGCAGCTCTGGGTCCTGGCGGTGGGGGCGTTCCTGGGCCTGCCTGCCCACGCCCAAACACCTCGTGAGCGGGCTCGCGACCTGGGCATTCCGCTTGACGGCACCGCTGGACCCCTGGACGCCATCACCGACGTTCCCGGAGTCACCGTAGGGCACACCACTCTCATTCAGGGCAGCGGCAAGCTGCGGGTGGGGGTCGGCCCGGTGCGAACCGGCGTAACGGCCGTGTTCCCCCGAGGGCGAGACGATCTATCCCCGGTGTTCGCCGGCTGGTTCAGTCTCAACGGCAACGGTGAAATGACCGGTATTCCCTGGATCGAGGATTACGGGATCACGCCCTATCCAGTGGCGATCACCAACACCAACAGCGTGGGAACGGTTCGCGACGCGGTCATTGAATGGGGCCGGACTCGCGTCTCCTCAGCATTCAACTGCTGTCTGCCGGTGGTGGCTGAAACTTGGGATGGCGATCTCAACGATATCTACGGCTTCCACGTCAAGAAGGAGCACGTCTTTGCGGCACTCCAAAGCGCCAAGGCCGGTGCGGTACAGGAAGGGAATGTCGGCGGCGGCACCGGCATGCAGTGCCTCGGCTTCAAAGGCGGAATAGGGACGGCCAGTCGGCAGCTCCCGCCGGTCCGTGGCGGGTTCACCGTAGGTGTGCTGGTTCAGTGCAACTTCGGCCTCCGCCGGCAACTGCGTATTGCCGGGGTTCCCGTTGGCGAGCGGATCACCGGCGCTGATCCGTGCTATGACACGGGTCGTCCGCTGGACCCGGAGCTGGCGCCAATGCGTTGTCCAGGCCGACGGACTGCAGGGAGAGAGCACGGATCGGTCATTGTGGTAATGGCCACGAACGCGCCGTTGCTCCCGCACCAGCTGCGGCGGTTGGCACGGCACGCCGCCCTCGGTATCGGCCGCATGGGCGGAATTGCGGGAGCAGGATCCGGCGATCTGTTTCTGGCCTTTTCCACTGGTTCAACCGGCCGAGGCGACCAGCAAGGAGTGGCCTCAGTGCCAATGCTGGCAGAGGACCGCATCGATCCGGTCTACGAGGCTGCAGTGCAGGCGACAGAGGAGGCCATTATCAACGCGCTGCTTGCGGCCGAGACCATGACGGGGGCTGACGATCTTCGGGTGCCGGCCTTACCGCATGACCAGCTACGAGAGATTCTGCGGAAATCCGGGCGCCTGCAGAACTGACCACCGCAGGCAACCTTTCAGGACTTTGCTCCATCCCAGCTACCGGCAGCTATGGGGTGAAAGCCCCGCCAAATCGGGACATACGGATCCACCATCAGCTCGATGAAGCGGGCGAGCGCAGTGGGAAACGGAAACCGCCTCCGGAACTCTGACGCAGTCAGTCCCAGCATAGCCCGAAGGTGCCGGCCAAAACTTTGGGGCGAGGAGTACTCCAGACGATAGGAAACATCAGCCACCGAGAGGCCTGCGGTCTCGAACAGATAGGACGCGTGCAACAGCCGGATGGCGGCCAGATAGTTCTTGGGCGAGGGAAGCCCGGCCCGGGCGAATCGGGACATGAGAGTACTGGGCCGCACATACAGCCGTTGGGCGAGGTGGGTCACCGTCGGCGTTTCCGGCGCCAGCCGCACGAGCGCCTCCAGGAACAGCCGCGCATCGGGCGGCGCATCACACAGGGCCTCGAGGATGGGTGCCTGGATGCGGGCTACCGCGCGAGTGGCCGGCTGGCCCACAACCTGCCGAAGCCGGCTCCACCCGGTTGGGGTGGTTACATCGACGACCTGCCGCACTCCAGAGGCCCCCAGCCGCAGCAGCATCTCAGTCGAGCTGGGATCGTGCTGCGACACCAGGGCCACGGTGGGAATGCCCGGAAACTCGCGGACAAGATGGCCCAATACTTCGACTTGCTCCGGGTTGCAGCGATGAACCGAAACCAGAACGGCATCGACCGGCCGCTCCCGGACGATGCGCACCGCTTCCGGAATGCTGTCCCGGTGCAGCACGGCAAAGCAGCCGCTGCCGGCGGCATCCACCCGAGGCCGCTCGACCGGTAACAGAACCGTGGCCACAGTAGGAGATCCCTCGGCCGAGCTGAGTGCCACAATACCCTCCCTTAAAGGTCGTGTGGCAGGGTACGACTGGCACGTCAAAGAAGATTAAATCTGAAACGGCGCGAAGCTCGGCCTCGTCGGGTTTATTCCGCGCGACAACAGCCGAAGCCGGGTGTACTTTTCAGGTCCCCCTCACAGGTGTTCATGTGAGCGATACCACCCTTGATTTGTTCGCCGCACTGCAGGCGGCGCTGGGCCCGCACTACCGGGTCGAGCGGGAGCTTGGGCGCGGCGGGATGGGGGTCGTGTTCCTGGCCGTTGACACGACGCTCGATCGGCAGGTGGCCATCAAGGTGGTGCATCCCGAGCTGGCCCCGCACGAGTCCATAACCCGCCGGTTCCTGGCCGAAGCGCGCACCATCGCCCGCCTTCGGCATCCAAACATCGTGGCGATTCACGCTGCGGGCAGCGCGGATGGGCTGTTGTACTACGTGATGGACGAGGTGGCCGGTGAAAGCCTTCGCCAGCGACTCACGCGCGAGGGACGAATCAGCCCCGAGAATGCCGCACGCATAGTATCGGACCTGGCGGCCGCGCTCGATGCCGCCGGTCGCGCTGGAGTCGTGCACCGCGATGTGAAACCGGAGAACGTGCTGCTGGACGAGACCAGCGGGCGGGCACTGCTGGCGGACTTCGGCATTGCCCGGGCCGTTGCCGCTGAGGCGAGCGGCTCGAGCACCGGCCAGGGCGTCGCGGTGGGCACGCCGGTGTACATGAGCCCGGAGCAGGCGGCCGGCGAGGACATCGATACGCGCAGTGACCTCTACGCGCTGGGCGTCGTGGCGTACGAAATGTTGGCCGGACATCCGCCGTTTCAGGGATCGCATCGGGTGGTGGTCTCGAAGCACATCGCGGAGCGGCCGGTGCCGATCGAGCGGGTCCGCCCGGAGACCCCCGAACACCTGGCCGCCGCAGTGATGCGGGCGCTGGAAAAGCAGCCTTCCGACCGGTGGCAGAGCGGAGAAGAGCTGCGGCAGGCCCTCACCGGCCAGCGTCTAGCGTCCCGGCCCCGCGGGCAAACCCGTCGAAGACTCATCGGAGCGGGAGTCGCGGGGCTCGCCATCCTCGGAGCGCTCATCGGCCTGGCCCGCCGGACCCCCGGTCCACCGGCAGGAGTGAATCCTCGCCACTCGATTCTGGTGCTGCCCTTCAACAACCTGCGGGGGGAACGTTCGGTCGACTGGCTCCGCGACGGCAGCGTGAGCATGCTGGGACTCAACCTCTCGCAGTGGAACGATCTGACCGTGGTGGACCATGAACGCCTCCACGATCTCATGACTCGGCACCGGCTCAGGGCAGGCGACGACATCGGCCTCGACATGGCCCGCCGCCTGGCACGCGAGGCCGGGGTGTGGACTGTGGTGCTGGGAGACTTCACTCCGGCCGGCGACTCGCTCCACCTGGTGGCTCGAGTGTTTGATGTTGCAAGCGGCAAACGCGTCGACGTCGCCCGGGTAGACGATCGGAGCGGGACGGATGTACGGCCGCTGTTCGACGAGCTGGCAGCCAAACTCCTGGACCTGTCCGGCGCGCCCAATGAGATCCGAATCGGACTGGCCCGTTCCACGACCAGCTCGCTGGAGGCTTTCCGGGCCTACCTTCGGGGGGTAGAGCAGTTGAACCGGTGGGACCTGGTCGGGGCCGAGCGAGATCTCCAGCGGGCCATCGCCATCGACAGCACCTTTGGCCTGGCCTATTACAAGCTGGCGCTGACCCGCGGGTGGATGGCCGGCACCGAGGATACCGTCTCCGAGCGGCTCATGCTCCGGGCCACCACATATTCCGCCAACTTGCCCGCCCACGAACGCACGGTGATCAACGCCTATCGGGCATTCATTGGAGACCAATACGAGGAAGCCAGATCCCTGTATGGCCAACTGATCGCCCGGGACAAGGGTGATGCCGACGCCTGGTACGGCCTGGGCGAAGCCTGGTACCACGATACGGCCGGCATCGACGAAGCCCCTTTCTGGACCCAATCCCTGCGGGCGTTCAAGCGCACCCTGTCACTCGATCCTAACTATTCGCTCGCCTATGACCACGTTCAGCAGATGTTGAGCATGGCCGGCTCCGAGTTTCCTACCTTCGCGCTGCTCCCGGGCGACTCGTTTGCGGTCACCAAGTCAGCGCCGGGACGATTGGCCATGGATAGCCTGAAGGTCCGCTCGGCGGTGCAGCGTGCCAGAGCAGAGGCACTCGCCACGGCGCGGACCTGGGTGGCGACCCAGCCGACCACGGTTCGGGCGCACGGCGCCATGGTGAATGCCTACGTGTCGGCCGGCAACTATTCCGCCGCGCTGGCCGAAGTAGAGCGATTCCGCTTGGCGACAACCCTGCATCCCGAGCTGCCATTCGTTGAGGCGCGCGTCCGCTTCGCCTCGGGAGACATCGACCGGGCTGCGACGCAGCTCCGGAATGCGCTGGATACGGTTTCCTCCAAGGATTTCCGGGTGTATCAGGGCACCCCGACGGTGGTGAGCGATATCGCCGCCGCAGCTAATGTGTTCGCCTATCAGGGCGACCTGACCAACGCGGCCAAGGCGCTGGATCTCGCGGATCAGGTGAGGGTGGAGGTCATCGCTCACCCCGAATGGACCGGCTCGAAGGGTGCAGGCTGGCAGCGAGCCCGGCTCGGCGAGCTCTACGCGGCAGCGGGTGGGCCTGCCTCGGCATTGCGGCAGATCTGGCAGGGCACGGCGGAGGCGGCGCGGATGTCACCCTCCGACCAGCGAAAACACATCGTGCATACCGGAGCCAGTGCCGCTATCGGGCTGTTCACCGGTCTGGCCGCCGATACCACTGCCCTGCACGAGCTCCAGGTTCTCTCTGGGGAACCCGCCGCGAGGGAGGTACGGGCCCTGCTTGCTGTCAGCCGGGGTGATACGGCAGCGGCGCGGCGGACACTGGCGGAGCCGGACTCCACCACGTCCGACAAGTACATGTATCGGGTCCTCACCGAGCCACTGGCAGCCCAGGCGTACTACTTACTGGGCGACTATCAGACCACGGTTCGGGTGTTGGATGGCTATGAGCCTTCCGCCCTGCAAACCGGCTTATTCGACTCGCGCTGGGGCATGCTCGGCCGGGTGAGACTCCTGAGGGGGGCGGCCCTGGAGCGGATGGGTCGGAGGGCCGAAGCGCGGGAGCAATATCGCCAGGTCCTGGCCCAGTGGAGGAAAGCCGATCCGGCGCTTTTGCCGTTTGTGCAGCAGGCTGAACGCGGGCTGGCTCGAGTGGGACACGCCGGGTAGCGAGGAGCTACAAGGCACGATAAAGATTGCACTTACATCCGCAGCACCTAGCACCCAGCTCCCCTGCCGCATTATCTTATAGCCACTGGTCGAGCGCGATGATCGCGGGTGCTGAGAGGTATCCGAGGAAAGTCCGAGCTCCACAGGGTAGGCTGCCAGGTAACGCCTGGGCGCCGCAAGGCGACGGAGAGGGCCACAGAAAAGAAACCGCCCCGTGTTCCGACTCGTTCGGATCAGGGGTAAGGGTGAAATGGTGGGGTAAGAGCCCACCGCACCACTGGCAACAGTGGTGGCACGGTAACCCCCAGCCGGAGCAAGGCCAAATAGGCGGCGAGGTGCGACCCGCACCGACACTCCCAACCGAGCGTAAGCGAAGGGCGGGAAAGCCGCGGGTAGGCTGCTAGAGGTGGTCGGCGACGGCCATCCCAGACAGATGATCATCTCTCCTGTCCCACTGCATGCACGGGAACCGGAGAACAGAACTCGGCTTACGGCAAGACCAGCAGCGGCCCTCCGGGAAGTTCCCGGGGGGCTGTTGGTTTCCGGATACAGAGCGAGTTACCTTTTCTGGCTCACACCTGACGGGGATGTAGATGCCGCTTCGTACCGCCGGCCTGTTGACGCTGGCTACCGGGCTCGTGTTCCCTGCCCTGGGAGATGCACCGGCCACAATTAAGTACCGGATCGACCAGTCGCTCACGCAGGAGATGGATGCGACTGCAGCAGGTGGGCCCAAGGAGCGCATAGCCTTCACGACCAGCAGCTTTGTCACCGTCACGCTGGCAGACAGCGCGGGCGGCAAGGTCATCCGCGTGGTCGTGGATTCCGTAAGGGGTGACAGTGCAACCCCGATCCCTCCGCCGGTGCTCGACAGCGCGCGAGGAGCCGAATTTCGGGGGTTCCTTCAGAAATCGGGCAAACCCAGCGGCCTCAAGCCGACCTCGAATGCTACGGCAGCCGTCCAGATCCAGGGCTTACTCAGTGATTTCATTCCCTGGATCAAGGCTGGCTTGAAAGTGGGCGACAGCTGGAGCGACACGACTGCACAAACCAGCGGCACCGGTCCGGATAGCGTGACAGTCCGCCGAGTGAGCGCCTACAGGGCTGCGGCAAACGAAACCAGGGAGTCACGAAAGGCAGTCCGGGTGAACCAGGACTTCAGCTCCTTCATGGCGGGCACGCAGCCCACGCCGAACGGTCCGGCTCGAATCGAAGGCACGGGCAGCGGTAAGGGATCGTACTACGTGGGACCAGACGGGCGTTATCTCGGGGGATCGTGGCAGCAGCAATCGGCACTGAAGATTTCAGGTTCTTTTGCGCCGCAGCCGCTGCCTGTCACCATCGTTCAGAAGACCAAGGTCAGCACCCTCACGTGAACCGGGTCATGAACCTGCCGTCGAGCTGGGCGGTCGCCGTCTGTCTTACCCTGGCGGCGTGCAGCTCGGGGACCGCAGGACCAGCACAGCCCGGTGCCCCCAGCCCGGAGCCGGGCAATCCGCCACCCGGTGCACCCCCCGACGGCGGCGCGTCCGGCATCACCTACCTCCCAGTGCGCGATGCCGGGTACGCTCTGGTCCGGCATGATAGCCTGAGTCTGCAGCTTCCGGGCGGAGCCAATCAGTTACAGCTGATCGATCGGACGGCATATCTTCGGGTTACGCTGGCGCCGGACACCAGCGGCTACATCGCCACAATCGTGCTCGACTCGCTGCAGGCGGCGGTTGGCGGAGTGCCCGCGTCGCCCGACTCCATCATTCCGGCACGGGGGACTCGCTGGACTGCAAGCCTGAAGCCCGACGGTGAGCTGTCCGCCTTGAGGGCCGATCGAACCACCACGCTGGGCGATCAAATCGGCAGCACTCTGCGAACGCTGTTTCCCTCGCTTCCACGGGGTGGCGTGCGGTCGGGCATGGAATGGACCGACACTACCGATGTTCCGATTCGGGCTGACGCCTTCGATGCGACGGAGCATTCATTGACGAAGTATCGCGCGACCGATAGCGATGATGCGCGAGCCCGCCAGGCCATCAAGCTCGAGAGCACCGGCACGTACCAGCGATCGGGCAAGGGAACTCAGTATAACCAGCAGCTCGAGATGACTGCCTCAGGCACCCGCTCGGCGGTGCATTACCTGAATTCCGACGGCACCCTTGCGTCAGCTCGGGGGAGTGACTCGGGAGACATGACGATTACGGTTCCGGCTGTGGGTCAGAGTGTTCCGGTCAAGCAGACCGGTAGCTATACCATTACGTCTCTGCGCCAGCAGAAACGCTAGAAGCCTTCAGAAGACCGAGTTCGGATCCCGACCGAGCTCCTGAACGCTCCGGACCTCTCGGGATTCGGTGCTGCCGGAGTCCTTGGCTTCCGTCCCTTGCTGCCGCAGTCGCTCGATCCGATCCACGGCACCGACTTTGATGCGGCTCAACGTCCCGCTCAGCCGGCGGCGGGCGGCAGTCCCGCTCTCCGGCGTGAGTAGAGCTGTGAGACCGGCTCCAACCAGCAGGCCCGCCACTGCAAGCATCCGTTTTTCCCGTCGAGACTGGGCTCGCTTACGGCCGATGTCGCGCTGCAGCTGCGCGACGGTGCTCGCCGCCTCGCCGCCAAGGTTCCTGAGTCCCTGGCTGACGCGGCGCCGGGTCCTGCTTCCTTCATCCGGCGCCAGCAGGAGGGCGGTGCCGGCGCCAAGCACTGCCGCGATCACGGCTAAGGCCACGAAGCCTCCGCGACCAGTGTCGGCGTCTCCATTCAGGGCCGGCTGATTGTAGCTCTCCTCGGGCATAGCCATCTCCTAGTCCACCAACCGCAGTGGCATGACGAGGGCCAGGTAACTCGCCGGGTCGTCCCAGCCCACCGGCTCGCAGGTGGCGGCGCGCTCGGGCGCCTTGAAAGTCATACGCACTTCGTCAGTCGGAATGTATTTGAGAATCTCGAGCAGGTACGCCGCATTGAAGCCGATCTCCAGCGGATCGCCCTCATAGCTGACATTGAGCTCTTCCTGCGCCTCCCCCAAATCGGGCGTTTGCACCGACAATTTGCAGGATCCGTTGGCAAAGCCCATTCGAATCCGGTGGGTTTGATCGCTGGCAACGATGCTCATCCGGCGTAGGGCCGCCGTCAAGGCCGACCGGTCCGCCGTGGCGACTTTGTCATTTTCCCGGGGGATGACCTGCTCGTAATTGGGGTAGGGTCCTTCGATCAGTCTGGTAAAGATCTGGGTGGAGCTGGAGCGGAAGCCGAGGTGGTTCTCGCTTCGGGCAATTTCCACGATCTCATCGGTTCCGAACAGTCGGCGGATCTGCTCCAGGGCCTTGGGCGGCACGATCAGATCCGCCTGCGAGGCTCCCTGGCGCTCCGGGGTCGGCACGTCCATCCGGGCCAGCCGATGCCCGTTGGTTGCCACCATGCGCATCCGCTCGGGGCGGAGCTCCCAGAGCACTCCGTTCAAGATTGGCCGGCTTTCCTCGGTGCTTGCGGCGAAGGCGACGTGGCCGATCAGCTTCTGCAGCTCATTCGAAGATATCCGCCAGCCGCCATCGAACTTGACGCTGGGAAAGGCGGGGAATTCCTCGCGAGGAAGCCCGAGCAGACGAAAGCGCGACCGGCCGCATTCGATGGTGACCCGCTGTTCGCCCGAAGCGCTGAGTCGGATGGCCGCGCTGGGCAGCTCTCGCACGATCTCGACCAGCTTGCGTGCCGGCAAGGTAATGGCGCCTTCCTCATCCACCGATGCCGAGACCGTGGTACTGACGGAGATGTCGAGGTCGGTGCCCGAGAGACGAATTCCATCCTTCGTCGCCTCCAGAAGAATGTTCGACAGGATCGGCAGAGTCGTCTTGGCAGGAACGCTGGCAGCTACCGCGACGAGTCCTTCCTGCAGCTGCTCCCGCGTGATCGTGAGCTTCATGCCTCTCCTCGGAACGCTATGATCAGATACTACTCTTCTATTTAAATAACTTAGTAGCCGTAGTAGAGACTCTGGAAATGTGGAGCGGTGTTTTAACCAGACCAGCCATCCTCACTTAGGCCTGCCGGACCCTGTCGACACCGTGTGTGCCATGGGGACGACCTCTCACATTTTCTGCATCTCTCCACGCCTTTCCAGACTCCCCACAGTGATCTGGACGAGGCGGGGATTATTCTGCGGACAACTCCTGACGCGCGTGCTCCACCCGCTCGCGAAACCCGCGATCCCGTGACATTTGGCGGCTCACTTTATCGACGCTGTGGATCACCGTCGAGTGATCGCGTCCGCCGAACGCCTGGCCGATCTCGACGAGCTGCATCTCCAGAAGCTCACGTGCGAGATACATCGCGATCTGACGGGGAACGGTGAGCGTCTTGATTCGAGCCTTGGACCGAAGGCCTTCGGGCGTGACCCCCCAGCGACGGGCCACGACTTCCTGGACCTTGTTAATCGAGGGCATGGCCCGCGGCGCAGCAAGCCCATCTTCGCCCGGCCGGATCTTGTCCGACAACGCCTCCCGCGCCAGCTCGATCGAGACCTCCTTGTGCTTCAAGGAGGCGAACAGCAATAACTTGATGATGCACCCCTCGAGCTCCCGGACGTTCGATCGGACGTGTTCGGCAATAAAGCGAAGCACGTCGTCCGGAATGGTGAGCTCCAGATGGTCTTGCTCCTGCTTCTTTCTCAGAATAGCGATACGGTGCTCCAAGTCGGGCTGGCCGATGTCGGCCACCATGCCCCATTCGAAGCGACTGACCAGCCGGGCCTCGAGGCCGGGCAGTTCCTTTGGAGGACGGTCCGAGGTCAGCACGATCTGCTTGTTCCCCTCATACAGCGCGTTGAAGGTATGGAAGAACTCTTCCTGGGTCATCTCCTTGCCTTCCAGGAAATGCACGTCGTCGACTAGGAAGAGATCCACGTCCATGCGATAGCGCCGCCGGAACTCGGGCATGGTCCGGCTGTGGATGCTCTCGATGACCTCGTTAATGAACTGCTCCGCCCCGACATACAGCACCCGGGTGTCAGGATGCCGCTCCACGACCGTGTGGGCGATGGCCTGCATCAAGTGGGTCTTGCCCAGACCCGTTGCGCCGTAGATGAAGAGCGGGTTGTAGGTCTTGCCCGGCGACTCGGCCGCGGCATGCGCGGCCGCTGCCGCCAGCTCGTTCGACTTGCCGATGACAAAAGTGTCGAAGGTGTACCGCTCGTTGAGCGGCTGAGTGCTGGGGTTGAGCT
>Ga0307409_100000285_pt1 | contig 20497 bp, 18 predicted proteins | sample 322Ometagenome_2_FD_203888 | JGI IMG/M metagenome (GOLD analysis project Ga0307409, IMG submission 203888) | Maize rhizosphere microbial communities from greenhouse at UC Davis, California, United States - 322HYB-O-2 | ecosystem: Host-associated > Plants > Roots > Rhizosphere > Soil | place... | reverse complement strand
TTTCTGGAATTCATGGATAAAGGCGGCCGCGAGGCTCCGGACGGTTCAGTCGTTGCCCAAGCGATATACGACGCGGTTACCGACAACTCCGGGAAGCTGCGTTACCCTGTAAATACTAAAGGGCTTCTCGCCCTTCGGCGCATTCTGCCGCATGGAATTTATACCTATTTAAGCAAAAAGATATTTCTCGGTTAACAAGGCGCAACCCAAAAAATTTATTCGGATCCCTGCGGAAATGGACAGCCGCCGGCCGCAAGAAACTTAAAAACCTGATACTCGTATAGCTATTACCCGCCGGATAATGTAAAAATAACCTTCGGTACTTCAGTTTTTAACCTTTCTTCAGCCATTTTCCCCCGATCCTCTCCCGAAGGAAGGTCCGGCAGTATGTCGTGAGCGGTTAGTTGAAACGCATGAAGATTCTTCTCTATAACCCGGATAATGGGGTGACGCGCAATTTTATGCCGCACCTCTGGATGTTCCTGTTGCAGTCACTCACGCCGAAGGAGCACGAGGTGATCCTGATCGACGGCAATGCTAAAGCAATGTCGCGCGACGAGCTTGTCGACTTCTGCAAGCGAGAGGATATTGGCCTTGTGGGAATCGGGGCCATGACGAGGATGGTGGCGCGAGCGTATCTCGTGGCCGACTCTCTAAGGGCGGCGGGGATACCGGTCGTGATGGGCGGCCCGCACGTGACGGAATGCCCGGACGAGGCTCTCGGTAAAGATGGCGGGCCGCGTCACGCCGATGCGGTGGCTCTAGGCGAGGCCGATGCTACCTGGCCGCTGATCGTCGCCGACGCGGCGCGCGGAGAACTGAAAGAGGTGTACCAACCGGAAACGGACGCGAAAGGGAACGATGTAAAGCCCAGCCTGCAGCCGTACCCGCACATCCCCTGGGAGACGCTCGACCTTGACCAGTTCACACTAGTTCCCAAGTTCTTACAGCCGATCATGTCCAAAATGGGCGAAGGGTGGGGTAAGTTCTTTGTGGTCCCGATCGAAACGGGCCGCGGATGCCCTTACGGATGCGAGTTTTGCACCGTTACCGGTTTTTTTGGCGATTCCATCCGTTTTCGAACCAACGAAAGCGTGATCGAGGAACTGCTTCGTCTCAAAGCAAGGGCCAAGCAGGAGAAAGGGCAGATCGCCGTTTTCTTTATTGATGACAACCTTGCCATCAACAAAAAACGCCTCAAGGGACTGTTGCGCGAGATGATCGCCGCCGGTGCAACATTGCCCTGGGTTGCACAGATCTCCGCGAACCTTCTCGGCGATGAGGAATTGGTAGATCTTATCGCCGACGCGGGCGGGAAGTGGATCTTCATCGGGATGGAGTCGATCGACCCGGCGAACATGGCGGACGTCAACAAACAGTTTTCTAAACCCGCCAATTACCAGGCGGTGCTTGACGGGCTCGCACGAAGGAACATCTTCGCCATCACTTCGTTCATTTTCGGAATGGACAACGACACCGTGGGCGTTTCTGAGCGCACCGTGGGCGAGATAGAAACCTGGGCTCCGGGCTTGCCGGTCTTTGGGCAACTTACACCTTTTCCGGCGACGCCGCTTTACGATCGTCTACAGAAGGCCGGACGCCTCCATCGACCGAAGCACTGGCTCGAATTCGCGCCGTTCGTGATGGCACATAATCCGCTTAAGATGACGATCGAAGAAGCGAAGGATGAAACTTTCAGAGCCTGGTCACGAAGCTACAGCCCGGAGCGAAACTGGGAAGCGATCCAAGCGATCCGGAGCACACCGATACAGACTCGTATCGGCCATCTCGTAGCGAGACTTTTTTTCCGGGGCATCTACTTTCCACAGATGAGCAAACGGGCATGGCTCAAACTCTTGTTTGAGAACCGCAAACCCATTCTTAGCCTCTCTCGTGAAGGAATCGGCACATGGCGTCGTGCCCGGAAACGTCGGAAGATCGAAGGGAAACTCATCGCTCGTGCCGAGCGGGAAGGCCCAACGGAAGCGAGCGTCCGAAAATAGGTTATTTTACTTAGATTAACTACAAGGCTTGGTCAGATCTCGAGATCTGACCAAGCCTTGTAGTTTCTATGATCAGGTTGCGGCTTTCGGTCGGTACCTCAGTCGTCCAAACTCCGTCAGCAGAGGCTTCAACCGCTTGATCACTTGATCGTGCACTTTGCCGTTTGTTGCTACGATCCCCCCATGGTTCTGTACGTCTTCGATATCGTACCGAAATTCCTCGCCGAAGAGGTCGGTCAGCCGCCCGCCCGCTTCTTCCAGAATGACCTGCGGGCCGCAAGTGTCCCAGAGCTTAGTCCGCGGCGACAGATGAATGTAAAGATCCGCCTCTCGCTCGGTGATAAGCCCCACTTTGAGCCCGACAGATCCACGCTGCATTTCGCCCTTGGGCCGAAATTCCCGCTTTAAGGCCTTGATCTTCGGGCTGCGGTGGTTGCGGGATACCGCCATCACCATATTGGTGAAATCCGTTTCGCCGGATACCGATAATCGCTCCACCGTGCCGCCGGATTCGCGGAACGCCCCAAGGCCTTTCGATGCGTAATACATAACATCGTGGTATGGGAGCAATACCACCCCCACCACCGCCGAACCGCCGATCGCGAAACCGATCTGAACGGCGAAGTCGCCGTCCTTCTTGACGAACCCCGCGGTACCGTCGATCGGGTCGATGATCCACACGCGATCGCGTGCAAGTCGGTGTTCCGAGACATCCGTTTCCTCTTCAGACAGAACGCCGTCGTCCGGAAAGGCGGCCGCGATACCGTCGACTATTATTCGGCTGGCCGCCCGGTCGGCGGCGGTTACGGGTTCGTAAAAAAGATCTACGCCCAGTTTTTCCTCTGCGATGATCTCGCGGGCGTAATGATCAAGGATCTCCAGTCCGGCTTTTCTCGCCAGTTCCTTCGCCACTACCAGTTCACGGTCAAAACTCATTCAAGGCTAGACTATCATACGCGTTGTTCCGGCTGGTTCGGAGCAATATCAAATGAGACCGAAAGTCTTGATATGCTATACTTAAGGCATGGGAACCACTTCGATCTCCTTTTCGCGCCGGCACGTGCTTGGCGATTTTTACAGCCGCTGCGACGCGATCGTCAACGTTCCTGTCTACCTCGATACCCCTCAGGGTGAAATGGTCGGTTACATGGATCAGGGCCTGGGGCATTACGCCGATGCCTTCTCATTCCATATGGCTGATGACATGTGCAAAAAGCTTTCTTCCGGGCATTACACGTACGCTTTCGATTTTGAGTTTTCCGAAACGGAGAACGCTCCCGGCAGGCACCGCAGAATGAAGCTGGTTTCGATCTGCCTGGTCGCACGCCAAAACTACGAAAAGCCAGTCGCACGGGCCACACGCACCGCCGCCTAAGCACTTAACTGAACACAAAAAACCGGGCCATATAATGGCCCGGCGAATCAATAATTAAATCCTAAGCCTAAAGGCCCGGAAAAGATCCTAAAAATTTCGTTGGTTTACCAACGGCTGCCGCCGCCGCGATTTCCACCGCCGTAGCCGCCGCCACCGCCGCCACCGCCGCGATTACCACCGCGACCGCCGCCTCCGCCACCACCGAATCCGCGATCTTCGCGGGGCTTGGCTTCGTTAACTTTCAGTTCGCGGCCGTCCACTTCTTTGCCGTTCAGGGCCGAGATCGCTGCCTCACCTTCGGTCTTTGATGACATTTCGACGAAACCGAATCCGCGCGAGCGGCCAGTTTCGCGGTCTTCCACGACGTTTGCTGATTCGACGGCGCCGAATTCGCCAAAAATATCGTTAAGATCCTGGTTCGAGGTGTTGAAGGAAATGTTTCCTACGTATAGCTTCATTGACATTACAAATTTTTCCTTTCCCGGGCCGAGCCGGGTGTGCAAAAGAAGTTTCAAATACGGGGGACGCTTTCTTTTATGCAAAAGGAAGGGCCGGTATCTGGATACTCAAAAAACGCTGAGAGCAACTTCCGATTCCAACTTAAAGACCTGCTCTCAAACTTATCCAAAAACCGTTTAAGACGAAGCGCGTTACAAACTAACATAACGCGAGAGTAGGATTATCGATGCCTAGACTGACAGTTTAGGGCTAAAAAAGCAATATAAAAAACACGAAATACTTTCCGTGAACTATTTGTGTCTATACGTGATACGCCCCTTGGTAAGGTCGTAGGGGGACAATTCCACGTCGACGCGGTCGCCCATCAAAATACGGATGCGGTTACGACGCATTCGCCCGGAGATGGTCGCGAGGACCATATGTTCCGAATCTTTTATCTGCACCTTAAAGAAGGCGTTTGGCTGTTTGTCGACCACCGTGCCGACCATTTCGATCAATTCTTCTTTCATTACCCTCCGAAGCCGGCCACACGAACCTGACTTTCGATTTATATCAATAGGCGAAACTGCCCGTCAATTCCCGAAGTTAGCTATATGTTTCAGAAGTACGGGGTGTTCCGGGGCGTCTGAGCAAGGAGCAAGCTGACTTACTTTGGCTACATCATATGCGAATATGCCTGTTTTATCAAGCCTTTCCGCCGACGGAGCAACCGTAAAGAGGGTTAGATGCAGGAAGTTACGATTTTGAGGTCTGGTATGTGAGAAGGAAGTTTCCCGCAAAGACGCAAAGGACGCAATGGCAATTTAAGGGTGACACCGACGTTCTCAAGTTCCGAGCTGGTATGGCCGCGCCCTTTAGGGCGTAGATGGCTTTATCCAGGGCATTGAAACGCCATTACCGCGTCCGGGGTAAGCCCGTTAAAACGGGCTGAGAATAAATTGGGGCGATCCGTGCCACGCCAAAAATGGGCGTGGCTATGCGAAGGCGGGTAGACTTTTTCTAATTTAGGCCTTTTCGGCGAGTTCGGTGATACCGCAGCGGGGGCAGGTGAGGGTGGTGCGGGCGGGGTCGGCCCAACGGGCTAGTGCGGGGTTTGAGAGGCGCGGTTGTTTCGATTCGGATTCGCCCTCGAGGAAGAATCGTGAGTGAGCCGCATCCTTCCCGGACCCGGCGGAGAGCTCGCGCTCGCACTGGCGGCAGATCCAGCCGAAGCCGTCGTTGTAAAAATCATTAAGTTCCTGCATCGAACTCGAATCGGTACTTTACGGCTCCCCGTCAGGGAGCGAGTTCCCAACAAAACGAAACGCAGGGTTTCGTTCGCAAATGCTCACTCCACCCTACGCTATTTTATCTTTCCCGTATCGGGACGAAATGACACGCGCCCGACTTACTAGTTGGCTCGGCGGGTTCGGGTCGCGTTGCCGGCCATCGGGCTCAGCTTGACCGGCACCTTAACGGTGTTTCCGCCGCGATACACTTCAAGCTGCACGGTCTCACCGAACTGCTTCTTGTCTAGCAGGCGGAACAGATCGTCCATACTGTTCATCGCCTGGCCGTCAGCCGAGATGATGATATCGTTGATCGTGCCATCGCCGGTCACGCCCTTGAGGCCGGCGGCCGATGCGGGTGAATTTGCAACCACCTGAAGAACAAGCAACCCGTTCTCGACCGGCATTCTGTAGCCCTGCTCGCGAAGGTCGTTGACACTGGGCAGTGTTGCGCCAAGTTTTGGACGGCGGACCTCGCCGTACTGAAGAAGTTGCGGTATAACGCGTTTCGCTGTATTCACCGGAACGGCGAAGCCGACACCGACGGAACCGCCCGCGGGCGAAAGGATCTGCGAGTTGATGCCTATCATGCGGCCGAACTTGTCGAGCAGCGGGCCGCCCGAATTGCCCGGGTTGATCGAAGCGTCGGTCTGGATCGCCGCGTCGATCGGACGATTGTTACGCGCTCGGATCGGACGCTGAAGTCCGGAAATGACGCCGGTCGTCAGGGTGCGGTCGAGCCCGAACGGGTTGCCGATCGCGAGAACCTTCTGGCCGACGGCAAGTTTATCGGAATCGCCGAGCGGCACCACAGTGAGGCCGGCCGCGGGCGGCGTGATCTTGATGACCGCGAGGTCGGTGTCGGGGTCGCCGCCGACGTAGGTGGCATCGTAAACCTTTTCGCCGCCGAAGCTGACTGTGAGCTTCTGCGCGTTCTCAACCACATGAAAGTTGGTCAATATGTGACCTTCCGCGTCGATCACGGAGCCGGATCCGTTGCCGCGCCCTTCCTGCGAGCCGAATACGCTTTCGCGAATCGACGTTGTGTTTATGAATGCGACGCCGGGCGAAATGTTACGGTAAACCTCGATGCTGTTCTGCTCATCCGTGACCACGTTCGGATCGGATATTCCCGCCGGGATCGCCGTGGTCTCGGCGAACGTTTTGTTCGAGGGGTCGAATGTGCCCCACGCGTCCCTCAGCGTGTAAAGCAGAGCGGTAGCACCGACAGCCATGATCGCGGTCGCGAAAGCCAACAAAATGATCTGCCGGGCCGATAACTGATAAACGGATTTGCTAGCCATATTAGTCACTTCCTGAATGTTTAATATAAAGACGTTCTCCTAAGATGCGCGAGCGTGGACGGAACGTTGTGTACCATTATACGACAAACGCAAAGGCCCGGTTTCCACAGACGGGAACCCGGGCCGAATTGAAATATCCGAATTTTTTAGAGAGAAGCCCGGGCGTATTGAACGAGGTTCGGAATGTCGTCCGGCGCGACCCACGACGAGATTTGCCCCATTGCGGTCAGGAAAGTGAGCAGGTGCACGCCCATGACGCTTATGTAAACCGCCAGCGCGACCGCGACGCCGTAGCGAGCAAGCTTGCGGTTGCCCCAGCGAAGAAGCACCACCGCAGCGAGCGTTCCCATTAGGATCTTCACACCGAGGAAAGCAAAATCGCTGTTTTCCATAAGGTGGGCCATCAGTTCGTTGCCCTCGGGGGCGACGCCGCTGCGCACCCAAACGATCGTCAATATCGCATCAAGCAAGTTGAGCGAAAATAATAGGAAGACTTCGCGGAACAGGTGCATAGAGGACAGTTCTCCGTGTAAAATCCTGTTAAACCTTCGTCCCTAAGTGAGAATCCCCCGGCTTTAGGTCCGGGGGTTTCAGGAGCGAATATGAATCAGTTGTCGTTTCACCCTGACTATACGTTCAAACCGACCGGCGTTTCAGAAAAATCTCTTTCCATCATCTTAATTCGTTTACAATTGAAGGGATAGTTCGAAATGACAAATATTTACAACGATGCAGAAATAGAAAGCGTCGAATCGGATGGTAGAACCGGCGCAGGTTTGGGCCGGAATCAGGGGGAAAAAGTTATGAAGAAGATTCTAAGTTACGCCGTTTTGCCATTGCTGGCGATGGTGTTTTCAGCGGGGCTGGTGACGGACGCGTCGGCTCAGACAAAAAGAAGGCCGGTTATCCGGAAAAAGGCGCCCGTCAGGCGAGCGGCTCCTGCACCGCGTTTGTACACGGTCGCGGCGGGCAAACGTATCCGCGTACGATTGAATGAGGAAATTTCGTCGAAGACCGCGAGGGTGGGCGAACGTTTCACGGCCACAGTTCGCGAGCCGGTATATTCGACCACGGGCGCGGTGGTGATCCCGGAAGGAAGCGAGATCGTTGGCCGTGTGGATTCGGTAACCAGAGCGCAGAAGAAGGGTAAGCCGGGCGCGTTGGATGTGAGTTTCGTTCAGGTCGTGTTGCCGAACGGGACGAAGCGGGCCATCAGCGGTTCGCTAACGGAACTTAACGCCGACGATGCGACAAGCGACAACGAAGGCACGGCCCGCGGCGACCGGATGAAGCATCGGAAGGTGATCTGGTACGGCGGCGGTGCGGCCGGCGGAGCTATTCTCGGCGCGGCGATCGGCGGCGGCAAAGGTGCCTTGATAGGCGGCTTGCTCGGCGCGGGCGGTGGTTTCCTTGGAGAACGCTTCACGAAGGGTGAAGAAGCCAAGGTGGAATCGGGGACCGAGTTTAGTGTTTATCTGAATCGGGCCGTTTCGCTGCCGAAGTTTGCGGAAGCAAATCCGTAGTACTTAGTTAGTTAAAGCAAAAAAGCCGTACGGGTGTGAACCCGTACGGCTTTTGTTTTTACAGAACGCTTCGCTTTTATTTGAGAGACATATCGCCCGCATTTTGCTTTCCGATCTCTTCCAGCCTCGCAACCACCTTCTTAATAAGCCATTCGGGCGTTGAGGCGCCGGCGGTGACGCCGACGGTTTGGACGCCGACGAGGTCGTTGGGGTCGATCTCGTTTTCCGTTTCGATCAGGAAACTCTTTTCGCAATTTTCCTTGCAGACGCCGACGAGCTTGATGCTGTTCGACGAATGGCGGCCGCCGATGACGTAGAAGGCGTCGACCATGTTCGAGAGGGCACGGGCCGAATCCTGGCGGTCGCGGGTGGCGGAGCAGATGGTGTTGACGACCTGCACTTCGTCGTCGGTGCGGGTCTTGATCGCTTCGGCGGTGTCGAAGAAGGTTTTGGCCTTGATGGTGGTCTGGGAAACGACGAGGGGGTTTTTCAGCCAGGGCAGTCCTGCGACCTCGGTTTCGTCTTTAATAATGAATGCGTGGTCGGGTGCGTAGCCTTTCACGCCGATCATTTCGGGATGATCGGGGCTGCCTACGATGATCACGTGACGATCGGCTTCGGCGGCTCGAGCGGCAAGTTTCTGCACTCGAGTGACGAACGGGCACGTCGCATCCACAACCTTCGAGGCACGTTCTTCGAGTTCCTGCTGCACCTGCGGGGTTACCCCGTGGGCACGAATAACGGCTGTTTCTCCGCGCTTTATCTGGACGGGCTCGCTGATGGTGGAAACGCCGTGGGTGCCGAGCCGCTCCATCTCCTGCTCGTTGTGGATCAGCGGGCCGAGCGTGCGCACGGTGTCGCCCTCGCCGACGGCCTCTTCGACCATCTCGACCGCCCGCTCAACGCCGAAGCAAAATCCGTATTCATCTGCAAGAAGTACTTTCATTGCCATTTCAGTCTATCAAATAGAGGATTCGTTCGAAACAACGATGCGGTTTTCCTCAATGTACCGTTTCAGGGCTCTCAGGCGCTTTCGCGTCTCCCATTTGAGCATCCTTCGCATAACGGGATGCAGGAATGGCCGCAAGAATGCCGGTTTTGCTTTGAAATTGAGCTCGTAGACCAAATCGGAGCGGTGGTCATCGAGGCGGAAATGGCGAATGCTGGCGGCGAAGGTATCGAAGAAAGGGGCTGGGTTGGTTAGTTTCACGGCGGCGACCTTTCCGGGCTGGAAAGAGACGTAAATCGTTTTCATTTCGATCCCAAGTAGGGCGGCCTTTCCTTTGCAGACGGCAGTGACACCTACGTCGGCAACTCCTCCATCGTCGAGGTAAGCGGTCTGGAGGAGGGTGTCCCATTCGAGGCGGCGCGAATAATCGTGAACGATCCGGAAAGCCTCTTCGCACGACGTGGAAAGCGTTTCTTTGACGGTGAGCTTGGGCATTTAGCGGATGGGGTCGCGGAGCATCAAGTCGGCGGTTTCGCTGGCGATGCGGGAGGCGTCGGTGTTTGAATCGCGTAAGTGGGCGATCTGCATTATGGCTTCGCCGGTGCGGGAGAGGAGGCGGAACAGGTCTCCCTCTTCGGCGCCGGTTCTTTTTACCAGTTCGGGCCACGACATACCGCCCGCCCAGCGTTCGGCGGCGGCCGCGGCGGTGAGATTTATGTCTTCTGCCGGTTCGATCCCAAATCCCCATTCGACATTCGAGACATCGTAGATCACGTCCTCGATACTCGTTATCGCTTCGAGAAGTCCATCTGAGAGGTAAAGCTCGCCGTAATTACGGTCGGCGTCGGCGGCGAGTGCGGCCATCAGGCCCGCCATCGCGGTATGTTCGATCTCGGTGAATATGCCGCGATTCAGCGCCTCGCCGACGAGTAAAGGCCGGTCGACCCGAAGGTCGGCGAGCCATTTGCCCTGTTCGGTCACGAGTTCGGATCGAAAATCAAGATAGCCGAAATGGTCGAGCACCATCGCCCGCTGCTCGAACGGGGACCAGATGGTGGAACGGAGATAGTCGATGTCGCGGCGGGTGCGGTCGAGCTTGTCGGCGTCTTTGGCGTTTTCCCAAAGCGCCTGAAGGTAAATGTCGCGCCGGTCGGGCTCGGGGATAAAGGTTTCCATCAGGCCGTCGATCAATTCGGCGGCGGGGTCGGTGCCGTCGGTTGGCTCGGGCGGTTTCGGTTCTTCGAGGGTCGGATTCTTGTTTTCGTAAACGTCGTAAAATGCCCGTTCGATCTCGCGTTCGCGCACCGGGTATTTGTTCGAATACACGCGGTTGACGCGCGAGAGCGGGAAGGTCGAGCCCTGGCCGTCGTCGCGGATCGCCGAGATCGCGTCGCCGTTCATTTGCAGGATGAAGAACAGGCGTTTGCCGCTTCGCCCCTGGGTGACGATCTGGCCGGGGACGACGTTTTCTTTCAGCCAATTGTTCCGGAATTCGACGCGCGTTTCGGGGAGGCGTTCGTGGATGCGGCGGCGAGCCTCCGCAAGGCGTTCGAAGCCGATGACGTCGCTGATCGAGAGTTCGACGCCGGCTGTCTCGATACTTGTTCTTATCCTGTCATGAGCGGTTTCGACCGTTTTGCGAAGCTGGTCGATCTGCCGGCCGGTGCCGCGGAACGCAAAGCTTTTTTCGGCGATCTCGCGGAGCTGTTCAAAATTCTTAAAGGCGTCGAGCAGATTTAGCAGCGTGGTGTACGTCGCTCGGAAACGGCTTTCGAGCGGGTCGGGCTGGGTCTTTAAGAGCTCGGCGATCTTTTTCGGGTTTTGAAATTGGCCGGGAACGAGAACGGCGAAACCGACGTTGTCTTTGCCGCGGCGGCCGGCCCGGCCGGTCATTTGCTGGAGCTCGTTGGCGGTGAGCGAACGCCAGCCGTCGTTGCCGCGGGTGTCGGCGTTGGTGATCACGACGGTGCGGGCGGGAAAATCGACGCCGGCGGCAACCGTCGAAGTAGCGAAAATCGCGTTTAGCAGCCCAGAGGACATCATCTTCTCGACGAGCAGCTTCCATCCGGGAATGTGCCCGGCGTGATGCGAAGCGATACCGGCGTTAACCAGGATCTTAACGTGTTTGTGATTCTTGATCTCGGGGTTGGTTTGGAGAAACTGGTCGAAAACGGCCTGGCGTTTCTGGAATTTTTCACCGTCGGTCTTTTGCGACTTGTCGCCCGCGACCTCTGTGGCGGCCTCGTCGCATTTTCGGCGGGTGGGCAGGAAGACGATCGCGGGGAGTAGGTTGTATCCGCGCAAAGCACTGATCAGCTTGTGCGGGGGAATCTCCGGCGGTCGTCCGTTCATACCGTGATTATTGCACGTCAGAACCCCCTGCGTAAGCGGTGGGCGAGGTCTTGAGGATCAAGCGGCGTGAATTAGCTAGTCAAGAAAAAATGGGATGCAAGACACCCGGTCTGCATCCCATTTCTGTAGGTAACGATCATACCGCCCGCTTACGCAGGCGGTTCTGACTTACCTGGGTTCGATACCCCACCAGTATTGCTGGTCGAGCGGTTTTGCGTTCGGCCAGACCTGGTTGAGGGTGTCGCCTTCGTATAGTTCCCCGTTCTTCATCACCATTCGGATCGAAGTGGTATTTCTGATGTCCGCGAGCGGGTCCTGATCGAGGATGACCAGGTCGGCAAGTTTACCCGGTTCCAGAGAGCCGAGGTCACGGTTGAGTCCGATCGCCTCGGCGCCGAAGATGGTGGCCGCCCTCAGCGCGTCGTGGGTGGACATTCCGCCGGACTGCACGGACCAGACCTCCCAGTGGAAACCGATGCCCTGCATCTGCCCGTGGCCGCCTATGCCGACGCGGCCGCCCGCTTTCACAACATCAGCCGCACCTTTCGCGATGCTCTTGAAGCTGTATTCTTCAGGTGCGAACCACTGCGGCCTGCGGCGCATCATGTCGTTCATCAGTTCCCGCGGGATGAAACGCTGGACCTTTGGATTCTTCAATACGTCGGTCGTCTGAAAGTAATAGTTCTCCGCCCAAGGGCCGCCGTATGCGACGAGGAGCGTCGGTGTGTAGAACGTTCGCGTTTTCGCAACGAACTGCGCCACGTCGTTGTAGATCGGCTGCAGCGGCAAGGAGTGCTCATTGCCGGAATAACCGTCGATCATCTGCGTGAGGTCGAGCTTCATGTCGAGAGCACCCTCGGTCGTTGGGGTAATCTTGTTCTCGCGCGTCGCGATCGCGACCATCTGGCGAACCTGGCGGTCGCCCACGACGTATTGCTTCAACGTATCGGTCTTGTAAGCGTCGCTGTATCGCTTAATGTAGTTGTTCGTCGATTCCTGATCGTCCAGGCCGAGGCCGGAGAAAACGCCGGGCCCCGTTGTGTAAACGCGCGGACCGACGATCTCGCCGGTTTCGACAAGGTCGGCATACGCATAAACATCGGTCGTGGCGCTCTGCGGGTCACGCGTCGTCGTCACGCCGTAGGCGAGATTAGCGAGATACTGCCACACCTGGTTCTGATGCAGGTCGCGCGGCGGCCACATGTGTGCGTGCACGTCCACCATGCCGGGTATGATCGTCTTTCCGGTGACGTCGATCGTGCGGGCACCGGCGGGGATCGTTACCTTGCCCTTCGGCCCGACCGCGACGATTCGATTGTTCGTAACCACGATGTCACCGCGCGGGATGATCTCGTCACCTTTCATCGTGACGATCTTGGCACCGGAAAGGACGACCGTGCCCTGTGTATGCTTGCGGGGCTCTTCGACAGTGATCTCGAATTCCTGCGGCTTGTCCTCGTCGATGTTCTGTCGGAAGAATTTGGTTCCCCACGACCATGTGACGTTTTTGCCGTCGCGGGTCCATCCAAGATAGTCGCCGCCGAAGGCCGACATCTTCTTGAAAGGAACGTTTGCCGTCGGCCCGCCGAGATTGACGTTGACAGTTTCTTTGCCGGCCTTCGGGAGCGTAACAAGGTAGTGTTTGCCCTGCAGTTCGAGGAAAGCCCTTTCACCGTTCGGCGACATCATTACCGCGCTGGCGGTGGGCTGCTGGGGGGGCGTTCCCTTGCCGGTTATACGTGCATGAACGCGGCGGTCGAAACCGTCAAGCCGGATCGATGAAATTCCCGCTCCGCTTGTTAAGAAGATGCGATTGCTGTCGGTCGTAAAGTGCGGAAGCCGCCCGCCCTGCGTGGGTCCGACGAGAGTCGATGTGCCGCCGCCGGACGGCAGGTAGCGAAGTTCCAGCGGGCCGCCGCCGCGGCTTCCGGTTACCTCGCCTTCGTTAGAATTCGCGTGCTTGCCATGGAGTATCTCTTCCTCGGGCGACGAATATTCGTGATCCTGGCGGATATCGGCGAAGAGCTGATCTTCGACGGCGCCGTTGACGAAAGCGATCTTGCTGCCGTCAGGCGAAAAGGTCGGATATGAATAAAAGGCAGGCGAAGTGGTGAGTTTCTTAGCCTGGCCGCCGCTCGCGGGAATGCTGTAGATGTGACCGCCCAGGCGGGTCCAGGTGACGTATGCGATCGTGTTGCCATCGGGTGACCACGCCGGCATGAATTCGCCGTCCTCGCTGGCCGTCAATCGTGTCGGTTTGCCGCCGGAGAGGTCTTTGACGTAGATGCGGTTGAACGCGGTGAACGCGACACGCTTGCCATCAGGCGAGATCGACGGGTAGCGGATAAGGCGTGCCGTGACCGTGGGCGAATCGTCCACCTTGTACTGAAAATGCGAACGCGCGGCGATCTCCGCCTCGACGCTCACCTTGAACGGGATGTTGATTGCCTGGCCGGTCGCGAAATCGACGCGGGCGATCTTGCCGTCGATCGGAACGATGATTGACTTGCCGTCGGGCATGAAGTCGTAGCCGGGGAAGGTGTCGCGCGTGGCGCGCGATTCCTGATCGTCACGGGTGACGTTGTTGATAAGCCAACGTTCTGTGTTGGATTCGAGATCGCGAACGCGGAGGGCGGTCTTAGTTTCGAACCGCGTGGCGTAAACCATCTGCTTGCCGTCGGGCGAAAGCAGCGGCCGCATCGCGCTGCCCTGTGAGTTCGTGAGCCGTGAAATCTCGCTAGTCTCCCGGTCGAACCGGAACACCTGCCAGATGGGGAACTGGGCATTATAATTGAACGCGCCCTGGCGCTGCGAAAAGTAGATGTATTTACCGTCCGGCGATGCCGTCAGCCCCATGAAGTTCATTCTCGGCGCCGGGGGCGGGCCCTGCTGGCCGGGGCCGGGAAGCGGCGGGGCCGGCGGACCGATGCTGACGCCCGAGCCGCCGTCCTTGTGGTACATGAACGGGTAGAACGTGCCGATCGACTGGTCGCTTTTGGAAACGATTATGTAATTGCCGTCGGGCGTCCAACTGGGCGTCAGGTACATCGTTTTGCGGTCTTTGGTGATCGCTTTCGGATCTGCCCCGTCGGCCTTCGCCATCCAGACATTTTCGGCTCCGCTGCGGTCGCTGAGGAAAACGATGCTCTTGCCATCGGGCGAAAATTTGGGCTGGCTCTCGAAAGCCATCCCGCCGATGATCTTCTTTGCGTCACCGCCGGAAATGGGCAGTGTGTAGATGTCGCCGAGAAGGTCGAAGACGATCGTCTGGCCGTCAGGCGAAACATCGAGCGACATCCATGTGCCTTCGTCTGTGGTGAACTTGATGGTCTCGGCCGCGGTTAAGGGCAAGTCGGGCTTTTTCTCGTCCTTCTTTTCGTCTTTCTTTTCTTCGGGTTTTGGCTGATTTTGGGCGAACGCGAACGAGGGCAATAAAAATGCCATCGCCAGCAGAACGCACAACGACTTCTTGGCAAGCATAGGGGACTCCTGTTTCTTAATTTGCGAAAAAACGATCGGGTAGATCGGGATCAAAATAGTACGCGAGCGGTGAAAAGTTGTTTCACTCGGGGCGTATACGTCAAAATAACTGTAAAAGGGATCGAAACTGACCAGATTATAGTTTGAGTCGGCATTCTGGGCAACGGTAGCTTTAGAGTATCGCCGGAAGTGGACGACCAGTTGGCTGAAACCTCCGGGGACGGCGAGTTCGGGAAACGCCCGATGAGTTCCGTCGAATCGACCACGCCCGCCAGGGCATGGCATTCCAAAGAAGGGTAGCCTGCGGTTTTTGCATTGGAGAGCCGGCTGATTCACAATACCCACCATCAGGTTTCGCAACTTTCACTAATACCGAAGGGGACAATTTGAGTATGGATCGGCGTGATTTTTTGAGTGCGGCCGCGGCTGCAGGGTTCGGAATGGCATTGAGTTCAACAGCATTCGGGCAGAAGGCGGCCCGTTCGCTGGAAGAGGCGACCGTCGCGGAACTGACCGGGATGATGGAACGCGGGCAGATGACCAGCGAAGCGATCACTAATTGGTATCTCGCGCGCATCCGCACAATCGACCCAAAGCTCAGATCGATCCTGGAAGTGAACCCGGACGCGATAGCGATCGCGCGTCAGCGAGACCGGGAACGGCGAAACCGGATAGCGAAGGGGCCGCTTCACGGTATCCCTATTGTAATCAAGGACAACATCGACACGGCCGATAAAATGAAGACCACGGCGGGGAGCCTCGCTCTGATGGACGCCCCGACGCCGAAGCAGGACGCCTTCATCGTGCAGCGTCTGCGGGACGCCGGCGCGGTTATCATCGGCAAAACCAACCTGAGCGAATGGGCAAATTTCCGCGATAACGATTCGATCAGCGGTTGGTCGGGACGCGGCGGGCAGACGAAGAACCCTTACATTCTGGACCGCAACCCGTGCGGGTCTTCGTCGGGTTCAGGGGCAGCAGTAGCAGCGAATCTGACAGCGGTGGCGATCGGGACGGAGACGGACGGATCGATACTTTGCCCCGCGTCGATAAACGGGATCGTTGGGCTCAAGCCGACTATAGGATTAGTTTCTCGAAGCGGCATCATCCCCATTGCGGAATCGCAGGACACGGCTGGGCCAATGACGCGCACCGTGGCAGACGCCGCGATTTTGTTGAATGCAATAGCGTTTGCGGATGCTGACGATGCTTCTATGAAGGGAGCGGCACGAGCCAGGGTTGATTACACTCAGTTTTTGGACGCAAATGGGCTTCGCGGCGCACGGATCGGCGTGGCGCGAGATTATTGGGGCCGGAACGCGGTCGTGGACAAGGTGATGGACGCGGCTCTCGAATCGCTCAAGCGGGCCGGTGCCGTGTTGGTGGACGTGAAATTCCCGAACCGGAATAAATTCGGCGACGCGGAGTTCAAGATTTTGCAGTACGAATTCAAGGACGGGCTGGAAAAATACCTTCGCGGACGCGGCGGGAAACACAGAACGCTGAACGATCTGATCAAATTCAACAGCGATAACGCGGCGAGAGAGCTGAAATATTTCGGCCAATCGATCATGGAATCGTCGGCAAAGCTGGGCGACCTGAGTTCGAAGGATTACAAGGAAGCGAAGGAAACCGCCAGGAAATACGCGGCGGAAGAGGGAATTGACGAGGCGGTGGATAAGAACAAGCTGGACGCGATCGTGGGGCCGTCCAACGCGCCGACGTGGATGATAGACACGGTCAGCGGCGATTGCGGCAGCGGGTACGTCGGTAGCTCGTCGATGCCGGCGGTGGCTGGGTATCCGAATATCACAGTGCCCGCGGGCTTCGCCAAAGAACTGCCGATCGGGATCTCTTTTTTCGGAAAGGCGTTCACGGAACCGATGCTGATCAAACTGGCCTATTCGTTCGAGCAGGCGACGAAGGCGAGACGGAAGCCGAAGTTTTTGGCAACGTATGCGTAGGCCAGCCTTGGCCGGTGCAAGCCCACCTTCCGGACTGAGAACTGTTACCTTGACTCGGACAATTTCAGCGATCGAGTTAGCAAAAGGCAGTCAGGAAGGACGGCTCGCCACAGCTCCTTTTTGTTCGGCCAGCAATCTCAACCCATCAAGGGTGAGGTTCTCGTCCACCGCGTCGATGCCCTTTATTTCTTCTGCTATCAGGCGGGCGAAGCCGCCGGTGGCGATCGTTTTGCCGCCCCCGGCTATCTTGCTCAACAACCTTTCGACCATCGCGATGTGACCGTTAACGATCCCGGATTGAATGGATTTAGCGGTGGTGTTTCCGATGATACTGTCGGGCTTTTCGATAGGGACGTTCGGCAGCTTCGCAGTTGCGAGCTGAAGTGCCTGGGCGGCCGCGGCGGGGCCGGGGGCGATGATGCCGCCTAAATATTCGTTATCGTCGTTGACGACATCGATAGTGGTTGCCGTCCCGAAACTGCAAACGACAACTGGATATCCGTATTTCGTGACGGCTGCGAAGCAATTTACAAGGCGGTCGACACCGGCATCCGATGGCGGCTCGTAACGGATCTCGAAACCGAAATTCCAGGTCTCGTCGACGAACGACGGTGTTACCTTGAACAATTCGCGGCAGACCTGCGTGATCACGCCGTTCAAATCGGGGACGACCGAGGCGACGATGCATGTATCGATATCCACCTGGATGAACTGCTCATCGACAAGACGCAGGCGGTCGAAGATGAGTTCCTCGGCGGTGTAGTCGCGTTTGGTCTGGATCGAGAATTTGTGAAAGAGAACGGGCCCGTCGAAAACGCCGAACTTGATGGACGAGTTTCCGATGTCGATAGCCAATAGCATAATTGAGAATTGAAAATGGAAAGTGGAAAATAGGAGTTTCTCCCAATTTTCCACTTTCCATTTTCAATTTTACATTGATTCTTATCCCTGCAGCGGCAGGCCGTCGTAGACGACGTTCCACCCGTTTTGTTTGCTTGATCTGAGCGAGCGGGAGAACCAGAGCATCGCGGCGTCGCGATCCTCGTAAAGCTGTACGGCGGGGAACGCCTCGCGCGGGTCTACGCGGCAGATCGCGGCGCCGGCGGTAGCACTCTTAATGCACAAAAGGGCGGTCATGCTGTTTTTCTGAAGGATCGCCGTGCGCAGCATCACGTCCGGTGCATCGTCGATCGAATCTTCAAGGTCCAGAAGTTCCTCGTCGATATCTTCTTCGCCCAGGTCGTCGAATTCCAAGTCGTCGTCAAAATCAAAATCGTCGTTCATACTGCTTATTAAGACGTTACAACTTCGCGCGTCAAAGTTCAATCCATTGCGACCCGGCCTACGACTCTTGCCGGAGCCTTTCGACATCCCCCGCCTGCAGGACCAGTACGGTGCCGTCATCCGTTTTTAGCCGGATGGCGCCGTTGGGCTCGAGGCCGTCGGTTATGCCCGTAACCACTTTATTTTCCAAAGCAACCCGCACCCGTTTGCCGCTGAAGTAACTTGAGCGGCGGCGCCAGCCTGCAATGATCTCGGCGGGGCCGTTTTCAGTATTCAGGATGTTGTAAAAATATGAGAGGAATTCGGTAAGCCTTTCCGTCAGCTCCGCTTTTATCTCAGGTCCGCGATACCGGGGGGCATTACCCGCTGCCGCAGAAGGAATCAACAGTATTTCCTCGATCGACGTGGCGTTGTCGGCGATCTCGGGCGGGAAATTAGTCGATCTAAGGTTGATGCCGATGCCCACGACGACGGCGAGGCCGCTGTTGGTCTCGGTCGTTTCGGCGAGGATGCCGCAGATCTTTTTCTCATTCACCAACAGGTCGTTGACCCATTTGATGTCGGAATCGATGCCGATTTCGGCGAGGGCGTCGTGGACTGCGACGCCGGTCATAAGTGTGATGAGGGGCAGGAATTGAGCATCGAGCTCAGGTCGAAGAACGATGCTGAAGTACAGGCCGGCATCTTTTTCGCTCACCCACGTCCGCCCGTGGCGGCCGCGCCCGGCGGTTTGCTGGCGCGCGACGATACAAAGACCTTCCTCCGCGCCAAGGCGGGCCTGTTTGAGGGCTTCGGTGTTTGTGGAATCGATGGTGTCGTAGGTTAAAAGAGTGATGTTCATACGGAACGCCGGCACCTTGCCAGCAAGGTGCCGGCGTTCCCTAAATGGGCCGCCACAGGGAATCGATGTAGAAATCTTTCTCGTTGAAGAATTCACGAGCGATCTCGAAGCCGCCGTCGCGGGAGAGTTCGTCGATCATTGCGTGGGTGTATTTTTGCGAGATCTCCATGAAAATGGGCTCCCACTGGTAAAAATCGAACGATCGGTTGATGGCTTTGATCGTGACGGTCTGTTTTTCGCGGCTGATGAGAAACGAGCGTGCGGCACATTCCATCGGGCGGTACTGGGCGTAGTGGGAAAATTTATCCAGGTCGAAATCGCCGCCGAGTTCGCGGTTGATGCGGCGGAGAAGGTTCAAGTTGAAGGCAGAAGTGACGCCCTGGGCGTCGTCGTAGGCGGCGACGATCGTCCGCGGGTCCTTCTGCATATCGAAACCGATGAAGAGCCGGTCATCTTCACTCAGCACCTTCCGCAGATCGCGGAAAAACGCGACAGCACTTTCGCGGAGAAAGTTGCCGATGTTCGAGCCGAGAAACATTACGACCTTTCGGCGTCCGTTGTTATTGCACAGCGACCCGAGTACCTGGAAGTAATCGCCGGTGTGCGGTTCGATCCGGAGGGCGGGAAATTTCTCGTGAAAACGGGATGATAAGGCGTCGTTGGCTTCCTGCGAGATATCGATCGGGTGGTAGGTGAAATCAACGCCTTTTGATAGTAAATGCTCGATCAGCACGGCGGTTTTCGTGCCGTCGCCGGCACCGAGTTCGATCAGGTCGACCGCGCCGGCTCCTTCCGAAAACGCTTCGCAGATGGCGTCCTTTTGCTCGGTGAAGATCTTCATTTCCGCACGGGTGAGGTAATACTCGGGCAGCTTCATTATCTCCATGAAGAGGCGCGAGCCTTCGTCATCGTAGAAATACCGCGAAGAGAGATGTTTTGGCGTGGAGCTGAGGCCGCCAATGACATCTTCGGCGAACTGGGAAAGTTCGAGTGAGGTTGATTCCATACGAATGTGATTCAAGCAGGATTCACCGGACAGACAGGATATTTTTGCTTGAATGCATCCTGTAGATCCTGTGCATCCTGTTTAATTTTATTTAGCCAATCTTATCCCCGTAAACTGCCATCGCAGGTGCGGATGGAAAAAGTTACGGTAGGTCGGGCGGCTGTGGCCCTCGGATGTCGCGACGGACGCACCGCGGAGGACCATTTGGTTCATCATGAACTTGCCGTTGTACTCGCCAACGGCACCGTCCGGTTTCAAAAAGCCGGGATAAGGTAAATAAGCCGAGTTGGTCCATTCCCAACGCAAATCCCAGTCGAAATTCGCATTAGCGGCCTCCCATTCGAACTCGGTTGGGAGCCGCATTCCTTTCCATTCGGCAAAGGCGGAGGCTTCATAAAGAGAAACGTGACACACCGGGGCATTCGGAGGCAGCGTACGTAAACCGCCGAGCGTATAGTGAAGCCATTCGCCGTCGCGGTTGTGCCAATAAAGCGGGGCGGTGACGTTTTCGCGGTTGATCCAATCCCAACCCTCCGAGTGCCACAAAAGGGGCTCTCTGTAAGCCCCGTCTTCTATGAACTCCAGAAATTCCGCGTTTGTGACAAGCCGGTTGGAGATCGAGAAATCGTCGACGTAAACCTTGTGCCGGGATAGTTCGTTGTCGAAACAGAACCCTTCGCCGGAGTGGC
>Ga0307409_100000284_pt1 | contig 20526 bp, 19 predicted proteins | sample 322Ometagenome_2_FD_203888 | JGI IMG/M metagenome (GOLD analysis project Ga0307409, IMG submission 203888) | Maize rhizosphere microbial communities from greenhouse at UC Davis, California, United States - 322HYB-O-2 | ecosystem: Host-associated > Plants > Roots > Rhizosphere > Soil | place... | reverse complement strand
TCCAGCAGGCCGGCCTGCTTGATCTGCCGCGACAGCTGGGTGTACTCACGCCAGCGGCCGGCGGGGGCCGGCACCCGTACGGCCGTTGCTTCCTGCTCCGGGCTCATGCGGCTCCTGTTCGTCGCTGGCCGGACGCGAGCACCCGGCGGCGGCGGTTGCCGCTCGGGCGCCGCCGGTCGGCGGCCTGATGGCGCTGCGGGCCCGTGGGCAGGGGCGAGGTGGTCACCTGGGCGCGCCGGTGCAGCTGGGCGACCTCGCTGGTCTGCTCGGGCAGGACCAGGGTGATCACGGTGCCGGCGGCGCCGGCGCGGGCGGTGCGTCCCGAGCGGTGGAGGTAGGCCTTGGGCTCGGCCGGCGGGTCGAAGTGCACCACCAGGTCGATCCCGTCCACGTGGATACCGCGGGCGGCGATGTCGGTGGCCACCAGCACCGGGACCGTGCCGGCGGCGAAGGCGGCCAGGGCACGGGCTCTGGCCGGCTGGGCCAGGTTGCCGTGCAGGGCGCCGGCCCGGACCCCGGCGCGCTCCAGCTGCCACGCCAGCCGGGCGGCGCGGTGCTTGGTGCGCACGAACACCAGGGTCCGGCCGGGGCGGCCCGCGAGCTCGGCCGCGACCGCGACCTTGTCGGTCGCCTCGACCGTGCGGACCTGGTGGTCCATCCGGGCGGCCGACGCCGCCGTCGGGGCGACGGTGTGCCGCACCGGGTCGGTGAGATAGCGGCGGACCAGGGTGTCGACCTGCCCGTCGAGGGTGGCCGAGAACAGCAGCCGCTGCCCGCCGGGCGGCACGCGGTCCAGCAGCGAGGTGACCGCGGGCAGGAAGCCCATGTCGGCCATGTGGTCGGCCTCGTCGACGACGGCGACGGCGACCGCGTCCAGCGAGCAGGCACCCTGGCCCAGCAGGTCCAGCAGCCGCCCAGGGGTGGCCACGATGATGTCGACGCCGCGCCGCAGCCGCTCGACCTGCCGGCCGAGCGACACCCCGCCGTAGACGGCCAGCAGCCGCACGCCCAGGATGGCGGCCAGCGGGACGAGCTCGTCATGGACCTGGTCGGCCAGCTCCCGGGTCGGGACCAGCACCAGGCCGCGGGGCCGGCGCGCCTGGCGCCTGCCGCTCCCGGTCGCGGTCCGGACCAGCAGGGGCAGCCCGAAGGCGAGGGTCTTGCCCGAGCCGGTCTCGGCCCGGCCGAGCACGTCACGGCCGGCGAGGGCGTCGGGCACGGTGCGGGCCTGGATCGGGCGCGGGCTGGTGATGCCTCGGGCCGCCAGGGCCGCGGTCAGGGTCGTGGGCACGCCGAGCTCGGCAAAGGAGCTTCCCGGCGCGGTGGATGAAGGAGTCGGGGTGGTAGGGGTTGCAGGCAAGTGCGAACGACACTCCGTTCGGGATAGGTAGAGTCTTGTCAGCCCCTGCGGGGGGGCGCTGCCCGCCGTGGGGTCGCGGGCGACGAGATGGTGGAGGCCGACCCGGGCAGACGGCGCCTGACGTTGAGGCGACGCAGGTTGGCGGCCTGCTGGAGCTGCTCGGCGAGGTTGTCGAGCAGGCTGGTGGCGGGCACCGCGGGCTCGGCCGCCAACCGTTCGATCAAGCCGTCCACCATCACGTGGGCGAGCCGTTCGATCTCAGGGTCGACGGTCGCGACCGGCTGGTCGGGCAACATCCTGGGGGTGCCACCGAGACGGGCCATGCTCGGATCAACTCCTCGCTGGTGGTGGCCGGTCGCCGGCCGTGGAGGGGTGGTGCCGGTGGGCCTCGGTCCGGCTGGCCAGCTCCAGCTGCTCGGCGAGGGCCGGGCTCACCGACCGCAGCACCAGCTCGCCACCCTTGCGGCGGGACCAGGCCGACACCCGGGCCAGGACCTCGACCCCCGCGGAGTCGATCAGGATCATCCCGCGCAGGTCGAGCACGATGTGATGGTGCCCGTGGCCGATCAGATAGCTGAGGTACTCCCAGAGCTGACTGGCGGTCCGGGAGTCGATGTCGCCGCGCACGGTGACGATCGCGTTGCTCTCCGACAGGGTGGTGGCGGACTGCAGCAGTGGGGCCATCGCGGCCTCCTCTACGAGGTGGCGACCGCCCGCACGTTGGTCGCCTGGGGGCCCTTCTGGCCCTGGGTGATGTCGAACTCGACGGCCTGGCCTTCCTGCAGCGAGCCACCATCCTGGATGGCGCTGGCGTGGACGAAGACGTCGTTGCCGGACTCGGGCTGGATGAAGCCGTAGCCCTTGTTGGCGTTGAACCACTTCACGGTTCCAACAGTCATGCTGGTTGTCCCTCCCTCCGTTGCCTCGGAGGTATCGATCATGCCGGCGCCCGGTGGGCGCGAGCGGCAGAGGGACAAGCTCGACCGTGAACGACCAGGTCAACCGTGAACCTGTGCTCCCTTGAGGGTAGCGGCTACGGCCATCGACCGCTACCAGGCGGGTGGAGCGAGCCGTACATGTCTTGAAGTGGGGCATTCCGCCAACTAGATTCGCAGGCCGGGGTCGGGAGCGGGTCAAGGGAGGCAGCGGTGAGCTCGGTGCGCTTGCGAGGTGCCGCGGGTCGGCTTGGTGCGGTGGTGCTGGCGGTGGCGGTCCTGGCGGTGGCCGCCCCGGCCGGGGCGGCGGACCGGTTCACCCCGGGGTCGGCTGGGCTGGGCGATCCCTTCTTCCCGCTGGCCGGCAACGGCGGCTACGACGTGGCCCACTACTCGCTCCGGCTCCGCTACGACCCCGCGACCCGGCACCTGGACGGCGCGGCGACCATCCGGGCCACCGCCACCCAGAACCTGTCGCGGTTCGACCTGGATCTCCGTGGCTTCAAGATCACCCGGCTGCTGGTCAACGGGCGGAGGGCGTCGTTCACCCGGCGAGGGCAGGAGCTGGTGATCACGCCGGCGGCGGGGCTGCCGGCCGGGAAGGCGTTCACGGTCGCGGTCGGCTACGCCGGCACGCCGACCGTGGTCACCGACCCCGACGAGTCGATCGAGGGCTGGGTCCCCACCGACGACGGGGCCTTCGTGGTCAACGAGCCGCAGGGGTCGCCGGGGTGGTACCCGGTCAACGACAACCCGCAGGACAAGGCGACCTACACCTTCCGGGTCACCGTGCCCAAGGGGCTCACCGTGATGGCCAACGGCGTGCTGGTGTCGCGGACCTCGGCCGGCGGCCGGACAACCTTCCTGTGGCGCGAACGCCTGCCGATGGCGCCGCACCTGGCGACCTCGACCCTCGGCCGCTTCGACCTCACCCGGTACCGGCTGCCGAACGGGCTGCCGGTGTACATCGCCGTGGACCCGACCCTGCCGCCGATGCCGGTGCTGAGGAAGCTGCCGGCGATCGTCCGCTTCTACAGCTCGATCTACGGGCCGTACCCGTTCGACGCGGTCGGCGCCGTGGTCGACGACGCCGAGAACGTCGGCTACTCGCTGGAGACCCAGACCAAGCCGATGTTCGACCAGCCGCCGGACGAGGCGACCCTGGCCCACGAGCTGTCGCACATGTGGTACGGCGACTCGGTCACCCTGCGAAGGTGGCCGGACATCTGGCTGCACGAGGGGTTCGCCACCTGGTCGGAGTGGATCTGGAGCGAGCACCAGGGCCGCGAGTCGGCCCACCAGATCTTCCGCGACCTCTATGCCACCCCGGCGGCGGACACCGACTTCTGGTCGCCGGCCCCCGGCAACCCGGGAGCGCCGGCCAACCTGTTCGACGGGACCGTCTACGACCGGGGCGGCATGACCCTCCAGGCCCTGCGCGAGAAGGTGGGCGACAAGAAGTTCTTCCACATCCTGCGCGCCTGGGCGGCCCGGCACCGCTACGGGAACGTGACCACGGCCCAGTTCATCGCCCTCGCCGAGCGGGTCAGCGGCCGGGACCTGGACCACTTCTTCCAGGTCTGGCTCTACCGGCCGGGGAAGCCGACCTCCTGGTGAGCTAGGCGGGCAGGACGCCCGCGAAGCGGAGCAGGTCGGCCAGCTCGAACCTGCCGGGGGTGGCGGCGGGGAGGGTCGGGGTCCAGCCAGGGGTGCGCAGGATGGAGTCGTCGCTGCGGCGGACCAGGCCGACGAGGACCTCGGCGACGATCGTGCTGCCGACCGGGCCGAGGCGCTGGCCGCCGTGGTGCCTGGCCTCGGCCAGCAGGTAGTACCAGAGCGGGGTGCGAGTGAGGAACCCGGTGCTCTGGAGGACGCCTGCCTGGGTGGTGCTGGCCGCCGCGGCCTTGAGCTCGGCGGCGGTGAGGGGGGTGAGGCCGAGGTGGTGGGCCATGGCCTGGCCGGTGGGCATGCGCAGCCCGTAGCCGCGCAGCAGGTTGCGGACGGCCAGGTTGGCGGCGTCGGCCGGGGTCTCCTCCTGGCCCTTGGCCGACTGGAGGTGGAACAGGCCGGTGGAGACCTTGGTGTCGAACCTGCGGGCCCGGTTGGTGGCGCCGGCGCCGACGAAGCGCTCCCACTCGATGATCCAGTTGTCGGGCAGGGTGTCGAACTCGCCCACCTGGCCGCTGAGGGCGGTGAAGGTGAACAGCAGCCCCAGGTCGGCCGGGAAGGTGCCAGGGTCGCCGCTGCGGTTGAAGTTGAGGTTGAAGTCGTAGTCGTCGCGGATCATGGTGTGGCCGAACCGGTAGGCGGCCACGGTGAACTCCAGCGGCAGGAAGAACGGCTCGGCCAGGGCGTCGTAGAACTGGTTGCCGTTGGTCAGGACGTTGTCGGCGATCGCCGGGTCGGCGATCCGCGGCAGGAAGTCCCGGATGACGATGTGCTGGTAGTGCTGGCGGAGCACGCGCCGGGCCAGGGCGAAGGTGCGGCCCTGGTCGACCAGCCGGTTGTGGGCCTTGAGGAAGGCCAGGTGCAGCTGGGCGACGATCAGGTTCTCGTCGTTGCGCGGGTCACCGATCCTGGCGGCCCGGTCGTGGGCGAAGTCGGGGCTGCGGGGCTCGCGTGGCAGGTCGTTGTCGTCGCCCTTGCCGATCGGCCGCAGCGACGGCGCCTCGGTCCCTCCAAGGGAGACGACCCGGCCGATCAGCATCTTGTTGAGGTTCGGGAAGGCCCGGGGGGCCGGAGGACCGTACAGGCTGTCCAGCTCCAGGGTGGCGGCGCGCAGGTTCTTCAGGTCGTTCCGGATCCTGGCCAGGGGCAGCGGCGCCATGGTCGACGACACCAGCTGGGCGGTGGTGAACGAGCCGGACTCAAGGGTGATGTCGTGGTCCACGAACTGGCCGAAGTAGGTGTAGATCGCCGGGATGCCGCTGTCGCCGGTGGCCGCGCCGGGGTCGACCATGGCCCGGCCGAGCTCCTTGAGCCGGGCCGGGGTGGCGGCGGCCTCGGGCAGCAGGTTGGCCGGGTTGCTCTGCAGGGTCGGGAACAGGAAGTCGAAGTCCTGGAGCACGGCCGGGCCGGCGACCGCGAACCCGAGGTGGATGCCGGCGGTGCGGCTGGTCAGGGCGCTCTGCGCCTCGCGGACCTGCTCGGGGGTTGGAACTGCTCCATGGGCCAGACGCGGCATGGCCGTTCCCCTTCCTGGTGAGCGGACCATTCATCGCTCTGCGGGCGAATGGCCAGATGATCGCCGCTTGTCGTCTCCGCGTCGAGGATGCAAAGTTTCCTTCTTGCACCATCGACCGAGTCCGCCGTCGGCGCCCTCACCTGGGGCGCGGGGGTGATGAGCGTGCGCCGAACTCTGACCAGCCTGGCGGTCGTGGCCACCCTGGCCTGCTGGCCGGTGGTCGCCCATGCGGCCCCGTCCGACCCGCAACGACGGTCCGCGACCGGCCACTCCCCCGCCGCCACCGCGGCGGCGGCGGTGTCGGTGGAGGCCGACTTCGACAACGACGGCTTCGCCGACCTGGCCGTCGGGGTTCCGCGAGAGGGCGTCGGCGGGGCCGCCCTGGCCGGCGCCGTCAACGTCCTGCCCGGGTCGCCGACCGGGCCGACCGGTGCCGGCAGCCAGCAGTTCTTCCAGGGCGGCGCCGGCGTCCCCGACGCGGCCGAGGCCTTCGACTTCTTCGCCAACGCCCTGGCCGCCGGGGACTTCAACAACGACGGCTTCGGGGACCTGGTCGTCGGGGTCCCCGGCGAGGACGTCGGGACCATCGCCGATGCCGGCGCCGTCACCGTCCTGGCCGGGTCGGCCGGCGGGCTGTCGGCCACCGGCAGCCGGTTCTTCTCCCAGGACAGCGGCGGGGTGCTCGGCGCCGCCGAGACCGGGGACGGCTTCGGGTCGGCCCTGGGGGTCGGCGACTTCGACAACGACGGGTTCGCGGACCTGGCCGTCGGCGTCCCCTCCGAAGGCCGCGGAGGGACCTCCCAGACCGGAGCGGTCAACGTCCTGTACGGCTCGGCCAGCGGGCTCACCGCCGACGGGAACCAGCAGTTCCTGCAGGGCGTCGGCGGCGTGCTCGGCACCGCCGAGCTCGGCGACCAGTTCGGCTTCGCCCTGGGCGGCGGGGACTTCAACAACGACGGCTTCGCCGATCTGGCGGTCGGGGCGCCGTTCGAGGACGTCGGCACCGTCTTCGACGCCGGCGCCGTCAACGTCCTCTACGGCTCGGCGGCCGACCTGTCGGTCACCGGCGACCAGGTCTTCTTCCAGGGCGGCGGCGGGATCGCCGGCGTCGCCGAGCCGAGCGACTTCTTCGGGGCCGCCCTGGCCGGTGGCGACTTCAACAACGACGGTCCGGTCGACCTGGCGGTCGGGGCTCCCTTCGAGGACGTCGGATCGGCGCTGGACGCCGGCGCCGTCAACGTCCTGTACGGCTCCGCCGCCAAGTTGTCCGCCACCGGCAACCAGCAGTTCTTCCAGGGCGGTGGTGGCGTGGTCGGGGTCGCCGAGGACGGCGACAGCTTCGGTGTCGCCCTCGGCGTCGGGGACTTCAGCAGCAACGGCACCGACGACCTGGCCGTCGGGGCGGTCGGCGAGGACGTCGGCGCCATCCAGGACGCCGGTGCCGTCAACGTCCTCTACGGCTCGCCGGCACGACTCACCACCACCGGCAACCAGCAGTTCTTCCAGGGCAGCGGCGGCCTGGTCGGCACCGCCGAGGAGGGCGACTTCGCCGGCGCCGCCCTCGCCACCGGCGACTATGACAACGACAGCTTCGCCGACCTCGCCATCGGTGCCCCCTTCGAGGACATCGGCGGCATCCTCGACGCCGGCGCCGTCGACACCCTCAACGGCTCGGCCGGCACGCTCACCAGCACCGGCGGCCAGCAGTTCTTCCAGGGCAACGGCGGCGTCCCCGGCACGCCAGAGGACGGCGACAGCTTCGGCAGCAGCCTGGCCTGACGCCGCCGGCCGTCGTCAGTCGTCTGGAACCCGGTCGGTAACGGGCCGCGGCGCAGGGGCCGGTTCCGGGGCCGGGGGTTCTGCTTCTCCCTCGATGTCGACGTGTGGGAGCAGGTTCGACAGCCAGCGCGGGAGCCACCAGACGGCGCGCCCGAACAGGGTCAGCATGGCCGGCGCGAGCGACAGGACCATGGCGCTGGCGAGCAGCACCGCGACCGACAGCCCCGCGCCGAACTGCTTGATCGTCGGGTCGCCGTTGAGGACGCCGAAGGCGGCGCCCACGCACAGCAGGTTGGTGACGGCGGCCTGCACGGGATCAGCAACGACCGGAAGGCGATCAGCAGCAGCACGATGCTCAGCGCCAGCACGACCAGGATCAGCTCGGCGAGCTTGGCGGAGATCCTGCTCGCCAGGTCGACGTTGGCGGCGGTCACCCCGCCGACGTAGGCGGTGATGCCGCCCTCGCCGGTGGCGGACGGGACGACCGAGGTCCGCACCTCGGTGACCAGGTCGGCCGTCTTCGGGTCGGCCGGCCTGGTCCTGGAGATCACGGTGAAGGTGGCCGCGTCCCCGCGCTTGTTGATGGAGGGGGCGAGACCAGCTGGACGTTCGCCGGTGTGGCCATGGCGTCCTGGAGCTTCACGAGCCGGGGGTCGGTGCCACGGTCGTCACCGCCGGCCTTGGTCACCATGTCGGTGAGCTCCTGCTTCAGCTTCGGTCTGCCTCTTCTCCTCCTCCGCCTGCTGCTGCTGCTTCTTGAGGGAGTCGGCCTGCTTCTTGAGGGTGTCGGCCTGCCGCTGCAGGGAGGCGCTTGAGGTCCGGGTACCAAGGCAAGCGGACCATCCGTACGTCCCGGCCGTCAATGTACCGACGGGGCAGGTCACCTCTTGACGCGAATGCTGGCATCCCTCATCGTTGGAACGGTCCCACTTGGAACGTTCCAAGTGGGTCGGCGGCGCGAGGGAGGAACGGGCGATGGCGCGGACGGAGATGCTGATCGGCGGGCGGTGGCGGCCGGCCGCCGGCTCGGGACGGACCGAGGAGGTGACCTCGCCCTATGACGGGTCGGTGGTGGGCACCGTGCCGCTGGCCGGGGCCGACGACGTCGGGGCGGCCCTGGGCGCCGCCGAGCACGGCGCCCGGACCTGGCGCCACACCCCGGCGCACGAGCGGATGCGGATCCTGCTGCGGGCGGCCGACCTGGCCGATCAGCGGGCGGCCGGGATCGCCAGGACGATCAGCGCCGAGACCGGCAAGACCATCACCGAGGCCGCAGGCGAGGCCGGCCGCTCCGGTGCGCTCATCCGGCTCGCCGCCTTCGAGGGCACCCAGCTGTACGGCGAGACCCTGCCGCTGGACGCCAACCCCGGCACCGGCCAGGACAAGATCGGCTTCACCCTGCGCCAGCCCTGCGGGATCGTGGTGGCCATCACCCCCTTCAACTACCCGGCCCTGCTGGTGCTGCACAAGCTCGCCCCCGCCCTGGCCGCCGGCAACGCCGTCGTGCTCAAGCCGGCCCGCACGACCCCGCTGACCGCCCTGGAGCTGGCCGCCTGCTTCGTCGACGCCGGCCTGTCCGATGGCGTCCTGTCGGTCCTCACCGGACCGGGCGGCACCCTGGGCGACGCGCTGGTCAGCGACCCGCGGGTGCGCAAGATCTCCTTCACCGGCTCGACCGCCACCGGCGAGCGCATCACCCGCATGGCCGGGGTGAAGAAGCTGTCGCTGGAGCTGGGCGCGTCCTGCCCGGTGATCGTGCTGCCCGACGCCGACCTGGAGCAGGCGGCCAGCGCCGTCGCCACCGGCGGCTACGTCAACGCCGGCCAGGTCTGCATCTCGGTCCAGCGGGTGATCACCCACCCCAGGGTCACCGCCGACTTCCTGGACGCGCTCGTGCCCAAGGTCGAGGCCATCCGCACCGGCGACCCCGCCTCGCCCGGCACCACCATGGGCTCGCTGATCACCACGGCCGAGGCCGAGCGGGTCGAGCGGGCCATCGCCGACGCCGCCGCCGGCGGGGCCCGGGTGCTGACCGGCGGCCAGCGCGACGGCGCCACGGTGGCGCCGACGGTGGTGGCCGACGTCGACCCGGCCTCGCCGTTCAGCCAGAACGAGCTGTTCGGCCCGGCCGTCGCCGTCAGCACGGCCGAGGACTGGGAGACGGCCATCGCCCAGGCCAACGGCACCGGCTACGGCCTGGCCGCCGGCATCTTCACCGGCGACGTGGCCGGTGCCGTCCAGGCCATCCGCGAGATCGACGCCGGCAGCGTCCACGTCAACTGGACCCCGCTGTGGCGCGCCGACCTCATGCCCTACGGCGGCCTCAAAGGCAGCGGCATCGGCAAGGAAGGACCCCGCGCCGCCGTCGCCGAGATGACCGAGTCCAAGACGATCGTGCTCCACGGCCGGCCCTGGTAGCGGCACGGCCCGAGCCCGAGCGCAGCCCCGCAGGAGGACCGCCCATGCCCACCGGCACCGTGCGACTGACCGTCGCCCAGGCCATCGTGACCTACCTCTCCAGGCAGTACTCGGTCGCCGACGGGCGGCGCCGGCGGCTCATCCCGGCCGCGCTCGGGATCTTCGGCCACGGCAACGTGGCCGGCCTCGGGCAGGCCCTGGACCAGCTCAGCGACGCCCTCCCCTTCGTCCAGGGCCGCAACGAGCAGGCCCTGGTCCATGTGGCCACCGCCTACGCCAAGGCGTCCCGGCGCCACGCCACCCTGGCCGTGACCGCCTCCATCGGCCCGGGTGCGCTCAACATGGCCACCGGCGCCGGGGTGGCCACCGTCAACCGCCTGCCGGTGCTGCTGCTGCCCGGCGACGCCTACGCGACCCGCCGCCAGGGCCCGGTTCTCCAGCAGCTCCAGCACCCGACCGAGGCCGACATCTCCGTCAACGACGCCTTCCGGCCCCTGGCCCGCTTCTTCGACCGCATCACCCGCCCCGAGCAGCTCCTGACCGCCCTGCCCCAGGCCATGCGGGTGCTCACCGACCCGGTCGACACCGGCGCCGTCGTCCTCGCCCTCCCCCAGGACATCCAGTCGCACGCCTACGACTACCCGGCCGAGCTGTTCGCCGAGCGCGACTGGACGATCCGCCGCCCACCCCCCGACCCCGGCGAGGTGGAGGCGGTGGCCCGGCTGCTCGCCCGGGCCGAACGGCCGCTGATCATCGCCGGCGGCGGGGTCGTCTACTCCGGGGCCACCCCGGAGCTGGAGGCGCTGGCCGACGCGGCCGGGATCCCGGTGGCCGAGACCTTCGCCGGCAAGGGCGCGGTCCAGCGGCGCGCCTGGTGGCAGCTGGGCGGCATCGGCCTGGAGGGCACCCCGGCCACCAACGACCTGGCCCGCGAGGCCGACCTGGTCCTGACCGTCGGGTCGCGCCTGACCGACTTCGCGACCGCCTCCCAGTCGCTGTTCCAGCACCCCGAGGTCCGCTTCGCCAGCATCAACGTCAACCCGTATGACGCCGGCCGGCTCGGCGCCACCGGGATCGTGGCCGACGCCAAACGGGCCCTGGCCGCCCTGACCGAGGCCGTCCGGCGCGCCGGCACCGCCAGCCCGGCCAGCTGGCGGGAGCGGGTCCAGGTCCGCAACCGCCAGTGGCAGTCCGAGCGGGCCGCCGCCCTCGATCCCGACACGCCCTTCGACCTCTCGGCCCTGGAGCCCGGGTCGGACGTCGTGGCCGGCACCGGGGCGGTGCTCACCCAGGGACAGGTCATCGGGCTGCTCCAGGAGCACGCCCGCCCCGGCGACGTCATCATCGCCGCCGCCGGCGGCCCGCCGGGCGACCTCCAGAAGGTCTGGGACGCCACCGAGGGCCGCTTCACCCACCTGGAGTTCGGGTTCTCCTGCATGGGCTATGAGCTGCCGGCCGCGATCGGGGTGCGCCTGGCCGACCCCGACCCCGCCAGACGGGTCGTCTCGTTCCTGGGCGACGGCACCTTCCTGATGGCCCCCACCGAGCTGGTCACCGCCGCCCAGGAACGCCTGGCGATCACCATCGTGATCCCCGAGAACCGCGGCTACCAGGTCATCCACCGCCTGCAGCTGCTGCGCAGCGGCCGCGAGTTCGGCAACGAGTTCCGCTACCGCAAGGACAGCCTCGAGCTGGACGCCGACGCCACCCAGTCCCGGCTGGAGGGCGACTACCTGGAGGTCGACCTGGTCAAGGTGGCCGAGGGCCTCGGCGCCCGCGCCATCCGGGCGACCACCGCCGACGAGGTCCGCGACGCCCTGGCCGCCACCCGCGGCCACGACGGCCCGGTGGTGATCGTCGTCCCGGCGGTCCCCCACGCCGACCTGCCCGGCGCCGGCGTCTGGTGGGACGTGGCCCCGGCCGAGGTCGCCGAGCAGGAGGCGGTGACCCGGCTCCGGGCCGAGTACCAGGACGGGCTGGCCACCCAGCGGTGGCACGGATGAGCGCCCCCGCGACCATCCCGGCCGGGCCGTCCCCGCTGGACCGGGGCCGGCTGCGGGCCCGCCTGGCCGCCGGCCAGCCCACCCTCGGCACCTTCGCCGGGGCGGCCTCGCCGGTCACCGCCGAGGCCTGCGCCGCCGCCGGGGTCGACTGGCTGGTGCTGGACCTGGAGCACGGGTCGGGCGGCGAGGAGCAGGTCCGCGACGTGGTCCCGGCCGCCGGCGCCTACGGCGTCCCGACCGTGGTCCGGGTGGAGTCCACCGCCCGCATCCGCATCGGCCGGGTCCTGGACCTGGGCGCGGCCGGGGTGATGCTGCCCCGCATGGACACCGCCGAGGAGGTCGGCCAGGCGGTCCGGCACCTGCGCTACCCGCCCGCCGGCGACCGCGGGGTGGCCACCTACAACCGGGCCTGCCGGTTCGGGCTCGACCCCGGCGCCCTCGTCCGGGCCAACGCCGAGGTCCTGGGCGTGGTCCAGGTCGAGTCGGCGCCCGCCGTCGAGCAGGTCGACCAGATCGCCGCCGTCGACGGGGTCGACGTGCTGTTCGTCGGCCCCCAGGACCTCAGCCACAACCTCGGGGTGCCCGGCGACCTCCAGGCACCCGCCTACCTGGCCGCGGTCGAACGGGTGCGGGCGGCGGCGGCACGGCACGGCAAGGCGTGCGGGCTGCTCGTCCGCGACGGCGCGGCCGCGGCCGCCCGGCAGGCCGACGGCTGGACCTTCGTGGCCATCGGCTCCGACACCACCCTGCTCGCCGCCGCCGTCGCCGCCGAGCTCGGGCGAGCCCGACCATCCACGGCTGGCACAGGGGGAGGCCGTTCATGACCGGCAGCACCGTCAACGACATCGGCGTCGGCCTGATCAGCGTCGGCTGGATGGGCAAGCTGCACAGCCGCGCCTACCAGGCCCTGCCCGCCGTCTACCCCGAGACCGGGATCCGTCCCCGGCTGGTCCATGCGGCCGACACCGCCCCCGACCGGGTGGCCTACGCGCGGGAGGTCCTTGGCTACGAGCGGGGCGGCGGCGACTACCGCGAGGTCCTGGCCGACCCCGAGGTCGACGTGGTCTCCATCTGCGCCCCCAACATGCTCCACCGCGAGATCGGGGTCGCCGCCGCCGAGGCCGGCAAGCCGTTCTGGATCGAGAAGCCGGTCGGGCGGGACGCACGGGAGACCGGCGAGGTCGCCGCCGCCGCCCGCGCGGCCGGGATCGTCACCTCCATCGGCTTCAACTACCGCCACGCCCCGGCCGTCGAGCACGTCCGCGAGCTGGTCGCCCAGGGCGCGCTGGGGCGCATCACCAACGTCCGGGCGGTGTTCTTCTCCGGCTACGCGGCCGAGCCCAAGGCGGCGCTGTCGTGGCGGTTCAAGCGGGAGTTGGCCGGCAGCGGCGCCCTCGGCGACCTGCTCAGCCACGTCGTCGACCTGGTCAGCTACCTGATCGGCCCGATCGCCGAGGCCACGGCGCTGACCAGCACCGTCCACTCCGAGCGGCCGATCCTGCCCATGGGCTCGGCCACCCACTTCGCCGTGATCGAGGACGGTGAGCTGGGCCCGGTCGAGAACGACGACTACGCCGCCGCCCTGGTCCGGTTCGCCCCCACCGCCCAGGGCCCGGGCGCGGTCGGCACCCTGGAGGCGTCACGGACCACCGTCGGTCCCCAGTGCGGGCTCGGCTTCGAGCTCTACGGGACCGACGGCTCGGCCATCTGGAACTTCGAGCAGATGAACGAGCTGCGGCTCTGCCTGGGCCGCGGCGGCCCCCACCAGGGCTACACCACGGTGCTGGCCAACCCCCACCTCGGCGACTACGCCCGCTTCCAGCCCGGCCCCGGGATCGCCATGGGCTACGACGACCTCAAGGTCATCGAGGCCCGCAAGTTCCTGGTCGCGGTGGCCGGGGGGGAACGCCGCAACTCCACCATCGAGGACGCCCACGCCGTGGCCGAGGTCATCGCCGCCGCCGACGCCTCCGCCGCCAGCGGCGCCTGGCACAAGGTCCCGGCGATCCCGGGGGCCAGCTATGGCTGAGCCGGCCGCCGGCCCGCCGCGGCGGCCGACGATCCGCGACGTGGCCGAGCGCGCCGGGGTCTCCAAGTCGCTGGTGTCGCTGGTCATGCGGGGCGAGCCGCTGGTCCGCGAGGACAAGCGGCGGCGCGTCCAGGAGGCGGCCGCCGAGCTCGGCTACCGGACCAACTGGGCCGCCCGGTCCCTGTCGGCGGTGCGGTCGGGAACGGTCGGGGTGCTCGCCGCCGACCTGCGCAACCCCTGGTCCATGGACGTCGTCGAGGCCGTCGGCCGGGCGCTCGAGGAGGCGCGCCTGGCCACCCTGCTGACCAGCGCGGTGCTGCCCTCCAGCGCCACCGACCAGCCCCGGCTGGACGTGGGTGTGGTCGGGGCCCTGCGCGACCTGCGCGTCGACGGCCTGCTGGTCGTCGGGTCGGTCCCCGAGCGGGCCCGGCTGGCCGAGGTCGCCGGCGATCTGCCGGTGGTGGTCGTCGGCGCCCGGGCCGAGGGCCTGGCCAGGGCCGACGCGGTCCGCAGCGACGACGCCGCCGGCCTGGCGCTGGTGGTGGACCACCTGGTGGGCCGTGGGCACCGCCGGATCGCCCACCTCGGCGGGGCCGGCGGGGCCGTGGCCGCCGAGCGGGCCGCCGGCTACGGCGCGGCCATGACCCGCCATGGGCTGGCCGCCGAGATCGTGGTCCAGGCATGCGACTTCAGCGAGGACGGCGGCTATGGCGCCGCGGCCGCCCTGCTGGACGGCGGCCGCCCGGTCACGGCCCTGGCCGCGGTGAACGACCTGGCCGCCGTCGGCGCCATGTCGGCCGCGGCCGACGCCGGGCTGGACCTGCCGGCCGCGCTGGCCGTGACCGGCTACGACGACACCTTCCTGGCCGAGCTCAGGCAGATCTCCCTGACCTCGGTCAACCCCGACAGCGCCGGCATGGGCGAGCTGGCCGCGCGCCGGCTGCTCGAGCGGATCGCCAGCCCGGACCGTCCCGGCGTCGAGCACCTGGTGGCGCCCCGGCTGGTCGTCCGGGCCAGCAGCGCCAAGGCGGTCGACGGATGACCGGCCGGCGGCCGGTGGTCGTGGCCCTCGGGGCCGTCGACCCGGTCCTGGTCACCGGCGCCCTCGGCGACGGCGTCGAGTTCGTGGCCCGGCCCGGCCCGGACGACCTGGCCGTCGCCGAGGGCGCCATCGTGCGCGCCGACGCGGTCGTGGGCGCCGACCTGCTGGCCCGCGCCCCCCGGCTGCGGGTGCTGGCCCGCACCGGGGTCGGGGTCGACCTGGTCGACCTCGGGGAGGCCGGCGCCCGCGGCATCGCCGTGGTCGTCACCCCCGGCGCCGGCACCCGGGCCGTCGCCGAAGGCGTGCTCGCCCATGTGCTGCACCTGGTCAAGCGGCTGGCCCCGCTGACCCGGCTGGTCCGCGACGGCGGCTGGGCCGAGCGCGGCCGGATCCCGGTCGGCGACCTGGACGGGGCCACCATCGGGATCATCGGCTACGGGCGGATCGGCCGGCGGGTCGGCGAGCTGGCCGGCGCGTTCGGGATGCGGGTGCGCGCCCACGACCCGGTCAGCCCGCCACCGGCCGGGATCGACTGCCCGGACCTGGGCGAGCTGGCCGGGGCCAGCGACGTGCTGACCCTTCACGCCCCCCTGACCGGGGCCACCCGCCACCTCGTCGATGCCGCGCTCCTGCGCCGGGTCCGGCCCGGGACGGTCCTGGTCAACTGCGGGCGGGGCGGCCTGCTCGACCTGGACGCCGCCCTGGCCGCGCTGGAATCGGGACGGCTGGGCGGGATCGGCCTGGACGTCTTCGACCCCGAACCGCCCCCCCACCATCCCCTGTTCGACCACCCCGACGTGGTCCTCACCCCCCACCTGATGGGCCTGACCCGCGGGGCCACGGCCGCCACCTTCGCCGCCGCCGCCCGCGGCGTCACCGACGTGCTGGCCGGCCGGAGGCCGGCGGCGCTGGCCAACCCCGACTGGATCCCGGCCGGCCCGGCATCCGACGAGGAGGCGTGAATGGCACTGCTCACCGGCAAGGTCGTCCTGGTCAGCGGGGGCACCCAGGGGGTCGGGGCCGGGGTCGCCCGGGCCGCGGCCCGCGAGGGCGCCGCCGTGGCCGTCACCGGCCGGCGCCGCCCGCCCGGCGAGGCCCTGGCCGCGGAGCTGGCCGCCGCCGGGGCCAGGGCCCTGTTCGTCCAGGCCGACGTGGCCGACGTGGCCCGGGCCCAGGGGTCGGTGGCGGCCGTGGCCGACGCCCTGGGCCGGGTCGACTGCCTGGTCAACGCAGCCGGGCTGACCGCCCGGGGCAGCCTGCTCGACACCACCCCGGAGCTGTTCGACGCCCACGTCGCGGTCAACCTGCGGGCGCCGTTCTTCCTGATGCAGGCCGCGGTCAGGGACATGCTGGCCCGCCAGGCGCCCGGCGCGATCGTCAACATCATCTCCTCGTCCGAGCTGGGCGGCCAGCCGTACCTGGCCCCCTACGTGGCCGCCAAGGCCGGCCTGGCCGGCCTGACCCGCAACGCCGCCCACGCCCACCGCTGGGACCGCATCCGCGTCAACGGCCTCGACATCGGCTGGACCGAGACCGAGGGGGAGGACGCCACCCAGCGGGCCTTCCACGCCGCCGACGACCGCTGGCGGGAGGAGGCGGCCAGGTCCCTGCCCATGGGCAAGCTCGGACAGGTGGACGAGATCGCCGACTTCGTGGTCTTTCTGCTGTCGGACCGCAGCGGCGTGGTCACCGGGTCGGTCATCGATTGGGACCAGAACGTCTTCGGCGGTCTGGACTGAGAGGAGGCGCACCAGCATGCGGCTTGGCCTGATCGGGTTGGGCAGGATCGGCGGGTTCCACGCCCAGACCCTCACCGACCTGCCGGTGGTGGACCAGCTGGTCGTCACCGACGCCGTCCCGGCCCTCACCGCCGAGGTCGCGGACCGGCTCGGCGCCGAGGCCGCCGACTCGCCGGAGGCGCTGCTGGCCGCCGGGGTCGACGGCGTGGTGGTGGCGGCGGCCACCGACGCCCACCCGACGCTCATCCTGGCCGCGGTCGCCGCCGGCCTGCCGGTGTTCTGCGAGAAGCCGGTGGCCGCCACCATGGCCGAGGGCCTCGAGGTGCGGCGGCGGGTCGAGGCCACCGGCGTCCCGGTGCAGATCGGCTACCAGCGCCGCTTCGACGCCGCCTTCTCGGCCGCCCGGGCCGCCGTGGCCTCAGGCGAGCTCGGCTGGCTGCACACGGTGCGGTCGACCACCCTCGACCCCGCCCCGCCGCCGGCCGCCTACGTGGCCGTCTCCGGCGGCATCTTCCGCGACTGCAGCGTGCACGACTTCGACAGCATCCGCTGGGTGACCGGCCGCGAGGTGACCGAGGTCTACGCCGCCGGCGGCAACCGCGGCGACCAGCTGTTCGCCCGGGCCGGCGACGTGGACACCTCGGCGGCCGTGCTCACCCTGGACGACGGCACCCTGGTGCTGGTGTCCAACACCCGCTACAACCCCCGCGGCCACGACGTGCGCATGGAGCTGCACGGCTCCAGGGACAGCATCGCCGTCGGCCTCGACGACCGCCTGCCGCTGCGCTCGGTCGAGCCGGGCGTCGGCTTCCCCTCCGGGGAGCCCTACCAGTTCTTCATGGACCGGTTCCTGCCCGCCTACCGGGCCGAGCTGGCGGCCTTCACCGAGGTCGTGGCCGGGCGCCGGCCCTCGCCGTGCACGGTCGCCGACGCCCTGGAGGCCGGCTGGATCGCCGAGGCCTGCACCCTGTCCCTGCGCCAGCACCGGCCGGTGCGGATGGAGGAGGTACGACCATGACCACCAGCGACCCGCCAGCCCCCGAGGCCAGGATCGCCGGCGCCCCCATCTCCTGGGGGGTGTGCGAGGTGCCCGGCTGGGGCTACCAGCTGGGCCCCGAGCGGGTGCTGGCCGAGATGCGCGAGGTCGGCCTGACCGCCACCGAGTTCGGCCCCGACGGGTTCCTGCCCGCCCGGCCCGACGCCATGACCCGGGTCCTGGACGACCACGGCCTGCGGGCCATCGGCGGCTTCACCCCGCTGCTGCTGCACGTCGCCGGCCACGACCCGGCGCCCGAGGTCGAGCGGCTGCTGGAGGCCTACGCCGCCTCCGGGGCCGGGGTGCTGGTGCTGTCGGCGGCCACCGGCGCCGACGGCTACGACAACCGCCCGGAGCTGGACGAGGACGGCTGGCGGGTGCTGCTCGGCAACCTGGACCGGCTGGCCGCCCTGGCCGCCGGCCGCGGGGTCCGGGCGGTGCTGCATCCCCACGTCGGCACCATGGTCGAGAACGGCCCCGAGGTCCGGCGGGTGCTGGAGGGCTCGGAGATCGCGCTCTGCCTGGACACCGGCCACCTGCTGATCGGCGGCACCGACCCGGCCGAGCTGGCCCGCCAGGCGCCCGAGCGGATCGCCCACGTCCACTTCAATGACGTCGACGGCCGCCTGGCCCGGCGGGTCCAGGACGGCCACCTGACCTACACCCAGGGGGTGCGCGACGGGATGTACCGCCCGCTCGGGTCGGGTGACGTGGACGTGCCGTCCATCGTCGGGTCCCTGGCCGACCGCGGCTATGACGGCTGGTACGTGCTGGAGCAGGACACCACCCTGACCGAGGAGCCACGCGGCGAGGGCCCGGTGGCCGACGTCTGGACCAGCGCCGAGCACCTGCGCTCGGTCCTCCGCGGCGTCCGCTCGGGCTAGGAACCGGCTCAGCGGCCAGCTGCCCGCCGCCTGTCTTCGGACCCGGTAGTGCATGTGGGTGACCAGCGGCCCGCCGGCTGGAAGATCCCCCGGCCGGCGACGACCGCCCCGGTGGCCATGAAGCCGTCTCCTTTTCTACGGGCCGGCGGGTCAGGCCGACGGCTGGGCGACCTGGGGGCGGCGGGCGCGCGCCATCAGCAGCAGCGCGCCCAGCCCCAGCAGCACCACCAGCGCCTCCAGGAAGCCGCCCACCACCGGGATGGCCGCGACCAGCACCACCACCAGCACGCCCAGGGCCAGCGCGCCCAGCCGGCTGAGGTAGGAGTGGTCCTCGCCGCGCAGCAGCAGCCGCCCCAGCGCCAGCCCCACCGTCGCCGGGGCGACGAAGACCACCGCCAGCACGAACAGGAAGACGACGACGGCCGCGACCAGCAGCCCGCCGAACACCGTCATCCCGGTCAGGGACCCGAGGCCGGCCAGGGCCAGGACGATCGCCACCAGCACGGTGACCAGGAACAGCAGCACCAGGGCGACGATCACGCCGATGAAGCCAAGGAACCCGACCCCGAGGCTGAGCAGCGTCCGCTCCCGGGCCGCGTCGGCGGCGCCGCGCAGCACCCGGGAAGCGAGCCACAGCAACAGCGCGCCGATGGCCAGGATGCTGACGTACCGCCGCAGGACGTCGACCGCCCGGTCGGCCAGGGTGGGCGCCGGCGCCTCCTCGGGCTGCTGGATGTTGACCCGCTCGCTGCCGCCGACCGAGCCGCCCTGGCTGTAGTTGCCGGTGGAGCCGAGGACGCTGCCGGCGACCGCGCCGTCCATCTGCATCCGCCCGGCGCCGAAGATGAGGTCGCCGCCGATCTGGGCGCCCGAGGCGACGGTCGCCTGCCCGGCCCCCAGGGCCACGTCCTCGCCGACGCGCCCCTCGATGCGGGCCTGGCCGGTGGCGGCGCGCAGGTCGCCGCCGACCTCGCCGGAGATGGTGGTGCTGCCGGCGGCCGCCAGCACGTCCCCGGTGACATCGCCGGCCACCACGATCTGGCCGCCGCTGGCCACCAAGTCGCCGTCGACCCGGCCGTCGACCCGCACCGTCCCCCCGGAGGCGATCAGGTCGCCCTGCACGGTCTCCCCGGCGGGGATGGTCACCTCCCGGCCGGACCGCACCTTCCCGCCAAGCTCGCTCTGCTGGACGGCGGCCGGGCCCGACAGGGACACCAGCGCGACGGCCACCAGCACCATCGCCTTCATCGGTGGACTCCTTTCGTAGCGCGCGTCGTGGCGCGGGCGCGGAACCCGTCGAGGGCCCGCCGCCAGGCGATCGTCGGGACCGCCCGCAGCTCGGACGGGTTGAGGGCGATCTTGCGGCCGAGCGCCTTGCGTTGTCGACCACCGCCTTGCTCGCCTTGCTGGGGCTGCCGGTGTCGAACGGCGGCTGCGGGTCGTATTCGATGTAGAGCTGGATCGTCTCGGCCCGCTCCCGGCCGGCGATCTCGCCGGCCAGCCAGAGGCCGAGGTCGAGGCCGGCGGAGACGCCGGCCGCGGTGACGACCTTGCCGGCGTGGACGATCCGCTGCCCGCGCTGGGCCTTGGCGCCCATGGCGGCCAGCCCGGGCTGCACCATCCAGTGGGTGGTCGCCGGCAGCCCGTCGAGGATGCCGGCGGCGGCCAGGATCATCGCCCCGGCGCAGACCGAGCTCGTCCACCGGGTGGTCTCGTGGACCTGCCGCAGCCAGTCGAGCAGCTCGGTGTCGGCCATGGCCGTCGCCGTCCGGGGGCCGGAGCCGGGCACCAGCACGAGGTCCGGGCTCGGGGTCTCGGCGTAGCTGTGGGTGGCGCCGAGGAACAGCACCCCGCTGTCGGTGACGACCGGCCCGGGGCCCGCGGCGACGAAGCGCACCTCGGCGTCGGGCAGCAGCCGCAGGACCTCGTACGGCCCGACGGCGTCCAGGGCGGTCAGCCCCGGGTAGAGCACGATGGCGATCTGCATGGCCGGGTCCTCTCGGGCCGCCCCGGGGGCGCGGGCGACGTTGAAGCTGAACATCATCCCGCTCTGCATGTGCTCGGCGATATGGCAGTGGGCCATCCACAGCCCAGGGTTGCTGACGTCGAACAAGATG
>Ga0307409_100000281_pt1 | contig 20637 bp, 22 predicted proteins | sample 322Ometagenome_2_FD_203888 | JGI IMG/M metagenome (GOLD analysis project Ga0307409, IMG submission 203888) | Maize rhizosphere microbial communities from greenhouse at UC Davis, California, United States - 322HYB-O-2 | ecosystem: Host-associated > Plants > Roots > Rhizosphere > Soil | place... | reverse complement strand
TTCAAGGATACTACAAGACGTGCTGACAGCGAAAAGAGAGGCAGAAAGGATTGGTGGCAAACTTACACTATATTGGACATTTGGCGAATATGATTTGGTATGTATCTTGGAGGCTCCTCACGACGAGGCAGCAATGGAATTTGGACTAAAAGTTGGTAGTTTTGGTAACGTCAGGACTACTACATTGAAGGCATTTACTGAAGAAGAAATTGCAGGGGTCGTTAAAAAGCTGAGTTAAGTATTCCGTAGCATTTGTCTTTCAATAAATGCCTCTTTATGGAGGATAGAGCTCTGCCTTAGAAAGCTACTAAGCTGCTGAGCTCGTGGGTTCAAATCCCACCCGGTCCATTTCTTTCTACGAAGGAACTACAAAATAAATTGAGCTCACTGTTGGTGAAAAGGTTGGTTTAGAAAAAATAGAATACAAGGATAAGATAAGAGCATTCAAACACTGGCAAGTTAAAGGAAGTCAGGACACTTTCTATTCGTAAAATATTGCTTATCCCCCACCAACTTACAACAACTCTTACCTTACAATCGGTATAGTGATAATAGGCAATACCGAGTGAAAAAGTATATACCAAACTCACTTACAAACATAATTCATGGCAAAAATGATCAGCTGTCCCTGCGGTTGGACACTCATATCTCCGCTGGGAGAGGAGGACATAAAGAAGCATGCAATGATACATGGTAAGGACTGTCATCCTGGGCTGACCACAACACAAGACGAAGTCGCAAAGATGATCAAGACTGTATAGTGTCTAACAGAGGACGGAACATTTTTTGTGTTCATGATGTTGAATAACATCTGTTGATTAGTAGCATCTCATCTGGATTTTGATGATTGTGCTATTTCTTGTTTTATCAATCCGTCAATCCAATTTGGTCTTTTCGGTTCAACAGTTTCCTTGAATATGAAAAGCGAACATGATCTTACGCCCTCAAGTTTAAGTGTCTTTACGTATGCTTCTTCGGGCTCTGCAAGAGTAAATGCAAAAAAATTCCCAAGCAAGATTCCAGCAGCCAAGGTACGTACTGACCAAAGCTTTTCTGCGTAAATTTCACTTAGCCGCTTGATAACATCGTACTGCTTTGTTTCATCAACTGATATTTCCAATTCATAAAATATTAACCCTTCTTGCTTTTGGCTATTTATTATTGCTCGAACTAGCAGCATGCCTGAACCTAAGAGCTTTTTAATCCTATATTCGACCATCCTTGGTGTTATAGATAAAGACTCAGAGAGCTCCTTGACGCCTGATAGAGCATCATACCTAAGCTCTTGAATAATTTGCCAATCTAATCTATCTGCAATCGATACAGGTTCTTTTATTATACGGCTTCCAAGAATCCACTTATACAGTTCGAATCTATTTGCTAGTCCGGAAGCCACCTGATCTATCTCCTCAGAAGAAGTGCCAGAGATGCTAATGGACGCTACCTGCCCTAAATAGTCGCTTGCCTCGACAATAAATGGAAGTTCCTGAATGTACTTCACGAGTCGGTGCTTTGTGGCAATGTTTAAGGCTTCGAACCTATACGTATTCATATTTTTGAGCTGAAAGAGTGCCAGACTGGGCATCACCTGATAGTACTTGATAAATCCGTCATTCTCCATCTTCTTTACTCTTACTCGAACTGTTTTCTCATCTAACCCAAGCTTCCTTCCGATAGCTAATGGGCTGACTCGCCTATCTGTGAACGAATCATAATCTAGACCCTTGAATGCTATTTCACAGAAGATCCTTACATCTTTGGCATCCAAGCAATTACACTACCCTACTCAAGCTTCCCTAGCTGAGGAGCCTCAAATAAGGTTAGCTACGAATGATCCAACCATGCCAAGTTTGGATGCTATATCTCCGCTAGCTAATTTGTGTAGAATGCGGGTATCGCCTTCCCGTCCTTAATTTATCATCCATACAACATATACAGTATACCATGATACAAGAAAAAATATCATCAGAAGTGATTGAAATAGAAAGACAAGGAGAACAAGAAGTAGAGAAAGGGAAACAAGAAATACATCAACGGCAGTCATCAGCAGCAGCCGTTGAGCGTCACTACACTCGCCCTAACCTAGAAAACACAATCATTACTGCACTTAGAAATGCTGGAAAGAATATCGATCAATTAAGGGTGGATGACCTTGCTCCAATAGACGAATTTCATACTCGGGGCAGAGAGGCGACTGCAAATCTTGCTTCTCTTCTTAACAATAGTCTGCAGCCAAATTTCCAGGTGCTGGATGTTGGATCTGGGATCGGTGGTCCTTCTCGCTACCTTGCATCAAAATTTGGATGCCGCGTGACAGGATTGGACCTTGTGGGTGAATACTGCCGTGTCGCTGATTCCCTTGCAAAGAGAGTCAAACTTGACAACTTGCTTACTTATCGACAAGGTGATGCTACCCACATACCGTTTGATGATGCGACTTTTGACATTGTATGGACACAACATGCTTCAATGAACATCGCTTACAAGAAAAGGCTTTACTCAGAAATGTATCGGGTTCTGAAGCCTGGCGGAAAGCTTGCTATCTATGACGTCTTTAAAGGCAGCAACAGTAGTAATATAGATAGTTCTTCTACTTCCATCCATTTTCCTGTCCCTTGGGCTTCTGATCCTTCAATCAGCCATCTGATCTCAGGGGAAGAAGCGCGCAAACTGCTAAAGGAGGTTGTAGGATTCAAAGAGGTCGCATGGGAGGACAAGACAGAGTTGGTGGTTGATTGGATCAAACAGATGATAAAGCGTGCGCAGACAAGCGGTCCGCCTCCGACAGGTCTTCACGTTCTAGTAGGTCCCCACTGGTCAGACCTAGTCAAGAACTTGCTTAGGAACCTTGAAGAAGGACGCATTGCAGTTGCTCAGGGCATATTTGAGCGAAGCTAGCTGCTACCTGCGGATACTATCCTTCTCTTTTTTGAATCACAGAATGAACTCGAAGACTTCCCTGACCTCATAGAAGTAATAATAGATTGGACCGGATGGGATTTGAACAGTTATTTTCTTTTTCTAATACTGCTGCTCCTTTAGATAAGGACCGATCTCCCTTTTTAGAAAGCTGGCTGAGGTCGTGGGTTCAAATCCCACCCGGTCCATTACTTTCTGTTGTACAACTACGGTATTGAATTAAATTCAATTTTGATTGGTGTAGGACAAAACCCTCAGCAGTGCCTATCTACTTCTTGCTGACACTTTTGTCGACATCTATTTCGCTGCCAATTTTTTCCAAAGGAAAAATGGAAAAGGTATATGGGAGAGAGACAGACACGTCATTATGGTTTATCCTCCCTCTATAGTTTTCCTATAGAGTTGCAACCTACAAATGTCTATTACATACATTACCGGCAAATAGCTAGGTATCTTATTTGAAAAAGGAAACAACAACTCTCTTTCTTGAAAAAATAACAGTAGCAGCTGCAACAACAAACATCCACAGTAAAAGAATAAGAAGAGTACTGGATTCTCAAGTTCCTGCAAGATTTGCTTTTCTTTTTGCAGTCTCTGCAATCCTACTATTACTACCAAGTCTTTCAGTAATCCAAATCAACCAAAGTGCATGGGCTGGGACATTTCCCGGACCAAACGGACAGATAGCATTTGCCAGTAATAGAGATGGCAACTTTGAGATATATACTATGAGTGAAGATGGTAGTGACCAGACTAGATTGACAGAAGAGGATGCAAATGATTTTGACCCCAGTTGGTCTCCAGATGGTGACAAGATAGCATTTGTGAGCTTTAGAGATGGCTCCAACAATATGGAAATCTATGTCATGGATGCTGACGGTAGTGACCAGACTAGATTGACAGAAAATGATGATGGGATACTCGATAGAGCCCAGCTGGTCACCTGATAGTGACAAGATAGCATTTGTAAGTGATAGAGACTTAATCGGGATACCGCCTGACGAGATAGGCGACGCCAATGCGATATACTCCATGGATGCTGATGATGGTGATGATGTGACTATGTTGACAGATAATGATGTTCCACTTGGTTCACGTCCTACCTGGTCCCCTGATGGTGAAAAGATAGCCTTTGTCAGCTTTAGAGATGGTGACAACGAGATATACTCCATGAATGCTGATGACGGTAGTGATGTGACTATGTTGACAGAACATGAGGCAAATCATTTATACCCTACTTGGTCCCCTGATGGTGAAAAGATAGCTTTTAGCAGCAATAGAGAGGGTGGTGAAAATTACGAAATCTATGACATGAATGCTGATGACGGTAGTGATGTGACTAGGTTGACAGAAGATGATGAAGATGACAGAGAACCTGATTGGGGTACGAACACGTCACCTCCTGGTGATGATGACGGTAAGAACAAACATGATGATAAGGAGAAGCGTCATGGTGACAATGCAAAAAAGAAACACTAGTCTCTTTTGTGGGCGAGCAAAAAGACTGGTAAACTGAGCTGAGGTCGTGGGTTCAAATCCCACCCGGTCCATTTCTTTTATTCTGGTAAAATACGGCATTGAAATGAGCTCGGTTTAGGAAGTTGTCGGAACAAAAACCTGATGTTTTAATCACTACTTCTCTAAATCCACAATGAATCCGTTCAGAGCTTGTAAGCCGGCTTCCCGGTCTTGCTCAATCAACTCTGCTATCATTGGATTTAATTTTGCAAGCACGTCTATTATCTTCTCATCTTGTTCTTTCAGGAAAAGCTGTTTTAGTGCCTTTTCTCCACTCGCGTCTCTTATGACAAGCTCGATTGCGCGCCGAGTGTCAAGCAGACCCTTGTTTTGTTTCTTTCTCTCCTTTGACTTGGCATATAGCCAAGTTAGGTATTCCATATTAATTTTGATTCGCTCCTCAGTTGGGATTGCTATGATATTATTACCCTCATCATTGGTCATCATGATTGAGATCGTCCTCCGGTCCCTAATAAATATGACTGACCAGTCAGTCATATTTATCAAGTACGATTCAAAGTTCTCCTAACCTGTTCTGAAACGTTATCGTATTCATCATTATGCAACTTTGCATGTAATAGTACATAAAAGTCGTCGACAGTCCTTCTTACGTAGAGGACAGAGCGGATGACAGACGAATTGAAAAACAGGATAGAATTCCATCACACAGGTGCAGATATTTTTCGCTCTGTTGGCTAGATAGATGATGATTATGATTAATAGATGAGGATTATGACTAACCTGACTGACCAGTCAGTTAGGGATATATATGACCGTCTGCTAGCTCTCTGCGGCAAAATTTATGTCAGTCGAAGGACGGCACCACCGCAACAACGACGAACAACAAGACAACTGCAAGCTATTGTTGTTGAAGCACCCAACCTTTTTGCTTGCTCTATACGTCGCAGGAATAGCTGGAGCCCTGATACAAATATTGGGAGGACAATGGGATGTATCCTGGCATGAACTTGGGATAGTAGAGACATTCTTTACGCCTCCACACACTGTAATGTACTCCGGCATAGCATTTTCCTTGCTATCTAGCCTAATAGCTCTAGCGTACTATCATAGGACTCTGCTACACAATAGGGAAAGAAACAGATTCCTTCTTCATGGATTCATTATTGCTCTAGCAGGCAGTGGACTTCAGCTTTTCGCTGGTCAGTTTGATTATTGGTGGCATGATAACTTTGGCTTTGATCCCTTCCTCTTTACACCATCGCATACGCCGTTGATTATAGGTTTATTCTTAAATGGAATCGGAATGTGGATTGGAATTACATATCTGATACGCAATGAAAAGATGAGAATGTCGAATTTAGCCGTGAGAGAATCACTGCAGAGAAGATTCAAGTTGTTACAAATTCTGGCAGTGCTAGCTCTTGTTGCCTTATGGTATGACTTGTCAACACTAGTGTACCTCTTCACAGATGACGAAGGTATAGCGTACACATTTCAGCTTGACATAGAAACATTCGTAGGGCAGGCAGATACGATAGCATTTATTGGAAGTGTTACGGGGACTGCAGCAATAGGCTCCATAATGCTAATTGCAGCTAAAAGCACCTTGAAGTTCAGAGGAGCAGCTAGTGTTGTTGCAGGGCTTTTGATCGGAACATCAATTGCCTTCAATATAGGCTTCAAAGCTATCGTCCTAAATGGAAGTGAGGAGGGTATTGCCCTTGCATATTTTATTCCTTTATACATCTCTTTTCTTGCGCCAGTAGTATTGTTTGACATATTAGCTGGCAAGAAGAGGTTACTGACTGGAAAAAAACTAAATACAACATCATCAATTGGCTGGCTCATTTTGACAGCAGTTCTCCTAGGTCCTGTCGGCACCTTCCTTGATAGCTGGCATTCAGTAGCACTCTGGCTAGAGAGCGACCAAATGCTTCTCTTATGGATCATGCCTATGCTTGCAGGCGGTTTTGCTGCAGGATTGATATGGACTGGTTTCAACAAAGCCCGGCTGAATAAATTAATGACAACAGCAAGAATACAGACTGCTGCTGATTCTGGAAATTCCATGCTGCCTACGCAGACAAAGGGAACAAAAAAGGAATAAGATTACGACTCCATGTGCCCAAAGGTAACAACCCAATACAAAAGCGAGGTAAGAGAAAGAATAATTGAGTCTGCAGTAGAATGTTTTGCAAAAACTGGATTTGACAGAACCAGAATGGATGACATAGCTAATCTCTCAGACGTAAGCAAAGGAACATTGTATCTGTATTTTAAGAGCAAAGAAGATCTATTTTATGGCATTTGCCAAAGCAGCTTGAAAAAAGTAAAAGAGCAACTAACTAGCATGTTCATAACAAAGGAAAATCTTGTTTCTGATGCGGAAAGGTTCTATGATTACTTTCAAAAAGGAGTTAATCGTTCTCGTAATATCGTAATATTAGAAATGTCTGTTGAGGCAACCCGCAATCCTAGGCTAAGAAAGGTGTTAATGCAGCATCAAGTAAACCGACATCAGGTTATATCAGAATTTATTGAACTCCAGATCAGAAAAGGCTTTGCTAGAAAGGATATTGATAAAGATGCTATTGCTTCAGGGTTAATTGGATTGTACGAAGGACTTGTACTAGACAAGGTGACGGGTGCAGACGATTCCACCAATAAGAAAGCATGGTCTGATACCATCAGAGCAATATTTGCAGGTATTGGCTAAGTATTAGAAAAGAATAAACACTATCGAGCCGTGCGTGTTTACTAACATCTACTATTGAACTGTTACGAGGAAGGAGAAACTGCTAAAATTGTGAAAATGCTTGCCGTGAGGTCTAGCGCTCTTCTTATTGCAGCCTGTAAGTATGTGGTAGGTGTGGGAAGAGTGCTAATATCAATATACTACCTCCATAATGGTTATTCTTCTTTTCTTTCGTTTCTACAAACCAAATACAAAACCACTTTTAACATTTCAATTTCTGTAACGAGCCTCTGTGTGTCTTCAATGTGCATAGCTTCGTCCTTTTGTCTTTGTTTTACCTGCAAAGCCTCTCTAACTTGTCTGCATCTCTTGAAGCGGTTTCAAGAGTCTTTATTTCTAATTCCAAGTGTTTACTCATAATAGAACTCATTCCTCCTCCAAGCGTTCCTTGGCTATTCACCTTTAACATTTTCTGACTTGCTCCAATCATTTTTTGTATAGCTACTTCTGTTGGATCGTGGATTGAAAAGACCAAGCCGATGGGGACCTCATTATATCCAAATATCTAGATAGTTAAAAGCAGCCTAGCACTTGAGGGAGAGGGGAGAGTAGAGTACGCGTGAATAGATAGCTGTTACTTCTATGATTGTGTATCTTTCAATCCGTTCAAGCCTCACAGCTGGTTAGCTAGGATCAGTGTGAGCGTAGAAGTTCTGTATTATTGTGATTACCAAACACAATACAAACTAAAGCAAAGTGGAGCGGGTGGGATTTGAACAGCTTTTATCTTTCAAGTGCTATTTAGATAGGTAGGCATCTAAAGAAAGCTGGCTGAGGTCGTGGGTTCAACTCCCACCCGGTCCATATTTTCCTGTTGTACAACTACGACATTTTTTGGAGTTGGTTTTAACAATTGTAGACCACAACACCTCGCAATAATAGAATATGATCTCTCATTTTGGTAGCAGTATAGAAACTTCACAAAAATATTTGAGCAGCGGCAAAACCGCTAACGTACTCTCACTTTGATATTGGGTACAGTCCTCTGCTCATAATCCTTTGCTGAGCTTCTGCGGCTTCTATGTTAGTTTCCTCCTATCTCCCAATTATCCTACCCACCCTCTCCTCAGTCTCCTCAATTATTCTCTGCGCCAATCCTTGTCCATCCTCATTATCACCTTCATCCTCATCACCATCGCCATCATCTCCTCCATTGTCATCACCATCGCCATCATCTCCTCCATTGTCATCACCATCGCCATCATCTCCTCCATTGTCATCACCATCGCCATCATCTCCCTCTCCTCCACCTTCTGTGGTTTCAGCTGCTTGCGCTGTTTCTTCTGCTAATGCTTGTGCTACCTCTGGTGCTACTAACAACTCAAATGAATCAAATACCTGCGCTACTGCTGGGGGCAGCAGTGTTAATGCTAAACTGTTAGATGCTGTTGCAGTTGTTGTTTCTGATGTTACAGCATTTGTAATAATATTACCTTCATAAAAGACAGTATATCCCTTTGTTGTCCCCAAGTTGGGTGCTGTCTGATTTGAAGCAGTTGAAATGAGATATCCTCTTCTCATTTCATTGGGAGCAGAAGCAGTATTGTATGTCATTTCTACAAGTTTGGCTGGCACTGTTGCTATTGTTTGATTTGTCAGTGGATTTGTAAGATTTAATGTCACATCCGAACGGTTCACGATTTGGATGCCCCTATAACCAACTTCTTGAAGCTTCTGTAGATGGTATAATAGAATATTGTCAGTTGTCATGTTGTTGGCAGTAATGTTATTAGACACTACTCTAGTATCCAGGTCCGGATATCGAACGATGTGTATTAGTCCTTCTTGAGCTCCTTGGCAGCCATTGGTGTTAATGGTGCTATTGCTGTTTATGGTGTCACTAGCATTGGGAAGTATAGCTCCTTGTTGTTCCTTAGTACAGAGCTGGGCTAGTATTCCATAGCCTAGCCTTATTTCATCCTCCAATCTAGAGCCTGTATTATTCGCATCTTGAATTATCCATCCATCTGGTACCTGTACTGTGAAGCCATCGCTTGCGCTTTGAAAAGTTGTTGGTGTTGCTGTTATTCCATTATCAATTTCTCCAGATTGGCTAGTCAGTTGTTGTGCATAGATTATCGTAATATTGGAAACCACAAGAATGGCAGCTACCGCCACTGTTAGAGCTTTCGTCATCACTGATGAAACCAATAACAGTAAACGATTTACCATAATACCCACTATTTGATACAGGTTTCAAATCAAAATAAGGCTTGCATTCATTATTTACTAAAAATATTCTTCTAAAGAAGATATAGAAGTGACAGCCAAAGTCTTGCATAATCCTATGCTCCTATCGCTAAGGAGCTTGTTGTAATGAGTTCAAAATACAGGATTGGAAATACCTGCAGCGGCAATGATGGTATTGATGACAAAGCTTCAGTAATGAGTAGAACAATACATTATCATTAGGATGTTCTTCCATTAATGGAAGAAAGACAATGGAATAATAAGCATTTCGCAGCGCTTTGCCCAACTTAGAAATTTGATGAAATGTTTAGTAGGCAAACCAAACATGGAAACAAAGAATGATGTGAGTAAATCCAACGGTTAGGTTCTATTATTCAATAGCTCTGCTCTAGAGGTAAAAACCAGGGAGCTACATAAGAAAGCAGAGCTGTCATGGTGTTGAGGTCGTGGGTTCAACTCCCACCCGGTCCATTATTTACACGGGAAAACTACGGTATTAAATCACGATTGTTTTTCGGTTATTGTCAGGCAGAATGTGTAGCAATGACTTGGATAAGTATGATATAAAGAGGTTTTTGATGAAATGTTTGATTCCTAGAATTTTTACATCTATCTGTCTGCTTTTATTATATATGCTGTCCCTCTCGTAAATCTCTCTATCCAATACAACTAGTATCAATTTTTCTGCTCTGTTGCTATGAACAACTATGACGGTTAAGGTAGCAGAAGGATTAGAAAAGAAAGACCAAGGAGAGAAAAAAGACGTAGAAAACCTATCTCGTGACGAACAGAGCTACAATTTTTATTTGTATTGGACTGCATAATATTTAAGAATTAGATGCTGTTAATGTTTTTATGATAAAAGAATTAACTTTTCTTAGAAAGAATATAAAAACTATATCACGAACAACATTTACTAGAACAACATCGATACTAGCGATAATAATCGTGCTTATAGGAACAACAACAACTACAGGAGTCGTAAGCGTATATGCTGCAAACTTGATTGGTACATCTGGACCAGACACATTAGTCGGTACAGACGAAGATGACAATATCTTTGGGCTGGGAGGCAATGATAGAATTAGTGATGGGTTTGGAAATGACAAAATATTGGCTGGAAGCGGAGACGATACTATAAGGTTGGAAGGAACTGAGGAGGGTCAGGAAGAAGAAGGTCAAGATGTAGTATATGGTGAAAGCGGCAGGGATAATATTGATAGCCGTGGTGAATCTGGTTTCCGATTGATTTTTGGAGGAGCTGATGACGATATCATCACTGCAGGTGGTGGGTTTTATGAAGGTAGAATCTATGGAGAAACTGGGAACGACGAAATCAGAGCAGGCGGTGATGTGCAATTCGATGTATGGGGTGGTCCTGGAGATGATGAAATTGACGGGGCGAGTGAATGTGCTATACATAGTGCGTTTGGTGAATCAGGAAATGACAGAATTATCTCACCATCAGTTCTTACGAGAGGTGGTTCGGGGAATGACTTTATCCAATTCGCTGATTGCGGTGGCGTAGCTTACGGTGATGCGGGGAACGATGAACTGAGAGGTGGAGAACAACGTGTAGAACTTCATGGAGGTAGTGGCGATGATGAATTGGTAGGAGGATTCGATGATAGTAACGACAAACTTTTCGGAGATGCAGGAGATGATACGCTGACTGGTCGCGATGGAGCAGATTCCTTTGATTGTGGACCTGGAATAGATACTATAACTGACTTTGATGCAGCAGAAGGAGATACTAAAACGACAGATTGCGAGAACTTCTAAAATAGAAGAGCTGCTTCTTCTATAACAGATTAGCCAAGTTGGCTGAGGTCGTGGGTTCAACTCCCACCCGGTCCACTTTTATCTGCGTTGGAAATACGGTATTATTTTTGAATTCATTTTAGATAATTGTCGGTCAAATCTAGCAGCAAACGGGCTTTAATCTGTATTTCCTCCAATCAAAAATCAAACAGGTCGCCAAAGAAACCTCTTCGTCTTCTATGCCCTCCATAATGGTAATAGTCGTCATCATAATCATCAAAATCTCTATCTCTATGGTAACTTCGATAATGTTCTTCGTCATATCTTGTTTGCATCGTTGCTATTTTGTCAATTTCACCTCTGTCTAGCCATACGCCTTTGCAATTGGTACAATAGTCAATATCTATGTCATACTTTCTCACTTCTTGCATTAGTGAAGAACAATTTGGGCAGTTCATAGATAGAAAACTTTAGACCTTTATTAAATAAAAACTGTGCTGAAAAATCATTAGTCCATATGCATGTGATAGAAATTTCTTATGGGCACTATATAAAACATACATACAAGTAATTTCAAGCAACTTAGAACAGATAAGCTAAATTTTCCTCTCGTTATATTCTATTACGCATGAGTGTATTATATAACAAATAACCTGGGTTTTGACCGAATTTTCGACTTCTCGGAATATATAAAACAAAAACCATTTGTTAATCAATAAACAGTAGAGACTAAGCCACAAACTCTATCAGTTGCTAATCTGAAAGCTACTTTTGAATACGAAAGACGCCTAGACTTCATTGCTGAGGTCGTGGGTTCAACTCCCACCCGGTCCACTTTTTCCTGTGATGAAACTACGGTATTAAATTGAGCTCATTTTGGATTAGTGTAGGACAAAAAAGCTAGCAATGCCAATTATGTAGTTTACGGCATTTTTGTCTTTTCATGATACTTCGATATTTTAAAAGTTAAAGAACTATGAATAGCAACAAGCACTCTAGGATATGTGTTGACGTGAGCAACATTAGCCCCGCGTTTAACCCTGATGAATTTAAGGCTCAGCAGCGCCAGATGTGGAATAATGCCGCAGCAGGCTGGCAGGATTGGTGGGAGACAATCGAACGAGGAGCGCAAAAGGTTAGCGATAAAATTGTACAATTAGCTGAAATCAAGCCCGGTGATAAGGTTTTGGATATTGCTACAGGAATTGGAGAGCCCGCAATTACTGCAGCAAAGAGAGTCAAGCCAAATGGCAAAGTTGTTGCTACTGACATTTCTCCTAAAATGTTGGCAATTGCAAAGATAAGAGCCAAGTCATTTGGTTTGGATAGTATAATTGAGTTCAGAGAAAGTGATGGAGAGAAATTGGATTTTCCTGACCAAACTGCAAAATCTGATGCTGTTCTTTCAAGATGGGGTCTGATGTTCTTTCCAAACCTTTCTGAAGCACTAGTTAAGATTAGAGAAATATTGGTTACAAACGGCAGGCTTTCTGCAGCTGTATGGTCTACTCCATCTAAGGTTCCATGGCTTGATTTAGCTTTTGCCTCCGTAAGAAAGCAGATAAATGCTCCTGCTCCGCCCCCTGGAACACCAGGTCCTTTTGCCTTAGCAGACATAGAGGCTCTGAAACAGTCCTTTAGCCAAGCAGGATTCAAAGATATCAAAATTGACACCTTTCAAATAACATTTGAATTTGACTCACCTGAAAGTTATACTAAGCTCCATCAGCAGACTGCAACGCGCATTCATGCTATGTTAGCGAACCAGACTGAGGAAGTAAAGACCCAGGCATGGAACTCAATTACCGAAGCAGTTTGGCAGTATGCTGATTCTCATGGTAGGGTGAATTTAGATAACGAAGTAATATGTATAGTAGGAAGAAATTGAAAAAGCAATTCAATATTGAGATTTCGCTTGACAGTATAGAGAAGGCTATGAAGCATGTAAAAAGAAAGGATGGTGAACGGATGACATTTGAACAGTTATTCTTTCTTCTCTATCCCTTATCTAAAGGGATAGCCAAGCTGGCTGAGGTCGTGGGTTCAACTCCCACCCGGTCCCTATCTTTCTGTGTTAGAAATACGGTATTGTTTTGAATTCAATTTAGATAATTGTCGGACAAATTCAGCAGCAATACATATCCCAAAGGTATCGTCGTAGTACTAGTTAATTTTTGGTTAATAAGTTAATAAGAAACGAGAAAAAAGAAAAAGAGAGCAGAGGATGAGGGCTAGTAGTACTTATCGTAGTTGTACAGCAAAGCTGTTGCTGATGCTGCTAGTTGTTGTTCTTCTTATTGAACTTGAACAGTTTCTCTTGAATTCGGGGAAAATGTCCTAGCTGTGTTTGAAATAATGCGTGCTGCTTCTTTTGCATTCTGTCTGGTGTAATTGGTAGTAGCTTTGGTAGCCTCTAATCCTGCAAACATCATGTTGGTAGCCATGCGTGTAGAAGTTACATAAGCTTCTGTCATGGCGCCAATAGTTCTGGCATAGATGTCCGCTACTTGTTGTGGTGAATAGTAAAGTGTCGCTCCCATAATGTCGGTTGGTGTCCTGTGTGTCACAGGGGTCCATGCAGACTGAAATGAATTGATAACCTCTTTTTGTGAATCCAAAAAGTTATCTGCAATATCTTGTGTTGCGTCTACTGTCTGAGTTTGAAAATCTGTAATTGCTTGAGAATACCTCGGAGTCTCACTCCTTAGTTCCTGTATTGCTCGATGAATGTTATTCTTTGTCTCGTCAATTGAGTGAATAGTTGCTTGGTTCTGTTGTTCTGTATTCGTAGTATGTTCTTGTTGTCGTTTTGTCGATGATGATGACATATTGACCTGCATCAATTCATAGAAGAAAAAGCCAACTAAAGAATAGTATAGTAAAATGCACTTAAGACATGAGCAAGATTAAAATGCTGTTATAAATGAAGAGTGATTACGAAGGTCTACTCTGAAATAATCTACAATCTTTAACTGAGTGCCGGGTTGTCTCAAATGAAAAGCAAAAATCTCTGCGAACATAGATGGTTTGCGTCGTCGTTGCTATAGCTTGACGGTACAATAGAAGACTGCAGCTCATGCAAGGAAAAGAGTGGACCGGGTTGGATTTGAACAAGGACTTCTTTCCATTAATAGCACATGACAGATTGTAGAAAGTGTTGCTGAGGTCGTGGGTTCAACTCCCACCCGGTCCATCTTTTCCTGTTGTACAACTACGGTATTATTTTGAGATTGATTTTAACAATTGTAGGACAAATTCAGAATAGCAATTAAAACAATTCATGATTCATTCCATACAGGTAAGCCTTTTCAATACGACTAAGAAACGTCATCGCCTTGAAAGAATTTGCAGTGGTTAATAGCTATGACAGTCGTACTCCTATGCGCTGCTAGTCAGCAAGTTTACGCGTAAAACATTATTCATTCTCATACCACTATCGCTCCATCTTTTCCAAAAACTTCTTGTGCGATTCTATAGTCTTTTCACATTCTTCTAAGTCCCGTCTGAGCTCTTCTGCATGCTTTGGTAGTGATGAAGACTCTTCTTCTATTTGTCTCTTCAGAGTTTCTTTAATAACCTCTAGTTTTTGTATCTGTCGCATGTAGTATATCCTCGAAATGTACAGATAACGTTTCCGAAATTCCTCCCCACTCTTGGTCTTACTACTACTTTTTTCGATAGCCCTCTGAATCAGTGTCTGCGCTTCTTTTTTCCTTTCGACCGATTCTGAAGGATCATTAATTATAGCTTCTGCTTCGTCGAGAATATGCGACATCTCTTTCTCCATTGCTTCGTCATCGCCCTCTGGTGTAGCCATGATGATAATAATGACGGGATAGCTTCCATTATTTCTTGTTATTCTCTCATTTTGTGTTACCTTGGCAAGATAGAGGTCGTGGGTTCAACTCCCACCCGGTCCAATTCTTACTACGGGGAAACTACGGCATTGAATTGAGCTTATTTTTAGTGGTTGGAGGACAAATTTAGCAGCAATGATCCACCGTTTGGAGATTACAAGGCAAAATAAGGAAGATGACATACATCTTTTCAAGATGACACGCACTGGTTGATCAATGGCTTTCTTGGTATGGACACAACATCTATGCTGGAATAGATGAAAGTAATAAAGACAGTAATGATAATCAATAATGAACTAAAAGGCACTATATTGCAGATACGGCTGGTAATAGTTCAAACAACCAACAATGAGCAGTTGTCATAAGTAATACCAAACTCTCAATTTGAACTATCCTCGAATTTGTTATCCTGTGATCTCTGTCCTTATGATGTTTTAGCTGTTTCTTTGAGTCAAAGAATTGACCACAGATGATGCATCTTGAGATTCTACTCGTCACATCCTGTTCTTCTCCCACTTCTTTGTTGCTCTGATTGGTCAGAGAACATATATTTTCGGAGAGCAGACGTGTCTGATATACTATATAGGTGATTAGGTGAATAAGTACTTATTACACTAGTTTGGGAAACTCATAAAAACATATAAGGACTATATAATATTCCTCCAATTAATATTTAATATTATATTCGTCATTTGTGGTGGAGTGAGCTTGAACGAAAGTGATAGGCTCAACATAATCCGCCTTATTCTAGAGGCTGCAAATGAAGCCGTTGATGATGATCATAATAAAAAAATGACGACGGCGACCAAGATAATGTATACTGCGCTCTTTAACCATCCTCAATTGCAAGGATACTGGAAACTTTTAACTCAAAATAGTATGCTTAGCTATGACTTTGATACTGAAACGTGGAAGACTACTGAAAAAGGTCAAAAACTTCTAAAAGCCTACAGTGAGATGGATGATGATCGTAGTATGATAAAGGTATCATCATCACCACCATCAACACAACCATCACCACCACCATTCTGATACCATCATTATCGTCGCTGCTGTCATTCCAATCCTCTACTTACTATGAAATGGTAAGATTAGTACGATAAAAACCACAGCTAGCGAGTTGCTTTAGAAAAGGCTGGCTGAGGTCGTGGGTTCAACTCCCACCCGGTCCACTTTTATCAATCTGGTAATCTACGGCATTGGATTGAGCTTGATTTCAATAGTTGTCGGATAAAATGCATAGAAACCCGGTAATTGCTACGTTGTTGCCAATCTCCAAATACTATCAAAGTAATTGCGGAAATGCCCTGCTATTTCTTTTGAAGATATAAGAATACCTGTTACATTTTCCCATGATATTATCAATAGTTTGTCTTTGAACATATCCATTGTAGCTGGAAGAGGAAAATCAACAAATTTCATTCTTACACCCTTTGAAATCTCTGCATAATGTTTTGATTGCTTGAAATCGAGTGTTGCTATTCCTCTTTGTTGTACTTTTTTGTGTTTTTGGAATAGGTATAATCTTGAATAGAATGGACTTGCAATTGGATGGTATCCTTCAAATGGATAAAAATAATACAACACATCCTTTGAAGTCGCATCTCTGAGAAGTATCTCGTAGGCTGTTCTAATTCCCTTATCTCCTATGAATATCTCTGCCATATCGCTTTGTCTGTTTTTGTCAGCAATCTTGGCAAGCTCAGGAATTAGCTTGTTGGCTGTCTCTAACTGCTTACGGACCTCTTGCTCTTTACTTTTGATGTATTCTTCTAACCTATAAGGTTCAACTGCGTTGAAATACTTTACATTTCCTAGAATGATGTGGCTGACAAGACCTTTTGATGAAAGTCTGTCTAGTACATTGTATACCTTAGAATATGATATATTAGAATCCTTTACAATTTGTCCAACTTTTGCAGAACCCAACTTTAGGAGTGACAGAAACACCCTTGCCTCTCCAGACGTTAATCCTATACTAATTAGGTCATCTAACATGCTCCTTATTCTATACCCCGTAGGGGGGAACTAGTAGTTATGTAGATATTCTTTTACTTATTGAGCATGTCTACAGCGAGTCAACAAAAAGAAACTGATAGCACAACTCTCCGAAAGGTCATTGTAAAAACAATGAATGTAAGTAGAAGTACCGACACTGTGTTTGAATTCTTTAAGAATATCAAGAACATGGAAAACGGTGGAATCCTTAAGGATATCACAAAAGGAGAAGATGGCTGGTGGAAATTTCGTACTCCTACAGGAGAGGCAAAGCTTAAACTTGGTCGAGTACAGCAAGAATTAGGCGTTATTGACCACGTATTTGTCGGTAATGGATTAGTTTGGCAAGTCTATGTACGAATAGTTCCTAACCAAGACGGCTCTACAGCTTCATGGACATTCCTAAGACCTGACGGCTTGGATGACAAACAATTTGAAGAACAGTTAGCTGCTTTTGATATTGAAATTGAAGGTTGGAAAAAAGCCTTGGAGAGTACATTTTGGATTACTGGAGGACAAATTCAGCAGTAATATGAAAACTTATTTTTTATTTATTTCAAAATCCTTAGAGCTCTGCTGTCCACTGTACTAATGCTTTCATTCATATGAAAGGAATGAATAATCCTCATCCAACAAATAGGGATTCAATATTCTCTCTCGTTGCAAAATGAATTTTTAACACTAACTAACAGCATATTTTCTGTGGAGTCGTATTAGTAGATTGAAAAAAAGACCAAGGCTGTGAGAGAAAAGAAGCCTAATGATAGTTATAAACAGACTGGCACTTTAGCGGTAGAGGGCTAAGTGAGTATGTGAGTATGTGAGTTTGTGTCTGTGTGCGTGTCTTCCTCCCTCCCTCCGTCTCTGTCTAGCTCTTAGATTCTTGTATGACTTTGTATTCTTCTTCTACCCTCTCCTAGTAGTTCTCAAGCCTGACAGTTGGTTTCAGTCTCAAGATTAACGCAAGCATTGAAGCCTGGTCCACCGTCACCACTGTCGGTGCCTGTACCACCATTTAGAAAGTCATTATCGTCCCCACCAAGGAGAACGTCAATATCGTCGCCGCCAAGGAGAGCGTCAGTACCAGCATTGCCAAAAAGGGTATCAGTACCAGCAATGCCAACGAGTGTATCATCACCGTCCCCGCCAAGGAGAGTGTCAGTATCGTCGCCGCCGAAGAGGGCGTCATTATCGTCCCCACCATCGAGGGCGTCATTACCAGCCTCGCCAAAGACGACGTCAGCATCATCGCCGCCATCTATTCTGTCATCACCGTCGCCACCGCAGATACGGTCGTTTCCACCTAGTCCATCTATTCTATCATTGCCTCCAAGACCCGCAATAACATCGTCACCAGGAGTCCCAACTAGGTTGTCATCGCCAGCCGTACCAACGATGGTAGCAGCTTCTCCCTCACAAGTAGCAGCAGATTGTGCTAATGCTAGTGGTGTTAGAGAGGTATTAAAAGTCGCAGCAAGCCATACAATCGACATTAACAATGCACCTATGATTAGCCCTTGTACTGGAAGCTTCTTCTTCTTTGAGATTATTGAGGAATAAGACTCATTCAATTTTTAATCTAAGCATATGTATTTAGAGCGCAAATTTAAAGGACAAGCAGGAATGTTCGATAAAATTTGTTACAAATACCTCGTAGAAGATAAAATTATTATTACTATTATTAAACGTAAGAAGTACACACGTTATAGCACAGTATGTATATAGCCGCTAAAGGGTAACTCTATTTTCAAGAAATTTTTTGTGTCATTGTTTGTTATTATTATTTTACCATGATGATGGTGTTGATGCTAGTGCTCTGCCCTTTGAAGAGGAAGTCATAAAGAACTGGCTTGGAAACTATTGCTGAGGTCGTGGGTTCAACTCCCACCCGGTCCATTTCTTTCCGTTGTACAACTACGGTATTGGTTTGAGTTCGATTTTGGTGATTGGAGGACAAACTCAGCAGCAATGGCTTAGATAGATAAGATAGGAAGAACTTTTTCATGAGATATTTGATACTCCTAGAAATGATCTTTCTTCTTCTTATTGTGGCTGCATATCACTCGGGTTTCTTGGTTTACCGTCTTTGAAAACTACTTTAGGCATATTTTTCATCGAAAATGAAGCTGCCGCAAGTAAGACTGGCTCGAACTCTCTTCCCAGATCTGTCATCTCATACTCGACTTTTATTGGATACTCTGATACGATTCTTCTCCTAACGATCCCAAACTTTTGGAGTTCCCGCAGTCGTTCAGAAAGAACCTTTGGCGTTATGCCTTCTATGTTTTCTAGAAAACGATTAAACTGCGTCGTGCTTCGAAGCATCTCTCTTATAATTAGAACTATCCATTTTTTTCCTATGATTCTAAAAGTTGCTTCAATCGGACATGACTTGAGCTCAGGGCTGTTGTAAACGGTTTCTATCATTGAACATTTTATCTCTGTCATATCTTCTTCTCCTCACTCTCTATCCGGTAACTAAGTATGGATCTGGTTACGTGAGACTTATAAACTATGCATTTGATACCAAGTATACAAATGAAAGCACTTGGCGACTATTCAAAACAAATGCAATACAACAAGATAACATCTATTCTAATAGCTGTCCATACATGGAGAATCCTCGGTATAGCTTTCCTATGGGGTATGACTCAAGGACTCTTAGAGCCAGCTTTTGCGATACCTGCAGGAGTTGGAGATATTCTCATAGGAGTGACGGCTATCCCTTTTGCGCTTTTCTTATGGAGGGGGTATAGTTGGTCAAAATATGCAGTATTAGTGTGGAGTGTGCTAGGTATTGCTGATCTGATCAACGCAGTAAGTCTTGGTCTCATCATCACCAATTCAGACTTCAGCACTTCCACAATGGCAACATTCCCGTGGATTTTGGTTCCTACCGTCGGTGTACCATTAGCGCTAGCCTTGCATGGGATCACGTTGTACAGACTAAGGAAATGGGTACCAATACAAGCACACAGGAAACTTCCAGAGCCTTGATGCGAGTATGCAAAATAGGACGAAGGACTATTGCGAAGTCTGCGTCCTCTCATCTTTTTCTTGCATTGTGCCTGTAGTTAACAGGCGACTTCGAACTTTACTGCCCTCTTATGTGGATCTCCTACTATGATAATACCTGATGCCTCTCTTCAGTGCTATCTAATATTTGTTGTAGCCATTATCATAGTTCATCATCAGCAAAGGATGGGGATGGCGGCTGTAACAATGGAAGAAGGAAAATAGGCGTTAGCTAGGATCATTGGAAGAGGGAGAGTCGTATATTATTCTACTCGCCAAAAACAATTCAACCTTGAGCATGTAAGAGTGGAGCGGGTGGGATTTGAGCCCTAAGTTCTCTTTCTATAGCTGCCATTTAGATACGTGGGAGCTGCCTTAGAAAGCTTGACGTTGCTGAGGTCGTGGGTTCAAATCCCACCCGGTCCATTATTTACTGTTGTACAAGTACGGTATTGAATTGAGTTTGAATTCAATAATTGTCGGACAAATTCAGCAGCAATGCCAATGCCATATCTCCCGTTTATACGACGCCATGTCCTGATGCCATATGTATACTATTCAAGACGCTGTCATCATCGAGAGCTCTCTATTGATACTCTAGGACTTTCAGAAACCACATCTGAATGCGGGTTACGTTTACTCCGTTGCATAAATAATACTTCA
>Ga0307409_100000280_pt1 | contig 20645 bp, 20 predicted proteins | sample 322Ometagenome_2_FD_203888 | JGI IMG/M metagenome (GOLD analysis project Ga0307409, IMG submission 203888) | Maize rhizosphere microbial communities from greenhouse at UC Davis, California, United States - 322HYB-O-2 | ecosystem: Host-associated > Plants > Roots > Rhizosphere > Soil | place... | reverse complement strand
GGACCAGCTCGTAGAGGTCGCGCTGGCGCTGGGAGGCGTGGCCGAGCACGGCCGTGCGGGTCATGTCGGCGCAGTAGCCGTCGACCCGGGCCCCGAAGTCGAGCTTGATCCAGTCGCCGGTCTCCAGCGGCCGGTCGCCGGGATGGTGGTGGGGCTCGGCGGCCTGCTCGCCGAAGGCGACGATGGTGTCGAAGGCCGGGCCGTCGGCGCCGAGGCGGCGCATGGCCACCTCCAGGTCGACCGCCACCTGGCGCTCGGTCACCCCTTCCCGCAGGCCCGGCAGCACCCCCTCCAGGGCCTCGCCGCCCAGCCGGGCGGCCTCGCGCATGGCCGTCAGCTCGCGCTCGTCCTTGACCTCGCGCAGCTCCTCGACCAGGGGCGGCGCCGGCAGGACGGCCTGGCCGGGCAGGCCGGTGCGCAGCCGGTTGCCCTCCCCCCAGGTGAGGCCGGCCGGCTCGAACCCGAGGTCGTTCCCGCCGGCCCGGACCACCCCGCCCACGGCCCCGATCAGGTCGCCGGGGGCGAGCACGACCTCGGTCCCCGGGACCTCGGTGGCGGCCTGGTGGCGGTAGCGGCCGTCGGTGAAGAACAGGGTGCGGTCGTGCAGCAGCAGCAGGGCCCCGTAGCTGCCGGTGAAGCCGGTCAGGTAGCGGACGTTGGCCGGCTTGGTGACCAGCAGCGCCGACAGGTCGGCCGACGCCAGCAGGGCCCGCAGCGCGTGCCGCCTGGCTTCGGCGTAGGCATGGCCGTCACTGGGCATGCGTGCGATTCCTTTCCCCCGATTGACCGGGGGACCACCCCGGCGGTCCCCCGGACCCCCCCGGGGTCCCATCTTGCCAACCTCGGCTCAGCGGCGGCGAGCCAGCAGGTCGGCGGCGGCGCGCAGGCCGAGCTCGTAGCTGGCCGGGCCCAGCCCGGCGATCACCCCCGAGGCCACCGGGGCCACGGCCAGGTGGTGGCGCCAGCGCTCGCGGGCGTGGACGTTGGAGAGGTGGACCTCGACCACCGGGATGCCGGCGACCTCGACGGCGTCGCGCAGGGCGTAGGAGGTGTGGGCGAGCGCCCCCGGGTTGCACACGGCCGCGGCCACCCCGCGGCCGGCCGCCTCGAGCACGGCCGACACCAGGTCGCCCTCGGAGTCGGACTGGAGGCCCTCCACGGCCAGGCCGAGCTCGCCGGCCAGCTTGGCCAGCCGGTCCATGATCTGGTCCAGGTCGAGGGCGCCGTAGTGCCCGGGGTCGCGCCGGCCCAGAGCCCCCAGGTTGGGGCCGTGCAGGACCAGCACCAGCGGCCCGTCCCCGCTCCGCGGGAACGACCTCATGCCGGCACCTCCCGGAGGGACCTGATGGTGGCGACCAGGACCCCCCGGTCCGGGTTGGTCACGATCTCCGGCCGCCCGGGGGCGCGGAGCAGGACCAGGCGCAGGCCCTGGCGCTGCTTCTTGTCGGTGGCCATGGCGGCCAGGACCCGGTCGGGGTCCAGGTCGACCCCGCCCACGGGCAGGCCCAGGGCGGCCAGCAGCCGGACGTGGCCGTCGGCCAGCCCGGGCCCGGCGAGCCCGACCGCCTCGGCCACCCGGGCCGCGAACACCATGCCCAGCGCCACCGCCTCCCCGTGCCGCAGCCCCCGGTAGCCGGCCAGCCGCTCCAGGGCGTGGCCGAGGGTGTGGCCGTAGTTCAGCATCAGCCGGCCCACCTTCCCCTCGGGGGCCTCCTCGAACTCGTCGGCGCCGACCACGGCCGCCTTGACCCGGACCGCCCCCTCGATCAGCGGGGCCAGGGCCACCGGGTCGCCGGCGACGGCCGGCCCGGCGGCGGCGGCCAGGGCCTCGGCCAGGGCGGGGTCGCCGGCCAGGCCGGCCTTGGCCACCTCGGCCAGGCCGGAGCGGACCTCGGCCGCCGGCAGCCCGGCCAGGGTGTCGAGGTCGGCGACCACCGCCACCGGCTGGTGGAAGGCTCCGACCAGGTTCTTGCCCTCGGCCAGGTCGACCCCGGTCTTGCCCCCGACGGCGGCGTCGACCATGGCGAGCACGGTGGTGGGCAGGTTGACCAGCGGCACCCCCCGCAGCCAGGTGGCGGCCGCGAACCCGGCGACGTCGGTGGTGGCGCCGCCGCCCACGGCCAGGACCGGGTCGGCCCGCCGGGTCGGGACCGCGGCCAGCCCCTGGTAGAGCCCGGCCACCACCTCCAGCCGCTTGGCCTCCTCCCCCGCCGGCACCTCCAGGTGGTGGACGGCCAGTCCGCGGCGGCCGACCGCCCGCCCGGCCCGCTCCGCCGGCCCGTGGAGCGGCGGGGACGCCACCACTGCCGCCGCCCCGGCCCCACCGAACGGCGGCAGCAGCTCGTCCAGGCGGTCGATGAGCCCGCGGCCGATGTGCACCGGGTAGCCGCCGCCGGCGGTGTCGACCCGGACGGTCAACGTCCGGCCATGGCGCCGACCCGGCGCCGGTACCACTCCATGACCTCGACGGCGACCTGCTCGATGGTGAGCCGGTCGGTGTCGACGGCCACGTCCCCGGCCGTCTCGTAGATCGGGCCCCGGGCGACCAGCAGGTCGCGGATGCGGCCGGCCCGGTCGGCGGCGTCATTGAGCAGCGGGCGGTCGGTGACCCCGGTCAGCCGCCCGGCCAGGGTGTCGGGGGTGGCCCGCAGGTAGACCAGCAGCCCGGCCTGCTTGAGGGCGGTGCGGTTCTCGGCCGAGAGCACGGCCCCGCCGCCGACGGCGATCACCCGGCCGGGGGCCGAGATGGCCCGGTCGATGGCGGCCATCTCCCGGCGCCGGAAGCTGAGCTCGCCCTCGCGCTGGAACAGCTCGGCGATGGTCATGCGGGCGGCCCGCTCGATCATCAGGTCGGTGTCAACGAACTCCCGCCCCAGGGCCCGGGCGACCAGCCGGCCGACCGAGGTCTTGCCCGCCCCCATGAAGCCGATGACCACGATGGTTGGCTGGATCTGGCGCATGCCGGCAAGCCTAACAGTCCCGGGGGCTCCAGGCCGCGTCGGCGTCAGCGGCCTGACACCGGGGCCGTCCAGCGGCTGACTGCCGCCCCGGCGGCCGGGGGCCAGGATCTGGGAGGCCCAGTGCTGTCGGAGGTGGTCGGGTCATGCGCCGGTTCCTGCTGTTGGTCTTCTTCTCCTGCACCGCGCTGTCGGTGGCCTTCTCGGTCTGGCCACGCCAGCTCGGCGGCTTCGTGGCCATGTTCAGCCAGCACACGTCCGTCAACCGCGGGGTCGCGGTGACCGTGCTCGGGGTGCTGACGGCGCTGCTGGTGGCCCTGCGGCTGCGGCTGTGGCGCTCGCAGCGGGAGCTGGCCCGGATCCGCCGCGGCCTGCTCGAGCAGCCGCCGCCGGCCCTCGTCTACCCGCCGGCGCCCTGGGGGTCGAGGCCGGCCAGGTAGGCGTCGAGGTTGCGGCGCACCTCGGCCACCGAGTCGCCGCCGGTCTTCTCCAGCAGGGCGTCGGCCAGCACCAGCGCGACCACGGCCTCGCCGACGACCCCGGCGGCCGGGACGGCGGTCACGTCCGAGCGCTGCACCACCGCCTTGGCGCGCCCACCGGTGGCCACGTCCACGGTGTCCAGCGCCCGGACCAGGGTCGACAGCGGCTTCATGGCCGCCCGGACCCGCAGCACCTCGCCGGTCGACATGCCGCCCTCGATCCCCCCGGCCCGCCCCGTCCGCCGCCGAAGCGCGCCTCCCGCTCCGGGGACGATGGCGTCATGCGCCTTCGACCCGGGGCGGGCGGCGCCGGCGAAGCCGTCGCCGACCTCGACCCCCTTGATGGCCTGGATGCTCATCAGCGCCCCGGCCAGGCGGGCGTCGAGCTTGCGGTCCCAGTGGACGTAGGACCCGAGGCCGGGCGGCAGGCCGTGCACCACCACCTCGAACACGCCGCCCAGGGTGTCGCCGGCCGCCTTGGCGGCGTCGACGGCGGCCGCCATCCGGCCCTCGGCCTCACCGTCCAGACAGCGGACCGGGGAGGCGTCGATCTCCTCCAGATCGCCCGGCCCGGGCACCGCCCGGGAGCGGGTGGCCACCGGCCCGAGGCGGACCACGTGGCTGAGCACGGCCACCCCGGCCTGGCCGAGGAGGGCCTTGGCGGCCGCCCCGGCGGCCACCCGGGCGGCGGTCTCGCGGGCGCTGGCCCGCTCCAGCACCGGCCGGGCCTCGGCGAAGCCGTACTTCTGCATGCCGGTGAGGTCGGCATGGCCGGGCCGGGGCCGGGTCAGGGGCACCCCCTTGCCGGTGGCCGCCGCCTCCGGGTCGGCGACCGGGTCGGGGCTCATGACCTCGGTCCACTTGGGCCACTCGCTGTTGTCGATCCGGATGGCCAGGGGCGAGCCGAGGGTGCGGCCGTGGCGCAGCCCACCAAGGACCTCCAGGCGGTCCTGCTCGAACCGCATGCGCTTGCCCCGGCCGTAGCCGAGCCGGCGGCGGGCCAGCTCGGCCGCGACCTCGGCGGTGGTCAGGGGCACGCCGGCCGGGAGCCCCTCGAGCACGGCGACCAGCGCCCGCCCGTGGGACTCCCCGGCGGTGAGATAGCGCAGCATCGGGGCGGATGCTAGCGGAAGCCTGCCCCTAGGCCGGCAGCCCGGACGGGTTGGTGACCTCGGCCCACTGGCTGGTCCGGTAGTCGGTCTCGGTGATCTCCTGGACATACGGCGGCGAGGCGTACTGGAGCCGGCTGTCGTAGCCGTAGCCCTTGAGGTAGCCGGTGCCGCCCGAGGTCCCGACCGGCCCGCGCCACTTCTGGGCGATGACCCCGTTGATGGTGATGGTCCCCAGCTGGGCCCCCTCGTCGTAGTTCTGGACGATGAACGAGTGGCCCAGGGCCAGCATGGCCGCGTGGATCTGGGGGTTGGTGAACAGCCCGGTCCGGCTGTCGGTCAGGTTGTTCCCGCTCGAGTTGACCGGGTGGTAGACCTGCACGAACTGGTTGGCCACCAGCCCCAGCATGTCGGTGGAGGCCGCCCCGGTGGTGGCGTACCGGGTGTTGGCCACGATGACGATGTTGTTCTCGGCCGCGATCGTGAGCCGCCCCTTGAGGGTGCCGGAGAGGAACACGTCGCCGTCGCGGCAGCCGTAGTCGGTGACGTCGTTCGAGATCGGGTAGCCGAGCCGGTTCTGGCTGCCCGAGCAGCTGGCCGACTGGCCGCTGGGCACGTTCTGGACGTAGATGACCCCGTTGGCGGGCAGGGCGACGTTGGTCCCGACGCAGGCGGCATAGGTCGAGGATGTGGTGAACGGGCTGGTCACGGTCATCGTGCCCGAGGCGTTGAGCACGATCCGGGTCGGCCCGTTGTACAGGCAGCCGGTCTTGCCGGCCGTGCGGTCGGTCTCGGTCTTGATGGCGGTGTTGGTCGTCGGCAGGGGCAGGATGGGCACGACCTCGGGGTCGCCGGACTGGAACACCGGCCGGTCGCTGCAGCCCGACAGCCCGTACCAGCGCCAGGTGAAGCTGGACGAGGCCGTGCAGCTCATCTGGCCGCTGTAGGCGGTGGTGGCCTTGCCGTTGAACCGCGGGTTGCCGATGACGCTGATGGTGTCGTTGGTGTGCAGGGGCCCGTTGATGGTGTCGCCGGTGACGAAGCTGATGCGCACGCAGTAGCTGGTCGAGCGGCCCTGCCACCAGTACTCGCTGCAGCGGGAGGTGGCCGTCGTAGGCCGGGCCGGGGGTGTCCAGCCAGCCGGTGAAGGCCACATTCGCCGGGTCGGCGGGTTGGTGGCCGAGTACTGCACGTACTCGTCGTACTGCTGGAGCCGGTACTGGTAGTCGTCCACGCCGACCTGGGCGGCGGCCAGGGCGGCGTTCCAGTCCTGGTCGCGGCGGGACTGGGGCTCGCCCTGCATGGCGTAGTTGAGGGTGGCCACCATCAGCAGGGTGAGCACGACCACGACCATCATGATCGTGATCATGGCCACGCCCTCCTGGCCGTTGCGGTTGCGCATGGTCATTCCTCCGAGGCCGCGGCGGCCACGTTGGGAAGGAACACCCGGCTGGTCAGCATGGTCGCCGGGACGTCGGTGCCCGACCGCGACGGCAGGTCGACCGAGACGGTCACGACCACGCTGGCCACCGCCGTGAGGGAGGCGGTGGTGGTGCCGGAGCTGTCGTAGTGGCTGAGCAGGCTGGAGGTGGCGGTCAGGCCCCGCCCGACGATCCGGGTGGTCCTGGTGCCGGTGTAGGTGATGGGGCTGGCCGCGGGGTCGTCGGGCGGGGTTCGGGCAGGCCAGCCTGCCCGACGCGTTCGAGCACGACCTGGCCGCGGCGGACCGACACCTCGGCCGCGCGTACCGCGGTGGTGCCGATGTCGAGTCCGACGACCTTTCGGGCCACGTTGTTCGTCTCCCCTGCTGTGCTTGGGTTCGGGCGCCTGGCGCCCCGGGCATGAGGCGTCAGCCGTCAACGTGATCGACCCGCCCAGGTGCGACCTTGAGAAGGTCGCGGGCGGGTTCTAGGCGCCGAGCAGGCTGCGCGCGTACCAGCCGGCCACGTCGGCGCCGGCCAGGACGCCGAGCAGGGCGCCGGTGACCAGCCAGGGGCCGAACGGCAGCAGGGACTTGCGGGTCAGGCCGAGCAGGGCGATGGCGGCCAGGCCGGCCAGGCCGCCGAGCAGGAAGCCGGCGAAGACCCCGAAGGCGACCGCCCCCCACGACAGCCAGCCGAGGGCCAGGCCGAGGGTCGGGGCCAGCTTGACATCGCCCAGGCCCATGCCCCGGGGGGAGATGAGGGCCAGGACCAGGAAGAGGCCGCCGACGGCGACGGCGGCGAGCAGGCCGCGGGCCAGGCGGCCGAGATCGCCCAGGCCGACGCTGGCCAGCAGCAGCAGGCTGAGCATGACCGGGAAGGCTGGGTAGGTGATGCGGTTGGGCAGCAGGCGGGTGCGGGCGTCGATCACGGCCAAGACCACGCAGATAAAGGTCAGGGCGAGGTAGGCGGGGACGGCCCAGCCGAGCCCGGCCGTGACCAGCCGCAGGGTGACCAGCGCCCACAGGAGCCCCATGGCCAGCTCGACCACCGGGTAGCTCCAGGAGATGGGGGCCCGGCAGGCGCGGCAGCGGCCCCGCAGCAGCAGCCAGCCGGCCACGGGGAGGTTGTCGTACCAGGGGATGGGCACGCCGCAGGCCGGGCAGCGCGAGCCCGGTCGGACCAGCGACTCGCCCCGCGGTACCCGGTGGATGACCACGTTGGCGAACGAGCCGAAGGCCAGACCGAGCAGGCCGGCCAGCACGGCGGTGGCAGCGGGGCTCATGGTTGGAGAGCCTACAAGGCGAAGCGGGAGCGCAGCGCCCGCTGCCGCCGCCTGTGGATCGCGGTGGCCGCCGTGCCGGTGCAGGTGGCGCCGCTCCCGTAGGTGGTGCCGGAACTGACGCTGTCCTTGATCCAGAAGCAGATGCCGCTGGCCGACAGGGCGGCCCCGGCCCACTGGCCGGTATTGGACGTGCCGTCCGCCGAGACGTCGTTTTGGCCGGTCGAGGCGGTGCCCTTGGCCTTGTAGGTCAGCGACCGCTCGACCGCGGTCAGGCCCGCCCCGACCCGGCTCTGGGGGCCGCCGTCGCGCAGCCCCATCCCGGTCGGGCTCGGCCCCACGCCGGTCGTCGGGTTGGGTCCCATCCCGGCCGGGTTGGCTCCTCCCACCAGTCCCTCGGTCTGCATGCACCGCTCCCGCGCTCGGTTGGCTCGTCTGGTCCTTGTGTCCAGATCGGAGCGGGGAGCTGGCGGCTTGAGGAACTGCCTGGTCAGGTGCTGATGTGCCAGGCCTGGAGATACTCCTCCTGGGCGGCGGTGAGGTGGTCGCAGCGGACCCCGAGGGCGGCCAGCTTCTGGCGGGCGACCCGCTCCTCGACCTCGGCCGGTACCGGGTGGACGCCCGGCGGGAGGGGTCGGTGGCGGTGGCCAGCCGCTCAACGGCCAGGGCCTGGGTGGCGAAGGTCAGGTCCATGACCTCGGCCGGGTGGGCCTCGGCGCAGCTCTGCCCGACCAGGCGCCCTCGGCGAGCACGACGATCCGGTTGCCGCCGGGCAGGGTGTAGGCGACGGCCCCGGGGCGGACCTCGGTGGCGTCGACGGCGGCCCGGCGCAGGCCGGCCACGTCGACCTCGAGGTCGAAGTGGCCGGCGTTGGCGACCACGGCCCCGGTCGGCATGGCCGACAGGTGCTCCATGGTGAGGGCGTCGCGGCCGCCGGTGACGGTCACGAACACCTCCCCCACCCGGGCCGCCTCGGCCACCGGCAGGACCTGGTAGCCCTCCATCACCGCCTCCAGGGCCGCCACCGGGTCGACCTCGCACACCACCACCCGGGCGCCCATGCCCCGCGCCCGCATGGCCAGCCCGCGGCCGCACCAGCCGTAGCCGACGACCACGAACACCTTGCCGGCGAGCAGGATGTTGGTGGCCCGCAGGATGCCGTCCAGGGTCGACTGCCCGGTGCCGTAGCGGTTGTCGAACAGGTGCTTGGTGGCGGCGTCGTTGACGGCCAGCAGCGGGTAGGCCAGGACGCCCTCGCGGGCCATGTTGCGGGCCCGCTGGATCCCGATGGTGGTGACCTCGGTGGCGCCGGCGATGCCGGCGAGCAGGTCGCGGCGGCGGGTGTGGATGGTGGCGGTGAGGTCGGCGCCGTCGTCCACGACCAGGGTCGGGCCGGTGGCGAGGACCCCGTCGATCTGCCGGTGGAAGGTGTCGCGGTCGGCGCCATGGACGGCGAACACGGCCGCGCCCAGCTCGGCGGCGATGGCGGCGGCGACGTCGTCCTTGGTCGACAGCGCGTTGGAGGCGCACAGGGCGAGCTCGGCCCCGCCGGCGACAAGGGCCCGGCAGAGGTTGGCCGTCTCGGTGGTGACGTGCAGGCAGGCGGCGATCCGGTGCCCGGCCAGGGGCCGGGTCCGGGCCAGCTCCCCGGTCACGGCTAAAGAGGCTCGCGCGCTACCTAGCGTCTGCTCTGATCGCCTTCGGGATCCCGTGGTCTTGGTAGCACGCGAGCCTCTTTACAGCACCGGCATGCGGCCGGCCGCGAAGTCGATCTTGCGCAGCCCCTCGGGGGCCAGGGCCGGGTCCTTGAGCAGCGTGTCCAGGGCGGGCACCTCTTCCGGGTGTCAGGAGGCCAGGCGCAGCAGCCGCCGGGCCTTGGCGGTCTCGAAGTCCAGGGCGGTCCCCGGCCCGCCGCGGAGGGCGGCCAGCCGGCGCAGCGACCCCGCGACCTCGGGGTCCTCGCACGCCCGCAGGCCGAAGGCCAGGGCGGCCGGGGTGACGCCGTAGCGGGCCTGGAGCTCGAGGGCGAGGGCGGCCGCCCGCAGGTCGCGGTCGCCGTAGCGGCGGTAGCCGGCCCCGGTCCGGGGCGGGTCGATCAGCCCCAGCTGCTCGGCGTAGCGCAGCGTGCGGGCGCTGGTCCCGACCTGCCGGGCGGCGTCTCCGACTCGCATGCCGGGCACGGTACCTACCTTGACAATTCTTTGTCAAGGTTGGTCCTGTCGAGGGCACCGGTAGCATGCCGGCATGCCGCCATCCCCCACCGCCCAGGCCGACCTGATCGTCCTCGGCGCCGGGCCGGCCGGGGTCGGCGCCGCCTACCGCACCGCCCGGGCCGGGCACAAGGTGGTGGTCCTGGAGCGGGCCCCCGGCCCCGGCGGGGCCGCGGCCAGCTTCGAGCTGGACGGGATCCGGGTCGACCACGGCAGCCACCGGCTCCACCCGGCGATCGACCCCCGCATCCTCGGCGACCTGCGCGGCCTGCTCGGCGACGAGCTCCAGCGGCGCCCCCGCAACGGCCGCATCTGGCTGGAGGGCCGCTGGATCCGGTTCCCGCTGCGCCCGGCCGACCTGGCCCGTCGGCTGCCGCCGTCGTTCGCGGCCGCGGCGGCCGCCGACGCCGCCACCGCCTGGGCCCGGCGCCCCCGGGCCGACACCTTCGCAGAGACCCTGCGGGCCGGGCTGGGCCCGACCATGTGCCAGCGGTTCTACTTCCCCTACGCCCGCAAGCTGTGGGGCCTCGACCCGAGCGAGCTGGCCGGCGAGCAGGCCCGGCGCCGGGTCTCGGCCGGCTCGGCGGCCCGCCTGCTGGCCCGGGTGGCCCGCGGGGCCGGCGGTGACGGGCCCTGGTTCTGGTACCCGAGGCGCGGGTTCGGGACCATCGCCGAGCGGCTGGCCGCCGCGGCCGCCGACGCCGGGGCCGAGCTGCGCTATGGGACCGCCGCCGAGCGGGTCGAGCTGCGCCCTGACGGGGCCACCGTCACCCTGGCCGGCGGGGAGCGGCTGGAAGCCAGCCGGCTGTGGTCGACCGTCCCCCTGCCCGCCCTGGCCCGGATGGCCGACCCGGCCCCGCCCCCGGACGTGCTCCGGGCGGCCGGCCGGCTCGACTTCCGCGCCATGGTGCTGGTCTACCTGGTCCTGGAGGGCGGCCGCTACAGCCCCTATGACGCCCACTACCTGCCCGACCCCGGGACCCCGGTGACCCGGGTGTCGGAGCCGGCCAACTACCGCGACGGCGACGACCCCCCGGACCGGACCGTGCTCTGCGCCGAGCTGCCCTGCTCGCGCGACGGCGAGCTGTGGCGGGCCGGCAACGACCGGCTGGCCGGGCTGGTCCGGGCCGCCCTGGTCGACCGCGGACTGCCCGACCCGGGCCCGGTCCGCCGGCTGGCCGTGCGCCGCCTGCCCAACGTCTACCCGGTCTACCGGGTCGGCTACGTGACCCCGTTCCAGGCCCTGGACGCCTGGGCGGCCGCCCAGCCGGCCCTGCTCAGCTTCGGCCGCCTGGGGCTGTTCGTCCACGACAACACCCACCACGCCCTGGCCATGGCCTGGGCGGCGGCCGACGCCCTAGCCCCCGACGGCGCCTTCGACCACACCGCCTGGTCGGCCGCCCGCGAGTCTTTCACCACCCACGTGGTCGAGGACTAGCGACGGCCGCGGCCGCGGCGGCCGGTTGAGCTCGAGCCACACCGCCGGGACGACCTGGCGCAGGTAGCGGACGGGGCGGACGAAGGACCGGCCGGTGGTGCGAAAGCGGTAGCCGATCGGGACCTCCAGGTAGCGGTAGCCCTTGGCCAGCAGGTCGAGCGTGAGCACCTGGGCGTAGTTGTAGTCGTGGACGATCTCGGCGTCGGCCGCGGCCGCCCCGGACAGGGCCCGGAAGCCGCTCTGGCCGTCGCCGATCGGGGCCCGGGCCACGAACCGGAGCAGGCCGGTGAGGGCCAGGTTGCCCAGGCGCCGCTGGGGCAGCATGCGCCGGATCTCGCCGGCGAAGCGGGAGCCGACCACGTAGTCGGCCCGCCCCTCGAGGATGGGGGCGACCAGCCGTTCTAGCTCGGCCGGGTCGTACTCGCGGTCGGCGTCGCAGAAGGCCACCGCGGCCGCGCTCCGCTCGGTGGCCGCGGCCAGCCCCCGGCGGACGGCCGCGCCCAGCCCGCGGTTGACGGCCGAGGACAGCACGGTCGCCCCGGCCCCGGCGGCCCGCTCGGCGGTGCGGTCGTCCGAGCCGTCGTCGACCACCAGGCACTCCACCCGGCGCCCGGCCACCAGCCGCGGCACCCTGGCGACCACGGCCGCGACCGTGGCCTCCTCGTCGTGGGCGGGCAGGAACACCACCACCGGCCCGGGCCCGGCCGCGGGACCGTGGCCGGGCGGACGGGGCGGTGCCGGCAGGCGAACGGGCATGGGCGGGCGTCTCCATGTCGAACTTGGCCGCCCGGGGGCGGGCGACTAGGATTTAGGCGAACCTAAACATGGAGGCCGGATGCCCCGCAAGAGCACCGCCCCCTTCGGACCCGCTGGCGGTCCCGGGCCTGCCAGCGGTCCCGGGCCGGCCAGCGGTCCCGGGCCTGTGGACAGCCCGGCGCACCCGCGTTCCGGTTGGGCTACGCTCCCCCACCGGGGGACCCGGTCCGGGTCCCCCGCGCTGGAGGCCGCCCGGGTCGGCGAGGCCGGCACCCAGGTCGGGGAGGCCGGCACCCGGGTCGGGTGGGCGATGCTCGTGGTCGGGGTGCTGGCGTTCGCCGCGGCGGCGGCGGGGATCCTGGTGCCGGCCACCCACCAGACGCGGACGACCGCGGACGAGCCGCAGTACCTGCTCACCGCCATCAGCCTGGCCGAGGACCACGACCTCGACATCGCCGACGAGCTGGCCGAGGGGCGGTGGCGGCCGTTCCACGCCCTGCCCCTGCCCACCCAGACCGAGCTCCTGGCCGACGGGCGCCGCCTCAGCCCCCACGACCCGTTGCTGCCCCTGCTGCTGGCCGGTCCGGTGGCGGTCGGCGGCTGGGTCGGGGCCAAGCTGGCCATGGCCGCCCTGGCCGGGCTGCTGGCCGCCCTGCTGCTGTGGACCGCCGTGCGCCGGCTGGGCGTGCCGCTCGGCGTGGCCGCCCTGGCCGCCGGGCTGTTCGCCTGCTCGCCGCCCCTGGCCGTCTACGGCAGCCAGGTCTACCCCGAGCTGCCCGCGGCCCTGGCCGTGCTGGCCGCCGCGGCCGCCCTCCTCTCCTCCGGCCCCCCGACCCGGCCGGCGACCCTGGTCGTGGGGGCGGCGGTGGTCGTCCTGCCCTGGCTGGGGGTGAAGTACGCGCCGGTGGCGGCGGTGCTGGCCGTGATCGCCTGCTGGCGGCTGGCCCGGGCCGGGCGGGGGCGGCGGGCGCTGGCCCTGGCCGGGTCGCTGGCCGTCGCCGGCGTGGCCTTCCTGGTGCTGCACCGCTGGTGGTACGGGGGCTGGACCCCGTACGCGGCCGGGGACCATTTCGCCGGCGGCGAGCTGTCGGTCGTCGGCACCGAACCCGACTATCTGGGCCGCAGCCGCCGCCTGGTCGGCCTGCTGGTCGACCGGGGGTTCGGGGTGGCCGCCTGGCAGCCGGCCTGGCTGCTGGCCGTCCCGGCCCTGGCCGCCCTGGCCAGGCGCCGGCCTCCGGGCTGGGCCGCCCTGGCCGGTCCCCTGGCCGCCGGCTGGCTGGTGGCCACCTTCGTCGCGCTGACCATGCACGGCTGGTGGTTCGCGGGCCGCCAGGTGGTGGTCGTCCTGCCCCTGGCCGCCCTGGCCGTGGCCTGGTGGGCCGGAGGGGACGGTCGCCGGCCGGTGCTGCTGGCGGTGGCCGGTGGGTTCGGGGTGCTGGCCCAGCTGTGGCTGGTCGCCGACGGCGCCGCCGGGCGGGTCACCTGGGCGGTGGACCCGACTGCCACCACCAATCCGCTGTACCGGGCCTGGCGGCTGGCCCTGCCCGACTACCTGGCCATGGGCGCCTGGACCTGGGTCCTGCACGGGGTCTGGCTCGCCGCCCTGGTCGCCTGGGCGGCTGTGGCCGCGGGGGCTGGACACCACCTGGCCGGCCTGCGTAGGCTCGGCGGCCGTGGACTTAGGAAAGCCTAACGACGGGAGTGGACGTGGTGCGAGACCGGACCGGGCGCCGGCTGGCCGGGGTGGTCCTGGGCCTGGCGTTGCTGGTCGCCGGCTGCGGGTCGGACGACGGGGCCGGGGTCCGCAGCGCCGACGGCGGCCAGGCGTCGGGCAGCGGCAGCGGGTCGGGCAGCGGCACGGCGTCGGGCAGCGGCACCGCCTCCGGGCAGGCGGCCGCATGCAGGCCGGTCGGGGACGCCGCCGGCAGCGACGCGACCATCGGGGTCGAGCTCAGGGAGTGGACGGTGATCCCGGCCTGGGCCGACGTGCCCGCCGGCACGGTCACCTTCGACGCCGGCAACACCGGCGAGGAGGCCCACGAGCTGGTGGTCGTCCGGGCCGACGACCCGGCCACGCTGCCGCTGGCCGCCGACGGCACCGTGGACGAGGACAAGCTGCCCGAAGGGGCGTTCGTCGGCGAGGTCGAGCCCTTCCCGGCCAGGCAGCACTGCACGGGCACCTTCGAGCTGGCGGCGGGCAGGTACGCACTGTTCTGCAACATCCTGGAGACCGAGGCCGACGGCTCCAAGGAGAACCACTACGCCAACGGCATGCGGGCCCGCTTCGAGGTCCGCGGGTAGCGGGCCCGCCGCGGGCTCAGGGTGGCCACGGCGATCACCCCGGCCAGCAGGTACAGCGCCGCCTGGCCGTTGAGGACCGTCACCACGCCCAGGGTGTCGCCGAGCAGCCCGGCCAGGAGCATGCCGACCGCCATCAGGCCGTTGAAGCTGCCCAGGTAGGTGGCGAACACCCGGCCCAGGTAGGCGTCACCGGCATGCTCCTGGACCAGGGCCGTCAGGCCGGTCAGGACCCCGACCCCCGGGATCCCGGCGGCCACGAACAGCCCCAGGTACAACCAGGCGGCCGTGGTCACCACCGGGCCGTTCCAGATGGCCAGGTCGATCAGTGAGAAGACGACCAGGCTGGTCCCGAGCAGCCGCCCCGGCCGCAGCTGCCGGGCCATCCCCACCACCAGCACGCCGCCGAGCAGCCCGCCGATCGCCTGCACGCCCCGCAGCAGGCCGACGTCGGCGCCGTCCCCGCCCAGCTCCCTGGCCACGAACACCACGAAGAGCACGGTGAAGATCCCCTGGGCCACCGCCGCCAGCCCGTTGACCACCAGCCCCCACCGCAGCTGCCGGTTCCCGAGGGCCACCCGCAGCCCGTCCAGCCACTCCCCCAGCACGCCATGGGCGGGCGCGGAGACGACCCCAGAATCCGCCGGGTCCGGGCGCGGCACCCCCCGACGGCCCGGACCCACCAGCGCGATCAGCGCCGCCCCGAGGAGGAACGAGATGGCGTCGCCGATCACCAGGCCGGGGAGGCCGGACAGCTCCACCAGGATGCCGCCGAGGGGGCTGCCGGCGAGGCGGGCCAGGTTGCTGTTGAGGCCGATCAGCGCGTTGGCGCCGACCAGGTCGTCCGCGGCGACCAGGGAGGGCACCAGGGCGTTGCGGGCGGGGTCGTTGAGCTGGGCCAGGCTCGCCTCGACGGCCATGACGGCGTAGACGATCCAGAGGTCGTCACGGCCGTCCACGGCCAGGAGCGGGAGCAGGCAGGCGGCCTCGGCCAGGCTGACGGCGATCAGGGTGCGGCGGCGGTCCCAGCGGTCGACCAGGACGCCGGCGAGGGGGCCGACGACCAGGCCGGGGAGGAGGCCGACCAGGAACACCGTGGCCGTGACCAGGCTGGAGCCGGTGATCTGGAGGACCCAGATGGGCAGGCCGACCAGCAGGAACCAGTCGCCGGTCTCGGAGACGAGCCCGCCCGCCCACAGCAGGCCGAAATCGCGGCGGCGGAGCAGGACCCAGCCGGTCTTCATGTCAGGGCCTCCGGGCGCAGGAACGCCTTGAGGTCGAGGTGGACCGGCTGGGCCCCCTCGGGCGGATCGGTCCGGGTCAGGCCGATGTAGGGCCGGATGACCGCGTCCAGGGCGTCGTGCAGGGTGGCCAGCTCCTCGGGGGTGAGGCGCAGGGAGTAGCTGCTGACCCCGGCGACCTCGCGCCAGGCGCGGGGGGCCCTGGACTCCAGGCGCAGGTACTGGCGGGCCAGACGGGCGTGCTCCTCGATCTCGATGTTGGCCAGCGACGCCCGGGTCGCCCGGGCGGCGGTCATCACCTCGGGGTCGGCGTCGTCGACCGGCGGGTGCAGGTCCAGCCCGGTGTAGACCGACCGCCAGGGCCGCTCGCGGCCGTTGGCGGCCTCCTCCCGGACGACCAGGCCCGCCTTGGCCAGCTGGCGCAGGTGGTAGCTGCAGTTGGCCGGGGTCTCCCCCAGGGCGTGGGCGCACTGGCTGGCCGTGCGCGACCCGAGGGCGTTGAGCTGGTACAGCAGGGCCACCCGCAGGGGGTGGGCCAGCGCCGCCAGCACCTCGCTGTCGGTGATCTCCAGCCGCCGCTCGGCCCTGGCCATGGTGCTCCTCCAATCTGAAAGAGTTGTTGCAGGTTCCAGGAAACCACCGACCGGCGGAATCTGCAAGAGTTCTTTCAGATCGGCCAGGGGAGGCCGACGGCGGCGGCCATGGCGGCCAGGTCGGGCCGGACCCGGGCGATCTTGACCACCGCCCCGGCGGCCTGGGCGCAGAGCATGCCGAGGCCGTCGGCGGCCGCGGCCGCGCCGGCGGACCGGGCCGCGGCGACCAGGCCCTGGCTGGCCGGGCCGTAGTTGCAGTCCAGCACCCGGACCCCGGGCCGGAGGCGGTCCTGGCCGGGGACGGGCTCGCCCCTGGCGGTCAGGGTGGTGGCCTGGAGGACCACGTCGGCGGCGGCGACCAGGGCGCCCGCATCCGGCCAGGGGACGACCTGGGCGCCAGGACCGGCCAGGGCGGCCACGGCCGCAGCCCGGCCGGGGTCGCGGCCGGCGACCGCCAGGGGCGGAGCCGGCAGGCCCTGGTGGCGGCGGGCGGTGGCCAGGCGGCTCCAGGCGAACGCCACCGCCAGGGCGACCCCGCCGGTGCCGAGCAGCACCGCCGGGCCCGTGCCGGGCCAGCGGCCGTCGCGCAGGCCGAGCTGGCTGCCGAGGGCCCACACGGCCCCGGCCACGTCGGTGTTGCCGCCGACCAGACGGCCGTCGCGGACGAACACGGTGTTGACCGCCTCCAGGCGGTCGGCCGGGCGCTCCAGGTCGTCGACCAGGGCGGCGGCTGGCTGCTTGTGCGGGGTGGTCAGGTTGACCCCCGCAAGGCGGCCCTCCCTGACCTCGTCCAGGGCCGCGGCCAGCTCCCCGGGGCGGGTCGGGCGGGCCTGGTAGGTCCAGCCCTCCAGGCCCGCGGCCCGGTAGGCGGCCTGGTGCAGGGCCGGGGACAGCGTGTGGGCGAGGGGCCACCCGAGCACCGCCGCCACGGGCACGGCTACAGCAGGCCTTTCTGCCTGGCCTCGGCCTTGAGCTTGAGGAACTCCTGATAGCTCCGGGTGAAGGCGTGCGACCCGTCCTTGCCGGAGAGGACGTAGTAGATCCAGTCGCCGTCGGCGGGCTTGAGGGCGGCCTGGATGGCGGCCTCGCCGGGGGCGGCGATCGGGGTCGGGGGGAGACCCTTGTGGGTGTAGGTGTTGTAGGGGGAGCTCGACCTGAGGTCCTTGGCGGTCAGCTTGCTGTGGCCGACGGCGTACTCGACGGTGGCGTCGATCTCCAGGGGCTTGCCGATCCCCAGGCGGTTGTAGATGACGGCGGCGATCCTGGCGCGGTCGGCGGGGATCTTGGCCTCGCGCTCGATCATGCTGGCCACGATCAGCAGCTGGTAGGTGTTGAGGCCTCGCGGGATCTCCGACAGGTCCTGGCGCTGCATGACGATCTCGAGCTGGCTGAGCATGTCCTGGAGGACGCTCTCGGCGCTGTCCTTGTCCTCGATGCCGTAGGTCTCGGGGAACAGCAGGCCCTCAAGGGAGGTCTCGCCCTCGGGCCGGTAGGGGACGATCAGGTCCTTGCTCTCGAGGGCCTTGTCGACCTCGTCCCTGGTGAACTGCCTGGTGTCGGCGAGCCTGGCCGCGATCTGCGCCACCGTCCAGCCCTCGGGGATGGTCAGGGGGGTGCCGGTGCTGGGGCCGCGGGCCAGGAGGTCGAGGACGGCGTCGATGCTCATGCCGGTGACCAGCTTGTAGGTGCCGGGCTTGAGCGAGCCGTCCAGGCCGCGCTCCTCGGCGACGTCGCGGAAGCGGTTGACGCTGTCGACCACCCCGGCGTCGCGCAGGTTGCGGCCGATCTCGACGCTGCCCTCGCCGGCGCGGACGGTGAAGGTCACCTGCTGGCCCGGCGGCGGGGCCTTGCGCTCCCTGGCCGCGCTCCACTGCAGCGCCTGGAACACGACCAGCCCGGCCAGGGCCAGCAGCAGCCCCATGACCAGGACGCCCCGCCGCCGCCGGCGTTTTCGGAGGCGCCGTTCGACCCGGCTCATCGTCGCTGGTCCAGCCAGGTCTGGAGGAAGACGCTGGCCGCGACCTGGTCGACGACCTGGCGGCGGTCGCGGCGGCGGACCCCCCCGCCGACCAGGGCCCGCTCGGCGGCGACGGTGGACAGCCGCTCGTCGGCCAGCTCGAAGCGCAGCCCGGGCAGGAGCGGGCGCAGCTCCTCCAGGTAGGCGCGGACGGCGGCCGCGGCCGGGCCCTCCTTCCCGGCCAGGGTCATCGGCAGGCCGGCGACCACGGTGGCCGCGTCGTGCTCGGCGGCCAGGGCGGCCAGGGCGGTGGCGTCCTCGGCCGGGGTCCGGCGCGGGATGGTGGCGAGCGGGCTGGCCACCGTCCCGGTCGGGTCGGAGACGGCGACCCCCAGCCGCCGGGTCCCGACGTCGAGGGCGAGGACGCGGCCCGTCATCCCATGGAGCCCTTCCCTGACCCCCCGTCTCCCCCGGTGGTGAGGACTCCCAGCGCGTCCTCCCGCGCGATCCCCAGGGCCTGGTCGAGCTTGCTGGGGTCGCGGCCGCCGGCCGAGGCCAGGTCGCCCTTGCCGCCGGCGCCGCCGCCGACCGCCTTGGCCGCCCGGGCCAGGACGTCCCGGGCCGCGGCCCCGGTCCCGGCCAGCTCCCGGCTGAGCAGGGCGACCATGGCCGCCTTGCCGCCGACCTCGGAGCCGAGCACGACCACGCCGGCGCCGCCGCCGGCCCGGTCGCGGACCCCGGAGGCGATCCGGCGCAGGTCGTCGGCACCGGCCTCGGGGACCCGCTCGACCACCAGCCAGCCGCCGGCCTCGCGGGCGACGCGACCGGCCAGGTCCCCGGCCAGGCGGTCCAGCCCGGCGACCCGCAGCCGCTCCAGCTCCCGCTGGGCGGTGGCCAGGGCGTCCAGCCGGCGCCGGAGCTGCTCGGGGGCGTCCTCGGGCCGGGTCTTGAGCAGGGCCGCGATCTCGGCCAGGAGCTGGCGCTCGCGGTCGACGTAGTGCAGGGCCTCCAGCCCGGTGAGGGCCTCGATGCGGCGCAGGTTGGCCCCGATCGAGGCCTCGCCGAGCACGTGCACGGGACCGACCTGGCTGCCGTGGCCGACGTGGGTGCCGCCGCACAGCTCGCGGGAGAAGTCACCGACCTCGACCACCCGCACCACCGACCCGTACCGCTCGCCGAACAGCGAGATCGCCCCGGCCGCCTCGGCCTCGGCCAGGCTGCCGTGCCACACCGTGACCTGGGGGTCGGCCAGGAGCTCGCGGTTGACGGCGGCCTCGATCTCGGCCAGCCGCTCGGGCGGGACGGCCTGGAAGTGGGCGAAGTCGAAGCGCAGCCGGCCGGCGTCGACCAGCGACCCCTGCTGGCGGGCGTGCTCGCCCAGCTGGTCGCGGAGCGCCCAGTGGAGGGTGTGGGTGGCGGTGTGGCTGCGGGTCACGGCCTCGCGGCGGTCGGCGTCGACCTCGGCGTGGGCCTGCTCGCCGGGGCGGGCCTCGCCCGACACCACCCGGGCCGAGTGGACGAAGAAGCCCTCAAGGCCGGGCCGGGTGTCGGTGACCTGGAGCACGGCCCCCGAATCGGTCCGGACCAGCCCGGTGTCGCCGACCTGGCCGCCGCCCTCGGCGTAGAACGGCGTCCGGTCCAGGATCAGCTCGACCTGGTCGCCCTCGCCGGCCGCGTCCAGCTCCTCGCCGTCGCGCAGCAGCCCGAGGATGTTGGCGTCGGCGGTGGTGGTCTCGTAGCCGACGAAGGTGGTGCGGCCGTGGCGGCTGGACAGGTCCCGGTAGGAGTCGAGCCGGCGCAGGTCGGCGTCGAGCTCCCGGCGGGCCTCCTTGGCCCGGCGGCGCTGGTCGTCCATCAGCTGCCGGAAGCGGTCGGCGTCGACCTCGAGGCCGGCCTCGGCGGCCGCCTCCAGGGTCAGCTCGTACGGGAACCCGTAGGTGTCGTGGAGCTGGAAGGCGGTGTCGCCGGGAATCATGGGCGCCCCCTGCTCCCGGGTCCGGCGGATCGCCCCCTCGAGCAGGGTCGAGCCCTGGCGCAGGGTCCGCGAGAAGGAGTCCTCCTCGCTGGCCACCACCTGCTCGATCAGGGACCGCTGGGCGACCAGCTCGGGCCAGGCCTCGCCCAGGTTGGCCACCACCTGCTGGCAGACCCGGGCCAGGGCCGGGTCCTCGACCCCGAGGAGGCGCAGGTGACGGACCGAGCGGCGCAGCAGCCGGCGCAGGATGTAGCCGCGGCCCTCGTTGGAGGGCAGGACCCCGTCGGCGATCAGGAAGCTGGCCGTGCGGCCGTGCTCGGTGACGATCCGCAGCGAGCGGTCGACCCGGTGCTCCTGGCCGTAGGGGGCCCCCGACAGCTTCTGGACCTCGGCGATCACCGGGGCCAGGAGGTCGGTCTCGTACATCGAGTCGGCATCCTGGAGCACCATGGCGACGCGTTCCAGGCCCATGCCGGTGTCGATGTTCTTCTCGGGCAGCTCGCCGAGGATCGGGTAGTCCTTGCCGTCGCCCTCGCCCCGGATGTTCTGCATGAACACCAGGTTCCAGATCTCCAGATAACGGTCGGACTCGCTGGCCGGGCCGCCGCCGGGACCGAAGTCCGGGCCGCGGTCGTAGTGGATCTCCGAGCAGGGGCCACAGGGACCGGGGACGCCCATGTCCCAGTAGTTGTCCTCCTTGCCGAGGCGCTGGATCCGCTCGGCCGGCAGGTACTGGCGCCACAGCTCGAACGCCTCGTCGTCGTCGAGGTAGACGGTGCCCCACAGCCGATCCGGCTCCAGGCCGAACTCCTCGGTGACCAGCTCCCAGGCGTAGGCGATGGCGCCTTCCTTGAAGTAGTCGCCGAAGGAGAAGTTGCCCAGCATCTCGAAGAAGGTGCAGTGGCTGGCGTCGCCGACGTTCTCGATGT
>Ga0307409_100000278_pt1 | contig 20727 bp, 19 predicted proteins | sample 322Ometagenome_2_FD_203888 | JGI IMG/M metagenome (GOLD analysis project Ga0307409, IMG submission 203888) | Maize rhizosphere microbial communities from greenhouse at UC Davis, California, United States - 322HYB-O-2 | ecosystem: Host-associated > Plants > Roots > Rhizosphere > Soil | place... | reverse complement strand
GAGGCTGGTGCCGGTGAGGCCGACGGCAAGGACGAGGATGAGCAGCAAACGGCGCAGCACGGGATCCTCCAAGAGGGACCAGGCGGACGCGCCACGTTAGCGTAGATTTCGCTGTGGAGGTGGGATATCGGGCTGGTACCCACCATTGGACGTGCTGCAGGAGGTGCCGCCTTGAGCTGTTCTTACGGACGCCGCGGCCGAGTTAAATGGCGCTGGCCGAACTGACAGCCTGATTGTTGTCGGTCAGGAAGATCTCCGAGGGTTCCAAGGGGATAACGCCGCGGATGCGCGTGCCCCGCCCGGAACTCTCCACAGCAACCACGCCGCCGAGCACATCGAGACGATCTTGAAGTCCGAGCAGCCCCGTGCCTTTCGCCGGATCAGCGCCGCCGATGCCGTTATCGCCAACCTCGACCGCAAGGGTCTGGTCGGCAACTTCGATCGATACCCGCGTGGCGGTCGCCTGAGCATATTTGGCGACATTGGTCAAAGCCTCGACGCAGAGAAAGTACGCGGCGGCTTCGACGTCCGGGGGTAAACGTTCATCAGGCACATTCACCTCGACGTGGTCTACGGGCAGGGTCATCTCCCGCAATACCGCCAGTCCAACCTCTCCGAGCCTTCGGGGATATACGCCGCGTGCGAATGCGCGGATCGTGTCGCGCGTCGATTCGAGCTGCCGGCAGAGGTCGGCGGAGCCGAACCGGCCGAGCGCGGCTTCCACATGCGCCAGTCGAGTCAACACGCTGTCGTGCAGCTGTGCTTCCAACCGGTCACGCTCGTCGTCGGCGACGGCCAGCAGGCGACGCCGAGACGCCTCGACAACGGCGATCCTGGCTCGGACCTCGTGCTGGAGCCGGGCGTTCGTCAAGGCGACCGCCGCCAGCGCGGTCACCGAGTCCAGCAGCTTCCTATCCCGCAACAACGCCGCATCGTGTTGCAGCACCGCGATGCGGTGATTGCCGTCCAACAGATCGGTGACGATCTGACCCGATGTCGGATTCAGGACCACCGGCCGTCCGGCCTCGTCGGTAAATCCGTCATCGCTGACCAACCCAACAACGACTGACGGGTCACCGAGCACCTCGGCGAGGACGTCTCGAAGGGACCGCACGCTGCCCTCTCCGAGGTCGACGGCCAGGCTTGTCACAATCGCCGTGCGGGACAGTCGATAGCGGTTATCGATTACGATCGCTGTCAAGATCGCCACTAGCGCAATCTGGTATGTGACCAGCATGAAGCCGTCGATCCGTACGCCCGCCACGCGGGCAACTGCGGCAGCGGTGAGTAGGCCCCATAAGAGTGCGGCGCCTGCGGTGGCGAGGCGGGCGGATCGCAGGCTCGCAGACGGTACGCGGCCTCTGCCGACAACACCCGCGATCAGCACCGCCACGAACAGGGCCGCTGTCACTACGGTGAGCTTCCCGATCGGGTAGACGAACGAAGCCACGTACGCCGCTAGTACCACCGAGCGCTTCAGCCAGGATCTCAGCCGGGTGTCCGGATACAACAGCAAGAAGTGGGTGAGGGGCCCTCGGTGAGCGAACACCAGCACACCGACAAAATCCCCCGCGAACCACAGCAGCCCCGTCGCAGCCAGGAGGACCGCATGCGCAGGCGTACGTCGGAATGTCAACGCGGCTAGCAGGAAGGCGACTCCGACCGCAATGTCGAGCGCAATCATGTGCTGATCGCCTGATCGAATGCCGTTAGGGTGAGTTCCCCTTTGGGCAGGAACGCCCGGGCTGTTGTTACGGCCAACTTGCGGCGGTACGCCGCGCGATCCCGGCTGGAGATCAACACCACTATCGGTGGGTCGGCATCGGCAGCAAGGCTCTCGGCAACGGCGAATCCGTCTTGATCGGGGAGCTGGATATCGAGCAACACAATGTCGGGTCGCAGGGCTGCGTGCGCGCGGAGGGCCCCTCCTGCGTCATCAGCCTCGCCGACGACGGCGTAACCGCCGCTCTCGAGCAGTTGCCGCGCCAACCGTCGGAACTCGGCGTTGTCGTCGACGATGAGGACGCTGCGGTCGATCATCGGCCACGCAGCCACGCGATGACGGCGAGCACCCTACGGTGCTGGTCGCGGGACTCCGGCAACCCGAGCTTGTCGAAGATGTGCCCGACATGCCGCTCGACAGTCTTCCCGCTGAGTCTGAGGCTCTCGGCGATTCGGGCATTGGACATTCCCTCTGCCATCAGCGCGAGCACTTCCCGTTCTCGGTCGCTCAGCTCATTGAGCCGACCGGAGCGCCGCTGGCGGGTCATTAGCCGACTGACGATGGTCGGGTCGACCACTGATTCACCGTCGGCTACCCGCTGCAGCGCGTCAACCAAAACATGGATGTTCGAAACCCGCTCCTTGAGGAGGTAACCGACTCCGGCGGAGTGCTGTTCCAACAGGCCAACCGCGTACCGAGAATCAAGGTAATGCGAAAGCAGCAGCACGCCGACCTCCGGATACTGGTGGCGGATCTCGGCGGCGGCCACCAGCCCTTCGTCGGTGTGCGTGGGTGGCATCTTGATGTCGACGATGGCGACATCAGGCCCGTCCAGGGCTACCGCGCGCTCCAGGGAGGGTTGGTCCCCCACCAGGGCTACGACCTGGACGCCGACCTCGGTGAGCAGTCGGGCCAACCCCTCCCGCAACAGCACCTCATCGTCGGCGATCACGACTCGCATGGCAGCACAATCCTGATCGACCCGGCGCCGATGTGTTCGACCGTGCCGCCAAGCGCCCCCACCCGGTCCACTGCCACCATGAGGTCGTCCATATGCCTGCTGCCGGCGAGTTCGATGTGCAGCTGGTTGCCCTCCTGCCAAGCGCGGATCGCCCGCCCTGCTGCGGGCTCGTACGACGGTGTCGCCAGGAGGTGTGCGACTGTGAAGTAGGCGGCTGCCTCGACGGCCTGTGGCAGTCGATCCGGCAGGTCACAATCCAGCTCGACGGGCGTGGGATCGGACTCGGCAAATGTCTCTAGCGCGGACTCCAGGCCCTCATTGGCCAGTTCTCGCGGGTAGAGCCCGCGTGCGATGGCACGCAGCTCAGCCAGGGCGGCATCTACTTCCGTTCGGGCCTCAGTGAGCAAGGTCCCTGTCCTGGAACCATCGGTCGATGTGGGTCCTAGCTCCGCAAGCTGCATGCCGAGTGCGAGCGAGACAAGCCGCTGTTGGCCGCCGTCGTGCAGGTCACGTTCCAAGCGTCGACGTTCGCGGTCGGCCGCTGCCACGATGCGCACCCGTGACGCCCGCAACTCGCGCAACTGAGCTGCACGTTCGGCGTGCAGGCGCTCATGGTCGAGCGAAAGCCGAGCGACCTGAGCGATCACGGCGCCGTCATCATCAAGCAGGGGTTCGCCGTGATCGAGGTAGGCGACGGTGTCGGTTCCCCGAATGAGAGGCGTGAGCTGGGCGCTCGGCTGGCCTGGGTTGCCGTCCGCGTCGATCAGATACTCGTCGTTCTCGCTCTGGCGCGGGTAGAGCAGCCGAGTCGTCGGATCATGGAGAGCCTCGCCGAGTACCCCTCCCAGCCCTCCGATCGGTGGCGCGGCCGATGCCTGGACCACCAGCTCGGCTACGCGTTGCCGGGTGAGCGCCAGCGACAGCGCCGGCCAGCCGGTGGCGAGTGCGAGCAGCAACAGCAGGCTTGACTCGGCGGCCCACAAGACCGCGTCATCGGTCTCGGGGAGCCTGCGAACCGTCGCTCGAACGTAGCCTGCAGCCACCACGATCAGGAGCAACACACCGATGGTCGTCATCGGGAGTTCAATCCGGCGTCGGGCGGAGGTCGACCGGAACAGGCGAGTCGCCAGGGCGCCGGCCAGCAGGATCGCCCAGACCGGTCCGGTCAGGGTGGCGGTCCGGTCTAGTCCGGCCGCGATGCCTGGTACGTCAGCGAGCAGCAGGGGATTAGCCGGGCAGTCTGCGCAGCCAGATGTGGCCGGGTCGGAGACCAGCGAGATCGCCAGATCAATACCGACAGTGCAGACGTATACCGTAGTCAGCAGGACGCGTTCGGCTCGTCCAAGGCCGCCGTACCTTCTCAGCAATGCATGGGCCAACAACACCGGCCAAACAGTGTCGAGGATCCGGGCCGCAACGAAGATCCACGTCGGCGCGGCGGGATTGTCCCAGGCGGTGATCAGCCACGCCAGGCCTGCGGCCGCGAGGAGGGCTCCAGATGTGCGGTTAGCCGGCGAGCCGAGCTCAATTGTGCCAGCCAGCACCAGCGCCGCCCCGGCCGCAAGACCGAGGACGGCGCTCCAGGTGGAGTTGTTGCCGAAGGCGTACCACGAGGTGCTGAACGCGAGGCGGGCGGATTCGATCCCGACGATTGTGCCGATCAGCGCCGTCACAATCTGTACCAGCCGAATCCGCCACGCCTGTGCCGACATGTCAGCGGTTCCATCCGGCTGGCGGCGGGCAGTGCTTGTCGAGGTAGTCCGCCGACGGCTTGCCGGTGTCCCGACGCCACGGCTTCATCGTCCAACCTTCGGGAGAGACGGCATTAGGCACTTGCGACCACTCCATGCTGTCGTGGTACAAGCTGACGCCATAGTCGAAGATCTCGCCCGGCTTGTTGTTTGCACCGTTAGGAGCCTTGCCGCCACCCCCGGTGAATGTCAGTTCGAGATTTTTTCCGGTGAGCGTGTAAATGCCGTGGCCCCACGTACAGGCCTGCTCGTTGTATTGCGTCATTGCGAAGTGCCCATGGTGGAGCACTAGCCGGAACTCGCCCCAATTCTCGGGAACTGGGACTTCATTGGGTTCCCAGGTAGCCAACTCTTTCTCGGTGGAAGAGAACAGGTAGTTTCCGTCGATCCTGGTGGCCGAGCTGTTGGACGGGGAGCTGATGGACGTGGGGTGACCCGTCAATGCGGCGCAATCGATCGGTTGTCCGGATTCGGTCGATCCAAGCCTGTCCTTGATGGCCTGGATCCTCTCGAGATAAGCCGCAGTCGTCTGATTGCCGCGTAGTGAGTCGTACACCAGGGTGACAGCCTGAAGCAGCTCGGCGATCTGGTCCTCAGACGCGGAAATGATCTTGACCTTGTTGCGACGGCACATGTTGGCGATGTCTTCAGTGCGGGCCTGCCGACTGGTGGTATCGCCGACAGCATCCTTGGCCGCTTGAACCAACCAGCCACGTTGGGCGTCGGTAAGCTTGGCCCAGCTGCCGGCATTGGCCACGATTCCGATGGACCTTGGCCACAGACCGACATTGGCTGTGATCGACCGGACAACCCCGTCGTAAAGGTTCCCAGCGACCGACCCAGCCTGCTGCTCAAGACCGTCGAAACCGCTTACGTCTTGGCCATCGAAAACAGCCTCGACTGGTATTGCACCCAGCGCCTCCAGGCTCTGCTTGGCGATCGGCGATGCGCTGTAGCCGATACGTGCGCCCTTGTACGTCGCTGGGCCGAGCAGTGGCCGGGTTATGCCGTCCGGCACCCGGATGGGACCGGGCAGTATGCCGATACCTGCAAAGCCGGCGGACTTAACGACATCGAGCATTTCGGTCGCGACGGAATCGTTGATCACCTGCTGCTGCAGCTCCATGCTGTCGATGAGCATCGGGGCCATCAGCGCATCGAAGCTCGTCACGCCGACGAACGGGTATGCGCGAGTGGGCACAATGGCGACGTCGGCATCGCCGGATTGGACCGCTTGCAACGCACCGACCTCTATCGACTTACTTGCGCCCTGGAACCCGGGTTCAGCGGTTAGCTGTAGGGCTCCGCCGGAGACCTTCGCCAGTTCGTCCAGGAACGGCTGCGCCTCTTCGCCCCGGGTGTTAGCCATCTTCAGGGTGATCGGCGCTGCGGTCACCGGCCCGCCGGCCTTGTCCACGCCGGCGGTTGTCCCGCCGCAGCCAGTGACGAGCAATAGCGCAGCCAGCGATCCGCCGGCAAGTAGTTTCAGGGACGGCCGATTATGGCGGGGCTCCTGCCCTGGCGCTCTGGTGCGTACGCACTCCCGCCACGGCCGAGTTGAATGGAGAACTTTCGTTCTCATCGTGTGTGCCATTGGGCACTCCTTCCAGCGAAACGATAGGGAGGACGAGGCGGGCATGGAAAGTGGGGCTGCCTGTCTTGTTCCACCGTCGCTTTTCGAGCACCTCGAAGAATCGGGGCTAACCCTCACCCGTCGAAAAGCGCAGGTGGGTCAGCCCTAATCGCCGGGCTCGGCGTACGCTCGCTTCCATAGGCGTTGAGGGGAGTCAGGCAATGGCGACGCTCGAGGGCTACCGCTTCGGCCGTCTCATCGTCGATGGGAAAGAGCAGACACGCGATGTGATCGTGCTGCCCGAGCGAGTGATCACAAATTGGTGGCGGATAGAGGGACACCGACTTGTCCTGGAGGACCTCGACGCTGTCCGAGAAGACCTCCCGGAGCACCTCGTCATAGGTACAGGTGCGTACGGGCTGATGCGTCCTGACCCCGAGACAGTTGAGAAGCTTCGGCGCGGAGGCATCGAAGTCGAGGCCCTAGCGACTGCGGATGCCGTGCGCCGCTACACGGAGCTCGATCCGCACCGTACGGCCGCGGCTCTGCACCTGACCTGTTGAGGTCACATCGCTAAAGGGCCATTGATCTTCGCGAGCTCGTGCGATGCGTAGTCCTGGATTTGGCTCCGAAGCGTCCGCGATAGTCCACAGAGGTCCTTGTCAGGCGAGAAATCGTGCATGATGATCTTGGTGGACGGACTGATTGTCGATTGGGTTGCTGTCAGCGTTGCTGTCAACTAGTTGATCATGTGGACCCTCCGTGTCAGCGAAGGTTGGGTGACTCTCGCTTGGCGAAGTCGCGGTAGATCATCTTGTGCGCACACGGTGAACTATCCCGACTTTTGGTGGAGGTATTGATCCCAAGTCGATCGAGGTCGGACTCGGCCGGTTGTTGGAGTCAGTCACGGCTGAGCTCTGCGGCCCATCGGGCGAAGAACAGCCGTATCTCAGGCACAACTTCAGCTGAAGCCGGGATCTCATCGTTGGAAAACCGATCGAGCGTCCTCATCATCTGGGCCAGGACCTGCTTGTTGAATCCAGGATCCGCGGCGCTTGCTTCGTTAAGGAGCGCATCCTGTCCGAAGCGCTCGGCAAGGGAATAGACGTCGGCGAAGTCGCGGGCCTCTGCCCGATCGAACAGCGCGAGCAACTTGCGCCCGGCCGGCTCTAGGGGAGCCAGTGTCGGACCAAGCAAGGTCATCGTCGGAGCCAAGTGGGGCGGCGAGTCGATGGCGAGATCTACCAGGACTTCGTCGTCCCGGTCAGTCACGACGAGACGACAAAACGTCGGGCTGTCGTGGATCACGGTGACAGTCCAGCGCCGGCGGCTGAGCGCTTTAAGGAACGACTCTTTGGCCGCAGTGACCGACACGACCGGAGCCGCTGTTGAAGAGGTCGAGATCTTTGGTGGGGCGCCTGATCAGCTGCGACGCGACCAATGCGGCGCCGCCGGCCACGACGTGGCCTTCGGACGCCTTTAGCCGGAAGAAGGTACGCGCGACTTCGACTTGGAAGGTGGTGAGTACCACCTCATTCATCACGCCGCCTGCTTCTTGCCCTGGCCGCTCACAACCGTGTTCCACGCGGCACGGACCGCGACGGGCAGCACCAGTTCGTTCCACAAGTCGATCAGCAAGGCCCCGTCGAGATAGGTGAGTGCGTCCAATGGACGGCCCTCGCGCAGCACCAGCTCGTAGACGCGAGCCCGCTGCCGGCGGTCACGCAAGTCGAACCGTCGGCCTCGATCGGACCAGTTCAGATGCAGCGGCAACTCGACCACAGCGAACGCATCCTCAAGCGACAGACGCGGCAGCCTGTTCGGGACCAGGATCGGCCGGCCCCGGTCAACGGCTGCCTCGTGAAACTCAATCCGAGGTGCGAGGGAAAGCTCGAAGCCTGCCTCCCCGACAATCCGAGCCGCAGTCTCCAGCGTCGGCGGAAACGACCGCCGGCCAACAAGACAAATACCGAGCAGGAGCCAAGAATCGCCAGCGCGGCCCCACCGATGCTGGCGGCCAGGTGACTGAAAACGAACTCACCGGTGGTGACGAAACGCGCGTAGCCTCAAAGTCGGTCTGGACGGGGGGCTGCTGCCTGATCGTGTGAGGGCTATGAGTAAACCAAAAGCCGGCAGCAGCCAAACCCCTTTGCGCGCCACCGACGTCAGGTATGCCGCGCGATCTTGCTGTCGCCGTTGAGTACTCACACCAACCCTCCGAGGGAGTCCATGAGATCCTCATCCTGACCGATACCGCCACCGCCGTCGCGCCGCGCCCCCACTTGTCAGGGCTAGGCAGGTCACAACTCAAATCACGCGACTACGCCACAAGTTACGCAGGTTGTTGTACAGACGGCGACAGCCGCAGGACCCCTACCGGACGACCACCTCGCCGCAGCCATTTGGTGGCGCATCCTTGATGAGCTAGCACAAACCGGATCATTACACCGCAGCGGCCAATCCTGCCCCTGAGACGAGGCGCAGCACCACGCCCTGACAGGAGTGACAGCGATCCTGGATGCGCTCAGCGACGCCTTCGGCGCTCGGCCCGAGGCTGAGAACCGCACAAACGCTGCCGCTTGTCTTCAACATCTGTGATGTAGCGGTCGACGGCACTGATTTACCGATTTCACTCGCCGCAAGTGATGTGCTGAAAACCCTGCTATAAACGACTCCGTCTCAGCAGCCACGTCACCGGTGACGGCATCTTGGGAGGGAGACTTGATGGCAAGCGACCGGCGTCACGTTCAGCCAGCTGATTTCTCCGGCTTTTCACAGACTCCGTTGACGCGTCGAACGGTGATCGCTGGCGCCGGGTTGGCCATCGCCGCAGTCGGTAGCCGCGGGCTGTTCGGTTCACTAGGCACCGCGGTCGCCGAAACCATCGACAAGCCCTGGAAGCACACCAAGGATCCGCGCGGCATTGACATCGCGTTGACCGCAGGAAAGCAGACCGAGGCCCGCTTTGGGTTTATGTTCAAGGACCCGCCGGCCTACGGGCCGCCCGACGAATTACTGCAACAACTCGCGGCGCAAATGGGCGAGCCGAGCGGGTCGGCACTGGAGAATCCGGACATTCTGTCCGGTGAGACCTTCCTCGGGCAGTTCATTGATCACGACATGACCTTTGACCGGACTCCGATGCCTGAGCAGGAGCTTGATCCCCAGGGGCTGGTCAACTTCGATAGCCCGTCGTTTGATCTGGCATCGGTGTATGGACGTGGGCCGGATCTGGATCCGCAGTTCTATGAGTCTGACGGCATGCATATGCGCATCGTGCGCACCGCCGAGGGTCTCGAGGACCTGCCGCGCCTGGATGACGGCACGGCACTGATCGGCGACTCGCGCAACGACGAGAACCTGATTCTTACCCAGCTGCACCTGCTGTTTTTGAAGTTCCACAACCGATGCCTGGACACCGGGCTGGCGAAGACCCTGGCCCAGGCGCAGCGGCTGACCCGTTGGCATTTCCAGTGGGTGATCATCAACGACTTCCTCAAGGCTGTGGTGGGAGCCGAGCTGGTATCGCAGATCCTCCAGGGCTCGCCACCCAAACCAAAGATCGACTTCTACAAGCCCGGCGATGCAGACCGTCCGATGATGCCGATCGAGTATGCGGTGGCCGCCTTTCGGTTCGGACACAGCATGGTCCGAGGCCGCTACACGCTCAACGCCGCCGGCAGCGTACCGCTGTTCGACCCGAGCTTGCCCGATCTGCGCGGGGGCCGCCCGCTGCCGGCCGATCTTGAGATCGAGTGGTGGCGGTTCTTTCCCGTGCCAGGGGCGCCTAGCAGCCCTCGCAACCCGGCCCGGCTGATCGACACGAAGCTGGCCATCCCCCTGTTGAACTTGCCGCCGACCGTGGTGAAAGACCCAATGGTGTCACTCGCGCAACGCAACCTGGTCCGCGGCAAGCGGCTCGGCCTGCCGGCCGGGCAGGATGTCGCAAAGATGATGAAGATGAAGCCGCTGTCTAGCACCGAGCTGGGGCTACCAGACGCTGGCAATCCCGGCTGGGCGGGCAAGGCGCCGCTGTGGTTCTACATCCTGCGCGAGGCAGAGATCTGCCAGGGAGGTCGCCGGCTCGGCCCGCTGGGCGCCAAGCTCGTCGCTGAAGTCATCGTCGGCATCCTCAGCTGTGACAAGTCCTCCTATATCTACGACAAGACCCCGTTTCAGCCGGCGCCACCCATCGCCCCCAGCGGTCAATTCACGATGGGGGAGTTCGCAGCCTTCGCCCAGGGCACCTAGATCGCGGTGCTCAAGGAGCCGCAGGCCGTACGCTGGCGATGCCGCGGCTCGCTCGGCGACCTTCAGCGCGGGATTGAGGGCTGGGCCGCGCCCGGCAGGGGGCCGGCGTCGTAGGCGGCCGCCGCTTTCCCATGCCGGATCGGCTCGGCGTACGGTTGCTTGTCGATTGCGCGAGCCAATCATAAGATCTCTGACGCGCCGTCAAAGCTCTGCCCCGTACGGTGATCATCTTTGGGGTGATTGCCACACTCGCTGGACTCTTTTCGTGGTGGTCGTTTTGCGCTGACGGCCTCGGCGCCTCGAGTGCTGTTGCGACCAGATGAACAGACGCGTTGAACTGAATCGCAGATGCCCAGTGAGAGGTCTCTGCAGTCCCAACGTTGCCTGGGGGCCGGCTTCTCGGTGTAACCCGGTGTAACCCGGCGTGGCAGCTCACCGCCCGGCCGCTACCGGGCCTCTACCGCTCTCCGTGGACTGATCTCGTCCCGGCTGGCCACCGCATCAGGAGCCAACCTTCGCGGCTTAATCTCGTCCTCGCTGATGGGCAGCGCTTTGGGAGCCAATCTTGGATTGTTCCGCGATAGAGCTCCTGTCCGGCGCCCGATCGCGTGATTCCGCATCTGGAACCGCTCGCGCGTGATTTCAATGAACTTTCCTCGGTCGTCGGCTCGAAACCAGCGGACGTCATAAAAGCCGCCGGCAAACACCTCATGATGGAGATCAAAGCGGCAACGAACCACCTTGTCTGGCATCAACACCAGTCCGTCGTCATCGACGACCTCCCATTTGCCATGACTCTTAACCCATAGCTCCAGGTCAACTCCGGGATTCGGACTCCCGCCTGATCTGCGACCGAGTTCTAGGAAAAGAGCACCGCCCGGATCGAAGTCGTCGTGCCGGGCAAGCCAGTCGAAATCACGAAATCCGCTGGCTCGATACCTGCACAGGTGATAAATGAAGAGCCCGGTCCAGATGGCGACGTATCCAGCTACCGCCCACAGAGCGGCCCACACGGCCTGCGCCAGAGCGCCATCCACCTGCACCGGCAGAAGCACGGCGGCGATCGTTCCGACCGCGGCCGCACCGCAACCCAAAGCGACCTGCCGAGCGAAGGGAGCACTTGCACGCCGGGCGGCGCGACGGACCTCTCGGATCCAAAGCCGTTCCATCAATGAGCCTCCTCGCGCCACCATCGACCCACTGCCCAGGCATCCTGCCACCCTGGGCCCGACAGCGTTACAAATACTCAAAAGAGATCAGGCAAGCCACCCAAGGAACGCTAAGTTGAAGTTCGCGGACCTCGAGTCTTCCGATCCCTGGCCGGCGAGCTGCCCGGAATCGCCAAGGCTCCCAAGCTCGCGCACTCCGTGCTACCTATCGGCGGCTTCACCCGAGCGGCAGCGCCAGTCTCGATCCCTGACACAAGCTGGTCCGGCGGCATTGTCTTCAGCACGAACCCCAGCGCCTCATATGGGAAGCGGTCCGCGGTCATATGTGGTCAAGATCAGCAGCCGCACACTGGCACCGAGCCCGGTCAGCTAGCGTTGCGGGTGGCCGCAACGCCATCCATCAGGGCATAGGGATCTCCATTGCAGCGGTGACGATGGTTCGCGGCTAGCCTCGCCGCGTGACCGCCGTCGTGGAGCGCCACCAGGCATTGCATCGCCGTGCACTGCTGCTCGAATACAGCACGGTCGGCTGGAACGTTGTAGAGGCAGCCGTCGCCATAGGGACAGGGGTCCTAGCCGAAGCGTCGCTCTCGTCGGCTTCGGTGCCGACTCCGCTATCGAGGCGGCGAACGCCGTCGGGTTGCTGTGGAGGCTGCGCAACGCCGGACCCCACGCCTGACACCAGGCGATGCATACCTACAATTTATCAAGCCTTTTTACTTAGTTTGGCTATGGGTTTGACCACCATTTTGACCACCATTTGGGTTTGTCCACCGAAATCCGCCCAAGTGTAAAATCCTTATTTTTAAGCGAAATCAGACGTCTAAGGACGTCCCTGGACGCGCTGCCGATGTCTGGGGGTCAAGAGCCATCAGATGATCTTGCCCCATGACTGATGATCTTGTGCCGGCGTGTCAACGTGGAAGTTTCTACTCTGGCTCCTTCTGAGCATCTCGGCATAGATGATCACCGTGCATGGAGGCACTCGCCACGTTCGGTGCCTATTCGCGTTGGCCATCGACCTAAAGGCAGGTGCCAAACTACTCTGCACGCATCTCAGCAACCTGCGGCGCCACGAGAAGCCTCAATCATCACGCTTTCCAGGGACGCGACCGCCAGGGACCCGTCCAGCACTTACGGATGCAGGACGGACCACAGCGGTAGGCAGCCAGTTTGTCTACAGGAAACGGCCGGAACAAGCACTGAAGGGAGTTAGCAGGTTCGATCATGGTGAGATGAGGGCCGACCCTTCGTTCGCACGGTCTCGACACTGCCTGCAGGGCCCCGTGTCCGGAAACGATCATGAGCAAAGGCGTCGCAACCACTCCTCCACGGCATCGATTTCGGATCTCCCGGCCCGCTCCCGTCGAACTCTTTCCTGACCCCTGAGCTAGTCGAACTGTTGCGGCGCCACCGCGCTCGTCTGGCCGAGGAGCGAATGGCAATCGGACCAGCCTGGCGGGAACACGACTTGATCTTCCCAAGCGCTGTGGGGACGCCACTGGATCCGGATAACGTGTCGCACTGGTTCTCCCGGATCTGCCGGCGGGCGGGCCTCGGCCACTGGCACCTCCATGAGCTGCGCCACTCAGGGGCGTCGTTGATGCTGGCCCAGGGCACCGATCTCTACGTTGTCTCCGAAGTTCTCGGACATTCGAGCGTCGCAATCACGAAAGACGTGTACGGGCACCTCGTCGAAGGACAGAAACGCGCAGCTGCCGCTCGTATGTCCGAGGCGCTGCTGGGTCCAATGGCTCCGGCAATGGCTCCCAGAGCCCACCCGCACCAGGCGCAGATGCTGGCTGAACGCGAAAAAGAGGTTCTTGACTAGGTGAAACACTGGCGCACCCGGAGGGATTCGAACCCCCAACCTTCTGATCCGTAGGTCCATCCGAAGGGTTCGCGACGGTCCACAGAAGTCCCTCTCAGGCGTGGAATCGTGCGTGATGATCTTGGTGGACGGACTGATGGTCGACCGGGTTGCTGTCAGCGTTGCTGTCAGCTAGTCGATCATGTAGCGCACCAGGCCACGCTCCCAGCTTGCGAACGCCACCCCTATTTGACCGCGCCCGGAAGGCGTAACTGACCCTGACGGGTGCCAAATGGGTACCCATAAATGATCAGGAACCAATTCTAAGCAAGATCAAAACCAATAAAGAGGCCCGTCAGGAGTTGCAGCTCCGGACGGACAGGAATCCCACTTACGTCAGAAGCGAGACTCATCTAAGCAACCACGCTGGCCTGCGGCAAGATCATCAGCCACGACGCCATCGAAGTCCAGTTAGTCGAGCGCCGCAGACCTACCTGCGTTCGTCAGGATTGGCTGGCCAGCGCAGCCGTCGGACATTGATCCGAAAACGGTTCGGGCGACACCGCGGCAATGTTCAGCGAGGCTCATGTCCCGCTGGCCGCAATCCGAGCGAGACGGTCATTGTGATGCGTCCCCTGCCTTGTGCCAGCCACGGCGAGAGGTAGTCGGCGAACTTTCCATAACGGCTGGTCGCTCCTCCGAGCCGAGTGCTCGACAGCTATATAGGGTGCAACTAAAGTTTAACTAGCGAGCCAGGAGCATCCGATGCCGCTTGTTCTGCCCTCAGTCGACGCGACGGAGTTGCGACGTTCGCCACTAGCAATCGTCGTCTTCCAACTGCGCTATGAGCAGAATCTCGCCGTGAGCGACGGTGAGGTTGCTCTCGCGATCCACGAGCAACTGGGTGGTAGGGACGGTATATATGAGCGGATCGAGCCGCAGCAGATGGTGGCAGCTCAAGTCGAGTTTCGGGCGGGCGGTGATCTAGCACCGATATCAGGTTCCACTTCTGTGCCGAGCAGGGGCTGGCGACTGAGAACAGCCTCGAACGATTGGGTGGCATCTATCATGCCGGATCATGTCTCGTTGGAGACGACTGCCTATACGACGTGGTCCGGCGAATTTCGAGTGCGGGTTGTTGATTTGCTTCGGGCTTTTCCGGACCACGCGCGACCACGCATTGAAGAGCGACTTGGCCTTCGTTATATCAATCGACTCTCGGAAGAAGGCGTTACTACGCCTGATGACTGGGTCAACATCGTTTCGAGCGACTTGCTAGGGCCGATTGGGCATTCTTTTTGGGGACCAGGAATTGAGAATTTCCAGGAGCAGGTTCAGCTCGATCTTGCGGACGACCTCCAATGCCTATTTCGACATGGGCTAATACCGGCATCCGACGGTGCCGGTTTTGATGGTTACCTGTTGGACTACGACGTCTTCCGGCAGAGTCCTAGGCGGTTTCAAATCGACGACGTCGAGGCAACGCTGGATCGCATGAATCGCTCAGCTCTTGCACTCTTCCAGGCTTCGCTGGAACCGGAATATCTGGATTCCCTGAGAGGTCGGGAAAAAGCATGAGCAATCTTGGCGACTACCGAATTGATGAACCCGCTGCCTGGACGAATGTATCATCGTACGACCCAGACTGGATCCGGCGATACTACCAGATTCGGCCACACACTGACGTCACAGTTACGGCACCAGCCGTTGACGACGGATTGGCGAGCTTCAGCCGAACCTTTGACTATGACAGACGACACTACGCGCTCTTCGTAGCGCACTTAGCGAGTCTTTCAGTCGCTCAATTAGCAAATTTTTCAGTCGCCGCCGTGGCGGGAAGTTGGACTCTTTCTCTTGCCTCCTCTGTTATCTCGCACCTCCCAACAGTCAGTGATCAGCCGATTGCGCCATCGCAATCACCAACGCCATCTGCTGCGAGCTATGTGTCAGACCTGCTCCGATGGATGGATTGCACATATGAGGATCTTGCCTCCATTACCGGGATCAGCCGTAGCGCGTTTTTTTACTGGCAGAGGACTGGGGCGGCGCCGCGTGCATCGAACATGAGAGTCCTTTTACGGTTGCATTCACTGATCGCTGCGTTGGTCCGACGTTTGGAGATAAGAGGGGCACGAGCTTGGCTCGACTCGGGACAACCCACTCCCCGTGCGCTATTGTCGATGAGAGAAATCGAGACCGTCGAAGACCTCTTCCGAGATTCGTTCATGGCTCAGCCGGCCCGAATTGAGCGCTATGCTCGCCGTGTCGGCGGCCCTGAATACGATCTTAAGTTAGCACCAGCGGCGGCGTCTGCGGTGCCAGGCAGGGCATCGAGACGGCCCACTGTTGGAGCGCCAAAGAGTGGCGATTGATGACGGTCTCGCGGCTACGTGGGACCAACGTGTACGCGACGCCTGCGCACCCTATAGACAGGGCCATTTGATCGAGCGCCCACCCTTCTTCTATGTTGCCTCTGCCGCTTTTGGCATTTATTCCTTGACTAGAGAATACGGGAACCCCGATCTTGAAGATGAGCTATTCGAGTCCGCCGAGCGGCCGCCATATGGTCTGATTACAACGGAGACGTGCGACCTTGCTGAAGAAGATGCCAAGCAGCCTCGACATCCATGGATTTCGGTTGCGCCCGTCTATAACATGGAGTCCCGTGTTGATGAATCGCAGCGGGAAAACCTGCAGGCTCACCGAATTCAATATATGAGGCTTCTTGACCCGCCAGGTATTGGGGATGGATTGTGGGTGGCTGATTTACGCATCGAATTGCCGCTTGAAAAGAGTTGGCTGGTCGGGCGTACGCCGATCGAGTCGCTTCGCTCGCATGAAGACTACGAAGATCTCGCGCGTCAGCTAGCCGCGCGTCGTGAGCGACCTGTTCTATCAGGCGACGTCAATCAAACCTTAATCCGGCCGTTGCGTCGCTGGGTGGAGCGTATGAAGCCTAACCGCCGGGACGTTGCGCTCCACGGCATTGCAGAAGTTCGGATCTTGTTTGCCGGCAGCCCTCTAAATCCCGATGCGGCGTCTCTCCTCGTCCTAAGCAAAACAGAGGAGATCTCTCCAGACGTGCAAACTATCTGGAAGGAAAAGTGGGAATCATGGAAGGCTGCTATGGATGAGATAGGTGTGCCGCTCCTCGACTGCCAATTTGAAACTCTCGACACCTGTTCAGCGCGCCGTTACCTCGATTCCTTCCAGATCGATCTGTCCTTCGCCCTCTGAGTGGAGCAAGGGGATCCCAGCGTGACGCCGACTGCGTCGTCGAGCCCGACTGGCAGAGCATTCATCAGCCGGCCTCCTGCAGTTTCCCGCGGCAAGTGTGAGGTTCCCTTCACGCACATTGGGTCTCACAGCACGCCTCCAGGCGCTCGACAATCTCCCACGCCTCATCTATGCCATGGCTCGGCATGCGTGCATCACTGCATTGGGCGAACCGCAGCGCAGCAGCTCGACCGGGGTTCAGCGACCGGGTGCGGCTCGCCCGTTCGGAGGCTGACCGAGTGTGTGGTACGGGTGCCGGCTGTGGTGGGAGCGACTAAGTGCGGTGTGTGCTGCTTGGCTTTCGTTAGGCCTCTCGTTGCCGGGTGAGCCGGTGGAACGGGCGATATCCCGGTCGAGTCGCTGTTTCCAGAGGGCCGAGAGCGTTTCGAGTTGTGTTCCTCCGGTTGGTCGCCGGTCTTGGGCATTGATGCCGTTGGCGGCCCGCCACACTGCAATTTCGCCGATGAGCGGGATGCTCGCGTGACTTCCTGGTGCAGCCCAGACTGGCTCGGCCTCACGTTGGCAGGTGTGGTGTTGGACCTGGTCGGCGAGGTCGGCGACAAGTTGGGATCGCGTTGCCAGGTAGCCTCCCCAGACCGGATTGGCTTGGAGCGTTGGTGGAATGCCCGGGAGCCAGGGCAGCGGACCGGGATCGGGAGGCGTGAGCGCTGTGAGCCGCCAGTCGAGGACGGCCGCCATATCGTCTGCGGTTCGAAGGTCGCCTCCGGCGGCGGCCGTCAGAAGGTGACGGAGGGGATGCTTCCCCGTTTCAGCCGCAATGGCGAGCAGGTGGGCTCGCAGGGATGGCCAGGCAGGTTCAGCGGTGAGCCCGGGAATGTAGTGGTCGGCTTGGTCCAACTCTGCGACGGTCTGTGATCCGACGATATGCTCCGCCGCGACGTGGAGGCCATCGGTGTAGCGCTGGACCGCCTGGAAAAGCCGCGCCGCTGGATTGTTGAGCTCGCGCAGCAAGGTGCTGGCGGAGACGGGCGCTTCATCACGCGCAATGATCTGCTGCAGCGTCTCGGTCGGCGTGCGGGGTGCGTCGCTATCGGGTCGGATAACGCTGTGCGGGTCGCCGTCGCCGACGACCTGCAGGTACAGGTGGTTGGCGTGCCGGCCACGGGTGAGCATCGTGTACAGCTGCTGGCGCGACTCCTGCCCCGTGAGGAGACCGTGCATCGTGTCGGCGGAGACGCCTTGGGCACTGTGGATGGTAGTGGCGTAGCCCAGACCGGTCGAGGTACAAACGTAGCCGGCGGGCAGCCGCAAGGTGCGGTGGCTGCGGGTATGCCGCACTCTCAGGTCACCTTGTTTGGTGACGTGGGTGATGGTCCACCGGTCGCCGTTCTTCACCCAATCGTTAGAGCTCAGGCGGAGCCGGCGGTCGTTGGCCCGGGTGATGATCACATCCCCGACACTGGCCCGGTTACCGTCGGCTAAAGCCACCTCGGCCGTAGCACGGGAGTGATCAAGACGATGCGCTCTGGCACGGCGGTTGAGTTCGGCAACGAGGTGCCGGGTGGGGGCGATCATGATCGCATCGAGCCCAGTCGCTCGGTCGGAAAGCCAAGCGTGGAACGCATCCTCGGTCGTTTTGGCGAGGTCGCCGACATGGACCCGGCCGTGATCGAGATAGAAGTTGATCGCCTCTGGTTTGCCTTCGCGGAGGGCGAGTGACGCTGCTGCTTCGGCGGGGTCGGTGAAGCGGTGCAGCTCGGTGAGATGCAGCGCGCCATGGGTCTGTTTGATGTCGCGGAGGACGCCGCCGACACCGATCGCGGAGAGTTGTTGATCATCACCAATCAGCCGGACGCTCGCACCCCGCCCGATGGCGAACTGCACGGCCGCGTCGAGGGACAAGGTGTCGGCCATGCCGGCTTCGTCGATGATCATCAGGGTCGACGGTCCGACCGCGGCCGCCCAGTCCGGCAGGTTGCCATGATCAAGTGACCAGGTCAGTTTGGCGAGCGTGTCGGTGCGGATCCCGGTTTGCTCGCCAAGGACGGCGGCCGCGGCAGCCGACGGGGCGAGGCCGAGCACGTGGCCGCCATCGTCTATCCACGCCAGAGTGAGAGCGCGCATGGCGGTCGTCTTCCCGGCGCCGGCGGGAGCGATCGCGAGTTGCAGACGTGGCCCGGCGGTGCACATCTGGCGGACCAATGCGGCCTGCCCAACATCAAGAGCAGTGCCGTTCGCCGCCATCTCAAGCAAAGCCAGATCCACCGCCGTCTCATCGACCACTGTCCCGTCGCGGCGACCGGCGGTGGCGACTAGCCGCTGCTCGGCGTCGAGGATCCGCTGCGAGGTGTAGACAGTGGCGTTGGCGAGGGTGTAGACCGATGTTCCGTCGACCCGCCGCAGGGCATCCGGTTCTTCGATGTTGTCATCCGGCGCGGCAAGGGCAATAGACCGGCGATCGAGCACCTCATCGACGAGCAGATCCACCAGCACACTTGCCCGCTCGGCAGGCACATCCGCCTTGCGAACCTGTCGTTGCGCTTCGGCACGGACATGCCACATCTGCCAGGTCGCACGGCTCGCCTCCATAACGGTCAGGATGCGATCAGCGGTTTGTGCGACCCAGTGGGAGTCGGCGATCGTGGTGGTTTCGGCGTGCGGCGCCAGCGCGGTCTGCACCATCGAGGCGACGGCTCCGGAGCTACCCAACACGGCTGCGGCCTCGCCGAACCAGGTGGCCCGTTGCTCATCCAGCGATCGGGGTTCGTGCTTGGCATCGCGGGTCTCTAATGTCGCCTGCTGCGCCAGCTGCAACGCCTCGACCGCGGTCGGCGGTCGACCATGATCTTCTTGGAACTGGATCGCGAGCTCACCGCGGCGGGTGTTGATGTGGGCACGGCGGGTGGACCAAGACTGGTTTAGTCGGGGGTCAACGCCGACGATCTCCCGGATCGGCCGCTTCCCCGGGTCGGTGCCGGGCCGCTCCGCGAACCGCACCCCCAATGCCTCGTGAATGTGCTGCTCGAGCGCGGTGTTGTAGGTCTCCGAGGCGGCCACGTTGGCTTTGAACAGCACTCGTCCGTCGATGGAGAGCCAGCGTCCGTCGAGGGTCTGCACCTTGTTGGCTACAGCGACATGGATGTGCAGATCCGGGTCACCGGCCCGGCTGTCGCGATGGGTGAACGCGGCGGCGACCAGGCCTCGGACGTTGACCTGCCGGACGCCTTGCGGTCCGGTACGGGTGAACAGGGCATGCTTTTCGATGAACGCCAACGCGTCATTGACCGCGGCCTGGTGCGCCCGTTCAATCACAGCCGCCACCGCCGGCTCGGCCACCGCCCACAAGGCGGACACCGACTTCACAGGCGAGAACGTCAAGTCATAACCAGCCACCGTCTGGGTTCGGGGCCGCGAGTCTTTCGCGATCTGCCCCGCCAGCTCCCGAGCATCCATCGGCTCCCGACCATGCTCAGCGAGGAAGAATTCACGGGCCACCTGAGTCCGCACCCGGGCCCGGTCAGCCGCAGCGATCGAGGCGTCGGCCGGCCATCCGATGGCGGCGTTGAGCGCCCCGATGCGCTTGGCCACCTCGAGCCGGAACGGGATGAGATCGTGGTCGACAATCTTGAACGGCACCCCCAGCCGCGTCACATTCTGAAAATCCCGCAGAGTGAGGTCCGGCCCTTCCAACTGCTGCTGCCGCAGCTCCGCCAGTGGGTGCAAACCGCAGCCGAACAAGGCCCGCATCTGCTCCGCCGTCACCGGATCGCCCGCAGACAGGCCGTCGACCCCGTCCATCCCGGACCCGATCCACACCCCAGGCGATTCACCGCGTTCGGTGTAGTAAGACGCCAGGCCGGTGTGACCTTTTTGGGTTGCGTCCAAGGCCGCCACCTGCCGGGTCAGGTAGTCATACCCGGAGCCGGCTGTGAGCTTGTGCAGGCTCATCGTCACACCCACCCGAAGGGGGTACATGCCCCCCGTACGGTCAGATCGACCCGGGCGACTTACTCGGTGCATCAGGTGTATCGGACTTGCGATCTTCGATCGCTTCGCTGGCTGATGAGAATTGGTGGTGCCGCCCGGTAACGTCGACACACATTGGTGCGGGCGAGCCCGATCGAGGTGTATGGCGCGGGGGTCTCGGGTGCCGCTGGATTGTTGCTACGAGCAGTGCGCCACGAGGCGCTGTTGATTCGGATGGAGGTGAGAGACCTTCGTCGCCTTGCCGTCGTAGCGGCGGGGTGAAGCT
>Ga0307409_100000276_pt1 | contig 20777 bp, 17 predicted proteins | sample 322Ometagenome_2_FD_203888 | JGI IMG/M metagenome (GOLD analysis project Ga0307409, IMG submission 203888) | Maize rhizosphere microbial communities from greenhouse at UC Davis, California, United States - 322HYB-O-2 | ecosystem: Host-associated > Plants > Roots > Rhizosphere > Soil | place... | reverse complement strand
TGGCGATCGCTTCCGTTTCGGCGTCGGCACAAACTCAAGGCGGCGGGGCGGCCGCCGGAGTGGGGCGGGTTTACGAAGCGGCAGGGAAATCGACCGCGGCGAGGGAACTGCAGCGGAAGATGAACACTGCCCTCATCAAGGCCGTCGCACGCGAGAAAGCCGCGGCCCGAACGGCATCGGACCGATCAAGGCCGAAATCGGCAAGACCATCGCCGATGCCCGCTCCACCTTCAACATCAACGGACGCGGCTTTTTTCAAGCCGGACCCCAACTCGAACTACATGGTCGCGATGGCGGAGCAGCTGGGTACGACGGCGGCCGAGAAGGAGCAGCTTCGACAGATCTTCGCACTGACAAAAGAGGCATTTGAGAAGGAGGTTGCCGCGAAAGGGCGTTCCAATAATCTGCCCGCGGCGTTCACGTTATTCATCGCAACTATGGTGACCGTCTACCACGACGACCCGGAACCGTCGGACGAGGCGGTCGACAAGTTGTGGGATGGGATGAGTTCGGCCCTGACGGAAATGCCGGAATTGAAGAACCTGACGAACGATGAAAAGCAGCAGATGTACGACATGATGGTCGCATTCAGCGGGTTCGTGCTGGCGGGATACTCTCAGGCGAAAACGTCGGGCGATGCCGAAACTCTAAAGATTTTCAAAGTCCTTTCGGGCGGTCTTATTCAGACCGTGCTTAAGACCGAGCCGGAAAAACTTCGATTCGGGAAGGGCGGGCTGGATATAGTCAACTAGCTAACTTGACACCTAGAAAGCAATTTTCTTAGTATTTAAGTTCGCCTTTCGGACGGAGAGGGGAAAGATTTTTGAAATTTGGCGCCGGCCCTATGCCGGTAAGTGCCGCCAAACAAGGCAGTTTTCGGGCACGTACGTCAATTGGTAGACAGCCTCCCTTACAAGGAGGAAGTTAGGGGTTCGAGTCCCTTCGTGCCCACCAGTCCGGAAATTTCAGATCGGAAATTTGAGATTTCAAATGCGGGGTCGTAGTTCAGTTGGTTAGAACGCCAGCCTGTCACGTTGGAGGTCGCGGGTTCGAGCCCCGTCGGCCCCGCCACCTATAATAAAAAAGCCGCAGCGATCGCTGCGGCTTTTTAGTTCTTTTGGTCAATTCTCTGAAGATTGGGCTGTGGTGAGCATCACCGCGTCGGTGATCGGCTTACCGCGAACCAAGGCGACACTTTTCCCGTCTCTTGAATAAGTGACGTCAATGATCTCTTCGGGCTCCGACGAGTAAAGCGGAACCGGCTGTCCCTTTTCTGGGTCGATCTTGAACACATTGTATTGCGGATTGGTGCCGGCGATGCGTTCCTGGTAATAGATCGCCGAACTGTCCGGCAGCCACTTGAAAATTCTCCACGGCGTGATATCGAGCCTAATCCCCGGATCATTCATGCCGATCCTCTTGACGATCACGTACATCCGGTTGGTCGCCGGGTCGGTGGACGTATAGGCATATTTTTTACCGTCGGGCGATGCCGCCCAATAATACGCTATCGAGCGGGGCAACCCCTCGATCCCCGCCACAGGCCCACCGTCGACCGATACACGGCCGAGCGGTGCCGAGCCCTCGTTGAACCAACGGAACACAACAGTTTTCCCGTCCGCCTCAAATCTCGAGTACTGAGTGATGCCCGAAACGTCGGCGAGCAGGATTTGATTGCCGCCGTCAATGTTCATCCGCCAGATCTGATTGAACCCGGCCCGCTGTGAAGTGAACACAATATACCTTCCATCGCCGGATACGTGCGGCTCTGAATCGTCGGAATCGGACGGCGTGAGTTGGAGCGCGTTCTTACCATCGCGATCTGCGATCCATATGTGCATACGATTGTCGTCATATCCGTCGTAGACGACCCGCCCGTCGGGCGTCCAGTCGGCGCCTTGATAGGCGGTCGGTTCCCTGGTGATAGGCCTTAGATCGCTGAATCCTTCCGCCTGGCCGACCCATACGCGATTTTCCTCTGCACGCTGAGCGGAAACGATGTTTCGGCCCTCACGGTCAACACTGACACCGACATAAGAATTAACATCGTTAGTTATGCGGGTCATCCGCCCATCTGGGAGAGAGAGGTGATACAACTGGCGTCGATTGGAGACCGGATCGGTCGCGTTCACAAGGAGACCATTCGACTGTTGAAGTACGGCCAATTCCCCGATTCGCGCACGCTGCCGCAGAATTTGAGTTTCGTTGCCCCCATCGGGGTCGGTAGACACTATCGACCAGTACTCGACGTCGTTGACCAGTTCGCGCTTTGCGAAATAAAGGCGGCTGCCCTGCGGCGAGAAACGGGGCTCGCGAATGATAGTCTCTCCGTAAAACTTGCTTAACAGCCGTTCGTCTCCGCCCTCGGCCGCGTTTGCGGAAACGAGATGCGTTTCGGATGTGTTTACGGAACTGTTCGGGGCAGTATCACCGTAACGCACGAAAAGGATTCGCTTTCCGTCAGGGGAAAGATTTCCGAGGTGATTTACTTTTTCCACCACCATGCGTGGCGTCCCGCCGAGCGCCGCGACCCGAAACAATGTTCCATGCGTGGCCGATCGCACGGCGGTGATGAAGTAAATGAATTCGCCGTCGTGACTGAATATCGGGCAGTCCCAGTAGCTGACCGGTTGCGGCGGAACGATCTGGATCGCACTCGAATCACTCACGCGGCGGAGCCAAAGCGAGCGGTCGCCGTTGTCCTCGTAGGTAACATATGCGACAGACCTGCCGTCCGGCGCAATAGCCGCAAAGGCGACGTTGTTCGACTGGGAGAGGCGTCGCATCGACATTTTGTCGATCGCGAAAGGAGTCTGGCCGGTGCCCGAGAATATGTACCAACCGCCCAGTGCGAGGACGAGGACGAGAGCCGCGGAGACCGACCACCAGAGCTTTGAAGGGGAAGCCGCCTCGCGGTAAAACCGCCTCGCAAAACTGTCCATCGAGACCCCAGCGTCGCTAGCGGCGCGGGCTTCCTTCAGGATCGAGCATACTTCGCGCATCGATTGGAAACGTTTGGAAGGCGATTTCTGCAGGCATCGCGCGACCATTTTTGCGATCACCGATGGAACGTCGGGACGGCTCTTTGCGATCGGCTCCGGGATTGAATGGATGACGGCCTTGACGATCAAGCCCTGGCTCGCTCCGCGGAACGGGCGTTTGCCCGTAAGAGCTTCGTACATTACCGTGCCGAAGCTGAAGATATCGCTCCGCACATCGACGTCCGCCCCTTCCGCCTGTTCGGGGGACATATAGGACGGCGTGCCGATGATCTGGCCTGGAGCGGTGATGTGCCCCGGCAAACTGCCGCCCACAATACTGCGTTCGACCTGCGCGAGCCCGAAATCCAGGATCTTCGGCGTGCCGTCCGAAGAAATCATGATGTTTCCGGGTTTTATATCGCGATGTATTATCCCGCGTTTGTGGGCCGCGGCTAGAGCGTTAGAGATCGGCTCCAACCACTCGAGAAACGTTTTCAATTCGAGACCACGTTCGGGCGTTAGGCGATCGAGCGTTTTCCCGTCAACGTATTCCATCGAGATGAACTGGAGTCCGTCAGCCGTTTCGACGGAATAGACGGTGGCGACGTTCGGGTGGTTGATGTTCGCGGCAGCCTGGGCCTCGTTCCGGAAACGGCGAAGGAACGAAGGATCCGAAGCGAGGGATGGTGGGAGCGTTTTAAGTGCCACTGGGCGGCCGAGTTTTTGATCGGTAGCTAGATAGACCTCGCCCATCCCACCTGAACCGATCGCCTTTTCAATATTGTAATGGCCTACCGCATTGCCGGGTGAAAGTGCCTTTAGGTGTTCAGCGAAATCGGGGACGAAATTACCCGCGATCGGTTCCGAGATGAATCGGCCCGCATCGTTGCCGGCGTCGAGAAGGGACTTGACTTCCGCCAGAAGCGTCGGATCGTCAGCGCAGATGTTGCGGAGATAGGCGTCACGTTCCGCACTGGCCAGTTCTGACGCGGAATTGAATATCTCGCCGACCTTTTCCCATCTCTCCGGTGTCATCTACATCAATTTCGGCTTAATTCACGGTAAAGCCACGCCCGGGCAAGGTTCCAATCCCGACGCACCGTGCGGGTCGAAATTTCGAGTGTGTCCGCGATCTGCTCTTCCGTCAGCCCGCCGAAATACCGCATTTCGACGATCTGGCTCTGGCGTTTGTTCAGCTCGGCCAGCCGCTCCAGTGTTTCGTCCAAGGCGATGACCTCTGCGGCCTTCTCGTCCGCGACGTCTACGTTTTCGTTCAACGTAATATGAACACCGTCGCCGCCCCGCTTCAAACTGTTTTTCTTGCGCGCAAAGTCAACCAGTATACGACGCATCAACTGGGCGGAAATTGCGAAGAAATGATTCCGATCCTGCCAATTTACCCGGTTCGAGTCGACAAGCCTGAGGAACGCCTCGTTGACGAGCGCGGTGGTCTGTAGGGTGTGGTCGGACTTTTGGCGGCGCATGTAGTTGCGGGCGATGCGTTTGAGCTCGGCCTGAACGTGCGGAATGAGCTCATCCAAAGCGGAGCGTTCGCCCTGCCGCCAGGCGAGCAGAAGTTGTGTGATCGGGGGCTCTTCCATCAGATTAAGTTAAATGCAAAATGACCAAAACAACGGCTTATTCAACGCGGAATTTTAACATAAGCCGTGCTTCTGCTAAATAGACGCAAATTAACTATGTCCTGTTTCGAAAATGTCCGTCGTCTTATTGGTTCAGGAAGGGGGAAAGCCAATGTTGAGCGAAGCGGTCACAATGGAACAGATCGATATCAATTTTAACGGAATCGAACCGGTGCTTTCCGCATATTCTCAGAAGGCCGCGGCCGCGGTCGGCGTGATTACACTCGCGTTCAGCACCGACCCGGTCGCTCGCTGGATGTATCCGGACCCGAACGATTATCTCGACAATTTTCCCCAGTTCGTCAGGGCGTTTGCGGGCCGTTCCTTTGAAACGGCTACAGCGTACTTAGCCCCAGAAGCGGCGGGCGCGGCTTTGTGGCTGCCGCCGGGTGTCGAACCCGAGGAAGATACGCTTATAGGCCTTTTCTGGTCGTCAACCGGAGACGAGGTTCAGAAGGACCTGTTCCCGATGTTCGAGCAGATGGCCGCGTATCACCCGAGGGATGCGCACTGGTATCTGCCGATGATCGGTGTGGAGACCAGCCGGCAGGGAAGTGGTGTTGGGTCGGCCTTAATTCAACACGCGCTCGCGAACTGCGACGCCGACGCTCTGCCGGCATATCTGGAATCTTCAAATCCGAAGAACATTCCGCTTTACGAACGATTTGGGTTCGAAGTGATCGGGCTCATACAGTCGGGAAACGCCCCTCCGCTTTACCCGATGCTGCGAAAACCGATGTGAGCCTGGGAAGAAGATCTATTCATTACGAAATCATAGGAAGCGCCGGCGGGGCCGGTAATTAATAAGGAGAAAATAATGCTAGGAGCAACAGTTATCGAAAACGGCGCCGGTGCGAATCCGGTTCACGCTTACGACTACCGCGAGACGATCGTCGCCTCGCAGAAGGTGAATTGGCGGATCGAGGATATCATCGGCGGCGATAAGACGCTCGATTTTTCGAAGCGTTTTATGCCCGAATCCCTCGCACGGGTTGAGGAATTATCGTTCCTCAACGACAAGGAAAAGAAGGTGCTCAACCAGATCCGCGGGCACGCGTATCTTTCGATATTTGGCCTTGTCGAAGAGTTCATTCTGCCGTTCGTGATAGATCACGTTCGCCCGTCACTGGACGCGGATGACTACCGCGTCAGAGCATTTCTTCAATTCGCGGGCGAAGAAGCAAAGCATATTCAGCTATTCAAGGTCTTCAACGAAGAGTTCAAAAGTAATTTCGCAACGGAATGCAAAGTGATCGGGCCGCCCGCCGCTGTCGCGAATGAAGTACTCTCTCATGAGCCGTTAGGGGTCGCCCTTGCTATACTCTTGATCGAGTGGATGAGCCAGCGGCACTATATCGACAGCATAAAAGACGACAACCAGATCGACACACAGTTCAAGAGCCTTCTTAAGAACCACTGGCTGGAAGAAGCACAGCACGCAAAGCTCGACACCAGGATGGTGGAAGACCTTGCGAGCGACATGACACCGGAAGAGATCATCAGAGGCGTGGATGAGTTTTTGGCGATCGGCGGCTTTCTGGACGAAGGGACGAAGCAGCAGGTGCTGTTCGATCTGGAAGCGTTCGAAACGGCAACGAGTCGTATCTTGACCGAGGCGGAACGCGAGGAGTTCCTTACCAAACAGCACCAGGCCAACCGTTGGACCTATATCGGAACGGGGATGACACATCCCAAATTCCTCGAGGCTGTCGGTAGATTAGACCCGGCGCAGCGACAGAGGCTGGAAGAGATCGCACCGTCATTTTGTTAATGGTTCCAGGAACGGAAACAAATCGTCAGAAGATCGAGGCACAGGGTTTCCTGTGCCTTTCTAACGACGAGATCGACAGCCTGAACGTTTGGCTCCGCTTCACGCCCGCGATCACGCTGGTTTGGTTCACCGCGGGAGTCTGGGCGGCATCCCCGAAAATTTTGTTCTGGCTCGCAATGTTGACGCTGCTAGGTGCGATTCTGACCGGCCATCCGTTCGACGTGCTTTATAATCACGGCATCCGCCACATTGTCCGCTCACCGGAAATACCTGTGTTCACGAAACAGCGGCGATTCGCGTACCTGCTCGCCGGGGTGGAAATATTCGGCACATCCGGTGCATTCTTTATAGGATTTTACCGAACGGCGTATTTTATTGGGATCATCTCGATAATCGCCGGTTGTGTTTACGTGGCCACCGGAGTATGTGCGCCTTCCATTTTGTATAACCGGTTTTCCCCCCCGAGATGCGAGGACGAAGAAGAATGCGGAGACAAAAAATTTGAATCCATATCCCCGCTCTGGCCGAAATGAAGAATGGTGGCTATGAGACCCCTAAGTGAGTTTCTCCGTTGTGCCGTTGGTTTTCGTCATTGGGTTTGCGAGCAAGGGCAGTAATTGAAAATGGACGCCTTTATCGGCGTCCATTTTCAATTGAATGTTGTTAGTCCTAGCTCTTTCGAAGTTCGGTCAGTACCTGTTTCGCCACCGCCTTCAGCGTGTCGAACACGCCCGTGCCGTCCGAGGCGACGGCCTCATAGACCGGCTCGCCTTTCTTTTGAAGTTCGTAGGTCAGATCTTCCATCGGGATCACGTTCGGCAAATCGCGCTTGTTTAGCTGCAAGACGTAGGGCAATTTCATCAGATCGTAGCCCTGCGTGGCAAGATTATCCTCCAGGTTGTAAAGTGATTCAACGTTGGCGTCCATTCGCTCTTCCTGGCTGTCAGCCACAAAAACCACCCCGTCAACACCCTTTAGGATCAGCTTTCGTGACGCGTCGTAATAAACCTGGCCGGGAACGGTGTAAAGATGGAAGCGGGTCTTAAATCCTCGTACTGTGCCGAGTTCAAGCGGCATGAAATCGAAGAACAGCGTTCGGTCCGTTTCCGTAGCCAGACTGATAAGTTTTCCCTTCGCTTCCTGCGCGGTCGAATCGTAGATGTGCTGGAGATTGGTCGTCTTGCCGCACAGGCCGGGCCCGTAGTAAACGATCTTGCAGTTTATCTCGCGTGAAGCGTAATTGATGAAAGTCATAACAATTTTCGATTAGGGATTTCGGATTTGATCCCGAATAGGATACTGCGACGCTTTAAATCTGAGATCGAGGATTTGAGACCTGGGATTTAAAGGCTACGCGAAGAGGGAGTCAATATCGTCGTCCGAGATATCGGCGAAGGCGGAGTTTTTAGAAAGGCTGAACGACCTTGAATCGTTCACGGCTTCCTCGAGGATCGCGGCTACTTCATAGCTCGCGCGCTTGGCGCGGATCTTAACGAGCCCGAGGGTTGAACGTTCGTCAAAGACGACGACCAGAAGGCTTCGGTTGATCACGCTTATGAAGATACTTTCGCGTTCGCCTTCGTGAACGACAGAGGGGAACGTGTCCTCGCCGATGAGCTTGGCCATGCTGCTCGTGGCGGCGACGTTTCCCGCCGCCAGTGACGAGAAGCTGGTCATGTCCATGTCCCCGATCTCCCCGTGGAACGCGATCGTCTGGCCGTCGCGGTCAACGAGGAAGACGACGCGGGCCGCACATTCGACGCAAAGTCGGGCGATAACGGCTTTCATCCGCTGAAACTGATGCTCTTGAATGATAAAGGGCGTTTGTGCCATTGGAAGGTCCTGAAATTGTGAAGGGAAACCGCTGAGAACGCGGAGGACGCAAGGAAGTGTTAGAGATGGAGCAACCGCCCGAACGCGAGTGTGCCGCAGATAGAAGATAGCACATCAGAAGCAACACGGACAAGAAGTTTTTGCGCCGTTGTACGCTAGGTTTGTTCGGTTTCTTCCCTATCGCTGGGCCGCCCCGGTTCTAATAGATTTCAATTAACGTAACCATCGATCTATGCGTTGACAAAGACAAGATCCAGCTGAACTCCGTCTCCATCGGTGGTACCCGGGCGAAACGGACGGATTGAGTTCGCGCAAGCATCTTGATGCGATTCGGGAATATGTTCCGCAGATAGATTTCGATTACGTGATCGTGAATCCCTAACAGTAGAGCGGGCGGCGAGATATGAACATCAAGGTGCCTAGCGGACCGGTATACACGGCTCCGTATTAGGGGAAGTTATCGATGGCGCAAAGATCGTTTATGATAATCTCATGAACGATGACAAAAAGGTACGCCATCATCCGGGGACGGCTTGCATTGAAACTGTTGGACGCTGGTACGGCAGATGCGCGATAGCCGCCTAGTTTGTGGCAAAATTAACCAATGGACGAAACTCCGACCGAACATAGACCGTTGGACGTACTTATCCTCGCCGCCGGCTTGGGCACGAGAATGCGGTCAAATCTCGCCAAAGTGCTTCACAAAGCGGACGGGCGGTACCTTATCAATCGCGTCTGCCAGACAGCCGTTTCGCTGGCGCCGGAAAGGATCTATATCGTCGTCGGGCACCAGGGCGATGAAGTGAGGCAGGCCGTGCTCGCGGAACTGGACGAGTCGCAGTGCGTTTTCGTAGAGCAGAAGGAGCAACTCGGGACGGGCGACGCTGTGAATGCCGCACGAGCATTTCTGGAGGACCGTGAATCGACTTTGCTGGTGCTCTCGGGGGATGTACCTCTAATTCGGCCCGAGACGCTCGCGGGGCTCGTGCAGCAGCATCATGTGCACAAAGGGCCGGGAACGGCATGCACGCTCCTGTCTGTTAAGTTGAAAGACCCCTCCGGATACGGGCGCGTTATCCGCGGTGCGGGCGGAACTTTCGAACGGATCGTCGAGCAAAAGGACGCCAGCGAGGACGAGCTTGAGGTGCGCGAGATCAACGCGGGGATGTATTGTTTCAACACGAGGCAGCTTTTTGCGGCACTTAAAAGCGTCAAGAACAACAACGCTCAGCGCGAGTATTACCTGACGGACGTACCGGCATTACTGACCGCTGCTGGGGAGGAAGTTTCGATATTTCTCCACACTGACGGCCAAGAGATCGAGGGGGTAAATAACCGAGCACAGCTCGCGGATATAGAAAGGCTGATCCGACGTCGCACGATATCGCGCCTGATGTTAGATCATGGCGTCACGTTCATTGACCCGCGCACCACTTACATCAGCGAACAAGCAAGTATCGGACGCGACACGGTCATCCACCCCAACGTGACCGTGGAAGGCGGAAGCGAAATCGGGGAAAATTGCGTCATCCGCTCGGGGACGAGAATAACGGGAGCACGGATCGGAACAGGTGTTGCGATACTGGACAACTGTGTGATCGTCGATTCGCAGGTTTCCGATAATTGCACGGTCGGACCGTTCGCACATCTTCGTGGGAATGCACGGATGGAGGAGGGCTCCAAGGTTGGTAATTTTGTCGAGCTCAAGAAGACGAAGCTGGGACGAAAATCGAAGGCGAGCCACCTGACGTATTTGGGCGACGCAACGATAGGCGAGCATACGAATATCGGTGCCGGGACCGTCACATGTAATTACGACGGTGTTTCTAAACACGAGACGCACATCGGCGACAACGTGAAGATAGGATCAGACACGATGCTGGTCGCGCCGGTTACAGTCGGCGATGGCGCATCGACCGGAGCGGGAAGCGTCGTAACTTCGGATGTCGAAGCAGGTGAACTCGTCATCGGCGTGCCCGCGAGGCCGAGGTCTAAAAAGGGTTCCCAATCCGCGTGAAAAAGAAACCTGCGAAACAAAAGAAGAAAGACGAATCTCCTGAACAAGTCGAGACTAGGGAAGCCCTCGACCGGATGAAGAAGTTCGTCGAGCGCAAAGATAACTTTGTAAATGCTGTCAAAACGGGCAAGGATCGAGGCGTATCTGCCGGACAAAAAGGATAGGGCATATCGGCGTCTGAGAGCGGCGATCGAGGGTGAGTTCCTTTTTACGTTTGGTGGGTGTACGGTGATCGAAGAAATTCAGGGGCTGTATCTACATTCAAGTAAGAAGCCCGAGCAGGACAAGATAACTTTAGTTTACGCGGACATGCCTTTTGCTTTGGAGAAACACTTCAAAGCGGTGTCGAAATACGCCGATGCAATCCGCGAGGCCGCGACCGAAGCGTTGCCGGAGCAGTCGGTACTTGTAGTCGTGCATGAGGTTTATCATTCGCTTTAGTTTTTATTTATGTGTGGAATTGTAGGTTACGTTGGGAATAAGCAGGTTGTGCCGTTGATCATCGACGGGTTGAGGAAGCTGGAGTATCGGGGGTACGATTCGGCGGGGATCGCGGTGGCGGACGAATCGCAGCACCTGGAGATGCGGCGGGCGGAAGGGAAGCTGCGCAATCTCGAAGAATGCATTCGGCTTAACCCACTGGACGGGACATATGGCATCGGGCACACGCGGTGGGCAACGCATGGGCGGCCGACGGAAGAGAATGCTCATCCGCACCGGGACCAGTCGGGGAAGGTAGTCGTCGTTCACAACGGCATCATCGAGAATTACATCGCGTTGAAAGACCGGCTAGCGTCGAACGGGAGCACGTTCAAGACGGAGACAGATACTGAGGTTATCGCCCACCTGATCGGCCATTACAAAGAAAAGGAAGGGCTTTCTCTAGAGAAAGCGGTGCAGAAGGCGGTTAAGGAACTGCGCGGGATTTTCGCGCTTTCGATCATTTCCGTTGATGAGCCGGACACGATCATCGCGGTGCGTGAGGGAGCTCCAGTGGTGGTAGGTTTGGGCGATGGGGAGTTTTTTGTTGCGTCGGACATCCCCCCGATCCTGCAGCACACGCGTGACGTGTTTTACCTGGGCGAGAAGGAGATCGCCGTTCTCACGAAGGACAGCGTACGCGTGACGGATTTCGACGGAAACGCGGTGGAGCCGAAACAACAGCGGATCACCTGGGACCCGATCATGGCGGAGAAGGGCGGCTTCAAGCACTTCATGCTTAAGGAGATCTACGAACAGCCGCGGGCGGTGCGCGATACGGTCCAAGGGCGTGTTTCGCTGGATACCGGGAAGGTTTACCTGGATGAGATGAACATCTCGGAGGAGGACTTCCGGGCGGTCACATCCATCAAGATCGCCGCGTGCGGGACGTCGTGGCACGCCGGGCACGCTGGGAAGTTCATGATCGAGAGGCTCGCGCGTGTGCCGGTGGAAGTCGACTACGCGTCGGAGTTCAGGTATCGGGCGCCCGTGCTGAAGGAAACCGATCTGATGATCGTGATCTCGCAGTCGGGGGAGACGGCCGACACGATCGCCGCGATGCGCGAGGCGAAGCAAGCCGGCTGTAAGGTGCTTGCGATCTGCAACGTGCAGGGGTCGATGATCCACCGCGAGGCGGACGGGACGATCCTGACGCATGCGGGGCCGGAGATTGGCGTGGCGTCGACGAAAGCGTTCACAGCACAAATGATCGCGCTGTATCTATTTGCTCTATATATGGGGGACCTGCGCGAAACGATATCAGGTGACGAAGCGAAAAAGCTCGCGCAGGATCTGGCGGAACTGCCGCTGAAGATCGAGCATATGCTGAACGACGCGGATTCGATCGAAGAGCTTTCAAGAGAGTTTTTCCGCGTGCAGGATTTCCTATATCTCGGGCGCGGGATCAATTTTCCCGTTGCTCTTGAAGGCGCGCTGAAACTCAAGGAGATCAGCTACATCCACGCGGAAGGCTACCCGGCGGGCGAGATGAAGCACGGCCCGAACGCTTTGATCGACGAAAAACTGCCGGTGGTGGTTGTGAATACGAAAGAGACGGGAAACGCAGCGAGCGAGCTGCGATACGAGAAGACCCACTCGAACATCGTCGAGGTGAAGGCACGCGATGGGATCGTGATCAGCGTTCTGACCGAAGGGGATTCGATGAGCGCTAATGTTTCCGATCATGTAATAGAAATCCCGGAAACGTCTGACCTCCTGGGGCCGGTGCTGTCAGTGGTTCCGCTGCAGCTGTTGTCCTACCACATCGCGGTGCGTCGCGGATGTGATGTGGACCAGCCGCGCAATCTGGCGAAGTCGGTCACGGTGGAATAATGGAGCCACCGCGAATCGTAGAATTTTCAGGTAAAGAACTGAGGGGAGCTCGGCGTCGAATGTCGCTTACAGACGACGGGACCAGCGAACTTTGGAGAGGTTTTAGATCAAAACTGGCCGAGGCATCGACTCCGCCCGTGACGGCATATTCCGTGCGAGTTTATGGGGAAGACCATTCGTTTTCGAGTTTTGATCCGGCTGCGGAATTCGACAAATGGGCGGCGATCGAATCCGATTTGAACGTGGCGAACACGGAGAGTTTCGAGACCGTAATCATCCCACCGGGCAGCTACGCCGTTTTCAAACACAAAGGGACGGCGATGGACGCCCCAAAAACCTTCACGCACATTTTCGGCGTTTGGCTGCCGACATCAGTGTACGAGGTCGGCAACCGTCCGCATTTTGAGGTTCTTCCACCCGGCTACGATCCGTTCGATCCGAACGCGGAAGAGGAAGTGTGGCTTCCGATTCGCGAATGCCAAGAGGAATCAACTTTATGAAAGCGATCGTTGTCAGGGACTTTGGCGAGCCCGAAGTGATGCGGATCGAGGAAGTCGATCGGGCGGAGCCGGCGGGCACTCAGGTTTTGGTGAAGATCGAAGCTGCGGGCGTGAATCCGGTCGATACCTATTTGCGAACGGGGATACACGCGCACGCGCCGGCGCTGCCGTACACGCCTGGGAAGGACGGCGCCGGAACGGTCGAAGCCGTTGGCGAGGGCGTTAAAAAGTTCAAACCGGGCGACCGCGTTTACACAGCGGGTTCAATATCCGGAACCTACGCCGAATTTTCGATCTGCAACGAATGTCATTTGGGCCCCTTGCCCGGGAACGTTTCGTTTGAGGAGGGAGCTGGCGTTTGGACGCCTTACGCAACGTCTTATCGCGCGCTGTTTCAGAAAGCCGCCTGCGCCGGCGGAGAAACGGTGCTAGTTCACGGTGCGTCGGGCGGCGTGGGCATTGCGGCGGTTCAATGGGCGAAAGCGGCCGGCCTCAAAGTGATCGGTACGGCGAGTTCCGAAGAAGGAAAACAGGCCGTGCTGGAAAATGGGGCGGAAACGGTTTTCGATCACTCGGACGACGATCATTTTTCGCAGATCCACGATTACACCGAACGGAGCGGCGTCGATGTAATCATCGAAATGCTGGCGAATGTGAATCTCGAGCGCGATTTCGAATGTTTGAGTATGTTCGGGCGCATCGTCGTCGTAGGTAACCGAGGCAGCTTAATGTTTACGCCGCGTCAGGCGATGACGAAGGACGCGACCATTTACGGGATGTCGCTGTTTAATGCGCCGGCCGAAAAGTTGAAAGAAATACACACCGCGATCTCGGATGCTTTATCGATCGGTTCGATCAAGCCGCCGGTGTCAAAGACATTCACTCTCGCCGATGCCCCCGCGGCCCATCACGAAATAATCGAATCTAAGGCTGCTGGCAAGATCATCCTTTTACCGTAAAGATTACGTTCGTTCAATGATAGGAATTGTCCTGAATCGCTACGATAGCCATTTCCGCGCCAGCTAAATTCAACAAAAAGCTAGATTGGCACATTCATTGCACTAGCCTGAGAAGAATACTTTTCGGGAGGAAGGACGATGAACGCAATTGAATTATTGAAGGAAGACCACGATAAGGTTGACAAGCTTTTTCAGCAGGTGAAGGCGACGGAGGAAAGCGAGCACTCAGCGATTTTCGAAAAGATCAATAAAGAGCTCGAGGTGCACACGCATATCGAAGAAACCATCTTCTATCCACGTATGCTTGAGGAAGGGGACGAGGAACTGCAGTCGATCGTGAAGGAAGGGATCGAGGAACACCGGCAGGCGAAGATGTTTCTACGCGAATTGTCGGCCCTGGCGGAAGACAGCGAAAAATTCGAACCGAAGCTTAAAGTGCTGATGGAAGACATTGAGCATCACGTGCAGGAAGAAGAAGGCGATATGTTCAAGATGATCGAGAAGCAATTCGATGCGGCCGTCCTCGAAGAATTGGGATCGGAAATGGAAGCCGAGAAAAAGAAGGCGATGAAATCGAAATCTGCAGGGTCGAGCAAGTAGAAGACTAGGTTTAAACAAAGGAAAGAGGGTGCGGGTTTCTCCCACACCCGCTTTCCTCTTAACTTACCACAGCCGTTTCCGCTTGTTTATTGCGGAACTCTTCCAATTCTTCAAAAACCTGCAACGCGTACTTCACGTTGCCGAAGGGCGCGGAGACCTGCACGCCGGCGATTATGTCCCGCACGTCCCGAAGAGATTCGCGGGCGATCTTGATGCCTTCTTCACGGGCGTCCTCTTTACTTTTATCCGAAGCGATCCGCATGCGGTCGAGAATGTCGGGCGTGACGTTTACGCCAGGAACTTCATTGTGCAGAAACTCCGCGTTACGAAAACTGACCAGCGGCCAGATGCCCGCGACGATCGGGATCTTCACGTGGGCGATGCGGTCGAGAAATGTGCGAAGCTGCTCGGTGTCGAAAACCGGCTGGGTGATCGCGTATTCCGCACCGGCCTCCACCTTCCATTCGAAACGCCGGATCTCTTCTTCAAGATTTACGGCTCCAGGATTTACGCCGACACCGATAGAGAAAGCGGTCGGCCGCCCGATCGGGTTGTTGCCGATATCGAGGCCATGATTCAGCTTGTTGACCATGTTGGTCAGGCCGATCGCGTCGATGTCGAACACGGCGGTCGCGTCCGGGTAGGGACCCATTTTTGGCGGGTCACCGGTGATGATCAGAAGATTGTGCAGCCCGAGAGCGGCAGCCCCTAAAAGATCGGACATCATCCCGAGCAGATTACGGTCGCGGCAGCAGTAATGAAGCACCGCTTCGATGCCGATCTCTCGTTCCACCAGCACCGCTGTCGCCTGGGCGGACATCCGAGTTTGGGCTCGCGGGCCATCGGGGATGTTAACAGCATCGACGCCGGCAACTTTCAATAATCCAATCGATTCAAGCGTTTTGTCAGCGTCGCAGCCTTTCGGCGGGAGCACCTCGACGGACGTGACGAATTCTCCGCGTGCGACCTTTCGGGACCAGTTCGAGCGTGTTTCGGGGTCGACCACTTCGATCTCGGGCGGCTTTAGGTCAACAACTTTCGCCGCCCCGGTTTTCGGAAACGATTGGGCCTGACGAGGGCTGATCGACCGGATGGAATCGGCGATCAGCTTGATATGGGTCGGCGTCGTACCGCAGCAGCCGCCGACGAATTTCGCCCCGGCCTGCACGAACCGTTTTGCGAACGTTGCCATGTACTCCGGCGAACCCATGTAGAACTGACGCCCCTGCACGTCGCGGGGCAGGCCGGCGTTGGGCTGGGCTGAGAGTGTCTTGGTAGTCACCTCACGCATCTTTTCGAGCGCGGTGAGCACGTGGTTGGGGCCCATACCGCAGTTCAGGCCGATAACGTCGACGCCGAGTTCGTCGAGGCGTACGGTAAATACCTCAGGCGTCGTACCGAAAGTGGTGTTACCGTCCATTTGGATCGTCATCTGCGCGACGATCGGGAGGTCGGAAAGCTCGCGGACGGCTCGGATGGCCTGCTCAATAACCGGCAGTTCGGAAAATGTCTCGAGAATGAAAAGGTCAACACCGCCTTCCAGCAAGCCTTCCACCTGTTCCTTATATAGGTCCTTCGCTTCGTCGAAAGAGGTCGGGCCGTAAGGTTCTATACGCAAGCCAAGCGGCCCGACCGCCCCCGCGACCAAAGCCTTCTCGCCGGCCGCTTGTCGGGCGATACGTGCCGCGGCGATGTTGATATCGCGGATCCTGCCTTCGAGGCCGTAGGGCTGCAGTTTGTGACGCGTCGCACCGAAGGAATTTGTCTCGAGGATGTCCGCACCCGCCTTCACGTACTCTTCATGCACTTCGCGGACGAGGTCGGGTGCCGTTAGGTTAAGTTCGTCGTAGCTGCGGTTGATGTAGATCCCCTTGTCGTACAGACGTGTGCCGACCGCGCCGTCGAAGACGTAAATATTATCGGAATCAAGTAGCTCGCGAAAGTTCTTCATAAACGAAAAGTCCCGCCAAATCAGCGAGACTTTCAAAATTCCTTCTTGTTTCGCTGTTTAGCAGATTATTTAACGTGGTCGCAAGTCGCCATAACTCACCACGATGTATGGTCTTGATAATCTTACTTTGGGCTTGACGTGTCAAGCATCGAACGGGCTCCTAGTTTTCGGTTTCCGGAGCTGGTTTTCGCCCGCTGGAGAGCTTCCCGAAGAACGCGTAACCGGCTTTGGGGCCGTCGATCGACAGATACCAATGGGTAAAATCTTCCACGTCGTCGCAGCCGACGCCGCGGCCCTGAAAAATGAGCGAGTAGCGGGTTCCGCGAACGAATCCGGCGCGGGCGAAACCGGTCGCGTTCGATACGGTGCCTTCGAACCGAATTTCCTTGTAAAGCCACGGGCCGTTCGGCCTGTTTTCGACGTCGTGGATATCCACTTTTTGTTCGGTAAAGCGCAAAGGCATCGGCAGCGTTAGCACGGCGGCGGAACCCTTAGGCGTCTTGAGATTCATCTTCCAAACCTTGTTGACGAAACTTCCGCCCGTGGTGAAATCCATCACGCCCATCGTCGCCTCGTCTTCTTTTTGAAGGGCTCCCAGACCTTGAATCAGGTCGAACCCGGCCTCGGTCATGTAGAGATTGGATTTGTCCGCGAAAGTGAACTCGCTCACAAGATCTACGATGAACTTGTCGGGTTTAGCAGTGCGCAGGTGGTATGTGCCGGGTTCCGCACAGCACGCACAAGCGAACGCGTTCCCCGCCAACGCGCTGAAAAGTACGAGTGATATCGATAACAAGCTAGTTAACTTTCTGAACATCAATTGAACCTCCAAACGCTAATGCGTCAGAATTCGCCAGAAACTATCTCTGACACTTCGAACAAAAGTATGTGGAACGAGCGCCCTGGCGGATTCGCTTTATCGGAGCTTCGCATTGCGGGCATGGCTCGCCTTCGCGGTCATAGACGCGCCAGCGCATGATCGACCCTTCACCGTAAACGCCCTCGCCGAGCACATTTGCGTCCGGCACGATCGTTTTGGTCATGGCGATCGCTTCTTCGAGAACGACACGGATGTACTGGTGAAGTAGAAGAGCTTTCGATTTGGGCACGTTCCGCCCTTTTCTTCTGGGGCTGATGCCCGAAAGGTAAAGAGCTTCGGAGGCGTAAATATTTCCCACCCCGCAAACTTTGGTTTGGTCGAGCAGAAACTCTTTGACGCTTCGGCCGGACGATCGGAGATTCTCATGCAGGTGGTCGACGGAGAATTCTTCGGAAAAAGGCTCAGGCGCCAGTTTCGCGAGTTCTTTTGAAACGTAAAGATCGTCGGTCTCGACGATCTTCATCAATCCGAAATGCCGCTGGTCTTCGAAGACGAGACGTTTCTGATCGGCGAAATGAAAAACGGCGTGAGCGAATTTCGGATCGAGGTCATCAGCGGAAAGATGGTGGAATCGGCCGCTCATACGAAGGTGAACAATCAGCGTCCGGTCGTTGTCCAGGTCTAGCAGGATGTGCTTGCCGCGGCGGTGAACGAAATTGACCTTAGCGCCCGACAGCCGCTTGGCGAAAACCTTTGGAGTGCATTCGGGGGCGAGACGTTCGCGGCGGAGTTCCGCGATCTGGATGGTTCGTCCGGCGACCACACTCTGCAGGGCATTCGCAACATGTTCAACTTCAGGGAGCTCAGGCATCTCGTTTTACACAATGGAGTAGTCGGGAATCATCGCTTTATCGCCGATCATCGAACCTCCACGCAGGACGGCGTTCCGACCGATGTGACAGCCGCGGCCCACGACGGAGCTGTGGGTTTCCGCAAACGTCGAAACTCGAGAATACGGCCAAATGACAGAATTCTCGATCACGGCCCTCTCTTCGACATGGACACCCGCTCCGAGTACTGAATTTGTAATGCGAGCGTTTGGCTTTACTATGCACCCTTCGGCCAGGACCGACGAGCTGTCGATGAAGGCGGTAGGGGACGTCTCTATTTCATCTGCGGAGCCGCCCGGCTCGAAGCCGAAATTGCCGGAAAGCAGATCCATGTTTGCCGCAAGATAGGTTTGCGGGGTTCCGATGTCGCGCCAGTACTCAGCGTCGAGCACGTAACCGGAAAATGGTAACTTCCGTTCGACGGCGGCGGGGAATACATCGTACTCGAAAGACGAATTTCCGCTTTTCGGTACCAGGCCGAGAACCTGAGGTTCAAGAATATAGATACCGGCATTTACAGTACTCGTACCTGCATTGGCCAATCCATCACCTCTAGGTTTCTCGATGAACGATTCAACCGTACCGTTCGCCCTAAGCGCGACGAGTCCGTAATCCGCCGATTCCGGCATATTGGCAAGAGCGATGGTGATCGTATCGTTTCGATCGTTATGTGCTTCGATCAGGCCCGAAAGGTTGATATCGGTCAAGATATCGCCGTTCATTACGAGTGTGGGGCCAGATTCGTCTTCCAAAGCGAATCGGTAAGCGCCCGCGGTGCCGAGAGCAGTTGGTTCGGATAGATAACGCATGTGCACCCCGAACTCAGAACCGTCCCCCAATACGTCTTCGATCTTGTCCGGCTGGTAGCTCAGCGAGAGGGTAACGTCGGTGACGCCTGCCCGAGAGAGCAGCTCCAGCTGGTATAAAAGGAACGGCCGATTGACTACAGGAATAATGGGTTTCGGGGTGTAAACGGTCAACGGTCGAAGCCTCGTCCCCTTACCGCCCGCGAGGATCACTGCACGCATAAATGCTTCACAACACGAAACTTAACGATAGAAAAAATAGCTGGCAAAATCAAAGATAGGAAGCGAGTTCAATCGTTAAACAAATAACAAAATATGTAAAAGACGTTGACACAAATTCTGTCACCGTGATACTTTCAGATTGCAGGTTGAACGAGTTCCCGCCTGTTTCATTCGAAGTGTCTTGTCCGCTTTCCCTCAACGGCAACGGCCCTGCGATCCCGCATCCGCCGAAGTCTCACAACAAAAATAATGGGTTTCGATAAAATAAAGGCAATGCGTAATGCCGAGAAATTCCTCGCCCAAGGGAAGATCAAGGCAGCGATCGGCGAATACAAACAGGTGGTCGATAACGACCCGAAGGATTTCGGGACGATGAACCTGCTCGGCGATCTGTACACCAAGGCTGAGGAACCGAAGGCAGCACTTAGCTATTACAACACCGTCGCGGAACATTACAGCAAACAGGGTTTCGCCCAGAAGGCGATAGCCGTTTACAACAAGATCAGCCGCATCGAACCGAACTCGATCGCGGTATCTGAGAAGTTGGCCGAACTTTACAAAACGAAAGGTTCGGTCACCGAGGCAAAATCGCATTACGTGGTGCTTGCGGAGAGCTATCAGGCAAAAGGGCGGATGGTGGAGGCCTTGGCGATGTGGAAGCAGATCGCCCTTCTGGATCCGACCAACACGGAAGTTTATACGAATATCGCCGAATCATATTTAAAGGAAGGGCAGACGAGCGAAGCGGTCGATGCCTTCGCAGACGCTGGCGACCGATTTTTGAACCGCGGAATGCTGGCGCAGTCTGAAGAATCCTATCTTCGGGGTCTTGAGCACCAGCCAAATCATCAAAGATGCTTAACGGGTTACGTGAACACCCAGACGGGACAGGGTCGATCGATGACCGCGGCTGAAAAGCTGGAATCGATGCTGGCGGAAAATAAGAACAGCCGCGAGGTCCTCGACGCATTGGCCGATTGTTACCTGGAAGCGGGCGAGATGGAAAAGGCGGAGAAGGCCATTATCAGGCTCGTCGAGCAGGAGCCCGCCAGCTATCCCAAATTTCTCGCCCTAGCGAGGAATTATCTGTCGGGCAGCGAATTTGGTGCTGCATGCAGGATGCTGACCATGGCGTCGGAGCATATGCTCGCGGGCGGCCAAGCCGATGAATTTGCCGAAACGGTGCGGGCCGTCTTGGAGCATGAACCCGATAATCTGGACGCTGTGCGCTTGTTGGTTCGTTTTTGTTCGTGGCAGAAGGACGGAGATTCGCTTAAGAACTCGCTTCGAAGACTCGGTGAACTCGCGGGCTTGCATGGATCGCTCGACGACGAACGGTTCGCCCTGTCACAACTCGTTATGCTTATGCCGCAAGAGTCGGGCTACGCCACGCGGCTGCGCGAAGTTAACGAACTGCTCGGCTACGACGATGAGACGCCCGTGTCGAACAGCATGTTTGATGACCGATTTCTCA